>FWWL01006510.1_pt1 | contig 16892 bp, 14 predicted proteins | sample 2228331 | NCBI WGS metagenome assembly FWWL01 (sample SAMEA103939775, study PRJEB20133) | metagenome
AGCCTTGTGCCAATCCATCTGATACCTCCGGGGTGTCGCCGGAATGGCCAGGACAAGCTAAAAATCAATAAAAATTTAAGATTTTTTAATAGTTTTTAAATTTAAAATTTTAATTTTTTCTCAGATTCGGAAGATTAAATTTTTAATTATTTAATTAAATTATCACCATCGCATCACCAAAAGAATAAAAACGAAAGTTATTTTTAATAGCTATTTTATATAAATCAATCAAATGTCTTTTTGCTTTTTTATATTGCAAAAACGCCTCAACCAGCATCATTAGAGATGATTTTGGTAAATGAAAATTAGTTATTAGACAATCAATCATCTGAAAATTAAATGGAGGAAAAATAAAAAGATTAGTTTTTGAAAAAGATGAAGGTGACAAATTTTTTGAACTTTTGGGATGTAGGGGTCTCCACTGTGTCAAAAAATTTCGTCGCCGAACCTTACTTTCTAATGTCCTCACCACCGTCGTCCCAACTGCCACTAATTTTTTTCCCTGAGTTTTTAATAAATTAATATTTTTCCAAACCTCATCTTCAACCTGATAATACTCCTCATGAAGGCTTTTATTTTTTATATTACTCTCATTAATCGATGCAAAAGTTCCTAAACCAACATGTAAAGTCACATAATATTTTTTAATTCCAATTTTTTCTAATTTGTTAAAAACTCTTTTTGTAAAATGAAGTGAAGCCGTTGGTGCGGCTACTGATCCAATATTTTTAGCAAAAACAGTCTGATATCTTTCTTTTAATTCTGATTTTTTTAAGGGAGTATTTTTTAAATAAAGAGGAATTGGCATTGATCCATACTTAAAAAAAAGTTCAAATAATTTTTTATCATCAAAATTAAATTTTCCGGTAAAAATATTTTTGTTTTGCTCTAAAACCTTAATAAATTCGCCATTTTTAAAATAAATTTTTTCACCAATGTTAATTTTTCTATCAACTAAAAATTGAATTTTTTTATCTCCTTGGTACTCATTAATTAAAAATAAACTAACAACTTTTCCTCCAGTTTGTTTTTTCATCTCTATTCTTACTGGAACCACTTTAGTATTATTTAAAACTAAAAAATTATCTTTTGACAAATATTTATCAATATTGAAAAATATATCAAAAATAATTTCATCGGTTTTGGTAAAATAAACAAAAATTTTAGAATGATCTCGAGGTATTTCTGGTTTTAAGGCAAGATTTTTTTCCGGAAGATAATAATCATATAACTGCCAATCCATAAATTATTTATAATACTCTTTTATCTGAAAAAGTAAATACCACGACAACAAAGTACTAATTACTAAACCAAAAATATCAAAAACTACTACTCCGCGAACTACCATAACTAAAGAACTATAAAAAAGTAGCTTCCATGAAAAAAGTTTTTTTTGAAAAAGTCCGGGTAAAGCAACGGCTTCAATAATTAAAGTAATTAATAAAAATAATCTTTCAACTTGATAAACTAATCCCATTTTGACTCCCATTAATTCAAAATAAGAAGTAAAATAACCAACATTTAAAATATTTAAAAATTGAAAAAATAATGAAAAAGCTAATAAATACGGACCATAATTAACAATTAAATCTTTAATATTATTTGGTATTTGATAAGGTATTTTATCAACAAATATTTCTTCTAATTTTTTTTCTAAATCAGTTAATAATTCTTTTAGTTTTTGATTTTTTATTTCCATAATTTTTAAAATTAACTTTTAATATTTTTAAATTCAGATTTCGTAATTATAAAATTACAGCTGTTTTTTCTACTAAAAAATTGACCTTAATCTTAAGCTACAAAAAAGCCTAATTAAATTTATAATAACAAACCTAAACCAATCAATATTAATGGTATTAAAAATATCCACTTAGTTCGATAATCAGCAGTAACTGGTGGAACAGGAGTATAAGTAGCAATCACAGAAGATTGAGAATTAACTTCTTGAGTAGGCGTTGATGTTATCTGAGCAATAACTATCTCTGTAGGAGTCGGCGAGTTTATCGGTGTTGTTGTCGGAGTATTACTAATTGATAATGTAGCTGTTGGCGTAGGAGTGACTGAAATAGTTACAGTCAAAGTTGGAGTTAGAGTCGGCGAATCCGAAGGAGTAATTGATAAAGTTATTGTCGGTGTATTAGTTATAAAAGGAGTGTTCGTCGGCTTAAAAGTAGGAGTCAAACTAGGAGTTGAGGTTGGTCTTTTTGAAGGAGTTGGAGTTGAAGTGGCTATAACTGTAGGAGTTAAGGTCGGAGTAATCTGTATTTTCTCACATTCTTCAGGACCAATTCTAGATAAATATTGTCCTTTAGGATAATCTATTTGTTCCATACCACAATGATTTAAACCATAATCAAAACAAAAAACATACGATTTATCTTTTTCTTTATTACCCAAAAATCTTTCCTCAACTTTTCCTTGAATCTCTGTTGAAGGACATTGCCCAGCTAAATAGTCACATATATAATGAAAAGCAGGACCGCTTTCAGTAGCCTTACAATTATAACATTTATCATTTACTTTTTGACATTCTTGACTAAATTTTAGTCTTGGAGATTGAGTTGAATCCTCTTCACACTCTTTACCTGATTCTTCACATTTTTCTTCTTTATGATCCCAACGACATTGATATTGGATATTTTTTGGCCCTTTTGGAGGCGAACAAGATTTTTCACATTCTTTTTTATCAGTAATCGTTTTACAAGCAATTCCTACCGATTTTATTTTAACTATTAAAAGTTTTTCTTTTGTGTAATAAATTATTAAACCAATAAAAAAAATAATCAAAAATAAATATAAATATAACATTATTTTTTTCTTATTATTTCTTAATTTTAAAGGTGTAAAATTTTTGTTCATTTTCTAATCAGTTCAGTAAAAGTAATTTGATAATTTTGATATTTAATTGTCTTTTTTTTAATTATTTTAAATTTATCTTGATACTCAGGAAAATATGCGTCAGCCTCAGGAAAAGACTTATCAATTAAAGTCAAATATAACTTATCAACAATTTCAATCGCTTGTTGATAAATAGATTGTCCTCCAATAATAAAAACTTCTTCTAATTGATTTTTAAACTTATCTATAACTTCATAAAGATCATTATATATCAAAATATTAGGATAATAAAAATTTTTATTACGTGTAACGACTATATTTATTCGATGAGGTAAAGGCTTAATTGGTAAAGATTCAAAGGTTTTTCTTCCCATTATCACAATATGACTTTGAGTAAGCGCTTTAAATCTTTTTAAATCTTCAGGAATCGACCATAATAGTCTATTATCTTTCCCTAATTCTCGATTTTTACCTATCGCAGCAATAATAGAAATCATATTTTTGTATATAATTCAATAGCTTTAATTAATTTAATAACTTGTTTTTTTGAATGACTCGGAAAATTCGCTATTCTAATCTGATTATCTTTATATTTTCCATAACCAAAACCTACCACCAATCCTTTTTTTTCTAAAAAAGTTTTTAGCTTTAAACTGTTATCTACTACGATATTAATTGTTGTCAAAGATCGAAATTTTTTTTCTTGAACAAAGGGTTTAAAAAAAGAATTTTTATCAAAAAAATCATAAATTAAATCAGCTTTAATTTTAGTTTCATTAATAATTTTTTTCAATCTTTTTTTTGCCATTAATTGAGCTATCTTGCCTAAAAGATAAATAAAAAATACATTTGGAGTCTCGGGGGTTTGATTTTTTTTACTGTACTCACTTAATGTAAGAAAATCATGATAACTACGAATCAATAATTTTTTTTTATCAATTTCTTCAACTTTTTTAATTAGATTATTAGATAAAAAAACTACAGCTAAACCAGCTGGTAAACCAAAACCTTTCTGTACTGAAAAAAAACAATAATCAATCATCTTCCAATCAATATCTATACAAGGAGCAGAAGAAACAATATCTAAAGCTATTAAAGATTTAGGAAATTGATTTCTTAACCAATAAATCAGTTTATTTTCCAAAATCACTCCAGTTGAGGTTTCATTGTGGGTTAAACATATTAATTCTATAGGTAATCGATAAAATTTTTTTAGATTTTCTTCAATTATTTCCAATTCAAAACCTTGACCATCTGGAATTTCTAAATATAAAGGATTTTTTTTTAAATTAATTGCCATTTGATACCATTTTTTTGAAAAAGCACCATTGATAAAATGAAGAGTTGTTTTTTCAACGGCATTTTTAATCACTTGTTCCATTGCTTCTAAAGAAGAATTAAGAAAAAATACTTGATAATCTAGAGGGAGATTAAATAATTTTTTTAAATAACTAACACTATCATGAAAAATTTTTTCAAAAGTTTTACTTCGATGAGATATTGAAGGAATATCTTTTTTAATAGCTAAATCAATATATTTTTTAAAATTATTATAAAGTTGAGAAGGGCCTGGAGTAAAAAAGATTTTTTTCATATTTTGGTTTAATAGATTAAACGAAATCTTATCGTTTGAGAAATTTTTTTTAAATCTTTAATTACATTTTCATCAAAAGATTTGTTAACATCAGTAATCACATAACCAATTGAATCATTAGTTTTCAAATGCTGACTAACTATATTAATAGAATAAGAAGCAAAAACTTTATTTATATTAGCCAAAATACCAGGAACATTTTTATGAATATGTAAAAGTCGATAAGTTCCTGGAGGCCGAGGCAATATCACTTCAGGAAAATTAACACTTAAATAAGTTTGACCAGTATTAATATATTCAATAATTTTTTTGGTTGTGTATACTGCTATGTTTTCTTGAGCTTCTTCAGTTGAACCAGCTATATGAGGAGTTAAAATAACATTTGGCAAATTTTGTAGTGGAGTAAGAAATTTATCTAAAGAATTTTTTGGTTCATTTGGAAAAACATCGATCGCCGCTCCCTTTAGTCTACCAGATACTAAGGCTTCTTTTAAAGCTTTCAAATCTACTACAAAACCACGACTAGCATTAATAAAAATCGCTCCTTTTTTCATTAAAGTAAACTCTTCACGCCCAAATAAATTCTCATTTTCTTTTCGACCATCTACGTGTACTGTAATCACATCAGCTATCTTTAATAAATCCTTTAATTTTTTAATCGGTTGAGCATTTCCTAGTGAAAGTTTTTCAACTATATCATAATAATAAACCTTCATTCCTAAACTTTCAGCCAAAATAGAGACTTGAGAACCTATATTTCCATAACCTACTATTCCTAAAATCTTACCTCTAATTTCATATGCTTGTTTAGCTGATTTATCCCAAATACCCTGATGTAATTTATTAGATTTTAAAATAACATTACGTAATAATAAAATTATTTCACCAATAACCAATTCTGCGACACTACGAGTATTACTATATGGAGCATTAAATACTGCTATTCCCTTATTGGAACAACTAAGCAAATCTATATTATTTGTCCCAATACAATAAGCTCCTATTACCAAAAGTTTTTTAGCTTTATTTAAAAGTTGATTATTTATCAAACTTCTTGACCTAATTCCAATAATATGAGCTGTTTTTATTTTCTCTAAAAACTTTTCATCAGTAATCGGTTTATCTGTAAATTCTACCTGATATCCTTCATTTTTGAATAAATTAATAGCTAAAGGATGAATATTTTCATATAAAATTACTTTTATTTTAGATTTGGGATAGAAAAATTTACGCGGTAATTTTTCAAAGTATAAAAATTCATCAAAATTTTTCACTACAACATCTGCTTTTTTTATTATTAAATCTCTTTCTATGTTTTCAGTAAAAGCTACAAATTGCTTAGCTATACCTGACTCTTTTAAACGATAATCAGTAAATCCATCACCTATAACTATAATCTCTCCTTTTAAATTTAACGACTGAACTGCTTTTATTTTTCCATCGTTTTTCGATAATGGGTTATTTTTATCAAAACCAATTACCTGATTATTTTTTATTAAAAAATTATTAGCTAAAATGTGATTTTCTTTAATGCCTAATTTTCTTGCTATAGGGATAATAAACTCTTTAAAACCACCAGAGATAATATAAATTGAATCTCGATATTTTTTAAAAAAAAATTTATTTTTTAAAACCGATCTAGTGATTTTTTTTGTTAATATTTTAGTAGTTTTTTTGATATCATTAACACTGCCTCTAATTAATTTTATTCTTTTTTCTAAACTTTCTCTATAAGGAATTTTTCCTTCCATTCCTTCTTTAGTGATTTTTTTTATTTTTTGAAGAATTTCTTCTTTATTTGTATTTTTTCTTAAAACTATTTGAGCAAACTCTTCTAGAGCTTCTGTCTGAATAATAGTACTATCAAAATCGATAATAAAATATTTTTTCATGATTTTTTATTTTTTTCAAAATATCCTCCACTTACGCTTAAAGGCGCTTTAATTGGAGGATAAGATTGATAATCTAATAGTTCAACATCTTCAGGCCTAAAATCATCAATGCTTTTAATTTTTCTTAAAAATCTAATTTTTGGAAAAGGTAAAGGTTTTCTTTTTAACTGCTTTTTAACCGCCTCAAGATGGCTTTCATAAATATGAACATCACCAAAAGTATGAACAAACTCACCTGGCTTATAACCAGTAATCTCGGCTATTATCAAAAGTAATAAAGAATATGAGGCTATATTAAAAGGTACTCCTAAAAAAATATCAGCGCTTCTTTGATAAAGCTGTAAATAAATTTTTCCATTACATACATTTAATTGATATAAATTATGACAAATGGGAAAATAAGAAGTGTCTTGTTTTCTTGCCATCGTATAAAGATATTCAGGGTTCCAAGATGTTACCAAAGCATTATGTGCATTAGGATCCTTAATTATCTCATTAACTGCCCATTTCAACTGATCAATAGTTTTTCCATAACGAGTCGGCCATCTTCGCCAAAGCTCTCCGTAAATTTTTGGTAATTCTCCCCATTTTTTCGCAAATTTTTCATCAGTTCGGATTTTTTCTATAAACTCTTCTTTAGTCAAAGTTTTGCTTTTTGTTTTTTGATTTTTGATTTTGTATATCTTATACGGATAATCATCCCATATATGGACATTATTATCAACTAAATACTTTATATTAGTTTGTCCAGACATAAACCAATAAAGCTCATGCAAAACTCCCTTCCAATAGACTTTTTTTGTCGTTAAAAGAGGAAATCCCTCTGATAAATCAAAACGTATTTGCCGACCAAATACAGAATAAGAAGCATCACCTGTTCCCCGATCAACCTTTCGAACACCATTTTTTAAAATATCTTTTAATAAATCTAAATATTGATATTCTGGATGTGTTTTCATTTATCTAAATGATAAAAAAATATTTAATAAAAAACAAGAGAGTTTACTGCCATCCATAAGGAACCTGGCAGGTTGCCTAACAGATTGCCATAATAATCTAAAAATTAATAAAATTGATTTTTTAGAAATTTTACTTATGTCTTTTTAAATAACAAAACAAAAAAAATAAAAAAAATGTTATTATTTTAAGTATGATTTTAGGTCCAAAAAAACTTTTACAATTAGTAAAAAAAATTAACTTGGTTGAAAATTTAGCTGAAAGAGAGTTAACCAATCCAGAAGGGGCTGGTTTTGATTTAAGATTGGGCGAGGTTTATAAAATTAGCGGACAAGCATTTTTAGGAATAGAAGAAAGAGAAACTCCTAAAATTGAGTTAGTAAAAAAATATGATTCCAATAAAAAACAATCAATTATCATTAAGCGGGGAGAGTTTTTCTTAGTAACAACAATTGAAAAAGTTAATCTACCACTTAATATTTGTGCTACTTTTATTCCTCGAACAACGACTTTCAGAAGCGGATTGTTTCTACGGACTGGTATTGCTCAACCAGGATATCAAGGAAAGTTAACTTTTGGATTAAAAAATGAAGGACCAGTCGAAGTTGAGATGGAGATGGGCTGTCGATTTGTTTTTGCCATTTTTCATGAGGTTAAAGGAGGAGGAGAACAATATCGAGGACAATGGCAAGGAGGAAGAGTGACGACAAAAAAAAGAGAGAAACAAATATGAATTAATATATAGAAAGTTATGTGTTACAGATTCCTCCCTTTTGTCATACCGAACATGTTTCAGCATCCTATTGTAATAGTAGTTAGTAATTAGAATTTAGTAGCTAGTATTAAAAAAACAATTTAATAATATTTTTCAAACTATCCACTACTTCACTATAACCTTACAACCTATAACCTAATTCCCATTGAGATCCTGAAATAAATTCAGGATGAAGATGAAATATTTGTCATTCTGAACAAAGTAAAAAATCTCAAACGAGATCCTTCGCTAACGCTTAAGGATGACAACTTTTTAAGCAATTAAACAATTTAACTATTTAGTAATGTTTCTTAACTAAAAACCATTAACTACTAAAAACTAATCTTAACATTCCACGCTTGCCCTGAAGTTAACTTTGTTATATTTTAGGGCTCCAAGTTCTACATTCTGCTTTCTCTACTATAACCTACAAGCTATAACCTATAACCAATTTTATATTTCATTCTTTTTTGATTTTGAAATGTTTTTTTGATTTTTGATATTTGATATATTTTTACCACAACTTTTCTCTACTCACAACTCAATTAATTTCAAACATTCCCCAACTCTTCAATCTTAAAATCCCCATTATCTTGAAAAACTACTCTATAAATCGGCAAACCTTTAGCTAATCTTTTTGCTGTCTCCATCAAATGATTTTCGCCGACATTATTTAAAGCGCCAACAAGCATCTCCTCATTTTCTCCATCGCGAAAACTAATTGCTTTTTTTTCAAGTAATTTTTTAGCAATTAATTTTCTTCGTTTTTCAACCAAACTTTTATGATAAACAAAAACCTCAACCAATTTTTTTCCTTCTTTAGTCTCCAGTTGATATTGCGGATAAACTCCCCACTCGCCTTCTAGCAACAGTACTGCTCCTTCTAAATGATCTCCGTGTAAGATTTGGTAAGTTTTTTCTCCGTATTTTTTCTCTAATTTTTCCGCAAATATTTTTTTTATTTTTTTTAATTCTTCTATTCCCAAATCATAACCTTCTTGATTAGTTGATGCTTGTTTAAAATGACCACAACCTAAAGCATAATTATTTTTATCAGCATGTGAATCAGTGTGGGTCCGCAAATTTTCTTCGCCGCCAACTATCTCAACTAAAACTTGAAAAATTTTTTCCAAATCATAATCATAACCATAAGTTAAACAAGTGGCTAAAATCACCATTATCTCTCCTAAATCTGCCCCCGGCAAAGCCAGAGCCTCCAAATCTTCTTTATTTTCATATCGACCATCAATACACCGACTTAAAAACCAAGTTTTTTGATTAACTTTATAACGGTTTTCTTTTACTAAGGAGTTGATATCCTTAGAGGATAAAATAGTTTTATTCATATTAAAGATTATACTATAAAAACAGTTTTAAATTAAATTTAGAAAAAATTTGCTATAATATTTTTTTAAAATATAAATTTAAAATAAATAAATAAGTCAGAAAAACAACCTCCCAGATTAGAAGTAAATACAATAATAAATAAATTATTTTTTTTAAAAAATTCTAATTGGCAACAAGAATTAATAGCTTGTTCTAACGAAGGATTAACACTATTTAAAGAAAAACTCGTTTCTGCTACACCAGGAATGGGTTATTGCATGGATGATAGACCTCAATTAGCTGGAACTTTACCCGAAGGTTTCGTAAGAAGTGAAAAAAAACCAGCTATGGTTGGTGGAGCGGCTGGTTGGATAACTTATTTTATGCTTTTAGGTCAAAGTTTAGATCAAGCAATAATCTCTACTAAACAACTTTATCAAAATATGGGATGGGGAGTCATGGAAATTCATATTGATGATGAACACGGTCATATATCTGATCCAAACGAATTATCTAATAGAACTCAAGGATGTGGATTTTTAAGTGTTGTCAAAGATGTTGCTCAAATTGTTTCAGAATTATTAAAAGAACAAATTTCTGGTTTAAGTATTAATCAATTTCAAAATGTTTCCGGTACTAATATTTTTGAAGAATTAAAAAAAGCCGGAGCAAAAGTTGTTCCCTTAACGGGCGAACATGCTGATAATGCCAGTGTGATAATTAATCAAAAACAAGGAAGAAAAACATTAGATCGAAATCAATTATTTTCTGAATATCCAGCGTTTTTATGGGATCAATGGGCAACTGCTAATAATAATGTTTTACGAGCTTTTAATAAAGTTGCGGGTGTTTCAATAGATTTAGATCAATTTACCAGATTACAAACTGCTGTTCATTTAGTAACTGCATTAAGACTAGGAGCGTTAAAACAAGATTTCAGCAATTTGGCAATTATTCAAGGTTAAATTTAAACATAAAAATCAAAATTTAATAAAAACTTAAACGCTAAATATCATTGATATAATTATGTTATGAGTCAATCAGTCTACATCTACGATCCAACTACCTCTGATCAATTAAGCGCGGTTCGTGGAATTGGCCGATATTTACAAATCCTCAAAGAAAACTTTACTGATTGGATCTTTACTAAGAATTTAGCAATTAAACAATTAAACAACAACTCAGTTTTCATCAATCCCTTTTTCAACTTTCTTCAAAAACCTCTAATTATAAAACGAATAGCAAAAAAACAAATTGCTGTCATTCATGACTTAATTCCTTTAAAATATCCAAAAAAATTTCCCGCAGGAATTCGCGGAAATTTAAATATCTTCCTTAACAAAATCGCTCTAAAAAATTATGACTTAATCGTCACTGATTCTTATGCGAGTAAAAAAGACATTATCAATATTTTAAACTTTCCTGAAAATAAAATTTTTGTCATCTATCCCTGTCTACCAGAAATTTTTAATAATTCACAAAAAATAATTGAAATTCAAAATAAAAATACTAACCACAAACTATTAACTACTAATTACTGTATTTATGTTGGTGATGTTACTTGGAATAAAAATTTAGTTAATTTAGCCAAAGCCATTAAAATTGCCAATATTACCTGTGTTTTTGTCGGAAAAGTGTTTCAGATAAGCCGGAAAAATTCAGCTGATATCAGCTCTTATCAGAAATCAGAAAATTCGAGTAAATCAAAATTATCTGATATATCTGGTTTTCCGAATTCTTCCGATGATAGCCAAACTCTTACGAATTTTTCTGGAATCAAACATCCTTGGCAAAAAGAATTAGCTGAATTTATTAAAGAAACAAAAGATGATAAGCGGTTTATCTTCGCCGGATTTTTACCAGATTCAGAATTAATAAAACTTTATCAACAAGCAACAGTAAATATCTTGCCTTCACGAGACGAAGGTTTTGGTTTTTCCTATCTTGAAGCCGCCTCACAAGGATGTCCTTCTATTCTTTCTGATATTCCAGTTTTTAAAGAAATTGCCAAAAATCATGCTTTATTTGCTAACTCTGATGATCCTCATGATTTAGCGGATAAAATTATAGAGATCTATTTTAATCCTAAATTAAAAAAACAACTTGGAGAAAAAACCAAAACTTACGTTCAATCTTTCGCTAATAAAAAGTTTAAAAAACAATGGAAGAGTCTAATTTAGTGGACCGGATGGGACTTGAACCCACAACCTCTTCCATGCCATGGAAGCGCTCTAGCCAATTGAGCCACCGGCCCAAAAGATAAGGATATTATAACAAAAAGAAAAAAACCTTTAAAATAAATCAAAACACATATCAAAATCCAAAAAGAATGAAACATTAAAAATCAAGTTTCAAGCTTCATACTCAAACTTCTAACTTCAAACGTCAATTATTTTTTATTGTTAAATTGTTTTTAACGCGTAACACGCAACTCGTAATACGTAACGGGTATTATTTTTAATTGTTGATTTTTAACTGAAATTTTCAATTTTAAATTTTTAATTTTTAATTTATATCACTTCATACTTTCCTGTCTCTTTTTTTCTTATCACTCCTTTTACCTCCATAATTGATAAAATATTTAAAACTTCATTAATTGGTTTTTGAAAAAATAAAATTAATTCTTCAATTGATAAAGATTTTTCTGTGAGTTTTAAAAAAATTTTTTTTTCAAATTCTGATAATTGAGATAAGACCTTCTCTTTTTTGCTGGGTTTTATTTTTAAATTAAACTCTTCAAAAATATCCTCAACTGAGGTGACCAACTTCGCTCCTTGTTTTAACAAAAAATTTGGCGCTTCAGATTTGGTTGATAAAATTGGCGCTGGTGGCGCAAACACTTCTTTTCCCTGTTCAATTGCATATCGAGCAGTAATTAATGATCCAGAATCTTTTTCTCCTTCAACCACCATTACTCCTTTTGAAAGACCAGAGATAATCCGATTACGAGCAATAAACAGCCCTTTTAACACTGTCTGACCAGGTGGAAATTCAGAAATTACTGCTCCATTTTCAATAATTTTTTCATATAAATTTTTATTGGCGATTGGATAAATAATATCAACACCGCATCCTAATATAGCTATAGTTTTTCCATTATTTAAAAGACAGGTTTGATGAGCAATTGTATCTATTCCATAAGCTAAACCAGAAATAATGACAAACCCTGCTTTAGTTAACTCGCTTGAAAAAAATTTCGTTAATTTTACTCCATAATCAGTTGGTTGACGCGTGCCAACAATGGCAAAACCGAATGAATAATCAAAAATTTTTTTAATTGGCAGTTTTGATTTTATATAAAGACAAATTGGTGGGTCGCTAATATTTTTTAAACTTTCTGGATAATTTTTGTCTTCAATAGTCAAAATTGTAATTTCTTTTTTTATAATTTCTTGATATTTTCTCTCTAAATCAAAATCGTTACGAAATTCAATAAATTTTAAAGCTAATTTTTCTCCTAATAACTTAATTAACTCTTCTTTTGGTGCAAAATAAGCTTTCTCAACTGATTGAAAATATTTTTTTAATAATTGATACTTTATTGGCCCAATTCCTAAAAAATGAGAAAACCCAAGACAGTATAAAAATTCTTTAAAATTGTTCATATTTAGCGCATTCTGCCAACCCGTCTGACACCTTGGGAGGTGTCGCCGGGATGGCTGAGACAATCTGAATTTAATCAAAAATTAACTTTTTTATCATTTTTAATTTTTTTTGATAATCAACTCTGTTTTCAACAAATTTTTTATAATCTAAACAGTCTTTAATTGAAATTTCATTTAAATATTCTTTAAAAAAATTTTTATCAGTAATATATTTTTTATAAGAAGAAAAAAACCATAATTCAGGTTTTTCTACCAAATTAGACGTTGTTGGATTAAGATGGATATAACGACTAACATGCAATAACTGCTCATTATTTTTAATTAATACTGCTTTAAAACGAGATTGCCATAATGGTCCTTTTCTTTTATATTTTTCATTAAAATATCGACTAAAACTATATTCAATTCGACCAATAAAAGAAATAAAACAATCTTCTTTAAGAATTTTTACTAACAAATGATAATAATCGGGCATGATGCAATAACTAATAATTTTAGCAATGTTAAATTGATTATTTTTAAAAATATTCGTATTAATCTTCAGATTTTTTTCAAGAAGATTGCTTAATTTATCTTTATTTTCACTATTATTATAAAAACATAGATTTTGATAAAAACGGTAACTGTTTTGAAAATCAGCAAAAATCTTATAATTAGCTATACTTTTATTGAATAAATGATAAATCTTATTATTAACAAACTTAACAAAACGCTTCATTATTTTTTTCTAACAAAAATCTATTAAAAAGTCTGTAGATTATATTTAACATTTTTTAAAAATAAAAGAATAATTCAAGATAAAGTGTAAAATTAAAATTGCAAGTTAAACCTTTAAATTTTGAAGACGTTACTGATGAAATAAAAGAAATTTATCAAAAATTAATAAAAATTCTCGAGGTTAATCATTTACCTATATTTTTCCAATATTTTGGATCTTTTCAAAATATTTAAAATTTATTAGCCCACAAATTATTAATCTGTTAACCAATGAAAAATTTAAAATCATTATTGATGAAAACGAAAAAAATATTTTTCAACTTTTTAAAAATCAATTTTTTATATCCGAAGAAATATTTTTCTGACGTCAAAAATATCAGCATAAACCTTTTTACTACCATTTTGAGAATGATTTGAAAAAAATTTCCTTAACTAATTTAAAAATTGCTTTTTTGTTTATCTCCTTACAAGAGGCAGTAAAAAGTTAGGCATTAACATCAAAAAAACTAACTTCAAAAAATAAATTTTATAAAAATACAGGTAATGATTATATTGATAAAAAAATATTATTATTTTTGAAGATTTTGAAATAATTAAAAACGAAATTATTAAAAATTCAAAAACATTATTAAAAAATACAGATAACAAACTGAAATTAATTTACTTTATGATTATTTAAATCTATGCAAAAAAAATTTTTATATCTATTACAATTAGAAGATTTTTTTATTTTCAGATTCAAAGCCGAAAAATTAATTTTAAACAAGTTACCATTATTTCCAGAAACTATTTTTTTTCTTTAATAAATATCGTTCTTCTTTTAATTTCTAAGTATGAAAATTTTTATGACTTTTTATATCTTTTATTAGAATATTTTCCTACTTTATCAATTCAAAAAATGTTATTTAGTCTGTATATAAGATTTTAATTAACTAAAATATTAAAAAATCCTAATTTTTAATGATTTTCAAAGCCTTCTGTCAATCCTTCTGATATCTTGGGAAGTGCAGATAGATGGCCAGGACAAGCTAAAAATTAATAAAAATAAAGATTTTTAAATAATTTTATAAACTTTTAAACTCTTAATAATTCTAATTAATTTTTAATTTTAAATTTTTTTAAAAGTTAATTAGTAGTGAATAACATTTTTCTTTTAACCCTTAACACATAACTCCAATCATCATGTTGAGAAAAGCGAAACATCACATTCGAATGGATAATGTTATTTTCCTCGCATTCGCGAGAGATTTTTCGTCTAATAATCCAGAATGACAACGAAATTGAAGATCTTTCATTCCGTCCAGGATGACACAAAAGGAAATATTCAGGAAAATAAGAAAATCTGGTTAAATAACAAAAATACATATAAAATAATAAAATAATCAATCTCTAAGCTTCATTATCAAACTTACAACTTCAAACTTCAAGCGTCAATAGTTTCTTATTATTAATTTACTAAATTTTTAAATTGTTTGAAGTATTTAATATTATTATTCTTGCCTTGTTATTTACGGGGTAAACTTCAGCTAAGAATTCATTTCACTTAACTTTCTCAATTCTTTTGTCTTTTTATCTCTTTTAACTCTTTAAACTTTATAAACTTTCTAAACTCCTAACTACTAATTTTAAGTTTTAAATTTTTATTAAGTATCAATCATTTCATTATATCAATTAACGCATCAAAGCCTTTCCAAAAATTTTTTTCATCGTAGTTTTCATTTGGTGCATGAAGCTGACAATCAGGTAGTATAAAACCTATCAATATGACTGGTTTTTTAAAAAGTCTTTGCAAAATTTCTGCTGCTGGAACAGATCCTCCAGAACGATTATAAAACACCTCTCCACCAAAAACTTTCTTTAGTCTATCAGCAGTTATTTTTACAAAGTCATTTTTAAAATCAGTATAAAAAGGATTACTACCCGCAAAACTTGTCAAAGTATAATTAACTTCTTTTGGTAAATTTTCTTTTATAAATTTTTTTACTAATTGATCAATTGTTTTCCAATTTTGATCAGGAACTATACGAATTGAAAATTTTACCGTTGCTTCTGCGGGAATAATAGTTTTAATTCCTTCATTGATATAACCAGAATAAATACCATTGATATCTAATGATGGTAAGATTTTTGCTGCTATAGAGCCTTGAGTTGATTTTTCTAATAATTGTTTTTCTTGCTTTGAAATTTTTTTTACATCACGATAAAAACGAGGAATTTTTACCTTATGAGTCTGACCATCAACCATTTTTACCATTAATTCAGCTAATATTTGTGCTGGATTTAAAACAATATTTCCATAAACTCCCGAATGAAGATCAGTTTTATGAGTCTTTATTTTTAACTCATAATCAACAATCCCTCTTAAACCATAAAAAATTTCAGGATTTTTTCGATTTTTCATTCCCATATCAACTACATAAAAAACATCAACTTTTTTTAATTGTTTAGATTTTTTTACAAGTTCTTCAAAATTTAAACTCCCAATCTCTTCTTCACCTTCAAAAACAAAAACTAAGTTGTTTTTTAATCGATCATTTTTTATTAAATATTCAGCTGCGGAAATAATCTGCCATAAATGACCTTTATCATCAGCTACTCCTCTACCAAAAAGTTTTCCGTTTTTTAAGGTTAATTTAAACGGTTCGGTTTTCCATTGATTAATTGGATCTTCTGGTTGAACATCATAATGAGCATAAAAACCAATAATTTTTTCATTTTTATTAACAATTTTTTCAGCAATAATTAAAGGGGGATAGTCTTTTTTTTGATAAAGATTAATTTTAAAACCAAGTTTTTTTAAATAATTAGTAATAAAATCAACTGTTTTTAAAATCTCTTTAAATCTTTTTTTATCAGTTGATACTGATTGAAAACTAATTAATTTTCCTAAATTATTTAAAATATTTTTTCTGTTCATAAATATTAATTATAGCAAAAAATAGTAAATAGACAAATTAAAACAAAAGAGTTTTTTAATATAGAAATGAAAAATTGATTAAAAAATTTATACAAAAAAATTTACCATTTTATAGGATTATTAAATAAAAGTGTTATTAGTTGCGTGTTACTAGTTGCGGGCTACGCGTTACGGTTTACAGGTTAATTAAAATTAAAAATTAAATATAACGATATATATATATATAATTAGTTAATAGTTGTTAATAATTAATAATTAATATGTTAATAATTAATAATTAATGATTAATAAT
>FWWL01006511.1_pt1 | contig 16889 bp, 15 predicted proteins | sample 2228331 | NCBI WGS metagenome assembly FWWL01 (sample SAMEA103939775, study PRJEB20133) | metagenome
AATACTCCAAGGTTAAAAAAGAAAATTGACATTTTTATAATTATAAATTATAATAAAAAAGTTATGAAAATAATATTTTGGGTTATTTTATCTGTATTAATTGCTTGTACTCCTAAGATGGTTTTAGAATGTCCTATAGAAGGAGAAGCTAAAGTATTTCCTGAAAAAAGTTTTGATCTTCAAATAAAATTTTTTTCCCCAAATATTCTTTCTGATAAATTGGATACACCTTTAGAACTTAAAATTAAAGATAATTTTATCAAATTTTTAGAAAAAAAAGGTCTTATATATGATACTTCTTACTCCGATTATTTTATTAAGGTTTATATTGATACATTTAACATATTTATTGAAACTCCTTCACATATTAGAGAGATGGAAAAAATACTTTTACTTATTAAAGGTTTGGGTTCAATATTAGCTATTATAGGTGCTTCCATTTTAATGGGTATTGGTATGGAGGATGGGCTTATTGAAGGTATAGAATGGGAACAAGGAGGTAAAATTCTGCAGTTAGGTGGAACACTTGTAATCTCATCTTCGATATTTGACTTTATTGTTCAATATACTCATCATAATTTTAAAGGCATTTTACATTGTGAGGTTATTGTGTTAAAAAATAGAAAAAATGTTGCTTTAAATAAAAATTATAATATACATGTTTATAAAAAAGAGAGTTTGATAAAGGGTAAAAGGTTAAATTTTACCTCCCGGCTTCTTTGTGAAACTCTACAAAAATTCTTCTTAGATTTTGAAAAAGATATGCAAAATGTTTTAAGTGAATAGTTTAATTTTTAAGGTTTTATTCAACGATAGAAAGAATCCCGAGGGGCTGTTTAAATATAAAGAAAAAGTAAAAAGAAATTAGGAAATGAAAACACCAAGGTTAAAAATTGATATTTTTATAAATTATAAATTATAATAAAAGTCATGAAAGTAATATTTTGGGTTATTTTATCTGGATTAATTGCTTGTGCTCCTAAAATGGTTTTAGAGTGTCCTATAGAAGGAGAAGTTAAAGTGTTTCCTGAAAAAGGTTTTGATCTTCAAGTAAAATTTTGTAAAAAAAGTATTTTTTCCGATACATCGGATGTACCTCTAAGGCTTAAAATTAAAGATAATTTTGTCAAATTTTTAGAAAAAAAAGGCCTTATATATGATACCTTTAATCCTGATTATATTATTGAAGTTTATATTGATACATTTAATATATTTGTTAAACCTCCTCCACATATTAGAGAAACAGGGAAAATGCTTCTCCCTGTTGGAATTTTGGGTTCAGCGTTAATGTATATAGGTTTTATGGTTTTCATACTTACTGGGATGGGAGGACCTATGGGAAGTATAGATTGGGAGGATGGAGCAAAAATTATGTCTTTAGGTACAATACTTGCGATGCCACCTTTAATGTTTCTCCTTATTATTGCTCAATATACTCATTATGATTTTAAAGGTATTTTGCATTGTGAGGTTATGGTTTTCAAAAACGGAGACAGCGTTGCTTTAAATAAAAATTATAATATACACGTTTATAAAAAAGAGATTTTAAACAGAAGCTTAAGATTAAATTTTGCCTCCCAGCTTCTTTGTGAAACTCTACAAAAATTCTTTTTAGATTTTGAAAAAGATATGCAAAATGTTTTAAGCAACTAATTAATTTTTAGAGTTTTATTTAAAGATAGAAAGGATACCGAGAGCTGTTAAATATAAAGAAAAAGTAAAAAAGATGAAAAAGCGAGATACTCTAAGGTTAAAAAATTGAAATTTTTATGAATTGTAAATTATAATAAAAAAAATTTATGAAATTAATATTAGGGATTATTTTATCTGGATTAATTGCTTGTGCTCCTAAAATGGTTTTAGAGTGTCCTGTGGAAGGAGAAGCTAAAGTGTTTCCTGAAAAAACTTTCGACCTTCAAATAAAATTTTGTGAAAAAAATATTTTTCTCCATAAATTGGATATGCCTATAGAAGTTAAAATTAAGAATAATTTTGTCGAATTTTTAGAAAAAAAAGGCCTTATATACGATACTTCTAATCCTAATTATGTTATTAAAGCTTATATTTATACATTTAATATATTTTCTGAACCCCCTTCACACCTTAAAAAAATAGATAAAATAATCAAATTTTTTGCAGATTTGAACTTAATGAAGATTGTTTTATTATGTATTTTCCCAGGAGTAGAAATAACTTTGATGTTTTTTTACATTTCTCAAATTACTCATTATAATTTCAAAGGTATTCTTAATTGTAAAGTTATTATTTTAAGAGAAGAAAACAGTGTTGCTTTAAATAAGAATTATAATATATACGTTCATAAAAAAGAAGTTTTAAAGAAAGGTAAAAGGTTAGATTTTGCTTTCCAGCTTCTTTGTGAGACTCTACAAAAATTCTTTTCAAATTTTGAAAAAGATTTGAAAAATGTTTTAAGTAATTAAAAATAAGCTTTTTAAAGATAAAGTATATATTCGTAGCCATCTTCAAAATTATAGTATCCTTTTAATATTCTTTCCCTTTTAAAACCGAGCTTTTCATATAATTTTATTGCCCTTTCATTTGATACCCTTACCTCAAGAAATATAAATTTTTTATTTTCCCTTTTTGCTTTCTCTATTAAATTGTTAAGTAAAAGTTTTCCATATCCCTTACCCTGATATTCCCTTTTTATAGCTATATTTTTTAAATGATAACTTTCTTCATATTCTCCTGCCACCATGTATCCTATTATTTTTTTTTCTATCTCCAAAACAACAAAATAATTCGCAAGATTTCTTAACTCAAATAAAAAGCTGTAAAAAGACCAGGGCTTGGGAAAAAGTTCTCTTTCTATTTTTAATATCTCAAATAAATCACCAAATCTTACCCTTCTCAATAAGGGATTTTTCATAAGGAAGAAAAGAATAAAGAGGTTTTATTTTTTCATACTCAACTGTCTCTATTATTTCCTCCCCTTTTTCTAAATAATAATCAAACATCATAATAGGGTCAAGAATTACAATATCAAATTCAAAATCAAAATCAAAATTAGAAGGTTCAAAGGTAAAAAGTTTTAAATCTTGCGGAAGTTCCTTAACTATTTTTATACCACTATCTCCTCTTTTTTTAAAAAGAAAACCCTCTCCCCCCTTTTTTAAAAATATTCCAAAATTTTCGTATTTTTTCATAAGATTATTTTCTAAGACTTCAAAGGTGTTTAAAGGAATAATCCCTATATTTCTTGGAATCGCAATTCCAAGAGCAAAAGATAAACCAACCCTTAAAGAAGTAAATCTTCCTGGCCCTATTGTTATTATAATTTTTTTAATTTTATCTAAATTAAATCTTTCAATAAACCCAAAGAAAAAAACAGAATGCTCCCCTTCCTTTCCAGAATTTGATACTATAAATTCAGAAGAGCTAAAAATCCCAATAGAAGCATATTTAGTTGCAGATTCAATAACTAAAATTTCTGGCATTTTAAAACATAAAGACCACCCTGAGAAGCAACAAAAAAGTAAGGATAATCAATATAACCTGATTCTACATAAGGTTCATAAAAATTTTGAGAAAATATATGTATCCCGGATATATTTGGATATATTATATAAGCAGAATTCCGAGAAAATATTCCAAATAGTCTTTCCTTTTCTTTAATTGAGTTTATTTCCTCTGATATTGGAATGGATGCAATGTTAAAGGGTTGAGATTGAGGGTCAGATAGGTAAAAGAGAAGTATATATGAATTAGAATTCAAAATCATATATTTATTTTTAATAGAAATATTTCTTAATCCTGAATAACCTGTCGTTAATTGATATAAAAGAAAAGGATTATCAGGAAGGGTAAGAGAATAGGTGGATATGTAAGACTCTCCTATTATATAGATATTTGAAAACTCAATATCACCATCAAGAACCTGAAAGTCCTCATTTACAGTTTTTAAGATTTCAAAAGTGTCAGAATTTATTTTAAGAATTTTAAACCCATTCAATGTAACCATATAAATGTATCCTTGATAAAAAAGAACTTCACAAATCATCCCTGAATTTAAAGAAACTTCATCAAGAAAAAATATGTTATTATCTTGCTTTTTGAATAATCCAAGCTTTTTTGCTCCAGAAGTTCCATATGTAATAAAAACATAAGGAGGCTCATAATAAACTCTATAAGAAAAATAAGGAAGAGAGTAATAGTTAAGAAATATAAGATTTCCTCCAATATTTAAGTAAATTTCAAGTGTATTTGGAGCTTTTATAGCAAAAAGAGTATCTTTATATAAGACTAAATCCTTATACCATTTACCCTGTATTGAATATATTTGATTAAAAGTAACTTTTCTAACTGTAAAGTTCCATATATTTCCTAAAGCGGAATCGCCCTTTTCATCAAAAACAGTAACATGCCAGTAATACTTAACACCAGGTATAAGAGAATCATATATGTTTAAAAATGTATCAGGTGTAAGTTTATTTATAATAGGAATTGCAAAGAAATTTGTTGTGTCAAATTTTACTCTAAAGTATATAGAATCACCATCAGGGTCACTGGAAGTATATGAAAGGTAAGGAGTGTAAATTATATCACTTGCACCATTAGGAGGAAAGATATTAAGAGGTGGAAGGGGTTTCTGGTTTAAAGGTGGGGTTTGAAAATAAAATATTTTTGAAGTGTCTTTAACTCCTAATAGGTCAGATACAACAATTTGCCAGTAATATCTTTTATTTGGTAAAAGAGAGTCGGTTATAAACAAGGTATCCTTTATATTCCTTGCAAGAGGTTCTTTAAAAAGGGGATAAGGTAAACTGTCCATGTAAACATCGTAAAAAAGTGTATCAAAGGTATCTTTATCAATTCCCCGGTATTTCAAGGTGCATACATATGTGTTTAAATAAGCCCCTGAATCAGGATATATAAGTTTTATAAGAGGGGGATGATTACCGGAATAAATAATAAATTCTATTTCTTCCGACCTTCCCACATTTCCAGCAAAATCAAGTGCTTTTGCATATACCTTATGTTTTGAAGAATCGGGAACAGCTCTTCCATCCCATTTGAAAGTTGCCATTTCCTTCTGCGCCTTTCCGATAGAAATACCGTCAACAAAAACTTCAACATAATCAATCCCTTCATTATCTTCTGCCTTAACCTTTACCTCAATCGTGTCAGGAAATAAGACTTCTCCCTGGAAAGGTTTTAAAATTTTCACCCTGGGTGGTTCTTCATCCTTTTTCTTGCAAAAAAAGACTATCAAGAGAAAAAAAATTAAAAAAAGTTTCTTCATATTTTTAATTTTATATCAGGATAAAGTAATTTGTAAACAAAATAATCGGATAAAACATAGAAAAGATATTCTCTTGTTTCTTTAAAAGGGATATCAAAAAATAGTGAGAGTTTCTTTTCAGGAATAAATTTTTTCCATTTTTTTACATTTTCTTCACCTGCGTTGTATGCACAGATTCCATAATAAAGACCAAAAGAATCAATAAGGGATTTTAAATATTTAATACCTGTTTCTAAATTTTCTCTTACATTAAAAAGATTTACGCTTTTACCTTCATTTACTTTTAAGGCTGTCTCCTCCATAACTTGCATTAATCCCTTTGCTCCTTTTGGAGAAATAGCAGTTGAATCAAATAAACTTTCTCTTCTTATCAATGCATATAAAAGAAGTGGGTCTATTTCATATTTTTTTGATAGTTCTAATATTATATCTTTGAAGGGTAAAGGAAAGAGAAGACTAAGTAATTTTTTATTAAAACATACTCTTTTATCCACCCTGTAAAAATTATAAAGTTTTCTTGCTATAATTATTGAATAAAAATAATATTTATCTTTATTCAATAAATTTGAAATCCTTAAAAGATTTTCAAAATCTTTTATTTTTGTAGCTCTTGCCCAGAAATCCTCTTGAAGTTTCAATTCAAGATAAAGTTTTAAGGTATCATAAAGAGGAAAAGTTGAATCAATTATTGTAGAATCAACATTTAGATTATTTTCTATACATAATCCATTTTCTAAAAGAGAAAAATAACTTAAAGGATGTTCCTTCTGTATTTCCTCCATAATTTTTTCATCCTTAAAGATTAGATACTTTATGTAATTAGTAAAAATTTTTTGCGATTTTATTTCCTTTAATAAAAAGGGTAACTTTCTTTCATCTTCTATATCAAAATAAAAATAAATTACCCCATCAGTGGGTTTTTGTTTATCAAAAAGGGATTTTATTTTTTTTCTGTATTTTTCATTTGATAAATAAATTATTCTTATTTCTCTCAAAGCATTCTCTTTGAAATTATTTTCATATGCTAAATTTCTAATAAAAGAATTTAATGATTTTAAGGTATCTCCAAGATATAAATAAGATAGTGCTTTATAAAAGTTTATTTTTTCTTTATTTTTAACTCCCAGGGCAAGAGAAGTTTTAAAATATTTAAGGGCTTCCTTATAGTTTTTTAATTTAAAGTTTGCATAAGCCTTGTAAAAAATTACTTCAGAATTATAAGTTTTTCTCTCCTCAAGAATTTTAAGAATTTCTTCCCATTCCTTATGAGAGTAAAGCACTTTTATAATTTCTTTAAGGGGAAAATTATCTTTGAATTTTTTAACTATTTCAAGTGCAAAAGAAGAATAAGGATATTTTTTTATTATTAAGGTTTCTATTTCTTTTGCCTTTTTAATATTTCCCCTTTTTCTTTCAAGCTCTGATTTTAGATACAAAATTTTTAACTCCCTTTGTTCTAAAAATTTTTCCTTTTTGTTTTTTAAAAAACTAAAAAATTCTCCTTCTTCTTCAAAATTCTCAAGAACCCTTACAAAAGCTTCCTCATAGAGAGGGGATTTTGGATAATTCCTTACTATTTCTTCATATGCGCCTTTTAAAAAAAGTTCCTTTTCAGGAAATTTTTGATTTTGAAAAATAATAAAAAGTATCAGTGTTTTTATTTTATTCCTTCAGTTTTTCAAAAAATTTCTCTGCAGAAAGATATCCTTTTCTTCTTGTGAGCTCGTTAAGCGCCACTGCTTCTACAAGAACAGATATGTGTTTTCCAGGATTTAAGGGTAACTCTGAATATGGAGTTTCCACCCCCAGGATATGAAGGGCTTTCTTTTTAAGCCCGAGTCTTTCTACATCAAGAGTTTCACTCCAGTCAATCAGTCTTATCACAATATCAATTCTTGTTCTTTCCATACAGGAGGAAGGACCAAAAAGAGAAAGAATATCAAGTATCCCTATTCCTCTTATTTCAAGAAAAGTTGCCACTTCTTTTTTGAAAGCTTCACCTATTAAAAAACCTTCCGGATGCTTAATTATCTTCACAAGGTCATCTGCAACCAGTTTATGTCCCCTTTCCACAAGTTCAAGGGCACACTCTGATTTCCCTATACCACTTCTTCCTACAAATAATATGCCCACATTATAAACATTAACAATGTTTCCATGTAAAACTGTATAGGGAGAAAGAAAATAAGAAAGTATATAAAAAAGTTCTCTAATAAAGGAGGTTGTTGGCTCAGGAACAGAAAATAAAGGGACCTTATTTTTTCTTGCTTCTTTTATAAGATCTTCTGGGGGTTTAAATCCTTTTGTTACAAATATTGCTGGTATTGGATAGGAGAAAAATTTTTTTATTGCCCTTTTTCTTTCCTTTTTATTAAGTGAATTAAGAACAAGAAGTTCAGTTTCACCTATAATCTGTATTCTATCATATAAAAATATTTCTTCAAAATTTTTAAATAAAAGGGCAGGTCTATTTAAATCAGGAGTCTGAATAACTGTGTAAAGAGTTAATTCAGGAGTATGGTTTTCTATTTTAAATCTTTTAGATAAAATTTTTACCAAATCCCGAACCTTTATCTCATTATAATAAATTCTTAAATTCTCAAACTCCTTCACTTCCCTTTCAATTTTTGCTCGTATTTTTTTAACTGTGTGTTTATTTTATCCTTTAATTCATCAACAACAGAAAAAAAGTCAGAATTTGTGGCTGTTGCTTTTAAAATTCCTTTTCTTGAAACTTCAATCAAAATTTCTCCCGTATACCTGCCTCTCTGCTCCTCAAGTATAAGACTTGATTTTATTATATGCTTTGAAAACCTATCCATTTTTGATAATCTTTTTTCAATGTAGTTTTTCATATCATCTTTTAGCTCGAAATTCTTGGTCACGATGTTTAATTTTTCCATAATTTTTTATGTTTTTTTATGGATTTGAACCCTATTAATTTTAAAACAAAAGAAAACCTCATTCAATAAAATAGGCTTTTGCTTCTTTATCTTCAAGCTTTTCAAAATCTTCAATTTTTCCTATAAATTTTATTTTTCTTTGATATAACCAGATTATTTTTGTAGCAATTTTTTTCGTAAATATAAAATCATGGGTAACAGCAAGAGAAGCTATTTTTCTTTCTTCCCACAGTTTTTTTATAAGAGATGTGATTTTTTCAGAGGTTTGAGGGTCAAGTCCTGTTGTTGGTTCATCATAAAATATATATTCAGGTTCTGAAACAATTGCCCTTGCTATTGCTGCCCTTTTTTTCATCCCTCCCGAAAGTTCAGAAGGATAAAGATTTTCATATCCCTTTAGATCAACTGCTTCCAGTGCCTCAAAAACTTTTCTTTCAAGTTCCTTTTTCGTGAGTTTAAAATGCTCTCTTAAAGGAAGTGCAACATTTTCAAAAAGGTTCATGGAGTCAAATAAGGCACTTCCCTGAAAAACAAAACCTATTTTTTTTCTTATTTCTATAAGTTCCTTTTCTTTTGCCTTAGTTATATCAAAACCATCATAAAATACACTCCCCTTATCTGGTTTTAAGAGCCCTACCATTATTTTAAACAAAACAGTTTTACCTGCTCCGCTTTTTCCAAGAATAATCACAAATTCTCCCCTTTCCACTCCAAAACTTATATCTTCAAGAACCCAATCTGAAAATCTTTTGTGTATATTTTTTACCCAGATCATCCGAAAATTATTATTCCAAGTATATAATCAAGAACAAGAATTAAAATTGAGGAAATAACAACAGCTCTTGTTGTGGCTTTTCCAACACCTTCTGCTCCCTTTTCTGAGGAAAGTCCCGAGATCGCGCCTGAAAGGGTTAATGCATATCCAAAGAAGGCTGATTTTAATAAACCTCCAAAAAGGTCTTTTGGTAAAAAAAACATTTTTGCTCCCCTTGCAAACACAATGTAATTTGTAATTCCGGTAAGATTTGCAATAAACATACCAGAAAATATTGCTACACATATTGCAATTGAAGTAAGTAAAGGTAAAGATATTATTCCTCCAAGAATTCTGGGCATCACAAGAAATTTAAAGGGGTCTATTCCCATTACCCTTAAAGCATCAATCTGTTCTGTTACAACCATTGTTCCAAGTTCTGCTGCTATTCCTGAGCTTATTCTACCAGCAACTACAAGCCCTGTAATAACAGGACCAAGCTCAATCATAACTGCCTTTGCAACACCTGAACCTATATAAATTACAGGAACATAGTCCCTTATCTGATAAGAAGTTTGAACTGTAGCAACCATTCCAACAAAGCTTGAAGTGAAAATCACAAGTAAAAGGGAATTGTTCCCTATATTATAAATCTGCAATACAATTTCTCTAAAATATTTTTTTATGTATTTCAGTGACAAAAAAAATTCAAAGGTATTATAAAAAAGTTCACTTAATATATAAATAAAATATAAAATAAGGTTTTTAAAAGGGAATACCACTTTCTGTATCTCCAAGGTGAGAATATTCTGCACCAAGATTTTCAAATTTCATGAATTCCTTTATAAAGGATAACATAAATTTGCCCTGTGGTCCATTTCTATTTTTCGCGACAAAAAAATTCACTACATTTTCAGCATAGGGTTCGGTTTCAAAAACTTGATAGTCCTCAGGGCTTTTGTAAAGGAAAATCACAAGATCTGCATCCTGTTCAAGTGCTCCTGATTCTCTTAAATCCGATAATCTGGGTGCTGCATCCTCTTCCTTTCTCTCCTCAGCTTTTCTTGATAATTGAGAAAGAGCAATAACAGGTATGTTTAGCTCTCGTGCGAGTTTTTTTAAAGAATCAGAAATATACGCAAGTTCCCTTTGACGCGTCTCAAACCTCGGCCCTTGAATTAACTGTATATAATCTATGAATATAATTTTCACATGATGCTCCAAAACAGCCCTCCTTGCCTTTGCTCTCAATTCCTGAATTGAAATTCCAGGTGTGTCATCTATATATATAGGTAAGTTTTCAATCTTACTCACTGCTTCAAGTAATCTTGCCATTTCCCTATCTGTTAATGATGATATATTTCTAAATTTCCTACTCTCTATTTCTGATTCAAGAATTAAAAATCTCATTGCTATTTGAAGTCTTGACATTTCTATGCTGAAAAGAGCCGAGGGAATATTCTGTAACTTTGCAAGCCTATCTATGAGATTCATAGCAAAACTTGTCTTTCCAACAGATGGTCTTGAAGCAATTACAATAAATTCTCCTGGATGAAAACCCCCTGTTATTTCATCAAGCTTTGTATATCCTGTCAAAATTCCACTTACCCCTTCCCCTCCTCTTCTCTCAAAATCTGTGAGAAAAATACCTAACACTTCTTTTAAAGATAAAAGCCCTTCTCTTATTTTTATCTGCGCAATATCAAAAATTTTTTTGTCCAAATCATACAAAATATCTTCTGCACTTTCCTCTCCCCTTTCACATTTTTTAATTGTTTCATAAGAAAGTTCAATTGTTTTTCTTAAAACATATTTTTCAGTTAATGTTTTTATATAATCATCTATGTAAGCAGGATTAAGTGAATATACTTCAAGGTCACTTAAATATTCTATCCCTCCAATTTTACTTAAAAGTCCCTCTTTTTCAAGCACTTCAGCTACATTAAGAGGGTCAATTTTTTTTCTTGATTCAAGAACCCTTAGCATTGCTCTGTAAATGTCCCTGTGATGAGGCTCATAAAACATTTCTTCCTTTACCTCCTCAAATGCCCTGTACGCAGCTCTTTCTGACTGCAAAATTGCTCCAAGCACAGCCTTTTCTATTTCACTATCAAAGGGAATCTTAAATCTTTCTTCTTTCATTAAAATATTTTACAGTCTCCCTTAAACCATCTTCAAGAGACCATTTGATTTTAAAATTTAATTCTCTTTCAGCCTTTTTGATATCAAGGGCAATTCTTCTTATTTCCCCTTCCCTTTCAGGTTTATAAATTGCTTTCCTTTTGTATCCTGTTAGTTCCTTTAATTTATTAAATACTTCATTTACGCTTGTTTCCTTACCTGTCGCAATATTAAATATTCCTGTTTTGCCTTTTAATACAAAATAAGTGGCAAGTTCATTTGCCTTTATAACATCCTCTATATAAATAAAGTCTCTTGTCTGGTTTCCATCACCATAAATATAAACTTCTTCACCTTTAAGCATTCTTTCACAAAATATAGCAATTACACCTGCTTCACCATTTGGGTCCTGTTTTGGACCAAATACATTTCCGTATCTAAGAGATACAAAGGGAAGTTTTTTAGAAAAATATAATCCATACATCTCTCCACATTTTTTTGATATTCCATAGGGACTTTCAGGTGTCCCCTTATAATCCTCACTTACAGGCAAAACCTCAGGTTCTCCATATGCTGTGCCTCCTGAACCTGCATAAATAAATCCCTTTACATTCACTGAAACAGATTTTTCAAGAAGTATCAAAGTCCCCTTTATATTTACTTCCATGTCATAAAGGGGATTTTTTATTGATTTTATAACACAGGATTGGGCAGCATGGTGATTTACAATTTGAGGTCTATATTTTTGAAATATATTTTTTATTTTATTTTCATCTAATATTGAAATTTTTTCAAATTTAGCTCCTTCAGGAATATTTTCCTCTTTTCCTACAGAAAGGTCGTCAATTATGAGAACCTCATCCCCCTTTTTTATATAAAATTCAGCAACATAAGAACCTATAAAACCTGCTCCACCTGTAACAAGAACTCTCATTTTTTATTTTACATTCAAAACTTTAAATTTATATATTCTCCTACCCTTATCCTCCACAATTAAAAAGTATATTCCCCTTTTCTCCTTAATTTTTATCACAAATTCTTTACCTTTTCTTTGAAAATTAAAGAATACCCTTCTTCCTGAAATATCATAAATTTTAATCTCCCTTACTACTTCTGCCGGATACATTATTATTTCATTTCCTTTTAGAAAGCTGAAAATAAAAGGGTTTTCTAATATATTTTTTTCATATATTTTTGTAAATGAACCCTTTATAACCTTTTTATCTGATAAAGGATTTCCATAAGCGTCAAATATAAAGTTATCAAGAAAATATACTGTATCTCCAGGTCTTACTGTTGGTTTACCACCTTCTGTGGAAAGAAAAACAAATATAAATTTTTCATAAACCATTATATTTCCTATTTCTCCATTCCCGGATAACCAGGAATGATTATTTGAAAGTTTAAATAAACTGTTTATATTTATTCTGTTTATTTCAGTTTCTGTTATTATATCCTCTGAAAAATAAAAGGCAACAAAATCATCATAATCTATGGAAGTATCAGGAAAAGTGTTATCATAGGCAACAATACTGTCGCAAATAGGATTTTTAAGGTCAAAATTACCTGAAAATCCTTTTTTTCCATAAGCAGGATTGCCTTTTTCATCAAAAATTCTATACCCTCTAACAATAATTGTATCATTTATAAATATTTTTGAATCTTTTCCTGTAAATATAAAAGAGAGGGTTTCAGGTGTTATCCATTGTGTATAAAATGAGTCCCCCCAAAAACTATTAATTTTAAAATTAAAAAAGGAATCCACATTTGAAGAATTTATATAAGGCATGTTTGTAGGCTCCTTGAAAACTAAATATAGAGAATCTCCATTTTCTATTCCATCTCCAGGATTATTTCCATCAGTTGCAATAAGCTCTTTTAGCTCAGGTCCAAAAACATCATTAAAACTTCCTTCTATTATTATACTTGAGGTATTCCAGAAACCGAATCTGTCTTCCATAGTCACATAAACTGTATCACCAGCTTCAACTGTTGGATAGCTGTTTCCTGTATATGCAAGGTATATTTTTAGAGTTTCTCCATTCAAAGACCATATTGCACCTCCAAAATCACCATATAAGTTGAGCCAGGAATGATTGTTTGAAAGTTTGAAAAGAGAATCAACATTTAATTTATTAATATCTATTTTTGATGTAGGTTCATTAAAAATAAAAAGAACATAATCGTCAGGGTCCTTTCCATCCTGCTCGTAATCCCCATCTTTTGCCATTGCTTTTAGAACCTCTGGTCCAATTGTATCTTCCTCATAATATATCTTTATAAAATCTACCCATGGTGAGACCTCCGGATTTGAGGTGAAAAGTTCTATTCTATACTGGAAAAAAGAATCACCTGGAGTTATATATTCATAATTTTCAAGAGAAGAAGAATCAGATAGAAGAGGTGGTATAAAAGAAAAGGGAATAGTATCTGTCATATTTCTATTTTTAAATGTTCTAAATTTTATTGAAAAACTTCCATTAGGATAGGCTTTTAATTTATATGCCTTTATACTTATAGGACCTTTTTCTCCTTTAATTTTTATGGGATTTGAAATTACATATCCGTAATTCTGGTATTTAGACCTGAAAAGCCTTGGGGGGTTTGAAGTTCCTACCAAGATTTCTTTATTTTTATAACCTTCTCCCCTTATAGGAATTAAAAGTCCAAGATAACCATAAAAATCAAGGTTTTCAATTAAATTCCACTTTATACCATCATAGGAAGCATAAATTCTTCTTTTTGGATTTATATTTTCGCTATATGCAAGAAAATATATGATGCCATTTTTTGCTTTAAATATATAATCTATCTCGCATTCAGAACTTTCAAAGGTTATATAAAAGGTGTCATTTTTTATAAGATAAACTTTTGTCGGAAGATTACCTGCTACAAGGAGATTGTCACTTATCTCAGAATATACACCTCCTATTATGTTTTTTGAAGGAATTAAAGGAGAAAGGGGATAAAAATTAACATCATCCTGAGTCTCATAAATAAGAGAACCTGACCCATCTGCTAAGGAAAAAGCAACCCCGAGTCCATTTTTTGTTTTGAACAGAGTTCTTGCATTGGGTTCATTTCCTGGTGGTGAAGGATATTGATATATACTCTGCCAGGTGTTTTCATTTTTTAAATATCTTAAAATTCTCCCTTTATTTGTAGAACAATACATTTTTAAAGGTGAGTAGATAAGAAAGTCTGAAAAAGAATGTCCTGATATTCCTGCTCCTGAACTAATCCAGTAAAAATTTTGAGGAGGAAGAACTCCAAGCTCAAGGGAATAGAAGACCCACCCTGCTCCGGAGAAAGCTCCCAGCCATAAAGCATTTCCATAATCCTTTGAATAATACATCCTTCTTACAGTACTGAAAGCATTATCATCATATAATACTTTTCCTGAGGTAAAATATAAGGAGTCAAGGGTGTAAAATACCTTATACTGATTTAAGCTTGGATGAAAAATACCTACAAATACTGTATCTTCAGATTTTATGGATATTCCCCTTATTTCATATCCTCCTTCTTCAAAAATTGCGGAGCTTGGTACAATTACAAGGGAGTCCCTTGATATATATAAAGTATCATAAGAACTGAAGGGGTCAATCTGAAAAGCATTATAAAAAGTTTTTAAAGTGTCACTATTTATTATTGATGTATCTCTCCCATCTTTCCAGGTAGTCTGGAATATAAAGGAAACCGAAATTAATATATTAAGAATCACCCTTTAGTTTTTTTATTTCTTCTGTTAAAACAGGGACTACTTCAAATAGGTCTCCTACAATTCCATAATCTGCAATTTGAAATATAGGGGCATTTGGGTCTTTATTTATTGCAACTATTACCTTACTTGTTCTCATTCCGGCAAGATGTTGAAGTGCTCCTGAGATGCCGCAAGCAATATATAAATTGGGGGAAACAGTTTTTCCAGTCTGACCTACCTGGTGAGAGTGGTCTATCCAACCTGCATCAACTGCTGCCCTTGAAGCACCCAATGCTGCCCCCAAAATTTTTGCAAGTTCTTTTAAAGGCTTAAATCCTTCAGGTCCTCCAACTCCTCTTCCTCCTGAAACAATTATTTCTGCTTCTGCCACATCAATTTCTCCTTCTTCTTTTTCTTTTATTTCAATCAGTTTTATATCTTCCTCAACATTTATTTCAAATTTTTCAAATTTTTCTTCTTTTTGATTTTCCTCTGGTGGAAAAACATTCGCTCTTACAGAGATTGCAAATTTTTCTGAATTTACTTTTTCCCAAACAAAAGCCTTTCCCGCAAGGATTGGTCTTTTAAATATAAATTTTCCATTTTCTTTTTTAGCTTCCACCACATCCTGAATAAGAGGCAAGTCAAATAATGCAGAAACCCTTGCTGCAATATCTCTCCCTGTGTTTGAAGCAGGAAAAATTAATATTTTTATATCTTTATCTTTTAAAAATTCAAAAATTGCCTTTGATATTCCTTCTTCAGTTTTAACTTTTGAAGAAATCAAATAAAAATAATCTGCTCCAAATTTAAAGGATTCACTTTTTTGAACTTCTTCTCCAAGGGTAAAAGCAAGTATTTTATCTTCAAAAATTTTTCCTGCAAAACTTAAAAGTTCAAGAGAATGTTTTTTAATTTTTCCCTCTTTATTTTCAAGATAAATTCCTATCATTTTTTATTCCCCCCTTTTATCATAATACTTTTGCTTCCTCTTTTAAAAGACGAACCAGTTCTCTTACATTTTCTGGAAATGGAAGATTTATTATTCTACCTGTCTTTTTTGTTGGGGGTGGTTCATATCTAACTATTTCAATTTTTTTATTTGCTGTTTCAAGAGGATTTACTTCTTCAATGGGTTTTTTCTTTGCCATCATTATTCCCTTTAGAGAAGGATACCTGGGTTCAAACTGGCATTTATCAAAGGTAATAAATGAGGGGATAGAAATTTCATATATTGTAAGTCCCTTTTCTGTTTCCTTTGTTACTTTAAATTTTCCATCTATTATCTCAATATTCACTGCACCATAAATAAAAGGTAAGCCTAATTTTGTTGTAATATAGGCATGAGTATAGTTTCTCTCATCGTCAACTGCTTTTTTCCCACAAAAAATAGCTTGGGGATTTTCCTTTTTTATTTCTTGAATCAAAAGGTGTGCCAATTCTATTGAGTCAAGGTTTAAAGGGTTATCTATTTTAATTAATTTTGCTCTATCTGCTCCCATTGCAAGCCCTTGTCTTAAAGTTTCTTTATACTCTTCATTACCAGCTGCAAGAAGGATTATTTCTCCTTCTCCCTTTTTTTTTTTTTTCCTTAAAGCTGCTTCAAGAGCATATTCGTCATATGGATTCATTACAAAGGGTATACCAGAAAAATCAAGCCCTGAGCCATCTTCTTTAACCTTTATAGGAACTCCAGTATCAGGAACTCTTTTTGTTAAAACGATTATTTTCATTAAAAACCCTCCTATTTATAAGGGGATTTAAACCCTTTAAATAACAATTTTTGATAAATCCCCATATTTTTTGAATACCTCCCATACAAATTTTAAAAGATTTAGTCTATTTTTTCTTATTTTTAAATCCTCTGTCATCACAAATACATTATCAAAAAACTTGTCAATTGGTTCCCTTAATTTTAAAAGCTCTTTAAAAGCAGATTCAAAATTCTCCTCTGAAAGTTTTTTTATAAATATAGGTTCTATTTCTTTTACTTTTTCCAAAAGTTTTTTTTCTTCTTCTTTTTCAAAGAGGCTTTCATCAATTTTCCCATCGGTTTTTTCGCTTTTAATTATATTGAAAACTCTTTTCTGTCCTATAATTATCCTTTCAAAAATTTCCCTTTCCCTTTCAAGATATTTTTGTAAA
>FWWL01006512.1_pt1 | contig 16888 bp, 17 predicted proteins | sample 2228331 | NCBI WGS metagenome assembly FWWL01 (sample SAMEA103939775, study PRJEB20133) | metagenome
TAGCTTTTTACCAATTCCAACAGTTTTTTTGCTTGTTTATTTTCTTGAAAATGGCGTCGGACTGGCTCAATTAACTGATTAAGTAATTTGAACAATTTTTGCTTTACGTCCATTGGATGGATTAATTTTTTTTCAAAAGTTTCTTCTAACTCTTGATAGGTTTTAAAACTAATATCACCACCAAATTTTTCTGGTCTTTCAATTTTTACCTCATTTATCCCTAACCTATCAAAGCTTTCAAAAACAATATATTTATAATATTCAAGAATTGGATTATCTTTAACTATTCCCTCTGGACAATAAGCTTTCATAATTTTTCTTTCAATATCTTTGCTGGTATCAGTCATAAAAATTGCTGAGTCAGGAATTGATTTTGACATTTTTTGTTCAATAACTTTTTTAATCTTTAACTCTTTTTCATCTTGATATTCAATTTTAAATTTTATGTTTTTAGGTTTTTGTAATCCCATTAGCATATGATGTGAAATAACCACCGGTTTCCAAAATCCAAGCCCCGGCCCAATCTCTCGCGCCAACATATTAACCTTTCGCTGATCCATCCCTAACTGACAAATTTTTGCCCCTAAATAAAAAATATCAGCGCATTGCATACAAGAATAAATAATCATTGCCCCTGTTAACTTATCTAAAGATTCCTCTCTACCCATAATCTCCGCTGTCCGGATAAATCTTCTTAAAGCATTAGATCGACCAATTTTTAAAACTAACTGCCAATAATTTGGATCTTTTACTAAATCTGACGCCCAAACAAACTCAACTTTTGATAAGTCCATACCACTAGCTTTCCAAACCTCAATGAAGTATTTACCAACTGTTTGAATTTTTTCTAAATCTCCATTTAATTTATTATTAGCCATTGCATGCCAATCTGCTACCAACATCTTAAATCTTATTCCTGCTTTAGTGATTTTATTAACATTAATAGCTCGCAGTAGTCCTTGAGCAATATGAATTTGTCCAGAAGGTTCAAAACCATCATAAGCAATTAACTCCTCCCCACTTTCAAGAAGTTTTTTTAATTCCCTCTCTTCAATTATTTCTTCACCAACTTGTTTTATAAGCAATAATTTTTCATTAATCTCCATATTTTTATTATAACACTGTAAACTTGAAAAATATATCTTTTTAAAGTTATTATTAAATTATGAATCTAGATTATGAAAAATTATATAAACAATCAATTTCTAATATTGAAGCTTTTTGGGAAAATATTGCTCATGAATTAAGATGGTTTAAACCTTGGAAAAAAGTCTTAGACTGGAAATATCCATATGCGCGATGGTTTGTTGATGGAGAAACTAATATTGTTCACAACGCTCTTGATCGCCATTTAAAAACTTCAGTTAATATGTCAACTTTTGTACGACCGAGCAAAAGTGGTATAGGTAAAAAAGATAAACTAGCGTTAATTTGGGTAGGTCAGGACTTGACAGAAAAAACTTTTACCTATCAACAATTAAATGATCAAGTCTGTCGATTTGCTAATGGTTTAAAAACTTTAGGAGTAAAAAAAGGCGATCGAGTCACTATTTATCTACCACGCATTCCTGAACAATTTATTGCTATGCTTGCATGTGTCAAAATTGGCGCTATTCATTCGGTCGTTTACTCTGGTTTTTCTGCTGAAGCTTTAAAAAACCGGATTGATGATGCCCAAGCCAAAGTCATCATCACTACCAATAGTTATCCATATGGTGAAAAAACTATTGATTCATTAAAAAATGTACATGCTGCTTTAAAAGAAAATCAAACTGTTAAATATGTAATAATAGTTAATCGGATAAATCAAAAAAATTCAACCAACATCAGCTCTTATCAGAAGTCAAACAGATCATATAAATCTGATACATCCGATCTATCTGGTCTTCCGAATTCTCCTGACGATAGCCGAATTCCTCGAAAGTATTCAGAAATACTTTGGGATGATTTACTTTCAAAACAAGATACTTTATGTTCAACTGAAATAATGAATTCTACAGACCCTGCTTTTATTCTTTATACCTCAGGTACAACTGGTAAGCCAAAAGGAATTTTACATAGTCATGGTGGTTATATGGTTGGAGTTTACTATACTTTTAAAACTGTCTTTGATATTCAAGAAGATGATATTTTTTGGTCAACCGCCGATGCTGGCTGGATTACTGGCCATTCATATATTTTATACGGACCGCTTTTAAATGGAATTACTACCTTTATTTACGAAGGTCCTCCTCATTACCCAGATATTGAGATTTGGTGGAGATTAATCGAAAAATACAAAATAACTAAGTTTTATACTGCGCCAACTGCTATAAGAATGCTGATGCGCTATGGCGATGATAAACCAAAAAAATATGATTTATCAAGTTTAAAAATTTTAGGAAGTGTTGGCGAGCCGATTAATCCTGAAGCTTGGAAATGGTTTTATAAAAATATCGGTCGTGAAAAATTACCTATTATGGATACTTGGTGGCAGACTGAAACCGGTATGCATATCTTAACACCAATCCCAAGAGTTAGACTTAAACCTGGTAGTTGCTTTAAACCTTTTTTTGGTATTGAGGCAGATGTTGTCGATATTAAAGATAACAAATTAATTACTGAAAAATCACTTCCTCGTCAAGGTCATTTAGTCATTAAAACTCCTTGGCCGGCAATGATGCTTGATGTTTTTAATAATCCTACTCGCTATCAAGAAACTTATTTTAAAGAAAATCAATTTGCTAATAAAATTAGTGAAAAACAACAATATAAAAACTTTCTTTATTTTACAGGCGATATGGCGAAAATTGATGAAAATGGATATTTTTGGATTTTAGGCCGTGATGATGATGTAATTAAGGTCTCTGGTCATCGATTAGGTTCAGCAGAAATTGAATCAGCTTTGGTAGCTAATAAAAAAGTCGCTGAGGCAGCCGTTATCGGCAAACCTCATGAAGTTAAAGGTGAGTCAATTAAAGCGTTTGTGATTTTAAAGCATGAAATTAAACCATCAGAAGAGTTAAAAAAAGAACTGACATTACAAGTAAGAATGCAGATCGGACCAATTGCTACACCTGATGAAATAAAATTTGTTGAAAAACTACCTAAAACTAGAAGTGGTAAAATCATGCGCCGGGTTTTAAAAGCTCAAGAACTCGGATTACCTATTGGTGATGTATCAACATTAGAAGATTAACATTAAATAGTAACACAATAAATATTATTTTAAAATTGGTTTAATAATATTTAAATCTGGCATTCTAAAATTTCTTGCTTGATTTATTGCCCATTTCCAAAAAGCTAAACCTTGATTAAAACTAGTTGCAATTCGAGATAAATCTCTAATTCCTAATTGTGGTAAAACAAAACCAAGAATAGCGCCCAAAGTTAAACCACTAGCCACTACCCAATTATGCCCATTTTCCTTTACAGTTAAACCATACAAAGAATTCAGAATAGAATAGGCTAATAAAGGATCAATATCAGATCCAAATAGTTGATTGGCTAATTGAGATAAAGCTATACCTAACATACCAAATCCAAAAGAAACTAATTGACGAACAACCATTTCAGAGAAAGATAAATTACCTCCTGCTAGTTGAATAGCAAGGTTAGAATGATTAAAAGCAGCACCTATTATAGGAATCATTTCTGGTAAATATGTCATTTTAATATTATAAAATGACTTATAGTTTTTTTCAAGAGGAAAATAATATGTCTTTATAAAATTATTATTAAATTAATAAATTGTTTAAAAACCCATAGTCTTGCTTCTCTCATTGTCATCCTGAATTTATTTCAAGATCTTTTATATCAAGAACTGACCTTAAATTAACAACAGTTCTTATAAAAAATAATTTTAAAAATGCGAAACGAATTCAGTATAACAAAAGGTAAAAAGTGTCATTCTCGCAAAAGCAAAAATCCATTTAATATCAAATATAAAAAATTAAAAATCAAAATTACATATAAAATCCAAAAAAAATAAAACATGAAGCATGAAACGTAGAACATAGAACGTAAAACGAATAACGTTAAATAAGTATTAAAAATAAAATAATTTTTAATTTTGAATTTTAATTTTAATTTTAATTTTTTTCCTCTGATCCAAAGAAAACAATTTTTAATTGTTTTTATTCCCCTTCAACCTTCTCCTCTGCCTCATGAATAATCTCAATCGCTTTTGAACTACCAATTCTTGAAACGCCTAATTTTATAAACTCTAATGCTTGAGAATACGCTCCAATTCCACCAGCAACCTTAATTTTTATTTTATCTCCAATTGCTTTTTTAATAATTTTTACATCTTCAAAACTGGCCCCTCTTGGCCCCATCCCAGAACAAGTTTTCACAAAATCTGCTCCAGACTCTAAAACCAAAAGAGAGGCTTTTTCTATCTCTTCAGACGTTAAACAACCAGTCTCAATTATAAACTTTACTATAGTATGTTTTTTTTCTACTTTTTTAACTGAATCGATTATTTTTCTAAATTCTTCTAATACTTGATCATATTTCTTTTCTTTAAAAAGTCCGACATTCATAGAAATATCAAGTTCATCAGCACCATTTTTCACTGCTTCTTGTGCTGATAAAATTTTTGTATTTAAAGTCTCTTGACCTAAAGGAAAAGAAATAACAGTTCCTACACTGGCCTTATCACCAATAATTGACTTTGCATAACTAACATAAAAAGGATTAACAAAAGCCGTATGAAAACCATACTCTAAAACCTTTTCACAAATAAATTTAATATCATTGGAAGTTGCGTGTTGATGATGATTAGCCAAATCTAAATATTTTGCTAAAACTTTTTTATCCATAAAATTAAAAATAACAGAAAAGATATTAAATTGCAACTATAAAAAAATTAAAAATTAAAATTCAAATATCAAAAAATACATATTAAAATCCAAAAAAAGAATAAAATATAAAATTGGTTATAGATTATAGGTTGTAGTAAAACGTGGAACGTTAAAATAAATTGTTAAATTGTTAAATTGTTTTATAATACCCTCTTTTTGTCATTTCTAAAAAAACAGGAATCCATTCTTTATCATGTTGAGGCGCTTAATTATCTGAACGTCAAAACATCTCATTGGAATTCTTCGCTTAATTCAGAATGACAAGAGAAATGTTTAGAATAACAAAAAGATGTTCAAGTTGACAGTAGTATGATTTTCAATTTTAGATTTTTTCCTATGATTTCGGAGGATACAATTTTTAATTTTAAATTTTTAATTTTTAATTGTTTTTATTATTTCTCAGAGCCTTATGCCAATCCTTCTAACATATTGGGAGATGTCAGGTAGGTGGCCAGACAACCTAAAAATGAACAAAATTGAAGATTTTTTAATAATTTTGAATTTTAAGTTGTAATTTTTAATTTTTGATTTTTGATTTTTAATTTTTATAACTAATAATCCAAAATATAAAGTCTAAAAATATCTCAACAATTTAAAATCACAATATTTCGCTTTTAAACTTTATAAACTTTTAAATAAATAACTATTTATTTAAATTTTTCCCAATTTTTTCAAAAACTAACTGCATTGTTTCAATAATATCATCAATAATTTTTTCTGCCTCATTAAAATTAACTGCTCTTAAATTATGAGGATAATAATGAAAAACCTGATTTCTTCCCTCTTTCCAACTCTTCCAAATTTTATCTGCTAATTCACGACCGTATTTTTTACTTATTTTATAATAAAGTGAACGTTCGCCTAATTTATTTAATAAATTTGGTGACATTAATTTTCCTAATCTTAAATGATCAGAAATATAATCTAAATGAGAAATTAATTTAACATCTTTAAAAATCTGTTTTAAAAATCCTTCATATGCTTTGGCAAAAGGAAAAACTAAAAAAGAATAGTCTTTAAAATTATAAGCTTGATTCTTAATAACATCGTTCATTAAATAAAGACCTTCTCTAATTAAATCTTTTTGATTTTGCGATAAATAATGCCAAAAATCACTAGTTTTAAGAAGTAGAACCTTAATTTTATCCATAAAAAAACTATACAAAAAAACAAAAAATTATGAAAGGGATATTTTTACACTTGGACTCATTGTTGTTTTTAAATAGGCTTTTTTAATGTGTTTGACGCCAACTGCCTCAATAAATTTTTTTACATTAGCAACAATTTTTTCATTTTCAAAAGAGATCTTGGCCAACATCTGATGAATCAAAGGAAATTTTGGCTCGGTTTTCCATCGTAACACTCCTTTTTCAAACTTTTTAGCAACTTCTTCAGGATTGGGAGAAATTGTTCCTGCTTTTGGATTAGGCATTAATCCTTTTGGTCCTAGAACTTTAGCGTACTTTGCTAACTTAGACATATATGAAGGATGAGTAATCAACAGATCAAAATCTAAAATGCCTTTTTCAATCTTTTCTAATACTTTATCATCAACAATTGCTATTCTTATTTTTTTTCCAGTTGAATAAGGTAACTCAACTTCACCTTTTAAACCAGTTTCATCAACCACTAAATGAAGCTCAACACTTTCATCAAAATTAGTGGTTTTTATTTTTTTTAACAAATCTACTGCTTCTTCAATGGAATAAACTTTATTTTTATTAATCTGGGATTTTGCTTGTTGATATTTTTTTCCTCTTGATTTTTCTTTAACAACTTTTTCAATTTTTGGTTTTTTTTCTTTTTTGATCTCAACAGTTTTTTCTTCTTTTTTTTCTTCGACTTTTTTTGCTTTTTTTTCAGCTTTTTTTTGAATTGATTTTTCTTTTTGCTGTTTTTTTTGTGCTTCCTCTACTTCTTCTAAACCTAAAACTCTCGTCCTTATTTTTCCCATAAAAATAAATTATGAAATTTATAATTGTTATAATAGTTATAATTAGCTTTCAACATCTACTCCCATGCTGCGAGCAGTACCAGCAACAATTTTTTTAGCCGCTTCTAAATCATCAGTATTTAAATCAGCTAGTTTTTCTTTAGCAATTGCTTCAACTTGAGCTTTTGTCAACTTACCGACTTTGTCTGTATTTGGTTTTCCCGAACCTTTTGGTAAATTCAAAGTCTTTTTAATCATGGCTGCTACTGGAGGAAGTTTAGTGACAAAAGTAAAAGTTCGATCTTGATAAACAGTAATCACTGCTGGAATTATCTGACCTTTTAGTTTAGCAGTTCGCGCATTATATTCCTTAATAAAGTCCATGATTGGAATCCCATGCTGTCCTAAAGCTGGACCAACTGGAGGAGCTGGAGTTGCTTCACCAGCTGGTAGATTTAGTTTAATAATGGTTTTAACTTTTTTTGCCATTAATTATTTATAATTTTTGAACTTTTAAAAAATCTAATTCAACTGGAGTTTCTCTTCCAAAAACCGAAACCAAAACCTTAACTTTTCCTCGTTCTTCATCAATTGCCTCAATTGTCCCAAGAAAATCAGCAAAAGGACCTTCAATGATTTTTACCGCCTCACCCTCTGAAAACTTAGCTTTAAATTTTGGTTGTTCTTGCTCAACAAATTTCATAATCGCTTGAACTTCTTTTTCAGAGATTGGCGTTGGTTTTAAACCGGCGCCAACAAAACCAGTTACCCCTTCAGTTGTACGAACAACTAACCAAGATTGATCATCCATAATCATTTTCACTAAAATATATCCTGGAAAAACTTTTTCTTTAACATTGGTTTTTTTTCCTTTTTTAACCGCCACCACTTCCCTCATAGGAATAATTATCTGAAAGATTTTGTTTTCCACACCTAAACTCTTAACTCTTTGCTCTAATGCCTGCTTAGTTTTTTGTTCATATCCTGATTGAATATGGATTACATACCATTTTGCCTTATCTTCTAGTTTTAAATCAGGAGTTTCAATTTTCTTTTCTTCAGCGATTTTCTGAAGATTTTGATCGTCTGTCATAAATTTTATCTAAAATTAGTTAACCAAGATAAAACTTTTGCTAATAAAATATCTATTATACCTATATAAACACCAATAATCAAGGAGACAAAAATAACAATTAAAGTTAATCTCATTGTTTGTTGTTTAGAAGGCCAACTAACCTTTTTTAATTCTGCCAAAATATCAGTTGTTAACCTTGATTGATTTGCCATATAATGATTATAACATATGAAAAAAGAAATTATCCATTCAATTATTTTAATTTTTACAATAATTTTAGCTTATATCTATCCAAAAACTATCTTAATTAATTATGAACTTCAAATCTCTGCTTGTTTATTTATTATTCTTTATCTAGCAAGAAAATTTTTAACTATTAATTCTTCTTCTCGATTGATAGAATCAGTTATATTTACTTTTATTATTATTTCGATTATCGAAGCTACTGGCAGTCTTAAATCATCATTTTTCTTTTTAAACTATTTTTTAATCTTTTCTTTAAGTTTACTTTTGGAACCAATAATTGCTGTAACAACAACATTAACTTTAATAATAATTTATCTTTTAGACTTTCCTGTAGGTCAAAACTTTTCGGAAATTATTCCTATTATTTCTTTAGCTTTTATTACTCCCTTTGCCTTATTTTTAGGCCAACAATATTTAAAAAATGAAAAACTTAAAGCAAAAAACGTCGCAATTAAAGAAGATATTTTACTATTTTTAACATTAGTAATAAAAAATCATTTAAAAACTATTAAAGAAGCAGTCGACAACTTTCTTGGTGATCATCAATTAGAGATTATCAAAAAAGCAACAACGAGAATTGAAAAATTAATTGATAAATATGAAAAATCTACTAACTAGAATGCTTTTATTTTTATTACTATTTTTTTCAATTTTTAATCTAAAAAAAATTCAGGCTATTAACATGGAGTCTTCAAAGTTTAAAATGGAGTCAGCTAATGTTTCAACTGCTGCTGGATCAAAATCTTCAGATAATTATCAGCTTTCAGATACTATCGGACAAACTGCTGCTGGTCAATTTGCTTCGAGCGGATTTGTTATTAAGGCTGGTTTTCAATATCTTAAATCAATTATTCCTTTTCGTTTTACAGTATCTAATACTAACGTGAACTTAGGAACATTAATACCCAATAATTTTTCATCCAGTCAAATTACGTTAAAAGTCGATTTTGGAAGTGCTGGCGCATACCAAGTTTTAGCTTATGAAGAACATCCAATGAAGAACCCAACTGGTATTACAATTCCTGATACAAGTTGTAATGGTGGAAGTGAAACCTGTAATAAATCATTAGCTAAATTATGGAACTCCACTTCAGCTTATGGTTTTGGTTATAATATGAGCGGCGATGATATACCTGCAGATTTTATTAATTCTAATTATTTTCGTCCGTTTGCTAATAAAGAAAATAACGATGATCCAATCGTCATTATGTCTTCTTCAAATATTGGTCGCAATCGACAATCCACTTTAACTTTTAAAGCTAATATCTCCTCAATCCAACCCGCTGGTAGCTACCAAACTATTATTCATTTTATTGCCACCCCAAGTTTTTAATATGAAAAAAGTTTTTTTATTAATTAGTTTTTTGTTAGTCTTTCCCTACCAAATATTTTCTCAACAAGTTTCCTTAGGAATTTCTCCTCCGTTAGTAGAAGTAAAGATCAAGCCAGGCAAATCAATCCTAATTGGTTATCAAATTCAAAATTTTGGCGACCCAGTTTATCTACAAGTAAAAGTGTTACCTTTTGAACCTAAAGATAATTACGGACGGATAAAATTAAAAAATAAGTTTACCGGGCCGATTCAATTTTCTTTAGATAATGCTGCAATTGAATTAGAAAAACCATTTTTTTTAGAGTCTAATAAAATCGAACAGTTGCTTTTAAAAATAAAAACGCCTGAAATTACTGATCAAGGGGATTATTATTATAGTTTATTAATAGAAACCTTACCACCAACTTATAAAGAAGGAATTGCCTCAGCCCAAGCAAAAACTACAATCGCGAGTAATATTTTAATTACTGTCACTAAAAATGGACTAATTGATGTTAAACCTAAAAATGTAATTTTTACAACTGGAAAGAAATATTTTGATAGTTTTGAAACTATTCCATTAACTTTCATTATTGCTAATCTAGGAAAAAATTTAATTCAACCTCAAGGAAAAATTATTTTAAAAGGTAATTTTGGTGAAAAAACTGAGTTTAATATTATACCGAAAAATATCTTATCGCAAAGCCAAAGATTAATCGAAGCAACTCCTTCTGGAGATCTAACTCTATTTAAAGAGCCAAAAACTCTAGTTTTACCTAAAGGTTTTTATATAGGAAAATATATATTAAGCGCTGAAGTAAACTTTGGGGAAAATTCACCTAAAATTTTCACCAATACGATATTTTTTGCTTTTCCATTTAAACTTTTTTTTGGCTTAATTTTAATTTTAACGTTGGTGATTTTTATTATAAAAAAATTTGAAAAAAAAGAAAGTTAAAATAATATAAAAAGTAGAAGACGGAAAGTGAAATATTTAACTCTTTAAACTCCTAACTTTAAACATCAAATATCTAACTTCTAACATTAAGCTTTATAATCTTAAAGGCGTAACTAGTAACACATAACGTGTAACTAATTATATTTAATTTTTAATCGTTGATTTTAAATCGTAATTTTAGATTTTTAATTCTTAATTTTTAATTATTTTTTGATTTTATTATGTGATTTTGAGTTTTGATTTTTTAATTTTAATATTTTTTATTGTTTTCATTATTCTTTCAACCCAAAAACCAAAAAATGTTAATTATAGTCAATAGACAACAGACAAAAATATTTTTTAAATTTTATTTAAAAATGGAAAAAATTAAGAAAAAAATTAAAAAATATCTTTTAGAAATTTTTCTTTTAAGTCTAGCTTTAATAATTACAATAATTAGCTTAATAATAATTATTCAATCTTCTAATACTACAAGAGAAAACGAAATAGAAATTATTCAAACAAATCAAAATAAAAAAACTTACGATGATACTATTTATGTTGATATTTCTGGCTCTGTAAAAAACCCTGGTTTATATGAATTAAAAATTAACAGTCGTTTAAAAAATGCTATTGACAAAGCTGGAGGACTCGATGAAAATGCTGATAAAAATTTTTTTTATCGCAATTTTAATCTAGCTCGCCTTCTTCAAGATCAAGAAAAAATTTATATTCCCTCTATTTGGGAAGTTAATAATGGTTATGTTAAAGAAACTCCTTTAACTTTTGATTTTATTTCACCTATTAACCAAATTTCAAGTTTTGAAAATAAAAATAATAGTTTGATTAATATCAACAATGCTGACATTGATGAACTTGACACTCTTCCTGGAATTGGTAAAATTACCGCTCAAAAAATTATTGACAATCGACCTTTCCAATCAATAGAAGAATTATTAACTAAAAAAATAATTAATAAAAGCACTTTTGAAAAAATAAAAAATCTTATAACGATCGAATAATTACTAATATGTTTTCTCCAAAAATTTTTATTGACGTAATCAATTTTTATCTACCTGAACCTCACTCTTCTCTTTTAAATGGAATTATTTTTGGAGTTAATATTAAAACGGGAAAATTATTCTATGAACAATTAAAAACTGTAGGTTTACTCCATATTGTTGTATTATCAGGAATGAATATTTCTATTTTAGGAACAATTATAGGTCAACTAACCTCATTTTTAAGCAAACAAATTTCCTTATTGCTAACGATACTAACGATAATAATTTTTATTATTTTTGTAGGACCTCAAGCCCCAATTGTTAGAGCTGGTATTATGGGAATTTTAACGTATGTAGCAATTTTAATAGGAAGAAAAAATATTTCTCTATACTCTCTTTTTATATCTTTTTTAATAATTGCCTTAATTTATCCTCAATGGTTAAAAACAATTTCTTTATATCTATCTTACGGAGCTAGCTTAGGGATTATTCTTTTTAGTCCTAAACCTAAAGATAATCAATTAATCAAAGAGATTAAAACGACTTTAGCCGCTCAAATTTTTACAACTCCAATAATTTTTTTATATTTCAAACAAATCTCTACACTTGCTTTATTTTCAAATATTTTAGTAGCTCCGGTAATCCCCTCTTTAATGATCTTTGGCTTTTTAACTGCTTTTTTAGGAAAAATAAACTATCTCTTAGGTTTAATCCCTGCCTATATTTGTTATGGAATAATATCTTATATAGTTTTTATTGTTGAAACCTTATCAAAAATTCCCTTTGCCTTAATCCAATTTTAAATGAATCAATCAATTATCTCAAAAAAAGAATTAATTAAATTTTCTTTAATGTCTTTATTAATTGTTTTAATTATCTTTATTTTTCTAATTAGTGACAAACAAACAAAAATAGTCTTTTGTAATGTTGGTCAAGGTGATGCAATATATATAAGAATTAGTAACAAAACTGATGTTTTAATTGATGCTGGACCTAATCGAACAGTTTTAAACTGTTTAGGTAAACATATGCCTTTTTGGGATAAAAAAATTGAAATTGCTTTCCTTAGTCATCATGACAAAGATCATTATTTTGGTTATTTTGAAATTATTAAAAGATACCAAATTGATAATTTTTTAACTGTTAACTTTCCTGTTAATAATCAGACTTATAAAAATTTAGAAAAAGAAATTTTTAAGAAAAAAATTAACTATCGTTATTTATATAAAAATGATTTCATTAAAATGGATAATAATCAATTTATCTTATTATGGCCTGATAAAAATATTAAATCTAACGACAGTAATGATTATTCATTAATTTTTCTTTATGAACAGAGTAATTTTAAAGTTTTGTTTACTGGTGATGCTTCGTTAAAATCTTTAAATTTAGCTTTAAATTCAAAACTTTTTAAAACTAATAAAAAAATTAATATTTTAAAAATTCCCCATCATGGTTCTAAAAATAACCTTAATAAAAAAATTCTTCAATTAGTAAACCCTGATATTGCAGTAATAAGTGTTGGGAAAAATAATCCTTACGGACATCCTAATAAAAAAATTTTAGACTTTCTTAATGCCTTAAAAATAAAAATTAAACGAACGGATTTAGATGGGGAGATTGTTTTTAAAATTAAAAATCAATAAAAAACTCAAATTCTCATTTAAAAACTTAACACCAGTATTATTTATTTATTTTATTGATAAATTAAATAGTTTTAAGTATTAAGTTGTACCTTCCGATTCGGAGAGTAAAGTTTTGGCTTTAAGTTGTAAGATTTGAGACTATTTAAAGTTATAAGTTATAAAATCTTTTTTCTATGTACTACAAACTAGACATAAATAATTTAATAAAGCAATGTTCTTATTTCTCTGAAGATACTCCAACCTTCAAAACCTATCCAATTTTCTCCTAAAAGTTCTTTAGGAAGACCAGGATCTTTTTTTAAAATTTCTACATAATAACCAATGATTTTTTGAAATTTTTTTGTTTTTTCTTCGTTATTTGATAAAACTTCATGCCAGTTTTTGAAAAGCTGACGATAATTTCTATCTAACTTAGTTTTTTCCCAAACTTTTTCAATTAATATATTTTTATCTCCGTAAACATAATCTGCTTCAAAAGATTGTATATATTTTTCTTCTTCTTTTTGCGAGGTTAACTCTTTTAAATTTTCAATTACTGGATGTGGAGTAATCCAAAAAGATCGATGCCAAGGACCCAATCCCCATCCTTGCATTTCTCGACGTAATCGATCACGAATTTTTCTTTTTGCTTCTGGTATCTCATAAGAAATAATTCTCCATTTACCATCCCATTGATATTTTAAAAATCTAAAAAACGGAAATTCTAAACATAAAGCTAAAAATCCTTTTTCTTTTAATTGATAAAATCCTTCTTCATCTGTTTTTAAAATTAATTCTTCTTTTAAAAGAGAAGATAATGTTCCTTTAGTTTTTTGATTTAATGAAAGATCAAAAACTAATTGGAATTTTTCATCAATTTTTACTGGTTTAAATTCAACGTCTGAAATTAAAAATAATGAAAGTAAAATTTTCGTATGTCTTTCTTTTATACCCATACAACTAACAATATAACAAACGTTAATTAAAGTTGTCAAGAGGAAAAAATAGCGAGTTAGAAAGCCCGTCCTGAATTGATCTTTGATCTAGTTTAGGGTTTATAAAGTTCATAAAGTTTAAAGTTAAAAGTTAGATGTTTAAATATTTAAAACCAATCACTAACCACTAGTTACTATAAAAACATCATTATATTTCATTCTTTTTGAATCTTAAAATTTTGATTTGTATATTTGATATCTGAATTTTGATATTTGATTTTTTATTATTAACTCTACAGACTACGAACTAATTAACTACGGTTTTATGTTTTATTTCTTTCTTTTTGATATTGACTTTTTTTTAAAAAAATACTTTAATAATTTATATGTCTAAAATTTATATGTCTAAAAAATTAAGAAAATTAGTAGTTTTTATTTTAGTTTTTTTACAATCAACTTACTTTTTTTTATATAAACTTCCCCTTCTTTTAACTCCAGAAGAAGGAGCTAATTTTATTAATGCCTCTGCGACATTAAGTAATTCTCGACTGTCATATCGAGCTGGTGTTACCTCAGGTTCAAACGGTTCTTCAACAGTCACTATTGATTCATCTGGAAACGCTGATAACAATACTAATCATTTATTTCCTAGAGATATTGTTTGTTTCACTAATGCAGCTTTATCTGGTTGTATAGGAAACCAAACTTATCAAGTTGCTAATATTGTCAGTTCAAATGTTTTTAATACTACAACTCCATTAAATGACAATCTCGACACTTTAGGTTATGTAATGGCTTCACAATCAGCTATTCATACAATTACTTTTACTTTAGCTAATACTGTGCCAGTTGATGGCGATATTTTAATTACTATACCAGCTATAGATATTACTGGACAAACTAATGACGGTTTGCCTGATACAAACTCATCTATTGCTACAAACGGTTTTGATTTAGGAGGAGTTGGAACCAGTAATATTGCTATATCTTCTTCAGGTTGCGGTAATAACTGGACTATTGTTAATGTTACTGCAGGAACAGCATCTACTGATCACACAATTAGAATTGATAGAAATACTAATTCTTGTGCAGCTGGATCAACTATCACAGTAACAATAGGAGATGCTAGTAAAAAACTGATTAATCCTGCTCCAATAACAACAGGTCATACTCAAGGTATAGCTGACGTTTATACAATTAATGTTAAAACTAGAGATGGAGCTGATAATACATTAGACGAAGGAAACATTAAAGTGGCAATAATAGAAGGTGTATTAGTCTCTGCTAATGTTGAAGAAACATTAAGCGTTACAATCGTCGGAGTTAACTCTGGTCAAAACGCTTGTGGTCAAACTACTGACATAACAACAACCGCTACTTCTGTACCTTGGGGAACAATAAGTAATTTTGGTAATTTTTATCACGCCGCTCAGACTGTTACAGTTTCAACTAATGCTTCTTCTGGATATGTTGTAAAAATTGAAGAAAATGATCAAATGGGTAAAGATGGAAAGGTTTGCACTGGGGCAAACGCAGGAGAAAGTGATAGTTGTATTCAGGATACTACTTGTGGAACAACTGCTTGTTCTGAATCAACTTCACAAGATTGGACAAGTACTTCTTATTATGGTTTAGGTTATTCTTTGCAAAATGTATCAGGAACTGATGCTACTTTTATTTATAATGAATCTGGAAGAACTTTTTCTTCCAAACAATTTCCAGATATGGAATCTTCAGAAACCAAACAAACAATTATGAGTAAAAACACACCAGTAGCTTCTTCACAAGTTAATTTATGTTATCGTTTAAATGTCTCAGCTACTCAACCAGCTGGTTATTATTATAATAAAGTTCAGTTAACAGCTACAGCCAGTTTTTAAAATATGAAAAACTTAAAAAAAATCATTGTTTTTATTATTTTTTTAACAGTTACAACTATTTTTTCTCAGGTTTATGCTCAAACCAATCTTCCTTTAGTTGTTTACCCGGCAAGAAACCAAATTGAAGTTGAACCAGGCGAAAAACAAGTATTAACAATTACTTTTTATAATCAATCAGGAGAACCAATTTCTGGCTATTTTAAAGTAGCTGATTTTATTGTAGATAACACCATTGGTGAACCAAAATTGATTGATGATATTAATTTAGTTCCTCCAAAATATGCTGCTTCAAACTGGATTAAGCTTTTATATGACAGAGCTACTTTGCCTGCTAATGAAAAAATGGATTTACAAATTAGAATTAATGTCCCAAAAGATGCTAATCCTGGTGGTAAATACGCAGCGGTTTTTTTTCAAACTAGTGAAACTCTACCCAATAAAAGTCAATCTGAAGAACAAAAAGGTACTGGGACTGCTTTAAGAATTGCTTCCCTTCTTTATATTAAAGTTAAAGGACCCATTAAAGAAAAAGCTTTAATTACTCGATTTTTTACTCCTTATTTTCTTGAATATGGACCAATAAAAATAGATTTAAATATTTTTAATCGTGGCGACTATCATATCACGCCTAAAGGATTACTGACATTAACAAATATTCTTAATAAACCAATAGATCAACAATTGTTGCCAGAAAGAAATATTTTTCCTGATTCTCAAAGAAATTACCAGATAGAACTTGGAAAAAAATGGATGATTGGCAAATATAAAATTAATTTAGAGGCTTCTTATGGAGAAACCGGTCAAGCATTAACTTCAAGTTTATACGTTTGGGTTTTTCCATGGAGAATTGCATTAATAATTTTGCTAACGTTAATTATAATCATTTTGTTAATCAAACACTTTTATAATGAATTTATAAAAAAAGAGTATAATTTAGAAAAAGAATTAGAAAAAGAACGTCAAGAAATTGAAGAATTAAAAAGAATACTCAGAAAAAAACAAGAATAAGTATCAAGAATAAGTATAAATAAAACATAAAACATAAAAAAATAAAACATATAACTTAAAATGTAAAACATTAAGAATAGTTTTTAGTA
>FWWL01006513.1_pt1 | contig 16881 bp, 14 predicted proteins | sample 2228331 | NCBI WGS metagenome assembly FWWL01 (sample SAMEA103939775, study PRJEB20133) | metagenome
GTGCGTCGGCGGTCCAGGGTGCGCCGACCCCGGCGGGCAGCGGCGCGCCGGGCAGCGGCTTGGTCACCGGACGGGCGGCATAGCCGGTGGGCACGTAGCGCGCTTTCGCAAAGCTGCCCGGCGCGATCGTTGCGGCGGGTGCAGGCAGGCGTTCAAGGATCAGACGCGTGCCGTCGGCTGCGGTCACCTCGATCGTGCGCGGCCCTTCCGCCGCGACCGGGGCAGTGCCTTCGTTGATCAGGATCACCTCGACCCCGCGCAGCGCGGCTGCTTCCGAGTCGGGCTGAGTCGGCACGGCGCGCAGCTGCGCCGCGGCGGGGCTTACCAGAGTGGCGGCGGCGAGAAGGATCAGGCTTCGCATGATCCCCGGATGCCAGCGCCCGGTGACGTTTGCGAGTCGGAAACGTGGGGTCGGTCAGTGCGTCCAGTCGAGACTGAGCGACTGGAAGTGCCAGCGGCGCTGGGCCGGGGTGGATCCGTCGACATCGTTGACGCGGCGTAACACCGCCTCCCCCTCGATCCGTACCGGTCGCCCGGACCGATCGGTGCCGGTGATGGTGACCGGCGCGGTGTAGTAGGAAGACCCGGCCGCCCCCTCGATCACGCCCGTCGGGACCGCGACGGTCGGCCGGTCGAGGTCCGCGAACAGCGCGCGAAACGCCGGACGGGTCCATTTGCGCCGATCGGCGGGGCTGAGCAGCGCCCAGGCCTGATCGACGCGCCCCAATTCGATGGCGCGGGCGAAATCGAGCAGGACATCGCGCGCGCCGGTTTCGCCCCGCTCTGCGTCGGGGGTGAGGGTGGGCGATGCTGCAGCCGGGGTCGGCGCAACGGCGGGCGTGGGTTCCGCTGGCGGCGGTGTCGGGGAGGCTGGAGTGGCTGGCGCGGACGGCGCGGTCACCGTCGGCGTCGGGCTCGGTGTGACGGCTTGCGGGTCGGGTTGCCCACAGGCAGCGAGGGTGACGACCGGCACCAGCAGCGCCACGATCCGTTTCCTTTCCATGCCGCTACAACACCGCAGCGCGCCGGGGCGTTCCGTGCCGCTTAGCCTTCGCGCAGCGCGTAGCGGAGCTGATCGACCAGCGGCTTGGTGAGGTAGGACAGGATCGATCGGCTGCCGGTCGAGACGAACACTTCGGCCGGCATCCCCGCCTTGAGCGCGATATTGGGATTACGCGTCAGCGCCGCCGCATCGACGCGCACGCGGATGCGGTAGAAGGACTGGCGGGTGGCATCGTCGCGGGTCAGCTCCGGCGACACGAAGATCAGCTTGCCCGGTATGTCGGGCGTCGCCTGACGGTCGAGCCCGGAGAATACGATGCGCGCGTCCTGCCCGGTGCGCACCTGATCGACGTCCTGCGGGCGAATCCGCGCCTCGATCACCAGCGTGTCGCGGTCGGGGACGATCTGCAGGATCGGCTGGGCGGCGGGGACCGCGCTGCCGGTGGTGGTATAGGCGATCTTGTCGACCGTGCCCGATTGCGGGGCGCGCACCTCGCTGCGGGCGAATGCGTCGGCGGTGGTGGCGACGCGGACCTGCTGTTCGTTGATCTGCGCGACGACATCGGCGAGTTGGGTCGCGGCCTCGCTGCGCATATTCTTGGTGACGTTGAGGATCTGCTCGCGCGTCTCGGCGATGCGCGCGCGCGCCTGCGCGATGTTCGATTGCAGCGCTGCGCGGCTGCCCTCCAGCTGCACCGCCGCGCGCTCCGCGCTGTTGAGCCGGTTGATCGTCACCAGCTGCTTTTCGTGCAGCCGCCGCAGCCCTTCCAGCTCGGGCTCGATCAGCACGAGTTGGCGGTCGGCGGCGTCGATCTGGACGCGATAGCCGGCGATTTCGCTGTCGAGCTGCTCGATCCGCTGGCGCAGCAGGTCGAGCGTGCCGCTCAGTTCGGCTCGGCGCAGCGCGAACAGCCCCTGTTCGCGGGCGATCAGCTCGCGCACCCGCGCGTCGCCGCTGCGCGTGAGTTCGGGGGGAAGCCGCATGCTGGCCGCGCCGTCGCGCTCCGCCTCAAGCCGGGCGCGGCGGATCAGCAGCTGCTCCAGCCCCTGCGACGCCGACTCCGACCCGACCTGGGTGACGCTGGTGTCGAGCCGGACCAGCAGCTGCCCCTGCCGCACGCGATCGCCATTGCGCACCAGCACCTCGCGCAGCACCCCGCCATTGGGATGGCTGACCACGCGCACGCTCGAATCGACGACGACCTCGCCCATGCCGATCACCGCGCCGCCGACCTGGAGGATCGCCGACAGGCCGAACAGGCCGAACACGAGGAAGCCGATCAGGGCGAAGGCGCGGCGGGTACGACGCTGAAGCCGCGCGTCGGCGTCGCCGGGATCGGCAAGTTCATAGGCCGCATCGTCGTCGATCGGGCTGTGCGCGTTCATGCCGATCCGCCGCGTTGCGGGAGAACCGCGACATTCGCCGTCTCGGCCGCGCCGCGCGGGCGCGTGACCTTGGCCAGCACCTCGTCGCGCGGACCGAATGCCTGGACGGTGCCGCCGCGGATGAACAGGGCGAGATCGACCGCGGCGAGGATCGCCGGCCGGTGCGCGACCATCAGCACGATGCCGCCACGCGCGCGCACCTGTTCCACCGCGCGGATCAGCGCCGTTTCACCTTCATGGTCGAGATTGGAGTTGGGTTCGTCCAGCACCACCAGAAACGGGTCGCGATAGAGCGCGCGGGCGAGCGCGATGCGCTGGCGCTGGCCGGCGGACAGCTGGCCACCATCCTCGCCCACCTCAAGGTCATAGCCATCGGGCAGCTGCAGGATCAGGTCATGCACCCCCGCCGCACGCGCCGCCGCGAAGACCAGGTCGGGCGGAGCGTCGGGTTCGAACCGGGCGATATTCTGCGCGATCGTGCCCGCGAACAGCTCGACCGACTGGGGCAGGTAACCGATATGCGCGCCGAGCTCGTCGGGGTCCCATTGATCGATCGTCGCGCCGTCGAGCCGCACATGGCCGCGCGCCGGCTTCCACGCGCCGATCACGCCGCGTACCAGCGACGACTTGCCCGAACCGCTGGGGCCCAGGATGCCGACCGCCTGCCCCGCCTGCAGCCGGAAGCTGGCGTCGTTGACCGTGGTGCGGGTGGCGGCGGGCGGCGTGAGGGTCAGATGCTCGACCGACAGCGTCTGGCTGGGCGGGGGCAGGCTGGTGCGCGCCTGCACTGGGGCGGGGAGCTGGCGCAACAGGTTCGACAGCCGCGACCAGCTTTGCCGCGCACCGACAAAGCCGCGCCAATTGGCGATCGCCGCATCGACCGGGGCAAGCGCGCGCCCGGCGAGGATCGAGCTGGCGAAAATGATCCCCGCCGTCGCCTTGCCATCGATCACCAGCACCGCACCAACGGTCAGCACCGCCGATTGCAGGAACATGCGCAGCACCTTGCTGACCCCGGTGAGGGTCGAGGTCGCGTCGGTCAGCGCCGCCTGTTCGCGCAGGAAGGTCGCGTGCGCGCCCTGCCACTGCGTCACCATCCGCTGACGCATGCCGAGGCTGGCGATCAGCTCGGCATGGCGCCAGCGCCGGTCGCCAAGACTGCGGCGGCGTGCGCCAGCTTCGTTCACCGCGGCGAGGTGGCGGGCATTGATCCGCTCGGCCGCTGCGGTCAGGCCCGCCAGCACGAGCATCCCCAGCAGCGTCACCACGCCCAGCCAGTAATGGACCATGGTCAGTATGAGCAGGAAGAAGATGATCCAGGGCAGGTCGATCAGCGCGGGCGTCCCGGCGCTGGCGATGAAGCTGCGCAGCTGGTCGAGATCGCGGGTCGGGCTGACCATTTCCTTCGCATCAGGCCGTTCGAGCGCGACGCGCCCCTCGATCTGCTGCACCCGCCCGATCAGGCTGTTGTCGAGCGACGCGGCGACATCGGCGAGCATGCGCGCGCGCATCACGTCGAATGCGCCATAAAAGGCAAAGGCGACGATCACCATCAGGAACAGGCTGATCAGGGTCGCCTGATGCTGCCCCGGCAGCACCCGGTCATAGACCAGCATCAGATAGATCGATCCGGTCAGCATCAGGATGTTGACCATCGCGCTGAGCGCCACGATCCCCCACAGCCCGCCGCGCACGCGGCGCAGCGCATCGCGCAGTTCGGATTCGCCGAGGCGGCTTCGCAAATTCATCATCTCGCCACGCCAGTCCCCGGTCCGGCCTCAGCAAATACAGGGGAATGGCGCCGGGGGAAAGCGTCCGTCATGCGCGCACCGCCAAAGCGCGTTCGACCAGCGTCACGTCTGCGGGATTGTTGACTTCCCAGAAGCCCGCGGGCGGGCGCGTCACTTCGACCAACCGGATCGCGGTGCCATGTTCGAGGAAGCGCAATTGCTCCAGCCCCTCGGCCAGTTCGAGCGGCCCCGGCGGGAGTGCGGCGTAGCGACGCAAGGCAGCGGGGGTATAGGCGTAGAGGCCGAGATGCAGCTTCAACCCGTCGCCCGGCCCATAGGGGATCGGGCGTTTGGAGAAATAGAGCGCCTGACCCATGGCATCGGCTACGACGGTCGTGCCACCGATCCGGCCTGCCTGATGATCCGCAACCAATTGTCCGCCCAGCGCACCCTCGCACGCGATCCAGGGGGTCAGCACCGGCGCGGGCGCGGCGACCCAGGCGTCGATCAGCGCATCGAGCGCGGCACGCGGGATCAGCGGCGAATCGCCCTGCAGGTTGATCACCAGATCGGGGTCTTCGTCCAGCTGCTCCAGCACGGCGGCGCAGCGCTCGGTCCCGTTGCGCAGATCGGTCGCGGTCATCGCAACCGCACCGCCAAAGCCGCGCACGACATCGGCGATGCGCAGATCATCGGTCGCAACCACGATTTCAGCACGATCCTGGAGCGCCATCGCCGCTTCCCAGCTCCACCGGATCAGCGGTTTGGCCACGCCATCAAGACCCCGCAGCAGGGTAAGCGGCTTGCCGGGAAAACGCTGCGAAGCATAACGCGCGGGCACCACCACCAGCACGCGCGGCGGCGGTGCGTCAGAGGATGCCGGCACGCAGCAGATCCTGGATATGGACAAGACCGGTCGCGCGCCCGGCATCGACCACGAACAGGGTCGAGATCCGGTGCATGCGCATCAGGTCGAGCGCTTGCGCGACATCGGCGGCGGCGTCGATCGTGACCGGGTGCGGGGTCATCAATGCGTTGGCCGAGAGCGTTGCCACGTCCATCGCGTGTCGCCGGATATCGCCATCGCTGATCGCGCCGATCAGTTGGCCGGTCGCATCGGTGACGCCGACAATGCCCTGCCCCTTGGCGGTAATCTCGCGCAGGACCTCTGCGCCCATTGCCTGGGCCGGGACCAGCGGCAGGCGGTCGCCGCCCACCATGATCTGCGCCAGCGGACGCAGCCTGCGCCCGAGATCGCCGCCGGGATGCAGCGCGTGCATGGCGCTACGCCGATGGCCGCGCAACTGCGCCACCAGCAATGCGAGCACATCGCCCATCGCCATCGACACGATCGTCGACGCCATGGGTGCAGCATAGTCGCCGCTGCCTTCGTCGCAGTGCGGAATCAGCAGAACATGGTCGCAGAGCAAGGCGAGCGGCGCATGGCTGGACGCGGTGATCGCGATGGTCGCGGCGCTGAGATGCCGGGCATGCTCGATGACCCGTACCAGTTCGCGGCTCGCCCCCGATGCGCTGAACGCCACCACGACATCCTCGCCCCGGATCGCGCCGAGATCGCCGTGCAGCGCATCACCGGCATGCAGAAACTGCGCGGGAGCATCGAGCGAGCAGAGCGTGGCGGCGAGCTTGCGCGCGACGATCGCCGATTTGCCGATCCCGCTGGTCAGCACACGGCCACCACAGGTCGCGATCGTCGCTGCCGCCTCGATCACCGTGTCGTCGATACTGTCGTCGAGCAGGGCGAGCGCGCGTTGTTCGGCGCGCAGCACCCGGTGCGCGGTGGCGCGCAGATCGTCACCCGCCAGCGCCGCGACACGATCATGCATCAGGCTGGACCGCCGAAATGGGCAAGGAACACGCAAACATCGAACGGCCCCAATGGGTTGAGTCCGCAATCCATGCACTGCCGCCGTTGCGAAGGCAATCGGCGCGCCTGCCATCCGATCCGCTACCGGATCAATACCAGCATCTGGTCCTCGTGCGGCGGCGCGGACAGCACCGCTTCGCGCGTCGTCGGCAGGACCACTTCGGGATCGAAATAGTCAATCCGGTGGAGGGCAAAGCCATCGGCAAGAATCGCGTCGAGAAAGCCCGCCGCGTCGGCATAGCGCGCCGGGGTAAACTCCATGAACACCGTCAGTGGGCGGTTGCGGCGGAGGAGACCGGCCATGCCGCGCCAGACTGCATCCTCTGCCCCTTCGGTATCGATCTTGATGAAATCGGCGTCGCGCAGCGCTTCGAACGCATCGGCGCGCTGGACGCGGACGCGGATTTCGCCGTCGCGGCCGCTGGGCTGGCTGAAATGGGCATTCTTCGGTTCGGTCGGCGGCACGAACATCACCGTGTCGCCCGGTTCGTCGCTCAAGGCGACTTCATGCAGCTGGGTATAGGGGGCGAAGCCGTTGACGTGCGCACTGCGCCGCGCGCGTTCGGCCATGCGCGGATTGGGCTCAAATGCGACCACGCGCCCAGTCGGCCCGACCAGATCGGCCATCAGCATCGTGAAATAGCCGAGATTCGCACCGATATCGACGGCGGTCATCCCCGGTCGGATGAAGCGCAGCATCGCCTCGGTCGTCCACATCTCCCAATAACCGTCGAGCAGCAGGAAGGTGGACAGGCCAACGTCGCGTGTGTCGACGAACATACGATAGCGGCCAAGCACCCGGCACACCGCCATGTCGCCGCCAAGATAGGCATTGCGGCACAGCGCGCGCACCGCTGCCTCGTTCAAGTGACGTGGCGGCACGCGCAGCCGCCACAGGTCGAAATATTGGCCGGCCTGCTCGAGCGGAGACGCGCTGCGATGTTGCGCCGAGCCCGGAGGCATCGGCTCCGCGTCATCCTGCCCTGTCGATGCGCTGCTTCCGGGTTGGCTGTCCATTGCCAACCAACCCGGGACGCGCAGCTTCGATCCCTGATGCAGCGAACTTCACCCGGTCGCCCGGGCGACGCGCGTCAGGCGATCAGATACCAGCCAGCATGCGGCTGTTCCCACGCGCTCATGCCGCCGTCGCGCGCAACCGACAGGTCGACGCCGACCATCTCGTCCTGAACGTCGGCCAGGTTCTTGACCACAGGCTCGCTCGACGCCGTCAGAATGAAATCGCTCTGCGACAGGCTCGCCCGCGCAACCCCGTTGATGACGATGAAATCGCCATTGCCAAGATCGATGGCGGTGGTGCCGCCATTTTCGTGCATGGAGTTGATCACCGTCTGCCAGGTCAGGCCATAGGCGCTCAGGTCAATGCGGTCGGTCCCCGCCACAAAGTCGGCGATCACGTCACCGCCCGTGCCCTGGGTGAAGACGAAGGTGTCCGCGCCCGCCTCACCGAACAGCACGTCATTGCCCGCGCCGCCGTTGAGGATGTCATTGCCCGCGCCGCCGAGCAGCCAGTTGGCGCTGGCACTGCCGGTGATGCGGTTGTCGAGCTCGTTGCCGACGCCGAACGGCGTGTTGCCGCCCAACACCAGATTTTCGACATTGGCGTTGAGATAATAGCCCGCGCCGTTGATCGTGGCGTAGACGGTATCGGTGCCGCCACCGACCGCCTCGAACGTCAGATCGTTCGGCGTATCGACATAATAGCTGTCATCGCCCGACCCGCCGTCCATCCGATCGTAATCGCCGAGGCCCGAGTCACCACGCAGGATATCGTTGCCCGCGCCGCCGACCAGGATGTCGGTGGCGAAATCGGACCCGCCGATCAGAATGTCGTCGCCATCCTCGCCATAGAGCGCATCGGCACCGTCCCCGCCATTCAGTGTATCGTTGCCGATCCCGCCGACGAGATAATCGATCCCCGCATCGCCGAACAGCTGGTCATTGCCGCTTTCGCCGAACAGCGAGTCCACCCCGTCGCCGCCGCGCACAATGTCGTCGCCACTGCCGCCGATGAGCAGGTTCGAGCCGCTATTCCCCTGAAGCGTGTTGGCAAGGTCGTTGCCGACCCCGAAAATATCGCCCGCACCCTCGGCCAGCGTCAGATTTTCGACATGCTGCCACAGATAATAGTTGCTCGTCGAAATGACGGTGTCGGTGCCTTCGCCAGCGAATTCAAACACGATGTCGTCCAGGCGGTCGACATAATAGGTGTCGTCGCCACGGTCGCCGTGCAGCCCATCGGCGCCCGCTCCGCCGTTGAGGATGTTGTTGGCCGCGTTGCCGATCATGAAATCATTGCCGCTGCCACCGATCGCGTTCTCGATCACCGAACCACGCGCGATCACGACATTGCCGCGGCCGAGACCGATGTTGGAAAACGCCTCTTCGCGCAGGTTGATCAGCTGGTTAGAGATGTTGCCGGAATAGTCGAGCGTATCGATCCCGCCATTGTCGATGATCGTATAGGCGACATTCGGGTAGAGCGACGCGTTGTAGATGTCGCGGCCGGCGTTGCTGTTATAGCCATAGGTGGTGTCGCCGGTCCGGGTCGTCGTCACCGTGCCATACATGTTGGCAACCGCGATCGCATCCGCAGCCATCGGCGACAGCGTGAACTGGCGGGTATAGCCAAGCCCGGCGAAATAGCTGTTCTCGAGCGCGTCGAAATACGACATCACGGTCGTGATCCAGGCATCATTGAGATAGCCAGCGTCGGTCGCATAGTCGGCGCTGCTGTTATAGTTGCCGCCATGCCCCAGGCCCAGCGCATGCCCGATTTCATGCACATAAGTCTGGAAGGAATAGGTGTTGATTCCCGTGCCATAGGTGGTCAGCCAGGCGGTGCCGACGTTGACCGTGGCGCTGGATGTGACGCCAGCGCTGTTGAACGACGCGTTGGCGAACGCGCCTTCCTGATTATCGTCGAACGTGATCTGGGCGTTGCCGGTCTGCTCAACGAAATTGATGCCGGTGAAGTCGGTCCACAGTTGCAGCGCCGCGCGCGCCAGCGTCTGACCGCTGGCCGTCAGTCCGGTGATATCGACGGTCAGCGTGCCGCCCGGGGCCACCGCAAAATGGTGCGGCGTTGTCCAATAGAGCGTGGTCAGCTGGTTCGCGATCTGGTCGTTGGTCCATACCGTGAGCGGCGGAGCCTCGCCGAAGCTCAAGGTAAAGCTGCCCTGGTCCTGTTCGCGCCAGGTACCGACGTCGATGTAATAGGTGCCGCTGGTGGTCGGGGTGAAGACGAGCCGCGAATAAGTGCCCGCGCCACCATCGTCATTCTCACCCAGTGCGCCACCGTTGGAATCGCGGAGCATCAGCAAGGTATCGACCGTGCCGGAACCCGAGGTTTCGAACACATAGCGCGTGCCTGCGGTCAGCGTGACCGCATACCAGTCGTGGTCGCCAAGTCCGTTGATGTTGACCGTGGTCGAGCCGCCAAAGGCGACGGTGCCGGTGGTGGTGCGGTTGTCCGCCACTGCATCGGCCGGATTCCACAGGCCATTGCTGGCGAACAGGCTGTACGAGCCCGTAACACTGCTGCTGAACCCGCTGACATCGACGAAATAGGTGCCGCTGGTCGTGGCAGTAAACGTGATGTGCGACAGCACGTCCTGCCCACCATCGTCATTGGTGACGATCACGCCGCCGCTCGAATCACGCAGCCTGAGCAGCGTGTCGGTCGGGTCCTGGGCGCCATTGGTCCAGAAGGTATAGGTCTGGCCGGCGGTCAGGGTGACGCGATACCAGTCCTGGTCGCCGCCGGTATCGATCGCGCCCGCGACCGATCCGCCGAACACGACCGGATCGGTCGAGCTGGTGCTGCCCGGCGCGTCTTCCGCAACCTCGACCGGCAACAGGTCGTCATCGTCGAGCCGCGCCTTGGCACAGGCCTCGCACATGCAGGACGTGACCTCCGCGTGCTGGATCAGCGCGGTGCCGATCGACCCGTCGAGCTGCACGCCGCCGCCGAACCCGTCGACGATGCGCGAGAATCCGGCGAAATTACCGTCGGTCACACCGTCAACCGTTGTCGAGATTCCGAACACGCCCTGCCTCCTTCACTGGACATCCGACCGGCCGGACATCCTTGAAAAGGCGGTGCAAATCCCCCGAGTAACACTTCAGTCCGATAGCGCCGCCGCCCGGGCGACATCCCGCGCCAGCAAGCCGATGGAGTCAAGCCCCAAAGGGCGATCGGACGATGAAATCATGCGGGTTTCGACCGAACGTGCGCGTCCGCGCTCGATCACCGTCACATCTGCGGCCATGGTGTCGGACCGCACGACGCGCAGGGAGACCGTCATGCCATCGCCCGATCGCTCCCCGACGGGCACCAGCGCATAGGGACGCCCGGCGGCTGCCGACAGCTGCTCGACGAAGCGCGCGCACACCGCCCGCGCGTCCAGCCCGGCCTTTTCGCCCCCCGCAACGGTGCAGGACACGGACAGCGGCGCTCCGGCTCCGCTTACCGACATGGCGAGCCAGACGATCCACGACATGCTGCTTCTCCCGCTAAGACACGCATGCGCAGCACCCTGACCGCGCGGCGATGAACAGAGGCTGTCGCGCGCATCTCATCGCCGGAAGCATAGCATGTGGTCGATATTGTGCGGCTGGGCAAAGATCGCGTCGATCGTGGTCGGCTGGATCCCGGCAGCATAGTCGATGATCTCGAGGCTGAACCCCTCGCCGATAATCTCCTCCAGAAACCCGCGCGGGTCGGGGTAGCGCGACACGGTGAATTCCATGAAGATGGTCAACGGCTGACCCCCGGCCAGGATGCCGGTCATGCCGCGCCACACCTGCTGCTCGAACCCCTCGACGTCGATCTTGATGAATTCGGCATTGAGCGCATCGGGAAAGCTGTCGAGCCGACGCAGCGGCACCGCGTTGGAAATGCCTTCCCCCTCATAGGCATGCACGCGACCGCCACCGGGCTGATGCGTCATGACCTCCATCGTCACATAGCCCTCTTCGCTCCCAAGCGCGACGTTATGGACGGCGGCAAAGGGGGCGTAGCCGTTCATCTCGACGCTGCGCTGGGCACGGGTCGCCATGGCGGGGTTGGGCTCGAACGACAGCACCCGCCCCTCTGCCCCGGTGAGGTCGGCGAGCAGCAGCGAATAATAGCCGAGATTGGCGCCGACATCGATCACGGTCGATCCGCGCCGGACGCTGCGCAGCATCGCTTCGGTCACCCACATTTCCCAGAAGCCGTCGAGCATCAAATGGCTGGAGATGCCGATGTCGCGGGTGTCGACAAACATCTTGTAGCGACCCAGCACGCGTGCCAACGCGGTGTAGTCGCCGCAATAGGCGGTGCGGCACAGCGACCGGATCTCTGCTTCGTTGAACGTGCGCGGATGCTGCAGCAGCCGCCAGATGTCGTAGATCGGTGTCGCGCTCATTCCATCCCCATCAGTTCATGGCGCGCGCGGCGCCGAATTGTCCCGCCAGCCGCCCGACCAATGCCCGCCACCGCGCGGGCGGCGGGGCCGATCCTTGCGCCGCCAGCTCCGCCGCCAGCGTCTCGACGCTGCACGGGGCGCCGGTGCGCGCACTGGCATAGAGCGGATAGGCGATCAGCGCGGCCGCCACCAGTTCGGTGAGGCTGCACCGGCGGGTCCGGCGCGCAATCGGTGCGCGATCCTGCGTCAGGCCCCAGCCGGCGTAAAAAGGCTGTCCATGGACGACCACCTCGCGCCCGCGCACCAGCGCCTCGAACCCGGTGAGTGAGGTGAGTACGTGCACCGTATCGACCCGGTCGAGCAGGTCGGGCAGGCCGGCCTGAGGTGCGACAAGATCGGCAAGATGCGCCGCATCGCGCTCGCCCAGCCCACCCGCGCGCAGTCCCGACACGACATCGGGGTGCGGCTTGTACACGATGAAGGCGTCGGACTCCTCGGCCCGGACGCGGGTGAGCAGATCGAGCATCCCGGTCACCCCGGCATTGCCGAGCCGCACCGACTGGTCCGCCTCGACCTGACCGGGGACCAGGACGATGCGACGCCCTTGCGGCAAGTCGAGCGGTGCGCCGGAGAGGTTGTATTTGGACAGTCCCGCCGACCGCAGCAGCGCGATCAATGCATCGGCACGCGCCAGGGTCGCGGCACCAAATTCTGCCGTCTGGAGCAGCGCTTCAAGATCGCTCGGGCCGGTCGGGTCGTAATGCGGGCGGCGGCTGTCGAGGGTCAGCGAACAGGGCTGCACCAGCGCCGCGCCCAGACCGGCAGAGCGCAGAAACCCGTCCTCGATCCACCACAGCGGCACCTCCGCTTCCTGCGCCGCATCCTCCAGTCCCGGCGGGACCCGCGTCGCCCAGCAGCCGATCGCCCCGCCACGTTGACGCGCGATCGCGACAGCGCGGGCGGGGTCGCGGGCAATGGCGGGGCCGTGCCCGTTCCGCAGGATCGTGGCCACCCGCCGCCGCTTCCATGGCGCGATCCCGATCAGGCAGGCGAGACCCTCGGGCGGCGCCACCGCGCTCATCGCGTCAGCAGGTCGACGGTGATCGCAGGCGTCACCAGCGTGTTGAGCAGCTGCACCAGCTTGCCGAACTGCACCGATCGCGCATTGGCGACCAGCAGCACGTCCTTTTCGCGCATCTCGAAGCGCTGCGACCGGAAATAGCTGCGCGGATCGAGCAGGTTGAGGCGATAGATGACCGGCTTTTGCGCGCCGTCGGGTCCGACCTCGTAGCGGAAGATGAACACGCCGGTTGCATCGGCGCGGTCGTCGGCGAGACCACCCGAGCGCGCAATCGCCTCGGCCAGCGTCAGCGTGTCGCTGTCGAACGCGAGTTCAGCCACATTGCGGGCCGAGCCCAGCACGGTGAGCGAACGCACGCTGCGGATCAGCTGGACATGGTCGCCCGGCGCAAGCCGGACATTGGCCGGACTATCGACGCGCAGCTGATCGAGCCGGATTTCCGCCGCCTGGCCATCGCGCACCAGCCGCACGCGCGTATCCGCCGGACGATTTGCCGGCCCACCCGCCTGCGCGATCAGGTCGAGCAGCCGCTCGCCCGCCAGCGTCAGCGGCTGACGACCGGGGTTGCGGACATCGCCACTGGTCACGACGCTGCGCCCCGGTCCACGCTCGATCGCAACCACCACCTGCGCCTGTTGCGACAGGCCGCGCAATTTCTGGCGAATCTCCTCGCCGACCGCTGCGCTGGTGCGCCCGGCGACGCGGACGGCACCGATATAGGGGATGGTGACCAGACCGGACTCACCCACTTCCATGCGCGGGAGCGTGCGCGCGCCCGCCGCCGGAACCGCCCCCTCGCGCGCGCTCGTCTCCCCCGACGGGGCGAACAGCGCATAGCCGACCTCGAACACCGTCACCGTCAGCGTGTCGCCCACCGCAATCTCGCCGGTCCATGGCGCGGCATCGGCGATCGGCCAGGCCATTGCGGGAGCGACAGGCTGGCTGGGCGCTGGCGTATCGACGATATCGATCACGGCGATACCCGATGTGGCCGCAGGACCCACCACCTGCGACACGGTTGGTGCACCGGCAGGCAGCGTGGCGCAGGCCGATGCCGCGAGCAGCACCGGGACGAGCGTGCAGAGCCTGAAGCTACGCATGCGCGGCGACTCCATCCGTGCGCCTGGCCGCGAATTGGGCGGCCGCGCGTTCGTCGAGCAGCTCTTCATAGAGTCGCGCCAGCCGCTCCTGATAGCGCGCAAGCGAGAACCGCTCGGCCTGCACCCGCCCGGCGGCGCTCAACGTCGCGCGCAATTCCGCGTCGCGGTCGAGCTGCGCCAGCCCCCCGCGGATCGAACGCGGGTCATAGGGGCTTTCATAGAGCGCGGCATCGCCGCCGACTTCGGGAAGGGAACTGGTGTTCGAGGTCAGCACGGGAGTCCCCAGCATCATCGCCTCCAGCACCGGCAGGCCAAACCCCTCATGGATTGACGGGAAGGTCACCGCCTTTGCCCCGCGGATCAACCGCATCAGCAGCGCGCGCGGCAGATAGTCGATCCGGCGGATATTCTTGAACGTCGCCTTGAGCGGCTGAACCTCGTCACGCTGGAGCAGCCGCAACTCCTCGTCCGCGCCCCAGCTCCGGCGACCGACGATGACCAGCGGGGTCTTGGTCGCGAGCGAGAGATAGGCTTCGATCAGGCGATTGACGTTCTTCTTGGGCTCGATCGCGCCGAAGAACAGGAAATAGCCCCGGAACGGCAGGTTGAAGATGCTGTGGATCGCGGCGGCGACGTCATCGTCGCTTTCCGCCAGCACGGCGTCGGGGACGCGCACCGCCTGATAGGTGTTGACGACCTTGGGCTCGGCAAAGGGGAAGAATTCGATGATGTCGCGCCGGCTCGATTCCGACACGGTGACGATGCGGTCGGCGCGCCGGGCGACCGTGCGCATCAGCTTGTAATAATAGCGTTTCCGGTCGGCGCTGGCATAGGGAAGCTTGAGCGGGACCAGGTCGTGCATGGTGTGGATATTGGCGGCACCCGAGAGGTTGACCGGCAGCGGATAGGTCCAGTGCATTACATCGACCGGCGCGGGGACATGCACGTTCGAAAACAGCCCGAGCCGCGCGAAATTGCGCCCGGCGAGGTCGAAAATATCGGGCGCGGTGTAGAGCCCGCCATCGAATTCGGGCAGCCGGTGGGCGAATTGCCGTGCGAGCACGCGACCGTCCTGCGGAATGGCGCGGGCGCGGCGGTCGCGCAGCATCAATGTCGTTTCGCGAACCCAGCTCAAGGACAAGCGACCGGGTTTGCGCGTTTCATGCTCGCCGCCCAGCGCTTCATAGAACATGACATCGCGCAGCTTGGGGTTGAACGGCGCGCGCAGGCCGTAAAGCCCCCCGACCGGCACGCCCATGCCCTTAAGCGCCCCGGCAAGCTGATAGCCATAGGTGGCGACCCCAGTGCCGCGGGGCAGCGCGAGATTGAAGCCGTCGATCAATACGCGCATCGTGAACCCGCCCCCAAGGGTCTCATAACTCACCAAAAGCGTTCGTAAAGCGCCGCAAGCCGCGCGGCAAAGGATTCAGCGGTGAACTGCGCCGCGCGTTCATGTCCTTGGGCGATCAGGCGCGTGCGCAACGGCACATCGCTGGCGATCCGGCGGATCGCGTCGGTGAGCGCCGCGCTGTCATGTGGATCGACCAGCAGCGCCGCATCCCCGGCGATTTCGGCCGCCGCGCCGGTTGCGCTCGCCAGCGCAGGGACGCCGAGCGCCATCGCCTCGACCACCGGCAGCCCGAACCCTTCGGCGAGCGACGGCATGAGCAGCGCCCGCGCTCCGGCGATCAGCGCCGCGACAGTCGCATTGTCCTGCCAGCCGAGCCGGATCACGTCGGGGCCGTCCATCCGTGCATGGGTGCGCCCGCGCTCCGATGCGCTGCGCCAATGGCCTTCCGGGCCGGCAATCACCAGCGGGAGCCCGGTCGCGGCGCGGCGATGGGCATCGAGCAGCGCTTCGATATTCTTGCGCGATTCGACGCGACCGACCGCCAGTAGATACCCGCCCGCAATCAATCCGGCAGGCAATATGCCAAGCGGTCCGGGATCGACCGCCTGAAAGCAGCAGCTGACCTGGTCTTCCGTCAGCGAAAGCCGCGCGCGCAGGTCGGCCCGCACCGATTCCGACACGGTCACGAACTGCGCGGCCACGCCCGCCAGCCGCTCCAGCAACCGCCGGTGACGGCGCGGCGCGATGCCGGTCAGGTCGGGGTGGGTGAGCGGAATCAGATCGTGGACGGTGTAGAGGTTCGCCGCCCCCGCGACCTGGAGCGGCATCGGGTGCGACCAGTGGACGATCGCCGGTGGGTCGGGCAGCGTCAGGGTCGTCAACGCGCCGGTCGCGGTGAAGCGGCGCTGGGCAAGGCGGTAAAGGTCGGGGACCAGCCAGCCTGGTTCGGCGCAGGTAGCTGCCGAGCGCCCGTGAAGCATGCGCGGCACGTCGCGCCATCCCGCCCGCGCCGCCGCATCGCCCCCATCGCCGATCGGCTCCACCGCAAGGGGCAGCCGCGTGAGGGCATCGGCCAGCCCGGCGCGATAGCGCGCGATGCCGGTGCCTTCGTGCCAGCGCACCGCGCGCCGATCGACCGCGATGCGCTTCACCCCTGTGCTCCGCCCGCGCGCTTGCCTATCGTCGCGCGATGATTCGCTTCGACCGCGTGAGCAAGACCTATCGAACGCGGCGCGGCCACCACCGCGTGCTCGAGGACGCGAGCTTCACCATCGGGCGCGGCGAGGCGCTGGGGATTTGCGGCCATAACGGCGCGGGCAAATCGACGCTGTTGCGCCTGATCGCTGGGGTGGAACGGCCGAGTTCGGGGAAGGTCGAGCGCCAAATGTCGGTGTCCTGGCCATTGGGATATGGCAGCAGCTTTCAGAGCAGCCTGACCGGCGCCGACAATGTCCGTTTCATCGCGCGCGTTTATGGCCGCCCGGTCGACGCGGTGCTCGGCTTTGTCGAGGCGTTTGCCGAGCTTGGCAGCTATCTCGACATGCCGATCCGCACCTATTCTGCGGGGATGAACGCGCGGCTGGCCTTTGCCGCATCGCTCGCGGTCGATTTCGACTGTTACCTGGTCGACGAGATCACCGCCGCCGGGGACGAGCGGTTCCGCGCGCGCTGCCACGCGGCGCTGATGGAACGGCGCGAGCGTGGGACGTTGGTCATGGTCTCGCATGACCCGCATACGTTGCGCGCCTATTGCACCAGCGGCGCGACATTGAGCGACGGACGGCTGACCTTCTACGACTCGATCGAGGGTGCGCTGGAGCAGCATTTTTGACGGCCGAGCCGGCATGGCCGGCTCGGCGGCACCAGCCCGCTCCCCCACCCGGCCACCCATTTCAGAATATCCTGTCGATGGGT
>FWWL01004784.1_pt1 | contig 16869 bp, 8 predicted proteins | sample 2228331 | NCBI WGS metagenome assembly FWWL01 (sample SAMEA103939775, study PRJEB20133) | metagenome
TTAATGGGACATCCGCAAGGGTATCTGTTGGAAAATTCAAATCTACAATCTCTTTAACACCCAAAATTTCACACGCTTTTTCCAGTTCTGTACGATTTCTTTTTACGGTCTCTTCCACTGTCAATCCGACCGAATCTCTTGCATCGTCCGTTACGCGAACAAGAATAATCTCCCAGCCATTGGCACTCCACTTTGCCAGTGTTCCTCCGCAAAACGCAGTAGCATCATCCGCATGTGGTGAAAAAACCATCGCTCTATGCATTATAAATACCTTTCTTTTATCATTAAATGAAAAATATCTTAAATATCATTTATGACTTTTTATTTTAACATAAAATATAGCATGAGACCTCTGAATAAATATCTTGTGTCTTATTAGAATAAACTACATTATTATAATAACCTATTGAAAGATTATTCTTAAATTATTCCTTCCTTCTTTGTTTTGCCTCTGGGGAAGAGAATAAGTTACTTTGTTTTGCCTCTGGGGAAGAGAATAAGTTCCTATCATCTGACTCATTTTATTAACCACAGAGGGCACGGAGATTTATGCAGAGCCACAGAGGGGTTGGGATGGTATGGTTCGTTTTTTCATGTTTGTCATTCATTTTTCGAGTTATCAGAAGTAACTATTTTTCACCACAAAGGACACAAAAAGGGGATGAGGGGATTGGAGAAGGTAATTCTGGATATAAAATGAAAGATGGACGATTGAAAATGGACTGGGAGGGGTGAATAGAAGAAGGTATGAAGTCCCTCTGTGGTTCTGTATACTTCTCCGTGTTCTTTGTGGTGAGAGTTAAAAACTTCAGAATATCGCAAAATGAAGGGTGTGTAGTAGAACGAGACAAGATAGGGCATAGTTAGAAGGATTTAAATTATCATTTCATTAGGTTGTGTAGTAATCTTATTTTAATAAGAGAAAAAATCGTAATTATTCAGAGGTCTCAATGGTCTTTCTAATTCAGATGGTTGGCTATTATTTTGAGTTTTTCTTTGTGCTTTTTGGGTTTATGGTAAAAGAGTAAGGGGACTGATTTTTTTGTGAGGTGTGGAGGTAGATACCTGATAGTAGGAATAGTGTTTCTATGGTCCAGAAGACGAGGAGGGAGTTCCATGCTCCGCGTGTAAAGCCGTAACTGTGAAGACCAATTCCTAATAAGTTTACTCCCCACCATGAGAATGAAACGACGATGCCTAATATTATAGAGCCTAAGGCTTCGCCAAGATGATAGATGATTCTACCTAAGTGTGCATGAATTAATATGAGACACCATAATACGATAAGTAAGGCTCCATTCTCTTTTGGGTCCCAGCCCCAGAATCTCCCCCAACTTTCTAATGCCCAGATGCCTCCTAATACCGTGCCTATAAATGAGAAGAAGAAGCAAAAACAGATGGTTCCATATATCCCACGAGAGAGACGATTGTAAAAATCCGGGTCATTCTGTTTTATCTTAAATAGTTTTCCTAAAACCCATACATGTCCAAAAGCACTGGCTAATAATCCCGCACCGTAGCCAATTACAATTGTGGTTACATGAATGGTAAGCCAGAAGTTGGTATCTAATACTGCTACAAGTGCGGGCATTGTATCGGTTCCCTCTTTCATTTCGTAGCGGTTGGCTAAAAATAGTCCTAATAGTCCCAAGAAGGATGCCAGGCTTAAAGATATGTTGTTTTTCAAAAATCGTTCTATGATGAATGCCAATATTACTGCTGTGGCAGTAGAGAACAAAATTGTTTCGTAAAGTGTGGTGACAGGGGGTCTGCCTCGTATAATACATCGCATTGTAATCGCAATGATTAGCAATAAAACAGCAAGTGTATTTACTGAAAACACACTGTATTTGAGCAATCTGTTCTCTACGAAAATCCACCAAATTGCTGTAAGAACTACCGCCAGGAAAAATATCCACTGACTATAGAATAAAAATTTCCCCTTGTAATAAGAGACTTCTAAATTTATTCTCTTCCCTTCGCCTCTCATCTCTGCTCTATGGATAATTTCCTGAACTAAAGGTATGAAAATATTTTTCAATGCTTCTGGGTTCTTTTTCTGTTGTTCCAGTTGTGTGAATAGTAAAAACAATTTTGTATCAGGAACTGTATCCACAGTAGGGTCAAACACTGAGATTATCGTATCAACCGGTGATTTCCATTCCTTTTCTGATGACTCTATAGGTGGAATTACTGTGAAATGTTCCGCGTTATGAACTATTTCATTTACTTCTCCAAGTAAGTTGCGTATAGATGTTAGTGCTTCATTGATTTGTTTTTCGTCCATTGTCCCCGAGATTTCTTTAAGTTTTTTCTTTATCTCTGGAAAGACTTCAATAATTTCTGCTAAATAAACTTCTTTTTTATCGGGAAAGAATTGTGCAAATAGTGAGCCAGGCTGAATGGTGTATTTATATCTCGCAAAATTCAAGTATTTTGTGATTTCCTCAAAAGTGAGTATATTATCCGCCAGATTAAGGATTTGTTCCTGGATTCGTGTCCGTTGTGTGGGAGGAATCTGGGAATATTGTTGTGCCTGCTTTAATAATTCATTGCGGGCGGGAAATAATTCGTTGTAACTGTACCGGTCACGCTTCTTTTCATGTCCTTTCAGTCCTAAATTTTCCAGCACAGATACATCATGCACAATGAATAGGGGATATTGCTGAGAAATCTCCGGGAACAGAAGCGAATTCAAAAACCATTCTGTTGGAGAAATTCTTTTCCCATCCGGAGTTTTCAAAGTTGTTTTTCCACTGAATCGTAGAAGTAGAAAACGAGCATGGGTGCTTAGGGGTTTTATTCTCCCATCGGACTGAATAGGTAATTTTTCCGCCCATAATAAAATGTCTCTGTCCCATTGAGGAGATTTCAATGTAGATAGGGGAAGACTACTTATAGGCAATTCGGCTGTATTTGGAATATTAAGAATAGAAAAAATGAAGTATGATATAACGACATAAGTCATGAAACTTCTTGTGCTCCTCTGGAATGTTTTAGAAATCTAAAGATTTTTTGTGTGAAGTGTATAAGTAGTCCGATGGAAATAATGATACATGAGTATAGGGGTATTTTTTCTGCTGGGTTTTTTGTTACTGCAAGAACAGAGAAGACAGGGGACGAAGGATTATCATTTGCGGTTCCCCATGAAGCCTGGTAAAGAGTAAAGCCTTTATAACGCAGAGGTTCATTCATCCGTATCACGGCTCTTTGTTCCCAATCTTTTGTAAAATATACCACCTCGCTTGCAAAGAAACGCGGTTTGTTCGTCCGTGGATAAAACTCTCTGGTAAACTTTTCCAATCTTAACGAGAAAGGGAGTTCTGTTTTCCTGTGTCTAATCCCCATACAATATAGTTCGTCGCCAATTTCAAAAACCCATGGTTGTTTTTCGCCTCCCCAGAGCATACCTAAATGATGTTGGTCATTTGCAGATACTTCTACATAAATTCCCGCAAGATTCATCTCTTCTTCTCGTTCGGTTTTTTCTGGTTCTAAAAGTACCCCCTGGATGCCCTGTTCTACTCCGGGTATGCTAAACCTGGGTCGTGCATTCTTCATAAACCGCATCAATGTTATTTCAAAAGGCAATTTTTTTGAAAAGAAACTCCTACGCATGGCTCCACGAATATCAGCAAATTGTTCCTGTGGAATAATCCATTCGCTAACGGGAGATTTGTTTTCTTTATCCAATTTCCAGATGTAGATTTCCCATTTTCTTGGGTCTTCAAAAGTATTCTTAGTCTCGCCCTCAAAAAGGGAAATTTGTCCATAGTCGCCCCATATTTCACCCCAGAAACCGCCGATTATGAGGAGGATAACTCCTCCATGTGCGATAAGCATACCCGGCCTTTTGATACTTTTTGGGGCTAATAATATGCCTCCCACAAATAGATTGATTAGCAAAAGCACCATCAATAACCCCCCACCCGGCAACGGTAGGGGTATGTAGTTTCCTATCCAGTGTAATACAAAAATGGATTCAAAATATCTTTTCTGAATTTCATAAATCCCGTGTTCGGTCTGTGCTAATGTGCCCAAAAAGACAATGACCATCAGAAAAAATAAAATAATAACAGATAATTTATAAGAACCTAAAAATCGGAGTGTTTTTTTCATCTCGTAAATTCCGCAAGTTAATTTTTTAGTTGGATGGAATTACATAATTGTATAAATTTGTCCTTCTGTGCAGAAACCTGCTCCTCCGGACCCGTCATTTTTATAAATATTGTTTTTTCTTCAAGTGGGCATACAGCACCAAGGAGACGATAATTTTTATGAGTTGTTCCCTGCATATCCGTGTAGTCCCCTGTAATATCTATCAATTTACATTTCTTCCCAAGAATGGTAATTTCGGGTAGATTTTCTATCTCCTGAGTATTGAAACCACTTTTTCCCATCTGATTTGACCACCGTTTAAAATTTGCTTCTATGCCTCCTGCCTGGGAAAGTAAGACGCTGATGTAACATTCCCATTGTGAACCTTTTTCAAAGAATGTAACCACCCGCATGGGTTTGTTTTTGTCTTCATTCCATCCTTCCGGGACAGTCCACTTTAATTCCAGATTATCAAACCCTCCTATAGATGACGGAACAGTATCTTTTCCAGTTGGTTCTGATTTTCCATCTTCTTTTTGTGTTGTAATTGTTTCAGGTGAAGATAGTATATTTTGTCCATTTATATTTTCTGATGATGTATTTAAATCCGAAGGAAGCAGTCGTAACCTCTGGGAAGCAGGTAATGGAGTTATTGTTTTTCCTTTTTCTATTGAGGATACTTCTCTTTTTTGAGTTATTTCTATCTTACTTTCATTAGAACAACCGTATAATCCATAGATTAGGACTATAACGACACAAATAAATATCCTGGGATAGAGTTTCATTTATATCTCTCTTTTAATTGTTTTTATAGTTAACGGAAAGAAGTATATAAACATTCCCGCTATTTCGTATATAATAAATTTAAGAGAAATTTTACCATTTTTATAAATGTTTATACGAATGGAAGCATTTTTACAATCTTGTTTACTGGTAAGGAATCTTTATTAAATGACAGATATACTCCTTATATCAGCCCAGCCAAATCTGGATATATTGGGTTTGAAAGGTCTTCATCTATACCTTTTAAAAGAGGGATTTCTTTCTACCCTTTTATACTTCCCTGTTTTCAATAAATATAAAGGAAGGCATGAGCACTTTAAAAAATTTTTATTACAAGAACAGCCAAAAGTAGTAGGGATAAGTTTGACATCGGAAGATTTCCAGGTTGCTCATGATATTACAAAAATCATTCGTGAAGTTTTACCCGACACTTATGTAATCTGGGGAGGGATAGAAGCAACTACAGAGCCTGAACGCTGTGCTCGTGTGGCAGACTTTGTATGTATTGGAGAAGGCGAACTTGCCTTAAAAGAGTTTTTATCCGCAGTGAAGTCAGGAGCCGACCGGAAGAACTTAAAACAAATTAATAACTTTGCATATTTTGATGAGGAGGAGGTCTTTCACACCAATTCTCTTTTTCCACTTATTACCGATTTGGATATTCTTCCTCCTTTAAGGCAAATACCGGAATACAGTTATGTTGACACCGGCACGAAAATTGAGCCTGTTCAGGTAGAACACCTTATGCGATATAAACGCTATCGTGGACAGGTTTATAAAATTATGACCTCACGCGGTTGCCCTTATGGATGTGCTTATTGTTGCAATCGTTTTCTCCGGAAGTTGTATGGAACCTGGCCTGTCCGACATCGTAGCGTAGAACATGTGATTCAAGAATTAGAACTTGCAATGAAAGAAGGTCCACCTATTTATTATGTGGATATTATAGATGATTGTTTTTTCGCTTCCGATATGGAATATATAAAAGAATTTTGCAAACAATATAAACAGCGGATAAATTTACCGTTTATTGCAAAAACCACTGCTCGTGAAGTATCTCATGAACGTATGTCTATCTTAGTAGATGCGGGAATGACATGGACAAATATGGGATTGCAAAGCGGTAGTGACCGAACCTGCCTGGAAATTTACAAAAGACCCACAAAATCAGAAACATTCCTCAAAGCGGCAAAGATAGTATCTGAATATCCTGTCGGTATTTATTACGATATTATTCTGGATAACCCATTTGAGACTCTGGAGGATAGATTAAATACTGCAATTACCTTGTCTCGCACACCAAGACCTTTTATGCCGTTATTTTTCTCTCTCCGGTTTTATCCCGGAACTGAATTAAGAAAAAGAGCGATAGAAGAAGGCATCTTGAAAGAAAATCCGGTTCTATATGAGGATATTTTTCTTTGGAGAACGACAGAAGAAAATCGGCTTATCCGTAGTGCCTGTTTTGCACCTCCAAAAATAATTGAACTAATAGTAAAAAAAATGAGGAAAAATCCAGAAAGCAAACTGTTAAAAGTTTTCGTTTTTGGGTTAGATATATTCACCAAGTTCTTTCTACTACCAATTACTGCTCTTAGAATGATATATCGTTCACAACGGAAGTCTTTATGGGGAACCGTCAAAACATTCCCTATGTTCCTGAATGCAAATCATCTCCCTTCCATACAGAGTCTTAAAAAATTCTTTTCATTTTAATTATCATTTCATTTTGTATTCTTTATAATCATTTTCAACATTTGTTTAATTTTTCTTGACATTCTAATCTAAAAATTATATAATTTAATTATTGACATTTTAGAGACATTTTATTATTAACCTAAAAGTGAGGAGTAAATTTATGAAGAAGAATGGATTTACATTAATTGAACTGCTGGTAGTTATTGCTATTATTGGTATACTTGCTGCAATATTATTACCTGCTTTAGCGAGGGCAAGAGAAGCAGCAAGGAGGTCCAGTTGCCAGAACAATTTAAAGCAATGGGGATTGGTATTAAAAATGTATGCCAATGAAAGCAAAGGAGAACGTTTCCCTCCTATGCAGACATACAATCCAGCCACATTAGAGAGGGCTATTGCGGTGGGACCTCAGGTAGATTTAATTTATCCCGAATATTTAACAGACCCGTATATAATAATATGTCCTTCCGACCCGAATGCTTCCGGCACGCGAAAAAGGATAGAGGATGCAAATGGGAATCTTGTTCAGATTGGAGATGAAATTGATGCCAGTTATGTTTATCTCGGCTGGGTATTTGATGATTTCAAGCCCGCTATTCAATTAAGTCAGTTCTTATTAATAGGTTTGTTGATGTCTATAAGTCCCTCCGGTTTTGATACCTCTTTGCCTGCTCCTATTCAATTTGGCGCTGCGTTTGATGCATTATACTTTGCCCATACGAATGAGGTTGTTGCATACATGAGCGGGAGTGACCCAAAAGCACTCTTGAAGGTTATGGATGCAGATGCTAACCTTGCTTATTCCAGCTCCCCCTGGTCAGGGTATGGCAATGGTGGAGGGAATATTGTATATCGGTTAAGAGAAGGTATTGAGCGATTTTTGATAACAGATATTAACAACCCTGCGAGTAGTAATAATGCTCAGAGTTCTGTCTGGATTATGTTTGATACTCTTGCTACGCCACAAGCCAGAGAGGCTTTGTTCAATCATATTCCCGGAGGTTGTAATGTCCTTTATATGGATGGACATGTTGAATTCATTAGATATATTTCTGACCCTGATGTATATGACTTAAATGTTCCAGGGACTCCTCCTGTTCTTTCCTCAACTGCCAACTTAGTTACTGCTCTCGCAGGGAATTTAACATATTAGAGTAGAAACAAAAAATATTAGGTTGCCTTTTACTGTTAAAATCGTTATAATATTAGGTGCTCGCGCTAGGCGGGAACGTAGCGGCGTTCCTGTACTCGCAAATCCGCTTTAGCGAGGCTGAACTCCCATCCGCGGGCGGTGTGCCCTTTAGCTGGTGCGGAGTAAGTGGTGTTGACGGCTTGGTCCTACTCAACAGGCAGGCGATGAACCCGGTCAGGTCCGGAAGGAAGCAGCCGTAGTCGTTACTGTCTGTGTGCTGTAGGGTTGCCGGGCCCGAGCTAACTGCTCCGTGGCCGTTCTGGGCATATCGTTCAACGGTGGGTGCGCGAGCACTTTTTAACAAGGGCAGGGAATTTTGGAATGCCGAAACCAGATGATACATATTATGTTCTCGCACGCAAATGGAGACCCCAGCAGTTTGATGATGTTATCGGGCAGGAGCATATCACACGGACATTGAAAAATGCTGTTTCCTCAGGGCGAATTCATCACGCTTTATTATTTATTGGTTCACGGGGGATTGGTAAAACTACCACGGCACGAATCCTTGCAAAAGCACTAAATTGCGTGAGTTCGGATAAACCTGTTCCTGAGCCTTGCGATAAATGTGATAATTGCATTGAAATTAGTCGTGGAACACATCTGGATGTTCAGGAGATTGACGGTGCTTCCAATAACAGTGTTGATAATATCCGAGAAATTCGTGAAGCAGTCCGTTTGGCTCCTGTTCATGCAAGATATAAAGTGTATATTATTGATGAAGTTCATCAGTTATCCACATCTGCTTTTAATGCACTTCTGAAGACATTGGAAGAACCGCCTCCACATGCAGTTTTTATACTTGCTACCACAGAAGCCCATAAAATCCCAGCCACGATAATTTCCCGTTGTCAGCGATATGATTTCCGTAGAGTATCGGTACCTGATATTGTTCGTTTATTGGAACAAATCGTTAAGGCTGAAAATAGGAAGGCTACCCCGGAGGCTTTATATGCAATTGCAAGGTCTGCAGATGGAGGTGTCCGTGATGCGGAAAGTATTCTTGACCAGTTAATGACCTATTGCGAAGGCGAAATAACTTATAAAGATGTGCAGGATGTGCTTGGACTTATTGAAACTCAAAAAATAGACCAACTAGTACTTGCCTTACAACAAAAAGATGTTTTACAAGCCTTAAAAACGATAGATGAAATATCAACATCCGGAAAAAATCTCAACCAGTTTGTAGAAGAGTTCATACGACACATAAGAAACCTGCTAATTCTAAAGGTGACTCAGCAGGAAAATATCTTTTTCATACCGGAAGATGATATAAAAAGACTAAAAGAACAAGCGGAAAAATTTACCACAATTCAACTTATGCGACTTGTTGAACAATTAGCAGATTTAAATCAGAATTTCACATTACAACTATCACATCAGACCGCTTTGGAATCTTTTGTTATTAAATATTGTAAAGTAGGGGATGAACTATCTATTGAATCCATATTAGAAAAATTGTTACAACTGGAAGAGAATCTGATAACTTCCTCCAAAACTGCAGTTTCAGTGAAAGAAAACCGGTCTACTTATCCAGAACAAGAAAAAACGACGGAAAAAAAAACGATAAAAACATCTCCCATTGAAAAAGTGGAGAGGAATAAGGACAAAATAAGCCCACCTTCTCACCCCCCTCAATTAAAAGAGACAAAAGTGGAACAGAAGTCTCTTACGACTGAAAAAAAAAGGCATTCCAGTGATTTGACACAGATAGTGCTTGATGAACTGGTACATAAAAAAGCATCATGGATGTTTTCACTGCGAGATATTAAAATAATAATTGATGGGGGGAAAGTATTAATTTATGTAAATCCCTCAGACACAGATGCCCTACCCTGCCTTCAGGATAAAGAGGTTAGAAACTCTATTGTTGAAATTTTGAATCGTCATGATTTCCCATCTGATACAATAGAAATCATCCAGCAAGAGATAAAACCGAATATTCCTTACCCGAAACCTGCGAAAAAAGGAAGTGTGAGTGCAAATGTGCCCCCTGAAATTGCCCAGGAAGTAATGCAAATCCCGGATGTACAAGCAATATTAAAACGATTCCAGGGGAAAATTGTTTTGGTGCGAGAAGTAAAAACTGAAAAAGGAGAACCTCTACTAAATGATAAAGGTGGTGTAGAAGAAGAAAAAGATTATGATGAATCGGATATTGATTAATTATGATTTTAATTCACAAAAATAAGGAATAAATTATGTTCACATTTGAGACTCGTATCACAAAAATGTTAGGTATTAAATACCCTATTCTGATGGGGGGATTGCAATGGTTAGCGAGGGCGGAAATGGTGTCCGCTGTATCAAACGCAGGGGGTTTGGGATTTATCACCGCAGTTTCATTTCCCAGTGGTGAAGAATTGCGAGCGGAAATACGAAAAACGCGCGATATGACTGATAAGCCTTTTGGTGTAAATATTTCTATGCTTCCTGTGATAATGCCCAATGATATGACGGAAGTCTATGTAGATGTAGTATGTGAGGAAGGAATCCCTGTTGTAGAAACCGCCGGTAGAAATCCTGAACCATATATTCCAAAACTAAAATCGGCAGGGGTTAAAGTTATTCATAAAGTTCCAGCAGTCCGATTTGCCCAGAAAGCAGAACGGGTTGGAGTAGATGCGGTTACGATAGTCGGTTTTGAATGTGGTGGGCATCCGGGGATGGATGATGTGCCAACCTTAATTGTATTACCGAAAACTGTCGAGACGGTCTCTATACCGGTAGTCGCAGCAGGTGGCTTTTGTGACGGGAAAGGACTTGTTACCGCTTTGAGTTTAGGGGCGGATGCAATACTGATGGGGACCCGATTTATGGCTTCCAAAGAATCCCCTATGCATGAAAACTTCAAGCGATGGTTGGTACAGGCACAAGAAACCGATACTATTGTTGTAGAACGCTCTATCCGTAACCCTGCACGTATCATTAAAAACGAATCCGCTCTAATGGTCGCAAATATGGAAAAAGAAGGGGCGACTTTAGAAGAACTACTTCCTATTATATCCGGAAAAGTTGGCCGTGAAGCCTACCTCAGTGGTGATGTAAACAGAGGATGTATTGCATGTGGACAGGTGGTAGGGAGAATTTATGAAATTAAGAGTATCGCAGAAATTATAAACGATATTATGACAGAAGCAGAACAGGTTCTTGAAAAATTGAACAAAATAGCCGTTAAAACCAAATAGATTATTGTCCTGTATGGAACTACTACCTGTAAATACTGAATCTGGGACCGAACTTCCCACTTCTGAACCTAAAAAAAGAAGTTCAGGCTGGAAAGTATATTTCCGCCTTCTGAAATATGCTCTTGTTTATAAATCCCGTCTTATTTTAGCCATTGTGCTTTCTCTGGTTATTGCGTTTTCCTTCGGAAGTATGATTGTTATTTTAGGTAACGCAGTAAAATTGACTCTCTACCAGCCCTCAGATAGCAAGAGCAGGAATGTTTTTACTTCAGAAGAAGACCCAGCAATTAATTATGCCCAAGAAATTCAGAAGTGGGATAAACATATTCACAAATGGTTTGGGAAACCGCCCGCGGATTGGGATAAAATTTTCCTCCGTTTTGTTGATAAAATGCGGGAGCGAAAATTATTTGCTCTGTCTGTTGTAATTATTGTTGTGATAACACTTACTTTCATAAGTGGCTGTGCCCGTTTCTTCCAGGAATATTTTGCAGGTTCCGTTGGAGCTTTTGTCTCGGTAGATTTATCAAAACAGATGTATCAAAACATAATGGCCCAATCATTAGGCTTTTTTGAATCCCATTCATCTGGAGATGTTGTAGCCCGATTTAGCAACGATATATTTATGGTCAATCGTGGACTATCTAATGCTTTTATCAAAGTCCTTCGTGAGCCCTTCAAAGCCATTGCTTTTCTTGCTGTAGCAATTAGCGTTGACCCATGGTTAACCCTTGTTGGTATATGTGTCCTGCCCCCCCTGGGCTATGCACTTATACAGTTGGGACTGTATGTCCGTAAAAGCGTTCGCCGTTCATTAATGAAAGTAGCAGACCTCGCCTCTATTATTAATGAGACTACACGGGGAATACTAATTATAAAAGGCTTTCAGATGGAACGGTTTTTAAAACAGCGGTATGATGAAGAAGCCTCACGATTACGCAGATTCCTCCGCAAAATGGTAAAGGCAGATTCCGCTACAGAGCCAATTACCGAATTTATTCTGGTTCTCGGTTTTTCCGGCTTCGTTCTGTTTAGTGGCTATCGTGTAATAACTTATCAATTAGATATGGGCGATTTATTGAAGGTATATCTTGCCCTTGCAATGATTTTAGACCCCGTCCGCAAATTATCTACTGTAAATAATATGATTCAAACCAGTGTTGCAAGTGCAGAGCGTGTGTTTGAATATTTAGACCTCCAACCGGATATTAAAGATGGTCCGGAAGCCATTTCCTTAAAACCACTTTCCACTGAAATACGGTTTGAAAATGTTTCTTTTTCTTACGATGGCAAAAAAATAGTGCTGGATAATCTCAATTTTTCCATTCGTCGTGGTGAAAGAGTTGCCCTGGTAGGTCCAAGTGGTTCCGGAAAAACAACAATTGTAAAACTTATCCCTCGTTTCTACGATGTTCAAGAAGGCGCAATTTATTTTGACGGCATAGATATTCGTAAAGCTACACTGGAAAGTCTAAGAAAACAAATAGCCATTGTTACGCAAGAGACCATACTTTTTTCCGGCTCCATTCGGGATAATATTACAGGGGGAAACACAGAGATTACTGATGAACAGATAAAACAAGCACTTATTATGGCTCACGCTTATGAGTTCGTATCAAAGATGCCCGGTGGTCTGGATAGCAATTTAGGAGAGTTCGGGCAATTACTTTCCGGAGGGCAGAGACAACGATTAGCATTAGCCCGTGCTATTTTGAAGAATCCAGAGATATTACTTCTGGATGAAGCCACTTCTAACCTGGATTCAGAAAGTGAAAAGTATATTCAGGAAGCCTTATCAACCTTTTTAGAGGGTCGCACAAGTGTTATTATTGCCCATCGCTTATCTACAGTTATGAATGCAGACCGAATTCTCGTACTAAGCCACGGGAAAATTGTTGAGCAGGGAACCCATGAGGAATTATTAAAACAAAGAGGATTCTACTACCAGTTATACCAACATCAATTCCGCAGTGTCTATGAAAATGATGAATAATAGAGACCTTTGAATAAATACCATATATTTTGTTGGAATAAACTACATTACTATCATAACCTATTGCAATGTTATTCTTAAATATTTCTTTATCCCTTGTTTTGCCTCTACCAAATGAATATATGCCTTTATCATCTGGCTCTTTTTATTAACCACAGAGGACAGAGAGATAACACGGAGAGCCACAGAGGGGTTTGGTTGGTTTGTTTCGTTTTTGCATACTCGTCGTTGATTTTTGGGTAGTCGGAAGTTAGTTATTTTTTAACCACAGAGGGCACGGAGGAGAACACGGAGAGCCACGGAGGAGTTAGTATAGTTTGTTTCATTTTTTCAGCATATTGTTAGATTTTGGCTGTTGGAGATGATGTTATTTTTTCACCCCAGAGAGAATGAAAAAAGTAAGAGCGAAAAATCTTTCGCCAAAAAATTGATATAAATGCCTGACACGATATGCAAATTGGGGCGTATAGCAATACACCTCTACAATTCTCATTGAAATAAAATGAAGACCTTCCTAAAAAAACGTGTGTTATATCTGAAATACATTCGTTGTTTTTTAGGCGAATATTTATTCGCCCCTACACGCACCGATATATAGTAATTGTCTTACAGAAAAAAGGATAAAACACATTCTTGGTTGGATAGAATTTTTTGGCAAAAACCACCTGTAATGCGTTTTTCCTGTTACTTAAAATAAATTGAAATAATTGTATAGGGGCGTATTGCCATACGCCCATACAAATTCCCAGAAAACAAAATTCATAAAAACACAAATGCGTATCCCCATCCCACCTCTCTAAAATTCTCTGAAACAAAAAATGTATGTCCGAAAAATCTTTCAACAAAAAAACCGCAATAAAACGGGCATTTCCCTTCCCTCAATTAGAAAGACAACGAGAATTCCTGAACAAAAAATCCTAACCCGATATGGATACAGGGAAATATTATGGATGTGAGGAAAAACATTAGAATTGGAAATGTAGGGGCGAAAAATCTTTCGCCCCATATCCTTACATGTCAAATAACTAACGACGAACATGCAAAAACAAACTAAGGCATATAAAACCCTCCGTTGCTCTGCATACTTTCTCTGTGTTCTCTTTGGTAAAAAAATAACTTCAAAGTGCACAAAATAAATTGCAGAGAGAGAAGAACATTCATTTCGCCTAAGTTACTCAAGGTCTTCTATGGTGAGAAAAAATATAACAACATGATTATCATATTAAGGGTTCGGGATAAAAATCTATAAAAAAATAGTTATGCAAAATTTCATTCTAATAACCCTTTAATGCAAAAAGAAGATAAAAATTTATAAAAAAAGAAAAATTATTAGAAGATAAAGGTGATTTAATAACAACAAATATTTAATAGTTTTGTACTTGTTAATCAAAAATGATAAAAAGCAATATTTATTGACTTTAAACGGATTTATCTATTATAATTTTTTTGATATGAAATTATTTAAGTTTACAAATTATTGAATCTTAATTATTAAAAATTGGAGATGAATCGATGAAAAAAGGTATGCTGTTAGTGTTAGTATTTATAGGTTTATTTGCTTTTCAGGAGTTTGCATCTGCCTATTTACTGGCAGAATATTACACAGGTACAGGCGGAATGATTTGGGGGAATTACAGAGCAAAACGAATGGAGCAACAAATTAATTTTGATTGGGGAACAGGAAGTCCCAACATCCCTGGAATAGGCTCTGATTATTTTAGTATTGGTTTTCGTGGCTGGGTATACATTCCAACGAGTGGGACCTGGACCTTCTATACACAAACGGATGACGGTGTCCGACTTCGTGTTAATGATAATTTACTAATTGATAGATGGGTAAACCAAGGAACCACTGAATGGTCAGGAAGTATTAATTTATCTGCTGGCTGGTGCAAAGTAGATATGGACTATTATGAGAATGAAGGAAATGCAGTTGCCAGACTTTTGTATGAGGGACCGGGTGTTTCAAAACAGATAATACCAGCATCCGCTTTTGATTTCAACAGAGGTGTAACACAATGGAACGCAATTCATGGACGGTATTATCGTGCAGGCGGTTCAAGTCCAAATCCTTTTAATTACACAAACTGGTCTATGGATAGATTAGACCCAAATGTGAATTTTAATTGGGGCACTGTGGACCCGGATGTTGACAACTGGGTAGGTGCAGATGGTTTTGCTGTCTGGTGGCATGGAAATGTATATATCCCTACTTCCGGAAATTGGACTTTCTACACCTATACTGACGACGGAGCAAGATTATGGATAGATGGGACACAACGCATAAATCAGTGGCAGGACCAGGGAGCAACAGAGGTTAGCAGTGGGGCTATCTATCTTGAAGCAGGATACCATAATATTGAAATGCAGTACTATGAAAACGGTGGAGGTGCTGTTGCAGAATTGAGATGGGAAGGACCCGGTGTCGCCAAGCAAGCAATCCCTCAATCCAATTTGGGAATTTTACAGGGGTGTATTATCGCCCGCTATTATAATGCAAACTGGAGTGGTAATGAGCCTGCCAATTTTGCCACAGAACGGTATGAATTCGGTATCTGGCATGATTTCGGTACAGGAAGTCCAGAATTAGGAGTAGTCGCCGATAATTTTAGTGCCTGGTGGCGTGGGAAAGTATATGTGCCGACCACAGGTAACTATACCTTCTATGTCAACAGTGATGACGGCGTTGATTTATATGTGAACGGAACACGACTGATAAATAGACTTGGACAATCTCAATCACCCACAGAATATTCAGGTAGTATTAATTTAACAGGAGGAAGGAAATACTATTTTGACTTAAGATACGATGAATTAACAGGGGGTGCGGTATGTCAGGTAAGTTGGTCCGGTCCCGGTATTTCCAAACAGATGATTCCAGCCAGTAACTTCTATCCTATCTTGAATGAACCTCCTTCGGATATTACCCTATCCAATACTACAATCGGTTCCAATCTGCCAGCGGGATATGCAGTTGGGAACTTATCTACTTTTGATGTGGACAATGTAACCGGTGCCATTCCTGCTCAAACCCATACTTATACATTGGTCTCAGGCTCCGGCTTCTATATTGACGGAAATGTTGTAAGAACCTCCAGCGCCAATATGACCCCAGGAAATTATACAATCCGTATTAGAACAACAGATAATGGCACTCGCCCGGATAATCTTTCGTTTGAGAAAGATATTACCATTACTGTTATAGACACAACTCCACCTACGGTTACCAGCGTCCAGGTCACTGGCACAAGATGGGTCCATGTAACATTCAGTGAACCGATGGGTTCTGGTGTTACTACATCTACAAACTACACTATTTCGGGTACTGGTAAAGGAACATTATCCGATAATCCCTCCAGCGTTCAGCTGGTTTCTGGAAATACCTATCGTTGTATTTGGAATTCAGGCGAAATGATGCAAGGTGGAGATATTACGATAACCGTAACGGGTGTCCGTGACCTTGCAGGCAATCTCATAGGCACGCCGAATAGCGGGACACATACCGGTGGTGGCATACTTATTGAGCGTCCTTCTTTCAATACGGTAACTTCTCCCTCTGCCACAAAGACCACGCCCATAACCGTATCCTACACAGGAGCATCAGATACAAGCAGTGGTGTCGCTAATATAGAACTATGGTATAAGAAAGGTTCCAGTGGGACATGGACAGATACAGGACTCCGTTCTACTACTGCACCAGATGGTAGTTTTAATTTCAACGGAGTCTCAGGTGAAGATACTTATTACTTTGCAATTGTTGTAGTAGACGGTGCTGGCAATCGCAGTGATAGTCCAATAGGCAATGGGCATACAAACACCAAATATGATATTACCAATCCGACAGTGGGCAGTATAACTGTGCCCCAGTATACAAATGAAAATCCTTTAACGATAAATTACGGACCTGCGGGGGATAA
>FWWL01006517.1_pt1 | contig 16869 bp, 13 predicted proteins | sample 2228331 | NCBI WGS metagenome assembly FWWL01 (sample SAMEA103939775, study PRJEB20133) | metagenome
ACCCAGTAGCAAACAGGTTGTGAGAAGTATGCCAAAAAGAAGCATCAAGCGTTTCATGCTTTCACCTCCATCGCGATATGTGGTATTATGATAATACCATAATACCATGCCTGACGTCAACCCTCTTGAGCACTGGGAAATGTTCTTTCCAAAGGAAAGGTACTGTGATAAGATTTTGCATAGAGAGGCTCTTCACAAGGGAGGTTTAACCATGAGCATTCGAGCAAAGATTCTTCTAATCATTGTCCTTGTAGTCGCAGGATTTGTCGTGAGCTTTTTCTTTGTTTACAGAACGTCGACTTCGGCGATAACCAGATCCATCGTCCAGGGAGCCCAAAGCAGCACTCTGGCGCTCGCACAGTACGCATCCGAGAAACTATCAAAAATGGTTGAACTAACCGAGCTTTCGGCAAGCTATCTTGGTGCATCTTACGCAGATGCTTTTTTGATTGCAATGAATTTCAGAAAGACGCTATCTAAATATCCTGAAACCATCCATTCTGGTTTCGCGGCGAGCTATTTCAATAAATCAACAGGCTATGTGAGCCAGGAAACAGAGGGAACCCAAAAGGTTGACTACTCGTTGTACGAAGCTTACGTCGAACGTGCAAGGGCAGGTGACAAAAGCACACACTTTGAACTTACCTATCAGGATTCAGTTCCTGTTTTGAGGATTGTCACACCGATCATCTCTTGGGACACGGTGATGGGAATTTTAGGAGTGAACTTGAACTTGAGCGATAAGGGGGAGCTGTGGAAAACGCTGGTTGAGGAAGGCAAACTTGGTACAAAAGGGTATGTCGCCCTGGTGGATTCTGAAGGTAACGTGGTACTTCACAAAGACATGAAAAATTTTGGTAAAAAAGCCAGTGAGATTGCGGAGCTTTCAAAACCATTTCAAACGATGAAAAATTCCAAGGTCAACTATCTGGAATACGGAGAGACTGGGCAGCAGAAACTGGCTATATGGTCAAAGGTTCCGGCGTTTGACTACTACGTTTTCTCGATAGTCGACATGCAGGAGTTGCTTGTGGAGAGAAATGCTTTGGCAAGAGATACCATAGTCACCTATGTGATAATGGCTGGTACAGTCCTCCTGCTGCTTTCCTTCACGACTCTCCCGCTTGTCAAAAGAATACGTGAGGATGCAACGAAGGTAGTCAACTTTGGAACCGGTGATCTAACGACCATTTTTGAAAAGAAGGGTAACGACGAACTGTCTCACATGGAGGAAGCTTTGAATCAAGCGGCACAATCTTTGAAACAGATCATAAACGGCATAATTCAAGGTTCCAACAGCTTGGCAGAAATCGCAAGAACATTCGATCTCTTGATAGATGAAAATCGCACTGCCTCACAAAACGCGCAGAAAGCCTCTGAGAACATTTTGGAAGCCGCAAACAGAATTTCTGAGTCCACGCGAATTGTGATGGAACAAGTTGATCAAGTTGCAAACGGTGCAACAGGAACAGCAAAAGCCATGGAAGAGCTCGCAGTTCAGTCCAAGGAAGTCAGCGCTGCAGCGAACGAAGGTACCAAAACTGTGGAAATCATAGCCAAGAATATCCAGCAACTGAAGCAATTCACAGAGGAACAAGCCAAAAGCTTGAGAGAACTGCTTGAATCAACAAATGTTATAGGAAATGTTGTGAGCACAATCGAATCAATAGCCGAGCAAACCAACTTGCTTGCACTCAACGCCGCTATAGAAGCAGCAAGAGCTGGTGAAGCAGGACGTGGTTTTGCGGTCGTCGCAGATGAGATAAGAAAGCTTGCTGAGCAAACACAAGATGCTACGAAAAACATATCCAAAATACTTGGTTCTCTCAGAGACAGTGTGGCAAGTGTTGAGAGCGAATCGCAAGAGGTTTTCAAGGTAGTTGATGAGATGTTTGAGAATCGAAAACTGATCACCGCACAGTTTGAGTCAATTATGTCAAAAGTTCAAAACATGAGTTCTCGGGTCGAGGATTCCGCTGCGATAGCGCAAGAACAAGGAGCATCAGCCGAGGAGATGGCAGCAGCGATGAAACATCTGACAGACTCTGTTGAAGGAATGATCAAAGACCTGTCGAATGTTCAACATCTAATTGATGAGCAAGCAAGACAAGCACAAAAGCTCGAAGAAATCAGCCACGAATTGACAAATCTATCTCAGACGTTGTCTTCAATGGTTGCAAAATTCAAAACATAGGGACATTTTGAAGACCATCTTTTCTTTAGCCGCATCCACAGGATGCGGCTTTTTTTATGGTAAGCTTTACTTAGGAGGTTTATCCTTGAAAGCACTCAAAGTTGCGATTTTCATAACCATCGTTGTACTGTTGTTGTATGCCTGCACAGCTCCTACAACAAGCAGGATTTATTTTGAAAGTGATCGTATTTGTGTAATAGGGAGACTGAATTATCTGACCTTCACGTTCAAAGATGCGTTCAATAAACCCATCGTTAACCAACCAGCACAGTTAACGCTCATGGGGGGAACATATATTGCAACAACCGATGACTATGGAAAGGCTACTTTCTCGATCCTTGCAACAAAGAATTTTGAAGGAAGTCATACAGCAACAGCAAGTTTGGTTTACGATCCTTCGATTTCAACGAGTGTAACCCTCTCCTTCGTAAGACCAAGCTGGCTCGTCTTGCTTTGGTTTGGTGCGGATAACAATTTGGATAACAACGCTTTGATGGATTTGCAAGAACTTAATGTTGCCGGTCATAACCAAAATTTCTCTGCAGTTGTCATGTTTGACAGGCCTGAAAAAGAGCACGATGGAATGTATGTTCTTGCTTCTAACGGCAGTCTTGTTCTGATCGATCGATACAGTGATGCTTACGATGGAATTGACTCAGGTTCAGGGGATTCTTTGGAAGTATGGCTCACAAGTCAGCTGAAAAATTTCGTTGCAAATAAATACGCTTTGATAATCTGGAACCACGGCAATGCCTGGATTGGGGACCATCAATATATAACCAAAGCTATATCCTTTGACGATTCTCAAGGAAACGCCCTTGCGATAGCCGAGCTTGCGAAAGCAATCAAAAACGCTTTGTCTGAAGCTGGCTTACAAAAATTGGATGTCCTTGGCTTTGATGCTTGTTTGATGGGATCTTTTGAGGTGCTTTATGAAGTTAAAGATCTTGCAGAATATGCCGTGGCATCGAGTTTCTCTGAACCAGGTTACGGATGGGATTATACGTTTTTGGAAGAAGTTTCTTCAACAACTGATGAGTTTGAATTCAGCAAGAAGATTGTGGATTTTTACCGGGAATATGCCAGAAGAAACGATTATCAAACGTATCTAACGATAGGTTTAAGTTTGGCAGTTTATGATCTTGAAAAAGCGAGTGATTTGTACGATGCCTTGGACAATCTGGCAAGTGTTTTTAATAACAACGACATAATATCACAGATACGAGACCTAAATTATTCAGATGTAGTAGCTTACTATGCGATCGAAGATTACGACAAGATACTTTTGGACTTGAAGAACTTGTGTGAGGTTTGGAAACAAACCTTCAACAATGATGAGATAAATCGTGTCATCAGCGGAGTTGTGGGATTTGTAACCTACTACTACGCCGAGAAAAATATTTCAGGTTCGGTGAGGCAAATCAACCATCCGTTGAGCATCTTTTTCACGGTAGAACGTGAACTCTTTTCAAACTATCAAACCGACTATACGACTTTAAAATTTTCACAAAATAACTGGTTCAGATTGATAGAAAATCTTTGCAACTAAGCCTCATAAACCATGATCTCAATTTTTTCAAGATCTTGTATCTTTATTGTCCTGCCCTGAAAATCAATCAATCCTTCATCGCGCATCCTGATCAGTTCTCTTGAAAGAGAAGGTCTGTGCACGCCAAACAGTTCCGCCAAATCCTCCTTGGAAGATGGTAGTTCGATGCTCAAACTCTTGGTCTTCTTGTACTGCTCCAAAAGATAATTGCAGATTCTTTGTCTGAGGTTCATGAGCACGGATTCTTTCAAACGTCTGTCCATCATTAGAATTCTATCGGAAAGGATGCGAAGATAGTTCCTCAGTATTCTTTCATTGTTTCTCACAAGCTTTGTTATAGCGATTTTATCGAGAAACAAGATGAATGTTTCTTCCTTGGCAACAACAGTGGCTGGAACTTGTGAATGAGACGAAAACAAAACGGCTTCACCAATCGTATCTCCCTGTCTAAGTGTCGTGATTTTGTACTGCTTTCCAGACGCGGAGACGTGAACAACATCGACCGATCCTTCTATTATTACGCCGATGAACAGGAGTTCTTCACCTTCTTGAAAGACCGTCTCATCCTTGTGAAAGGTTTTTTGAACAAACGAAATCTTTTTCAGCTCCTCGAAGATCTCCTGCTCATTCAACCCACTGAAAAGTTTTGAACAAGCCAAGCTGTGGAAATTCAAACGAATTAACCTCCTTTGTAATTAGTATACATCGACTTGCCAAAACTGCTTCTGTAACATCTGTTACTGAAAAATCTACAAGCCCAGGTTATTTTCTGAGTGGAGGTGCGAGAAATGAAACGCAAGATCGTTAAGATCGACGAAGAAAAATGCAACGGCTGTGGACTCTGTGTTACCGCATGCCATGAAGGAGCAATTCAGATGATCAACGGCAAAGCAAAACTTGTGAACGAAGATTATTGCGATGGACTTGGAGCTTGTCTTCCTGTTTGCCCAACTGGTGCTATAGAAATAATTGAAGTTGAACGGAACACAAACACGTCGAATCACGAACATGAAATGCACGTTGTACACAATTCACAGCAGTTACTACCGTGTGGTTGTCCCGGTTCAATGGAGCAGACAATTCAAAGAACAATGGTTGAGCATCATCAGGATGCCGAGCTACAAAATCACTCACATGTTGAATCCCAGCTGACCAACTGGCCGATTCAGTTCAAACTCGTAAACCCCTATGGAAAGTTCTTGCAGGATTCTCATCTTCTGATAGCAGCAGATTGCGTTGCTTACGCTTTTGCAAATTTCCATCAACAGTTTATAAAGGGCAGAAAGACGATAATAGGTTGTCCAAAACTCGACGAACTAGACCTTTACTATCAGAAGTTCGTGGAAATCTTGAAGAACAACACGATAAAGAGCATCACAGTTGTCAAAATGGAAGTTCCATGCTGTAACGGTATAGCCATGATGGTAAAGCAAGCTATGCTTGAGGCAAAAACGATAGTTCCATATTCCGAGATAACGATTTCTATAGACGGCAAGATAATCCAAGATTGAAGGAGGAGTGAAAGTGAAAATGTCGATGTTTTGTTATCAGTGCCAAGAAGCTTTGAACAACGTGGCTTGCACGTTGAAAGCTGGAGTTTGCGGCAAATCTGATGAAACTGCTAAACTGCAAGATGTTTTGCTTTACGTCGTAAAGTCCATCGCATGGCTAAACAGACAGGCAAGAAAACAAAGGATCAACGAGGAGAGGACGAACAAGTTCTTGCTCGAGAGCCTATTTTCAACGGTGACAAACGTTAATTTCGATCCAGTTTATTTTGTCAAAAAGATCAAGGAGGGTCTGCTACTGCGAGATTCTTTACTATCAGCGTTGAAAATCGAGTTGAAAGAGCCTGCAGACTTTTTGACTTGGTCTGGTCAAGACAAAGAAGACTTCTTGAAAAAATCAGAAGAAGTCGTGATCTTATCCGAGCATAGCGAGGATGTTCGATCTTTGAAAGAACTTGTGATCTATGGAATCAAAGGGATGGCAGCTTACGCTTACCACGCTTATGTTCTTGGTTTTAAGGATGAAGAGATATACGAGTTCATGGAGGAAGCTCTTTCTCAGACTATCAGAAAAGACATAACAATCGACGAATTGATCTCCTTGGTCATGGAGACAGGTAAGTACGCAGTTAAAACCATGGAACTACTTGACAAAGCAAATACTTCAAGATATGGCAATCCACAGATGACCAAAGTGAATATCGGTGTTAGAAATAGACCTGGAATTTTGGTTTCAGGTCACGATTTGAGAGATCTGGAAATGTTGTTAGAACAGTCCAAAGATTCTGGCGTTGACGTCTACACACACGGTGAGATGTTACCCGCCCATTACTATCCATTTTTCAAGAAATATCCACATTTTGTCGGGAACTATGGCAACGCTTGGTGGAAACAAAGCGAGGAATTTGAGAAATTCAACGGTCCAATCTTGATGACGACCAACTGTCTGGTTCCGCCGAAGGACAGCTACAGAGACAGATTGTACACAACCAACATGGTTGCCTTTCCAGGAGCAAAACATATTCCAGAAAAAGAAGACGGCACAAAAGACTTTTCAGCGATCATAGAACACGCCAAGAAATGCCCCGCACCAACACCCATTGAAGAAGGATTCATAATCGGTGGTTTTGCGCACAACCAAGTCATGGCGCTTGCGGACAAGATTGTTGAAGCCGTCAGAAGTGGGGCGATTAAGAAATTCGTTGTGATGGCAGGCTGTGATGGAAGATTTCCAATCAGAAAATACTACACAGAATTTGCGAAGGCCTTACCGAAGGATACGGTTATTCTCACCGCAGGTTGTGCAAAGTACAGGTACAACAAATTGAACCTTGGGGATATCAACGGAATACCAAGGGTACTTGATGCAGGTCAGTGTAACGATTCTTACTCGCTGGCTTTGATTGCACTCAAGTTGAAGGAGGTATTCAACCTGAGCGATATAAACGAACTTCCAATAGTTTACAACATCGCATGGTATGAGCAAAAAGCTGTCACGGTTCTTCTTGCCTTGCTTTACCTTGGAGTGAAGAACATCCACCTTGGTCCAACGCTACCTGCTTTCCTGTCGAAAAACGTGGCAAAGTTTTTGGTCGACAAGTTCAACATAGGTAGGATTTCAACGGTGGAACAAGACATTAAGAACTGGATTGGTTAAGAAAGACAGTCGGGGCCATAAGCCCCGACTTCTTTTATAAGGTTGGATCTTGACCAAGGCAGTCAGAATTTGTTAAGATTAGGATGTACGTACATCCGATTGTCCGAAGGTGATGGAATGAGGTGGTTTGAAAAACTTCTCAGGATTAGGACCGGGGTGCAGGTTCAGCTTTCAGAGAAGAACGGAGCAATAGTTCTGGAAGGCAAAGCAAAAAGCTGGGAACAGGTTGTCAAAGCCGGAAAACTTGCGACGAAATTTGGATACAGGGGTGTTGTGAATCTCTTGGAATGCGAATGGACCGGCAAAGATGTCGTCAGCAAGCCAAACTTGCGCGACTGGGAATTAGATGGAACAAAAGTCGACGTTCTCGTGATAGGAGCCGGTGTAATTGGTTGCAGTATAGCAAGAGAGCTTTCAAAGTACAAATTGAAGATTTTGGTGGTTGATAAGCAACCAGATGTGGCTTGCCACCAAAGTTCAAGAAATGCGGGCATGGTTCATCCTCCGATTGCCCCGAAGCCTGGAACAAAAAAAGCCTTCTACAACTCTTGGGGAGTGAGAATGATCCCCCAACTTGCCAAGCAGCTTGACTTTCCATACCTTCAAAATGGCTTGATAATTCTGTTCAAAAACCCTTTGCATCGAATCTTCGTCGGTTTTTTGAACAACAGAGCTCGAAAGAATGGTATAGACAGCTTCAAGGTCTTATCAAAATCTACGGCGAAAAAGCTGGAGGCGAATTTGGTTGATCAGTTTACTTGGGGTTATCTTTTGCCACAGGCGGGAATAGTTGATCCGTTCAAAATGACTCTAGCGTTTGCGGAAAATGCCGTCCAAAACGGCGCTCGATTTTGTTTCAATACTTTTGTTGAAAGTATGGAAGTTGAAGAGGACAGGATTATCTGCGTTTTAACCAACCGCGGCAAAATTTTCCCAAAAGTCGTAATAAACGCGGCCGGGCTTTGGGCAGATTATATAGCAAATTTGGCGAACGATCAGTTCTTCACAATTCACCCGAGAAAAGGCGAGATGGCGATAGTAGACAAAAAGAAGGGTTCACTCGTTAAATCAACGATTTCAATGATTTCAATATCTCAAGTTGCTTCGGTCACAAAAGGTGGAGGTGTTATTCCAACCGTACATGGGAACATACTCTTAGGCCCAACGGCTCAGGAAGTTCCTTACAAGGAAGACTACAGCACAAGCGAAGACGGTGTTAGATCCTTGATAGAAAGACATGCCAAACTCGTAGATGGCTTGAGTGAAAAAGATATCATCACGTATTTTGCGGGAAACAGAGCAGCAACATACGAGGAAGATTTCATCGTCGAAAAATCTGTTAGGATTCAAAACCTGATCCACGTCGCTGGAATACAGTCGCCGGGACTCACAAGTGCCCCTGCAATAGCAATAGATGTTGCGAAAATGGCTGTTGAGATTTTGTCAAAATACATGAAAGTGGTGGAAAATGAAAGATTTTGCCCCGTTCGCAAGATCGAGCCAGATTTTAACAAGCTTTCTTTGATTGAGAAGCAAAAGGTCATCAAGAAAAATCCAAGCTATGGCTTGGTCATTTGCCGCTGCGAGCAGGTGACAAAAGGTCAGATTGAAGAAGCCTTAAAGTCCCCGATCCCAGCTTCAACACTTGATGGAATTAAGTGGAGAACAAGGGCGGGAATGGGAAGATGTCAAGGTGGCTTTTGTACACCTCAAATACTCTGGATCCTTGCCGAAAGGGGTTTTGATTTGACGAAGTTCAGCAAAAATGGAGAAAGTTCGTACATCCTGCTTGAGCAAACGAGGGGAGATTTTGATGGTGAAGTTTGATGTCGTCGTGCTTGGTTCAGGTCCAGCTGGATTAGCGGCAGCAATCGAATCGAGCAAGACTGGTGCAAGAACTCTCCTAATCGAACGGGAAAGACAACTTGGCGGAATCTTAAAACAGTGCATTCACGAGGGATTTGGTTTGGTTGAGTTTGGCGAAAGACTCACTGGTACTGAGTACGCCGCAAGGTTTCTGAAAATGCTTGATAACTCTCCGGTGGAAATTTTGACGGAAAGCTTCGTCATACAAGTTGAAAAGGCAAAGAATCTATTCTTTTTAACCGTTCAGAACCCGAATGGAATTTTTAGAGTTTCAAGTAAATCAATAGTTTTTTCAACAGGCTGTCGCGAAAGAACTTCAAAGCAGATCTTTGTACACGGTGATAGACCAAGTGGTATCGTTACAGCCGGTACCGCTCAATATTACGTTAATGTCATGGGATATCTGCCGACCAAAAGATGTGTCATTCTCGGAAGTGGAGATATTGGCTTGATAATGGCAAGACGATTGACGATAGAAGGCGCAAAAGTTGAAGGTGTATACGAAATAAAGCCAGAGCCATCTGGTTTGATAAGAAATGTGGTGCAGTGTCTTGAAGCTTTCCACATACCCTTACACCTATGTCATACGGTCAAAAGGGTTTTTGGGAAAGGCAGACTCGAAGCTGTGGAAATCGTTAAGGTTGACGAGTACGGAAGAGTAATTGCAAACACCGAAAAAGTGGTACCATGCGATGGTTTGATAATCGCCGCAGGCTTGATACCTGAGAACGATCTTCTGGAACAGCTGAATGTACCGATAGATGAACGCACCAATGGGCCTTTGGTCGATCAAAATTGCATGACTTTGGTTGATGGAATTTTCGCATGTGGCAACAACGTTTTTGTGAGCGATCAAGTTGATTATGTGACACAACTTGGCAAGGTTGCAGGAAGGTCTGCCGGACTTTATTCCTTAGAACTGCTTGAAAGGAAGAAGCTAATACCGATCGAGCACGACGAATTTTTTGCATTTGTGGTACCACAGTTTGCCGAGTTGTCAACAAGAAAGGTTCGGGTTTATTTCAGATCAAACAGACTGCTGAAAAATGTCAAAATAAAGGTAATGGGCAACGAAGAACTGACTGAAAGAATCTATGCGTTGCTAAAGCCACAGCAGACGGAATATTTGGACTTGGTACTCGACGAAAATGCGAAGTTCTTGGCGTTGAGAGTTTTCGAATTTGAGGAAGAAAGTCGTATCCAAAACGATTCAAGAAAAATCGTATGCAGCGTTTGTCCAAGAGGTTGTGAGGTTGCAGTGTCAAAAGAAAAAAGCCAAGTCAAGCTGAATGGGTACTTATGCCAGAGAGGGCACGATTTTGCGATGAGAAACTTGGTTGATCCGCATCAAGTTTTGTGTACCACTGTGCGGACGGTTTTCGACAGCCAGCCTCTCTTGCCAGTTAAAACTGACAGACCGGTCGCCGTCAAGGACTTTCAGAAGATAATGCAAGTGGTGCGAGAGATTATCTTGAAGGATGAAGTCAACGTTGGGGACGTGGTTTACGAAAATGTCGCCGAAAGTGGTGCAAACCTTGTCGCAACTTACTTTTTGAACGTGGGAGGTAGGGGATATGGGAAAAGAAGTGATTTTGGCTATTGATTGCGGGACTCAGAGTCTTAGGGTAATGCTTTTCGATCCAACTGGAAAACTGGTTGATCTTCACAAGCATTCCTTTGCACAGCCTTACTTCTCCCTTAAAGCGGGATGGGCGGAGCAGGATTTGGCAGTATATGTTAAAGCTTTGCAGGAAGGATGCAAAGTTATAAGCGAAAGGTCATCCCAAGCTTGGCAGAATGTTCGAGCGGTTGTTGTCACCACTCAAAGGGACACCTGTGTCTGCGTTGATAGAGATGGAAATCCGCTCAGACCAGCAATTCTGTGGTTGGACCAGAGGATGGCAAGGTACGACGCAAAACTTCCTTGGTATTACCGCGTCGGATTCAAAGTTGTGGGAATGGATAAGGCTGCGAAAATATCGTTCAAAAAATGCAAGGCGAACTGGTTAAGACAAAATGAACCATATACATGGGAAAAAACCGACAAATTCTTGTTGCTCTCAGGTTGGTTTCACTATCTTTTGACCGACAAGTACGTCGATAGCACTGCTAACCAAATTGGGCATATTCCCTTCGATTACAAAAAGCATACCTGGTCGGATCCGAGAGATTTTCATTCGTACCTATTTCCGATACAAAGGGAAAAGCTACCGGAACTCGTTCAGCCTGGCACTGCTTTTGGAAGTATAACCAAGAAGGCTTCACAGCTCACGGGAATAAAGGAAGGGACACCTGTTATCGCCGCTGGTTCTGACAAAGGATGCGAAACTTTAGCCGCTGGATGCCTTGATGAATCGATGGGGTGTGCAAGTCTTGGGACAACATTGACCGTGCAGGTCACAACGAAAAGATACATGGAGCCTATAAAATTCATGCCTTCATATCCAGCGGTTGTACCAGGGCATTACAACCCAGAAGTCGAAATATTTCGAGGATTTTGGATGATCAGCTGGTTCAAAAAAGAGTTCGCATTGTACGAAGAAACCTTAGCTCACCAAAACGGTCTTTCAACTGAAGAGCTTCTTGAACGACAAGCGCTTCAACAAACATGTCCTGGCTCGATAGGGTTGATAGTTCAACCTTACTGGGGTGCAGGATTGAAGATGCCAGAAGCGAGGGGAGCAATCATAGGTTTTGGTGAAATGCACAACAGAGCATACTTGTACAGAGCGATAATAGAAGGCTTGGCATATGCACTGAGGGATGGAATAGAGAAAATAGAGAAAGTATCAAAGGTGAAGATGAAAAAGATCGTTGTAACCGGCGGGGGATCAAGATCGGAACTTGCCTGTCAGACAATTGCCGACGTCACAGACAAACCAGTGTTGAGGATGGGAATTCAGGAAGGATCAGGACTTGGGGCTTCGATCGTTGGTTTCTGTGGACTGAAGTATTTCTCAAGCTTTGAAGAAGCGGTGAAAAAAATCTGTAGATACGAAAAAACATTTAACCCCAATGTTGATAACTCGAGGATCTATCAAGAGCTCTACCAAGAAGTCTACAAAAACCTCTATCCAAAACTCCGAGCACTGTACAAAAAACTTCAGAAGATAACAGGCTATCCAGAGTGTTGAAGGGGGAGTTGACATGGGTTTTGTACCAAAATGGGTTGAACAGGTTGCGCCTCTTGACTCGTACAGAGCGATTTTCAAATGGGGTGATCCAAATTTTTTCAAGCACCCAAACGAAAGGTTGTACAACCTTTTGAAGAAAGCCCTGAATCTAACGGACAAAGACTTCGAGCAGCCTGTCAATCTTGGCTTTGAAAGGGTTAAAGTGGATATACCAATAAGACTTTCAAACAGTCAGCTTGAAAAACTCAGGCAAATTGTTGGAGAGGAAAATGTGAAAATAGATGATTTCTCGCGCGTTAGAGCCAGCTACGGTAAAACGGCTTACGATGTTCTTAGACTTCGGGAGAAAATAATAGAAAATCTTCCCGATGCAGTCGTATATCCTCGAAATGAAAAAGACGTCGTTGAACTTGTGAGATACTGCAACGAAGAAAAAATCCCGATATATCCGCGTGGGGGAGGCTCCAGTGTCACACGTGGCACAGAGTGCGTAAAAGGTGGTATCTGCGTTGATTTTACAAAACATATGAACAAGGTCATCTCGATAAACGAGACAAACCACACAGTGACAGTACAACCCGGGATTTACGGTCCCGTGCTTGAGGAAAAGTTGAACAACGCCCCAGAACACTTCGGTACAAAACATAAGTACACCTGTGGACATTTGCCGCAATCCTTTGAATATTCCACGGTCGGCGGTTGGGTTGTGACAAGAGGGGCTGGGCAGAATTCGACGTATTACGGGAAAATAGAGGATCTTGTGGTTTGCCAAAAATACGTGACACCCATAGGCGAGATAGTGACCCAACCATATCCAAGGGCTGCACTCGGTCCTTCGATCGATCAAATATTCATAGGAAGTGAAGGCGGTTACGGTCTTTTAGTTTCGGTTACCTTGAAGATCTTCAGATATGTACCCGAGAACGACCAAAGGTTCAGTTTCATTTTTCCAAGCTTTGAAAACGCTTTGAATGCTTGCAGGGAAATAATGCAAGGTCAGTTTGGTTTTCCATCTGTGATGCGCCTTTCAGATCCAGAAGAGACCGATGTTGCTTTGAAGCTTTACGGCGTAGAGGAAACGATCATAGACAGGATGATACGATTGAAAGGTTATAAACCCATGGAACGTTGTCTGCTGCTTGGTTTGGCGCAGGGGGAAAGAGATTTTGCAAAGAACATCAAAAGAAAAATAATGAAAATCGCCAAAGAATTTGGTGGAATGTATACAACAGGCTATGTTACGAAGGCTTGGGAAAAGGGAAGGTTCACCGACCCTTACATCAGGGACGATTTGATGGACTTTGGAATAGTCATAGACACCCTTGAATGTGCCATGATGTGGGATCAAGTTGAGCACATTTGGAAAACTGTGAGAAGCTTTTGCAAAGAAAGACCAAACACAATTGTGATGAGTCATTGCTCTCATTTTTATCCGCAGGGAACAAACTTGTACTTCATCTTCGTTGGAAAGTTCAAAGATATTGGGGAGTTTGTCGAATATCAAAGCGGAATTCTCAGCAGTATAGTAAAATCGAAAGCGGCGTTAAGTCATCATCACGGCATAGGTAAGTTGTTCGCACCGTGGTTTGAGGAGTGTATTGGGACAAATCAACTTAACGTCATGAAATGCTTGAAAAAATACTTTGATCCCAACAACATAATGAATCCAGGCGGAACGTTGGGATTGGATTTAGAGGTGAAATGATGAATGCTTGACAGAAACAGCCCTGTCCCACTGTATGTGCAACTCAAAGAGTTGATCAAAGAAAATATTTTGAAAGGCCAATGGAAAGAGGGAGAAAAAATACCAGCAGAGTACGATTTGATGGAGCAATATCAGGTGAGTAGGGCAACGGTGAGAGAAGCTATTGACGAGCTTGTCAAAGAAGGGTTGCTGGTTCGTAAGCACGGATATGGGACCTTTGTCAGAAAATTGAGACCTTCCCTTGGTTTTGAGCCTTTGATAAGTCTTTCTTACGCGCTCGAGACTTTTGGGATGGTCTCACATAATGTTATTTTGGAGCACGGTTTCATTCCTCCAGATCAAAAATTGCTAAAACAAGCGAAGTGGAAAGACCTTGAAAAGGTTTATTTTTTAAAAAGGCTAAGGTTTGTGGACGATATTCCAATAGCTTTGGAAAGCTCCTACTTTTTACCTGAAATCGGTCAAATACTTCAAAGCAGAAATCTTGAAAGCTCCTTGGCGAGGTTACTGATCGAAGAAGTACAGCTTGAAGTCAAGAAAGTAGAACAAGTTCTTTTGCCAAGACCGGCAACAGATGAGGAAAAGAAGTTGATGAATCTACCTTCCTCAGCCCAGGTGATTGAGATGCAGAGATGGATTTATGCCGAAGGATTTCACGACGTAGTTTATTACCTTGGTTTGGCTATGCGCGATGATCTGGCTCAACTCAAGCGATGAACATGGTTTACCGAATGCCTATGCAAGCTGTTTCAGGTCGGCTCATAAGATGGTTATCAGTGAGTAAGAGGTTGATCTTGTTGACTTTTTCGACATTCTTCGCACAACCCGTAGAAAATAAGAACGTGGTTGATAACCTTGAATTTGTTTCGTGACTCTATCTTGCTTTCCAGTTCGTCAAGCAAATCTTCGTTCACCTCTTCGACCTTCCCACATTTCACGCAGATCAAATGATGATGATAGTGAGCTTGATCACTCACAAGTTCGTATCGGGACCTCTCCGAATCCCAATCCACCCTTTGGAGTACGTTGAGATCCTGAAGCAAGGTGACGGTCCTGTAAACCGTTGCAAATCCAATCCTCGGTTCCAATTTCTTCGCTATCTTATGTATCTCTTCGACGCTTAGATGTTCTTTTTCGCCTGAAACAATTGCTTTGATCACAGCTTTCCTCTGTCGAGTAAGCTTGTACCCATTTTCCTTCAGAACGTTCAACAACGGATCCTGTCTTGCCATAGACAAACCTCCAGCTTCCTGCCAATTTGCTTCATTCCTTGTGTTATATTTTACTCGAAAATCCGGGACACATAAAGATGAAGGTTGACAGCCAGCAAACTCTTGGCTATAATAGGAAAAAAGATATCCTGCGCAAAGGTGAGAAGAATGTTGAATGCTGTTGATGTAGGTTGTGTTAGCATCAAATCAGACACCGATCAAGTCAATACCATAAAGATTAAGCGCAACCGCCCGCCTGTTGGGTGGCGGTTGCGTTTTGTTGTTTAAGCGCAACCAAAATCCAACAGAAAGCGGGCTAGTCAGAAAACTAGCCCGCTTTTTTTATAGCAACACTTGTGCTAAATCTCCGGTGTAACACCGGAAATTTGAAAAGCTGTGTGGAGGTGTTCGTATGTTCGAGGGTGTATGCACTGCCATTGTAACACCATTCAGAAACGGGGAGGTGGACTATCGAGCTTACGAAGAACTGCTCAAATGGCAAGTCGAAAACGGAATCAAGGCCGTGGTTGTTGCCGGGACAACAGGTGAGGGTTCCACTCTATCAGAACATGAAAGAAGCGAGCTCACAAGGTTAACAAAGGAAATTTGCCAGGACAAAGTGAAGGTGATCGTGGGAACGGGCTCGAATGACACGAAAAGGACTTTGCAGCTCTCGCTCTTAGCTCAAAAAGATGGGGCGGACGGCGTGCTCGTTGTCACACCCTATTACAACCGTCCGACCCAAGAAGGACTTTACCAACACTACAAATACTTAGCAGAAAGAATTTCTATCCCCATAATAATTTACAACGTTCCGACCAGAACTGGTGTTAACATTTCGCCAGAAACCGTTATACGGCTGGCTCGGGAATTTCCAAACATAGTTGGGATCAAGGAGGCAAACGCGGATATCAACCAAGCTGATGAAATTATCAAACTGTCGAGAAGACATCAAATCAACATCATGGTATGGTCGGGAAACGACGATCGTACCTTACATATGATTGCCGCTGGTGGTCACGGAGTAGTATCAGTTGTTTCAAACGTCTTGCCGTTTGAGACCGTTCAAATGGTTGAAGCTGCTCTCGCTGGCGATTTCAAGAAAGCGCAGAAAATCCACTATGAATTGTTAGATGCAGTTAAATTACTCTTTCTGGAGACAAATCCTATACCTGTTAAAGCCATGCTGTATCTTATGGGAAAGATCGAAAACGAGCTTCGCCTACCTTTGGTTCCTGCGAGTGAGGCAACTGTGGAGAAAATAAAAAAGTTCGTTGAAAGGATCAAAAGCGAGGTATTCGTATGAGGTATGGCATCATCGGCTACACTGGCAAGATGGGAAGAGAAATCCATCAGCTTTTTTCTGAAAAGGGTCACGAACTTGTGTTAAAAGTCGATCTTGAACATAAAGAAATCTTGTTTAGACCAGATGTAATATTAGATTTTTCTTCCCCGCAAGCAGTTGAAACAACTATTTCCCTTGCTCATCAGTTCCGCTGTCCTGTGGTAGTAGGTACCACAGGGCTAAGCGAGGAACAACTTGGAAAACTCAAAGAGCTTGGTGAAACAGTCGCCGTAATTTATTCACCAAATTACTCCCTCGGAGTTGACTTGGTCAAAAAAATACTCGCATCCATAAAGCAGAGCCTTGGCGATTGGGATATCTATATCGTCGAGGCACATCACAATCAAAAGAAGGATGCTCCTTCTGGTACGGCGTTGGTTCTCAGAGACGCTATAGGAAAAGATGTTCCAATACTCTCGATAAGAGCTGGTGGAATACCTGGTGATCACACCGTGATGTTTGCTAACTCCGGAGAAGTTGTTGAAATTCACCACAGGGCAATTTCGCGAAGGACATTTGCACTTGGGGCACTGAAAGCTGCTGAATTTGCCTTGAAATTGGAAAAAGGTTTCTACACATTTTCGGCTGTCCTTGACACAATGGCACAATGTCTGTAAAATTACACCAAAGGATGTGTGGTGATCTTGCCGAATAAGGTTTTTTTAACTGTAGGACAATGTTTCCAAGCTAAGACAACACG
>FWWL01006518.1_pt1 | contig 16869 bp, 16 predicted proteins | sample 2228331 | NCBI WGS metagenome assembly FWWL01 (sample SAMEA103939775, study PRJEB20133) | metagenome
GATATCCGTGTGCTGGCGGGGGATGTTCCAAGCGGCCAACCGGAATACCCGATTCCCTGACGGGAGGGCCCGACACCCGCCGGACAGGGTAAGGGGCGGGGGAAATTCACATGGGGGTGACGGTGAAACCTCCCTCGCTCCTGGAGGGACCCCCCACCTGGAGGGCGGCCAGTTCCCTTACGCACCCGTGGAGCAGCTCCCGGGCATCGCCGACCCGCTGCAGGGCCTCCTCCACATGCCTGGAAATATCTGCCAAAGAGGCGTTGGAGGCCAGCGCCGACCACTGGCGCAGGTGTTCGGCCTCCTGCTGCAGGCGTTCCGAGCTGTGCTTCAGGGCCACCTTCAGGGTGACCAGGTCTATGCCTTCTCGGCACATGGCTTTCACCTCCCGCCGGACCGGATGGCTCTTCCTCCTCCATTGTAACCTCTCGGGGACGGCGCGGCCTCGCCCTTACGGCTGGCTTTCCCCACCGGAAGGGACGGCTCCGCTCACCGAAGGACCGGGAAGGAGATACCTCCCGGCTCTCCCCCACCGGAAGGGACAGCCCTCTCCCTGTGCCGATATGCCGCAGCCGGTCGGTGGCGGGCTCGGCGGGGATCGCCGATTGGTGGGACAGGTGCTCGTGCCGCTGCGGCACGGTCCCGTCTCGCGCCTCACACGCAGGCCTCGGGAGAGGCCTTGCCCAGCTCCACCATGGCCCGGCGCAGGACATCCTTCCCCTTTTCCGTCATCTCGCTGAGCGGGAGCCTCACCCCGCCCACCCCCACGCCCATCCAGTTGAGGGCCTGTTTGATGGCCGTGGGGTTGGGCTCGCAGAACAGGGCGCGCACCAGCGGAAGCACCCGGTAGTGGATCTCGCGCGCCTCCTCCAGCTTCCCCTCCCACACCAGCCGGCACATGCGGCCGAACTCCTTGCCCAGCACGTGGCCCACGGCGGCGATGCATCCCTGCCCGCCCAGGCAGAGGACCAGGAAGGTGACCGCGTCCTCCCCGGAGTAGACGTGGAAATCCAGTCCCGCCTTCCGGGTCTCCTCGATGATGGAGCTCACCTGGAGGATGTCTCCCGAGGCCTCCTTTATGCCCACGATGTTCTCCAGCTCCGCAAGCCGGAGGACGGTCTCCACCTCCACGTTTCGGCCGGTCCGGAAGGGGATGTTGTAAAGGATGAGCGGCAGGGAGGTGCTCTCGGAGACGGCCTTGAAGTGGCGGTAGATGCCCTCCTGGCTGGGGCGGTTGTAGTAGGGGCTGACCTGGAGGCTGCCGTCCACGCCGATCTTCTCCGCGGCCTTGGTCAACTGGACGGCCTCCTCCGTGCTGTTGCTCCCGGTCCCCGCGATGACCGGGACCCGTCCCGCCGCCTCCTCGTAGACCACTTCGATGACCCTGATATGCTCCTGGTGGCTCAAGGTGGGTGATTCGCCGGTGGTGCCGCAGGGGATGAGTGCGTCGGCTTCCTGTTCCTCGATCAGGTAGTTGACCAGCCTGCGCAACGCCGGCTCGTCCACCCGGCCCCTTTCGTCGAAGGGGGTTACCAGGGGTATGAGGCAACCCTTCACCTTCCAGTCCACCTCGGCGACCTCCTCTCTCCTCCAGCCTTCCCTCCGGACGATGGACGACCCCGTTTCGCCCGAGGCACTCCTTCGGCCGCGAGTGGGCCTTTTCCGGGACCGCTCAAGGTCTCGGCAAGCCACATCCGGACGCATCCGAGACGAACCGAGCGTCTCCCGGAACCTCCAAAACGGCAGGCCCGCAGAGTCCGGCTTCGGTATAGGTGTAATGATAGCAGAACGGACCGAGGGGAAGATGTTACTGACCTGTGGTCATGTTTGCCATAAAATGGTATTTCAAGATGGGAGGCCCGAAATTACCCCCCGCCCTATTGACAGCGGGAAAGGCGGTGATAATATGAAAGCGTTCCGGCTGAGCTCGGGGGAAAACCGATTGTAAAGACCCTTTTGATCGTGCGTCCGGAACGTAGGTAGGAACCCAGGATGCCGAGTAGAAAACGTCGAGGCCTCTCGCCCGGCGGTCCCAAAGGTATCTTGGGGTCCTACTGTTTTTAGGGCCTCTAGCGCTTTACAGGGCTGCGGCTTTTGGAGAGAGGCGGGCTGACAAGAGGGGGAGGTGCTCCATGTCCGACGGTGTGGCGGGGAAGAGGGTGGTGGTCATCGGGACGGGCATAGGCGGCTCGGCGGTAGCCGCCTTGCTGGCCAGGGAGGGCGCCCGGGTCCTGGTCCTGGAGAGGAACTCTTTTCCGGGGGGGAAGGCGGCCAGCTTCGAGCGGGAGGGTTTCGTCTACGACACAGGCGTGCACTGGCTGTCGCGGGGAGACAGGGGCCCCCTGGGGGAGGTCGCCGACCTGGTGGGGGCGGAGGTCCGCTACCGTTCGCTGGAGCCGGCCATGCAGTTCACCGCCGGGGGACGGACGGCCACCCTCTACCAGGACATGGACGATCCGGAGGTGCTGGAGCGGCTCTTCGAGGAGATAGGGGTGCTCCCCGAGAACCGGCCCGGGGCCCGCGCCCTCTTCGAGGACCTGGCCAGAGAGCGTTCGCCCCGGGAGCTCGAGGAGCTGGACGAGGTCTCCTTCGCGGATTACTGCTCCCGCTTCGTGGACGACGAGCAGCTGAACCGTCTGCTGGACGGCTTCACCGGGATGTACATGTGCATCTCCCGGAGGGCTGCCTCGGCGGCGGAGTTCATCCTGTGTTTTTCCAGCCAGGTAAAGGAGAGGAACCTCTGCTACCCCCTGGGCGGGATGCGCGCCGTCCCCACCGCCTACCTCGAGGCACTGGAACGCATGGGAGGGGAGGTGCGTTATTCCACGCCCGTGGAGCGTATAGTGGTGGAGTCGGGCAGGGTGCGGGGCGTGGAGGCGGGCGGGTTCATACCCGCGGACCTGGTCATCAGCAACACGGGGATAAAGGAGACGGTGGCCCTGGCCGGGAGGCATAATTTCCCGGACGATTACCTGGCCCGCGTGGACTCCCTCCGCCTTTCCTTCGGGGCGGTGAGCGTGAAATACGCACTTGATGCCGAGGTGGTAAAGCCCCACCTCTTCTGCTATTTCCCCGACTTTCGGGATCCCCGGCTCATGGAGAGACAGGCGGCGGTGTTCGTTCCCGTGCCCTCCGCCGCCGACCCCTCCCTGGCCCCTCCCGGCTGCCAGCTGGTCCTGGCCGGCTCCCTGGCCCCTCCCGGCCTGGAGGACAGGGAACAGGCGGCGGCCATATGCGAGGAGATACTGGATCGCATAGAGAACACCATGCGGGACCTTTTCCCGGACATCGAGGACCACGTCATCTGGAAGATAAGGACGGACACCCGCTACATCGCGGAAATATCCGGAAGGTGGACGGGGGAGGTCATCGGACTGGCCCAGAACCGGCACCAGGTGGGGAGGAACCGTCCTTCCCAGGAGACCCCTGTGGAGGGCCTGTACCTGGTGGGGGCGGATGCCGGGGGCCGAGGAGTGGGCACGGAGATGGCCGCGGACAGCGCCCTGAACCTGTGGAGGTCGCTGCTCCATTCCTGAACCGGGGAGACTCGGTTCCCGGTCATCCACCTCCATGACCGATCCCGAGGTGGAGGCCGCTGCCCCGTTCCTCAACCACGCCGCCGTCCACCCGTATCCCGGATCGTGCTCCGTATGAACCGGTGGAGCCCGCTGCTCCGTCCCTGAACCCGGGGAGGCGGGAAGGAGGGGCGCACGGCGCTCAACCGGCACGGGCCAGGGCGCACGACCACTCCCCGTCCACTATCCCGAATTCCGCCCACAGGAAGAGAATCTCCTGCAGGAAGGACTGCGCATCCGGGGCCCTGCGATAGGCCTCCTCGAGCCGTTCCCGGATCAGCCGGTAATCCATATACCTCACCTCCAGAGGCCATGATAGCCGGAGGGGGTGACAGAAGAGCGGGGGCGCGCCTCCGCGCGACCGGGGAAAGGCCAGGCCTCCGCGCTCCGACCTGCGTGCGCGGACCTCCCTCGCCCGTTGCAGAAGGCGGGGCGTCTTCGGCATCCGCGTTCCCCCCGGCCGTGCAGGCCGTCTTGCCTCCGCATTCGGTGTGGGGCGTCTCCGGGTGTGATGGAGAGAGGGCTGCAGCCGTGGCGGTAAAATCGTTATACGTCGCGCCGCTGGAAGTGGCGTCTCCGGGTGTGATGGAGAGAGGGCCGCAGCTGGATGCGCATTCTCCGCTTGAGGACGTGAGAGGCCGGCCGGAGGGAACGGGGCGGCGACCGCACGCAGAACCCTGTGGTGCGGCGGCGAGCTTCCCTCGGATGCCGTTCAAAGTTTGCCGGGGCGTGGGCGAGGAGTCCCGCGGCCCGGTCCCGGGGAGCGCGCGAGGGGAGGCGGCCTCAAGGGGGCTCATCAGGTTGCGGTCTGGGAAGGAAATACGCTCGGCAGTGCCCGGTTCCGCGTGAGGCCGAGACCGGGGGCTCATTCCCGGAAACGCACCTGATTACGCCCGGATTCCTTGGCCTCGTAGAGGGCGGCGTCGGCCTTGGCCACGATGTCCGAGCGGTCCCGGACGTCCGGGGAGGGGAAGGAGGTCACCCCCTGGCTGACGGTCACCCGCACCGTCTTCCCCTCCGGGGAGACGAACTCGTGGTTCTCCACCGCCATCCTTATCCTTTCCGCGGTGTGCACCGCGTTCTCCAGGTCCGTCTCCGGGAGCAGGATGGCGAACTCCTCCCCTCCGTAACGGGCCAGGATGTCCATGCTGCGCAGGCATCCCTTGATGAGCGAGGCGGTCTCCTTGAGGATCTCGTCCCCGAATAGGTGGCCGTAGGTGTCGTTTATCCTCTTGAAGAAGTCGATGTCCAGCATGATGAAGGAGAAGACGGTGTTGTAGCGCAGTGACCTCTTGTATTCCTTCTCGAAGAGCTCCTGGAAGAAGCGGTGGTTGTAGATCCTGGTCAGGCCGTCGGTGATGGCCAGGCGTTTGGCCCCCTCGTAAAGGCGGGAGTTGTCCACTACCATCACCAGCTGGTTGCTGATCAGGTTGAGGATGCTGGGGGCGTCGCGGCGGAAAGCGGGGGTGGGGGGACCTGCCAGGAGCAGCAGGCCGATGGGCGCCTGGTGGGCGACCAGCGGGATGTGGATGAAGGAGAGCTCCGCCGCTTTGTCCTGGGCCCTGGTGACCAGGTTGTCCTCCAGGAGGATGGTCCGCTCCACCGCGTGCGCCTCCCCGGGCCGCCAGGCGTAACCGGTCGCGGTCTCCAGGGTCTGGCGGGCGGCACTCTCCATCATCTCCGGGGTCACCGGGCGGTTCAGATAGATGTAGAGGTCCGCCTCCTCGAAGAGAAACAGGGTCCCCACGCTGTAGTTGAAGAGCTTATCCAGTATCTGGAAGATGGAACATACCGTCTCCGTGAAGTCCTGCATGGACTCGGCGAGAGAGGCGATGTCGTTGAGGATGGTGGTCTCGAAGAGCTTGCGGTCCAAAAGGTCGGTTATCTTATCGATGACGTAGTCCGCGCTGACCTCCTTGCGGCGGCGGCGGGCGAGGTCCTTCGCTTCCCGGTTCCTCTCCGAGGTGGAGATCAGGGCCTCCACCTCGCGGAGGAGCTGCTCGGGCTTGAAACCCTTGGTTATGTAGGCGTCGGCTCCGGTCTTAAGTCCCCAGAACATGTCGGTCTGGTGTTCCCTGCCGGTGAGCATGATGATGGGCATCCAGGAGGTCAAGGGGTCCTCCTTGAGCAGCCGGCATACCTGGTAGCCCTTGATCTTGGGCATCTCGATGTCCAGGATCATGAGGTCGGGAAGGAGGGAGAAGGCCTTCACCGCCGCCTCGATCCCGTCCCGCGCCACGTCCACCCGGTAGCCGGCCTTTTCCAGTATGGAACCCGTGACCTCGGCCACCAGCCTGTTGTCGTCGGCCAGGAGCACGTGTTTTTCCTCTTGCTTTTCCTCTTGCATGGGACGCTCCTCCGCTTCGCCTTTGATTTATCGGCGGTTAAACCCACCTGATTAAATGCCCCGGCGAGGCAGGACGGCCTCCGGGGCACGGAGAGGGGGCGACCCCGCTCAGTCCTTGCGGAGAAGGACCTCCACCCGCCCGGCCTTCAGGGCGGAGGCCAGCAGGCAGGCTTCATCGGGGGTGACCTCGAGGAGCAGGCATCCGCAGGGCTGATCGGCGGGATCGGAGGAGAGGTCCAAGGAGGAGCCCGCAGCTGCAGCGCTCCCGATGACCTTCACGTCCTCCAGGCCCAGGCGGGCGGCCTCTCCCTCCACGAACACCAGGTCCACCCGCGACCCGGGGAGTATGGCGTGGAACGGGAATCCCGCCGTTTCCTGGGGGAGGGGGAAGGCACGGAAGCCCGGGGTCAGCACCTCGCTTAGCTCCTCCCCTCCCGCGGAGAGCAGGGCGCTTTCCAGGATGGGCTCCCCCTGTCTCACCCCTCGAGCCAGGCGTTGCCCGGAGAGCGGGGAGGGGTCGGTGAAGGTCCCCGGCAGGAGGTAACGGTCCGGAAAGGGGACCAGCTGCAGGGATGAGGGGTCCAGCGTCTCCCCGCTTCGCAGGTCCCTGGCCGCCACCACCAGCTCCACCAGCCGCCCGGCCTGGGCCGCGCGGACGGTCACCCCCCGGAGGTAGGCGAAGGCTATGAGAGCGGAGAGGGCGGCGGCCACCCCGGCCGCCACCAGGTAGGAACGCGAGCTGCGCACTCTGAGAAGATCCAATCCCTTCCTCCTTTCTACGCTTTTCCCGTCCCCTCACCGGCAGGCGGCGGACGGGAGGTGGGCTCCGACCGGGAGGCGCGCGGGTCGGACCAGCCTCCGTCCCGCACAACCGTTAAGGCGGGCGTCTCGCGGCTCACCGGCAGAGGGCTTCCGAGCGGGACCCCAAACGGTGGCGGTGCCCGCGGGGAGAGGAGCACCGCGCCCCGCCCGGAGAGGGCGGCGGCGGTCCGGCGCCCGTCTCAAGTCCCTCGCGGAGGGGACACGGTGCGCGGGCTCCGGTGGGGAACATGCGTCGGGCGGCAGGAGCGAGGGCTACGCGCGCCTCAAGGGGATGAACTGGAAGATATTGGTGGACATGTCCAGGAAGAGGAAGCCGTGCCTGATGGTCTCCCCCCCGCAGATGGTCTTGACCGCTTCCTGGGCCTGCAGGGTGGCCACCAGGGCGGGTGTGGTGGGGGGGTTCCCCAACACCACTTCCACCCCCCGCTCGCCGGATCCGGCGTAGAGGGCTCTAAGGCCGGGGTCCCCCGGGTACACGGTCATCACCTGCCCCGCCTGCCCGGCGATGGCGCCGTGGACCATGGGTATGCCCAGCTTTGCGCAGCCCTCCTCGAGGGCCAGGCGGGAGGGTATGTTGTCCAGGGCGTCCACCACCACCTCGGCCCCCGAGAAGACCTCGGCGACGTTCTCCGCGGTCACCAGGAGCCGCAGGGCCTCGACCTGGAGGGAGGAGTTTACCTCCCGTACCCGCTCGGCGGCCCTCTCCGCCTTGGGCCGCCCGAGGTCCTCCTCGCGACACAGCAGCTGCCGGTTGAGGTTGTTCTCCTCGAAGACGTCGCCGTCCACCAGGATGAGGCGGCCCACCCCGTAGCGGGCCAGGAGCTCGGCCACGTATCCTCCCAGGCCCCCCAGGCCGCAGACCCCCGCGCAGGAACGCAGCAGGCGGAGCTGCCCCTCCAGGCCCAGGGTCCCCACGTTCCGCTGGTAGCGAGCGGGCACCAGTCCCGCCTCCAGGCAGGCCATCTCCGCCTCCAGGGGGGCGATGCCCGCCTGCCGCGCCGCTTCCCGCAGTGCCTCCTGGGGCACCACCCGGAGGCCGCCCTCCTCCCGGGAGGACCGCTTCAGGTGTTCGACAAACCCGACGTCCATGGAGTTATTATATAACATATACAACTTGCATACAAGACTCCGTCAGGATACCGAACGGACCCCGCTTTTACGAGGAGTCCACCTCTCATCGGACCCGCCTGCGGTTTACCCGAGCCGTCACCCCTTCGCTTCGCGGATCCGGGTAAGGCTTGAGGGACGGCTTCCCTTGCTCCGCCGGGTGGAGGCGGCCGGCCGGCGAGGGGAGGGCTGAGAGGTCCCGGGTCAGCCCACCTTGGTCCCCAGACGGCGTATGACCTCCTCCGCCTCCTTCACCGTGCGCTCGACGACCTCCTTGACCGTGGGGATGTCGTGGAGGAGGCCGGTCACCTGACCCACGGGGAGCACGCCGTTGACCGTGTCCCCGTCCTCGGTGGCTATGCGGATGAGCTTGAAGGCGTTGGCCATGTAGGCCAGCTGCTTGGCGTTGTTCCATCCCGAGGCCAGGACCCCGATGAAAAGCTTCCAGTAGGGGAGCTTCAGCATCTGGGCGATGGCCCGGGAGTTGGGGATGGCCTTGAGCATCTGGATGGGGTTTAGGCCCCGCTTGATGGCCTTGCGCGCCCCCTCGGTATCCAGGACCCGGCACCACAGGCCGTCGAAGCGCTTGGAGTAGAGGGTGTCGTAAACGTCCTTCTCCAGGGAGAGGCGCTTGTAGTTCTCGTGGAGGGGACTCTCCACCGTGGTCATGAAGCGGGTGCCCATGGCCACTCCCTCCGCCCCGAGGGCCAGCGCGGCGGCCAGCCCCCGCCCGTCTCCAACCCCTCCGGCGGCGATGACCGGGATGTCCAGGTTGGAGGCCAGGCTGGGCACCAGACAGAAGGTGGTCACCTGTTCCCCGTGGGCCGCCGCCTCGTTCCCGGTGGCGATGACCGCGTCGCAGCCGTATTCCTGGGCCCGGCGGGCATGGCGGAGGTTGGTCACCGTGGCCAGCACCTTCCCCCCGTACTCGTGGGCGGCCTGCACGATCCAGTCTCCCTTGCCCAGGGAGAAGTTGATCACCGGGACCTTCTCCTCCAGGAGGACCTGTGCGTTCTGGGCCGCGCCGGGGAAGAGCAGGGAGACGTTGGCTCCGAAGGGCTTGTCGGTGAGCTCGCGTATCTCCCTCACCGCCTTCCTGGTCTGCTCGGTGTCCAGCACCCCTGTGGCCAGGATCCCCAGGCCGCCGGCGTTGGACACCGCTGCCACCATGCTGGGGACGCTTATCCAGCTCATGCCGGAGAGCAGTATGGGGTGCTCGATGCCCAGAAGCTCGGTGATGCGCGTTTTCATGGGATTGCTCCTTCCTCTACTCCGTAAGACCTTTCCTCCCCTCCCCGCCGATCCCTCCGGCGGAAGGCGCCGGGAGGGCAGCTCCTGCGCGCAGGCGTAACCATTATATTATCGCGCCGCCGACCGGCGCACGTCCGAACGGAGGAGCATTCCCTGGAGACGGCCGTCCTCCACCACCCACAGAAAATCCCTGCCGCTTTTTTCCAGAAGGCTAAGGGCTTCCAGAAGGGGGAGGTCGGGAGAGCAGACCTCCCCGGCCCGCAGCGGTCGGGCCACCTTGCCCACCGGGGTCGTCTCCCACAGCTCGCGGCGTACCTTCCTCAGGTAGGGGAGGCGCACCTCCCCCGCCAGCTTCCCCTGACCCAGGACGGGGACGACGGCACCGGGAGCTTTTTCCAGGTAAACCCTGTAAACTTCTTCCAAAGTGGTGGAGAGGTCCACCGCCGGCGCGCCCGGGCGCATGACCTCTCCTACCACCCGGCCCTGCAGCGCGGAACGCAGGCGTGCCTGCCTGAGGCTCCCGGCCGCCGCCTGGACGAGGAAGGTGCCGATGAGGATGAACCAGGTCCCGGAGAGGAGCAGGTCGTAGTTCCCGCGGAAGAGGTCCAGGAGGAGCATGCCCGCTCCCCCCAAGGAGAGGAGGGCGCCCACCGCCTGTCCCAGGCGGGCCGCGGTGCGGGTGCTCCTTTCCAGGTCGCCCCAGTGGTGCCACAGGAGGGAACGGAGTATCCTCCCCCCGTCCAGGGGGAACCCGGGGATCAGGTTGAAGGTCCCCAGACCGAAGTTGACCGCGGCCAGGAGGACGAAGCCGAAGGAGATGCTCTCAAGGCCCAGCACGGAGGTCGCGTAGGCCAGAGCTCCGAAGGCGAGGCACAGCAGGTAGGAGCAGAGCGGGCCGGCCACGGCCATCTTGAGCTCCACCCCCGGGGAGGTCACCTCCCTGCCCATCTGGGCCACCCCGCCGAAGACGAACAGGGTGATGCGGTGGATGGGTACCCCGTTGCGGTTGGCCACCAGGGAATGGGACAGCTCGTGGAGCAGGACGGAGAGGAAGAAGAGGAGGGTGGTCCCCAGGGCCGCCGGAAGGTAGGAGGAGGGTCCCGAGGTCAGGTTGTCGTGGAAGAACTGCGCCACCACCCAGAAGAGGATGACGAAGACGGCGAACCAGCTCCAGTGCAGGAAGATGTCGATGCCGCGGAAGGTGGCTACGCGCAGGCCTTTTCGGGGGATCACCTTGCCCTTCTTCTCTCAGGGAGATTCCTCCAGCTCGAGGGGGCTGATGGTGGCCTCGTCCAGCACGGAGGCGCAGTCGCAGCCGCGTTCGCCGGCCAGGGCGGGGACCAGCTTCTCGAGCAGCAGGAGCAGCTTCTCGTTGTTCTCGCGGAACACCCGCCCCACCTCCTCCGCGGTCACCGTCTTTACCCCCTCCTCATCGGCCACCCATACGTCCCAGTCGGTGACCAGGGAGATGTTCAGGTAGCACATGCCCAGCTCCCGGGCCAGCACCACCTCGGGATACTGGGTCATGTTGATCACGTCCCACCCCTGGGAGTGGTACCAGCGGCTCTCGGCGCGGGTGCTGAAGCGCGGGCCATTGATGATCACCGCCGTCCCCCCGTTGCGGCAGGGGATCCCCAGCTCCCGGGCCAGGTCGGCGCACACCCGGCGCATCTCCGGGCAGTAGGGCTCGGCGCAGCTTATGTGCACCGCGGCGGGGCCGTCGTAGAAGGTGCATTCCTGACGCCCGGTGCGGTCGATGAACTGGTCGCAGAGAACGAAGGTCCCCGGCGGGATCTCCCGCTGCAGGGACCCGCAGGCTCCGGGGGAGATGACGCGCTCCACGCCGAACTCCCGCATCCCGAACACGTTGGCCCGGTAGTTGATGCGGTGGGGAGGGAACTGGTGGAACCTCCCGTGCCGGGGGAGGAAGACCACCGGCACTCCGGCCAGCTCCCCGTGGACGAAGCGGTCGCTGGGAGGACCGAAGGGAGTGTGCACGGCGTAGCTCCTGCCCCCCTTGATCAGGGAATAGAAACCGGAGCCTCCGAATATGCCTATCCTGGCCTCGGGCAGTCTCATGATCCCCCCTTCGCGTCCCTTCGGTCTCCTTCCCCGGGCGGAGGGTCCGCGCCCCTCCCCCTCGGGCCTCGAGGCGTTCCACCGCCGTCCGCCCGTGCGGCTCGGCCTCGGGGCGCGTCCTTCCCGCCCCTCGGGCTCGGTCGGGCCGCCGATCAGTCGGAGGAGCTTTCTCCGCCTCCCACGGAGGCCTTCTCCTCCTCCTTCTCCGCCCCGACGGTCTCCTTCTCCGCGCCGGCCTTTCCCTTTCCGTTATCCGAGGCCCGGGAGTCCGTCTTGTAGAACCCCGAGCCCTTGAAGATTATCCCCACGGGGTGGAAAAGGCGGCGCACCTTGCCCCCGCAGCGGGGGCAGCTGTCCACGCTCTCGTTCACCCCGTGGACGGATTCGAAGACGTCGCTGCAGTCGAGGCATTTATACTCGTACGTCGGCATGTGCGATCACCTCGCTTCAGTTTTTGCAGTTGAAAATATAACCATAACCAGTCCCGGATTCAACTTTACCCGCATGGGGGGCGCGGCGGGTTGAGTTGCCTCATCCCGGAGGCGACGTTCCTTCCAGGGGTGGTCCCCCTCCCGGGGATGCGGTCCCGCGGCCCGGCCGCGGCGGAGACGGGCACGAGGACGGGGGGTGCCTTCCCGGGGAGAGGCCGGCCGTTCTGCCGGCCCGGTTCGCGTCGCGTGGTAAGCTAGAATACGGATTCACGGCGGGCGGGGATGCGTGGGGGCGAGCCGGAGTAAGAGGCTCGCTCCCGCGGAGCGGACGGGAAACGGAGGTGAGGATGAGCATACTGGTGGTGGGCTCCGTGGCTCTGGATTCGGTGCGGACCCCCTTCGGAGAGGTGGAGGAGGTGCTGGGGGGCTCGGCGACCTTCTTCAGCGTGGCCGCCTCCTTCTTCAACCAGGTGCGGATGGTGGCCGTGGTGGGGGAGGACTTTCCCCGCGAACACCTCGAATTCCTGCGCTCGCGGGGCGTGGACCTGCGGGGGCTCCAGGTGGCTCCCGGACGGACCTTCCGCTGGCGGGGCTACTACGAATACGACCTGAACGACGCCCATACCCTGGAGACCCAGCTCAACGTCTTCGAGGACTTCCGGCCCGAGATACCGGAGGAATATCGCGACTCGGAGTTCGTATTCCTGGCCAACATCGACCCCACCCTCCAGTCCATGGTGCTGGACCAGGTGCGCTCCCCGCGCCTGGTGCTCTGCGATACCATGAACTACTGGATCGAGAACAAGCGCGAGGAGCTCCTGCGGACCATATCCCGGGTGGATTACCTCCTGCTCAACGACACCGAGGCACGACAGCTGGCCGAGGAGCCCAACCTCATCGCCGCTGGCAGGAAACTCCTGGAAATGGGACCCAGCCGGGTGATCATTAAGAAAGGGGAGCATGGGGTGATAATGCTCGGGGAGGGCAGTTTCTTCTCCCTGCCCGCCTATCCACTGGAATCGGTCTTCGATCCCACCGGGGCCGGGGATTCCTTCGGCGGTGGTTTTCTGGGTTCCCTTTCCAGGGAACGGGAGTTGAGCGAAGAGGCCATCCGTCAGTCCGTGGTCTACGGGAGCGTGACCGCCTCCTTCGCCGTGGAGGATTTTTCCTGCCGTCGACTCAGCACCCTGACCCGCGAGGACATCGAGGCCCGCTACCGGCAGTTCATGGAGATAACCTGCTTCTGACCGGTTTCCCGGGTCGTCACCGCCTAAAGCCCGCGGGGCTCTCGAGTCCCGCCATCGGCCTTTCCCCGGGGACTCCCGCCTCCGCCGGGAGCGATCGCGGATACCTGCCAGGTTCTTCCAGGAGGAAACCGCCCGAACAAGCGGGCGCCCCAGACGCGGACTTCCCCCGCCGCGTGGCGGCGCGGGGAAGTCGTGGAAAACACGGAGGTCTCAGCCCCCCAGTTTCTTGCTCAGCTTGTCGGCCTTCTTCTGCAGCTTGGCCTCTTCCTTCTCCAGCTTGGCCAGCCTCTTCTGCAGCTTCCCCTTCTGCTTCTCCAGCTTGGCCAGACGCTTTTCCGCCTTGGTCAGCTTGCGGGCCTTCCCCATCACCGGGTCCTCCTTTCGACACGCCGGAATGTCTTACCATTTACACCCGTAAAGTATATCACCCAGCGATGCAGGCCACCAAACCGGCCGACGGCCCGATAAGGAAGCGGGGAGAAGCCGGCCCCGACGGCGCTTTCCGGGTGCCGCGGCCGCCAGGCCGGACGACGCGGAGGGGGTCGGCTTCGGCGGGGCAAGGCCCGCCGGAGCCGCCGAGGTCATGCGCCGGGCCCCCTTCCTCTGGTATCCTCGGAGGCATGAGGACCAAGGGACTGGTGGACTACCACCTGCACACCACGCGCTGCGGACATGCCTCGGGCGACCTGGAGGAGTACGTGGCCAGGGCCGTCCGGCTCGGCCTTTCCGAGGTGGGTTTCTCCGACCACTTCCCCCTCCTCCACCTGCGGGACCCCACCCTGAGCATGGGCCTGGAGGAGCTCCCGGAATACGTGAGGGAGGTGAGCCGCCTCGCGGAGACGGCCTCCGGGATACGGGTCCGGCTGGGGATCGAGGTGGATTACCTGCCGGGGTACGAAGACAGGACGGCGGAGATCCTCTCCGAGCACGAGTTCGACTACGTCATGGGATCGGTGCATTTCCTGGACGGCTGGGGCTTCGACGACCCGAGGTACCTGGACGGTTACCGGGGGCGGGACATCCACGAGCTGTGGGCGCGCTATTTCCAGGTCCTGGGAGACGCCGCGGAGTGCGGGCTTTTCGACGTCCTGGCCCACCCCGATCTCATCAAGAAGTTCGGGTACCGCCCCCGCGAGGACGTGACCCCGCTTTACGAGTCCTGCCTGGACCGGGTGGCGGCGGCGGGGTTGACCGTGGAGGTGAGCACGGCGGGCCTGCACAAGCCGGTTGGCGAGATCTACCCCCACGAGACCTTCCTCCGGATGTGCCGGGAGAGGGGCATCCCCGTGACCCTCGGCTCCGACGCCCATTCCCCCGGGGAGGTGGGAAGGGATTACGGGGCGGCTGTTGAGCTACTGCTCCGGGTGGGATACAGGGAGATCGCCCTTTTCGAGAGGCGCAGGAGGAGGCTGGTGCCCCTGCCCCGCTGAAGCACGGCTCGAGAACGGCGGCACCGCTTGAAGATGGAAGGTGATCCCAGGCCGCACCTGCCTGCTCCCCCTGCGCCGCCATGGGGGGCTCGAGGGCGGCGCGCTCACCGGGAGATGACTTCCAGGGCCATCCGCTCCACCTGGTCCTTGGTGAAGGGCTTCTCCAGGTAGTCGTCCACTCCCTCCCTCTTGGCCTGGGCGATGGTCTGCGGCGAAGAGTAGGCGGTCATGAGGATCACCTTGATGTGGGGGAACTCGCCCTTGACGATGCGGGCCAGCTCTATGCCGTCTATCTTGGGCATGCGGATGTCCGCCAGGATGACGTCGGGCGGGTTCTTCCTCACCCTATCCAGGGCCTCCGCCCCGTCGCTGGCCTCCTCCACCCGGAAACCGGCCCGCTCCAGCCACCGGGAGACGAGGTGGCGGACGCCCTCGTTGTCGTCGGCGATGAGCAACTTGGCTTCAGGTCTGGATTCCATCTGCAACCCCTCGGGTCGGGAGTCTGAGGGTGAAGGCCGTTCCCCCGTCCACCCGTGAGCGTACATCTATACCTCCTCCGCTGTCCAGAAGGATCTTCTGCACGATGGACAGCCCCAGCCCGGTCCCCCCTTCCTTGGTGGTGAAGAAGGGGTCGAATATGGAGGGCAGCACCTCCGCGGGGATGCCGCAGCCGCTGTCCTCCACCACCATCTCCACGAAGCCGTTCCCCGTGTCCCTGGCCCGCACGGTGACCGTGCCTCCCCCGGGCATGGCGTGGAAGGCGTTCTCCAGGAGGTTGAAGAGCACGTGGCGCAGGTTGTCCCCGGTGAGCATCACCTCGGGGAGGCCCTCCGGGATGTCCGCCACCACCTCAACGCCCTCCCTCCCGTTGGCGCGCAGGAAGTCCTCGATCAGGCAGGGGACCTCCCGGCCCAGGCGCACGGAGGCCTTCTCGCCGGCCGGGAAGGTGGAGCGGCTGAAGGCTAGGATCCCGGAGATCCACTGGTTGCTCAGGGAGGCCTCCCGGCGGATCATCTCCAGGAGCCGCTTCCGCTCCGGGTCCCGCTCCTCCTCCTCCAGCTCGTCGGCCAGGCCGATGATGGCGAAGAGCGGGTTCTTCACCTCGTGGGCGATCTTGGCCGCCATCTGGCCCAGGATGGAGAGGTGGTCCTGCTGGCGGAGCCTCCGCTCCATCTCCTTGACCTCGGTTACGTCCATGAAGACCACCGCCGCCCCCATCAGCTCTTCGCCTCTGGCCCGGTGCAGGGGGAAGGCGTTGAAGCTCAGGGTCTTGCGCCGCCCCCCGGGGCCCTCTACCACCAGTTCGTGATGTCGGAATGTCCGGCCCTCCTCCATGCACAGGCGAAGGACGGGCTGGATGTAGGATAGGGAGACGAACTTCTCCCTCTCCCTGACCATGTCCCGGTAGTTTATCCCCAGGACCTCCTTGGGCTGAAGCCCGAGTATCTCCGAGGCCTCGCGGTTGAAGTAGATGACGTCCCCCTCGGCGTTGATGACCAGCACCCCGGCCAGCATCTCCTGGATGAAATGCTCCGTGTACTCCTGGGTGTCCGCCAGCCACTCCAGGGTTCTCTGGCTCTTCTTGTAAAGGTCCACGTTGATCATGGCCACCGCCAGCTCGTGACCCAGGCTGGTGAGGAGGTCGATCTCTTCCGGCTTGTACTCGTGTTCCTCGCAGGTGGCGGTGATGGCCAACCCCACCACCTGTCCCTTGGCCTTGAGGGGCAGGATCACCTGGGAGCGCGGGCTCTTGCCCCCGGCGTAGGTCTCCGCGGCGCGGGGATCCCGGGGGAGGTCGTCGCGGATGGTCATCATTCCTGTGAGGAAGGCCTTCCCCACCGCCCCGCGGCCCACGGGGATCTTGAGCCCTCGCACCGCCTCCTCGCGGAACCCGCGGTGGGAGAGTACCTGGAGGTTCTTGCCCTCCTCGTCGGGGACGAGGACCACCCCGATGCTCGAGTTGGTGAGGGTGAGCATGACCCCCAGGATGTTGTCCACCAGTTCCTTGAGATCCAGGGTGGAGCTGACCGCGCTGACCGCGTCGGCCAGGATCCCGAAGCGCAGGTTGAGGTCGGTTATCTCCTCGATGTACTGCTTGTTCTGCTCCCGGTAGCGCCACCAGTCCCAGGCCAGGAAGGCGCTCAGCCCCGCGGCGCATGCCCCCAGCGCCCCCCCGATGAGGTAGCGGAAGGGGGGTCCCATCACCGCGGAGACGGCGGTTATCCCGGCGGCGAGCACGGCCACCACCGCGGCCATGAGCACGGGCACATACCTCTCGGGTCTTCGACCTTCGCGCCCGCCGCCCGACGCTCTCGGCTTCTCGCTTTCCTCCATGACCGACCCCCGGATGTCCAAGTCTCTTTATCGGCAGGTATGTCGTCTTCCTTTGAGGGTCGTCGGAGCGGCAAAGAAAGGTCCTGGCCAGAGGGATTCAGAGGTGGTCACCCGTTTTCTCCGGTATCTCCTCGGGCTGCGGGGCGGAGAGGAGGTCCTTTGAGGGTCGCCCGCGGCGGACGGGTTTTGACGGCGGGGCAGGCTCAGAGGTGGTTTCCCAGCTTTTCCAGTATCTCCTCGGGCTGC
>FWWL01006519.1_pt1 | contig 16862 bp, 14 predicted proteins | sample 2228331 | NCBI WGS metagenome assembly FWWL01 (sample SAMEA103939775, study PRJEB20133) | metagenome
GTGTCCCCGCCAAATGCTGCCCACGGCCGCTGGTGGATATGCCAATGGCCCATCCTTCAACCTGCTCTACAGACAACCTATCCGCGGTCATCCGCCTAATCTGCGTCTATCCGTGTCCCCGCCAAATGCTGCCCACGGCCGCTGGTGGATATGCCAATGGCCCATCCTTCAACCTGCTCTACAGACAACCTATCCGCGTGCATCCGCCTAATCCGCGTCTATCCGTGTCCCCGCATATGGAGCTGCAAGGGCGTGTAGACTTCAACGTCCAGATCACGTTTAGGGTGTCTTCTCTTCCGCAGTTAACCGATAGCGATTGGTAAACTCCGGCCCGGCTCCGATCAGGCGCAGCACAATGGTGTACTCGCCGGCACGGATTGGTGTGAGGCGCAGGCGATCAACTTCGGTTGCCAGAGAGTCGGCAGGGAGATCGAGGTAGCGAACAACGGTAGCCAGTTCGGTATCGGTGGGGTCGTACAGGCTGATGGTCAGTTGCGCACCAACCAGCGGCTCGCGGGCATCGTTGACGGCGTAGATAGGAAGATCAATTGCTTCGCCAATGGTAAATGTGCGCGGCTCGATCAGGGTAAAGACATATTGTGGGCGAAAACAGTCGCGCAGAGCGTAGTACGAACGTTTGGGCACCCGCCAGTAGTCGATCACGCTCCACAAAACAGCGGGGTACGGATCGACGAAGAGAAAGGCGATGATACCACCGGTTGGACGATATTTATGGTAGCGAAGGCGATCAATGTAGAAGCGATTCAGTTCGGCCTGATAGTTCTGTGACATCTCGATCACTTCGGCCAGTGATGTTGCCTGCCGCCAGGGATACCAGGCCGACATGATCTCTGCCTGTAGACCATGCCGTTCTATCAGGCGATTGATCGCAGCATCGTCGAGCGGATCAGGCATAAAGCGCAGGCTGCTCTCGAGGTTGGGAAAACTCTGCGCACCGAACTCGGTCACGAAGCGCAGGTTTCCCGGAAAACGCGCCCGTACCGCTTCTCCATCGGCCAGCGAACCGTAGGTGCGATACCAGCCGAAGTAGGCATGGGCGTCGGTGCCGGTACGCACGTAGGGAACATCTGGCTCACCCGACGAACGCACTACCGGTCGGGTTGGGTCTTCTTCTTCGACGATCTGCTTCAACTGCACATCCATCACATCACGGTTCCAGCTAAAGACAAATGCCGATTGATAGGTACGTAGCCGCGCCGGGAGCGATTCATCGGCAGTATCTTCGAGGTGGATCGCTTCGTTGTGCATGCACCAGATCGCAATACTGGGATGATTGCCGAGCAAGCGTACCATAGCCCGGGCCTGGTGACGGGCTGCCGGTAGCACGTCTGGTCGATACAGCCACTGGAGCGGAAAATCTTGCCAGAGCAGTATCCCGGCGGCATCAGCCGCATCGTAGAAGGCCGGATGGTCGATGTGGGCATGAACGCGGAGCATGTTCATGTGGCAATCGCGTGCCAGGGATAGATCGCGCTCAGCACGCTCGCGATTCATCGTCGCAATCCGCATATCGCCGGGCGGGTAGTTGTTTCCCTTGGCCAGAAACCGCTCACCGTTCAGATGGGGAATCCAGTCGCGCAATTCAAAGGTGCGCACACCATACGCAAATGATTGCTCATCGCTCAGGCAGTCATCAAGCCAGATGCGCACGGTCACCTGATAGAGATCGGGGCGGCCCAAATCATGCGTCCACCAACGACGCGGTTCGCGCAATTTTAAAAGACCCTGCACGGTTTGTTTGCCGCCCCGCAAGCGACGCTGAACGGTAAAGACCTGTGTTTCACCGTGGAATGTCAGCGGCGCGAAGATCAATTCGCTGCGGATGGTCACGGCCTGGGCAGCGTCGAGGTCAAGGGCAAAACGCAACTGCGCCAGCCGGGCGTCACAATGTTCGGTGCGCAGGCGAGCCTGGTGGAGGCGCACAGGGCTACTGTAGTGCATCTCGACCGGCAACCAGATACCTCCCGGATTAGCCTGGGGGTCGAAACAATCCCAATGCGAAAAGACCCCCGTAATCATCCGTTTGCCGATTTTGTTGTGTTCATCAGGACAATCGAGTTCGATGATTAAGGTGTTCTGGGCACGCAGCAAGGTAGTGATGTCGTGCTCAGTCGGCTCGAAATAGCCCTCGTGGGCACCCAGATCGATCCCATTAAGATAGGTGTGCCGATAGTAGAACGCGCCGTTAATGCGCAACCAGCGCCGTTCACCAGAGACACGACTCACTTCAGGCGGGTTGGGGAAGCGACAGCGGTAGACCACCTTGCCACTGTGGGTTTCCAGCCCTGGTAATTGTTGCCAGTGAGCCGGAACGATGGCTGGTAGCCATTCGCTATCGTGACGCGGGTAGATGCCGTGCGAAAATTCGTTCAGCGGGCGAATCTGCCAGTTATCCTGCAGGGTAACGAGATACATATGCTAATTCGGCAATGACTACCGGGTATTATTCAAGGTATACAACACCTGCTGATAGAGCACAATCCGCTGCCGCCGCAGCTCTGGCCGATGACCGAGCGCCAGTTTGAGTGCCTCGATGATCAATTCATACTGGTACCCCAGACAAATCAGACGACGCAAGAGGGCTGCGGTAACCCAACCGTACCACATGCGAGCCAGCAGGAGACGGCTCTGCTGAAAGTAGCGATGGCGAACGAGTGGCACCTGTTCGCTGCTTTTTCCTTCATGATGGATAACCACAGCATCAGGAAGGTACCAGATTTGACTGCACACTTCCACATGCTCGCGCCGGGATCGATCAGGTGCCGGCGCGACTGGGTTTTGCCACTGCAAACGCCACTGCCATTCGAGTTCCTCGCTGTACATAAAAAACCGCTCGTCGAGCAAGCCTGCCTGACGGATAGCCGTTGTCCGTACCAGCAGTGCGGCACCAACCAGCCAGCCCACCCGTTGCACCCGGTCGGCAGACCGGTCGGCGCAGTGGTAAGCGCGTGCCCATGGATTACGCGGCCAGAGGCGCTCCCACGGCGTACTCTCCCAGATCATGGTCAGCGGCGTTGGAAAGCGACGGCGCGAGGATTGTTGACTTCCATCGCTGTACAGTAAACGAGGGCCGACAGCGATAGCTGCCGGATGCTCTTGCAGAAAACCGACCAGGCGCGGAATCGCGTCAGCCTGTGGTTCGGTATCCGGGTTGAGGAACAAGATAAACTCCGGCCCGCCATCCGGTCGCGCCAGCAGCGTGCGCAGGGCCAGATTGTTGGCGGCGGTAAAACCGAGATTGGCACCGGCTTCGATCACATGCACGGCGGGAAATTCCTGACGGATCATGGCCGCTGTACCATCATGGCTGTCATTGTCAACCACAATGATCTCAGCAGAGAGATTGCCCGCAGCCAGCGCTGCCTGAACAGCGCTCAGGCAGCGTCGCAGCAGATCACGCACATTCCAGGATACAATGATGATTGCCAGCATAAGTTGCTCTGTATTCCTCACCCTTACTGTGCATAGTGTACCATAGCTGAGGCGTGGTGGTCATCGGCGAGAGAGAAACTCTCATTATGGCTCTCATTGAAGAAGAGGTATACAGGCTAGTATCAAATCCGGTTTACTAAAAATCATCGCTCAGCAGGGTTACCGGTGTGCCACGCCCCAGATCGTGAGCACGGCTGCTGCGGCAGCCATGCTGCCGCACTCCACACTGCGCAACACGCGGATAACGAGCGGGTAAGTTAACCAATCTAGCGCGTGATGGCATCAGAGATGGTCGTCAGCCATCCTCGCTGCTATACCGGTAGCCTGGGAGTAGGATATGCTGACGTTGGTCATTGGCAAGCGTTCGTGCGCCTGCGCGACCGTCTGGGAGCACGACAGCACAGCTTTTGTGAAATAAGTTCTTGTCCGTATGTGATATAATAGAAAAAACGTTCTGAAGAGCGCAATCACAAGAGTTGACGTAGAACAACCCCCATGCAGTGAGAGCACAGACTAGATACATTGCTATCGAGAAACTGAGGTCACTTTCAGGTGTAAATAATGCTATATCGTCAAAAAGTACTGCTCGCCTTAATAGACGTATTTGGTGGAACAATAGATAGGCTATACCTGCAAAAAATGCTCTTTCTGCTTAGCCAGCGCCAGGAAAAACCTATCTACGAATTTGTTCCTTACTATTATGGTGGCTTTCGTTTACCCGCTCAGTGGGACATAAACGCATTATTTAGAAAAGGTTTTCTGGCGGTAGATAAACATACAGTAACACTTGTACAAAAACATCCACAGTTGTTCGATAGTGTTACTGAGCGTGATATGCATTTTCTGCATGAACTTTGTCAGCAATATCGATATAAAGCCAGAAATGATCTGCTTAGAGAGTTATACGAGCAATATCCTTACTATGCTCAGCAGAGTAAAATCCTTGATGAGATTTTGGATGACGAAGCAAAACGACGAATAAAACAATGTCAGGATGAAGAATCAAGGATTGTATTATTTACTATCGGTTATGAAGGTCGCTCTTTGGAAAACTACCTTAATACATTGATTAGAAATGGTATTAAAATCCTGGTAGATGTGCGCAATAATCCAGTGAGTATGAAGCCAGGTTTTAGTAAGAGCCAGCTACGAACATATTGTGAGAATCTGGGTATCGGGTATATTCATATTCCAGAAGTTGGGATTGTCTCGGAACTGAGAAAGAATTTGAAATCGCAGGAGGATTATGAAGAACTGTTTGCCGCTTATCGTCGAGAGATTCTGCCCACGACCGTATCGTTTCAACAACGCATTTTGAACATTCTTCTGTGTTATCACCGTATCGCTCTTACCTGTTTTGAAGCTGAGAGCCAGCGCTGCCATCGCAGTCATCTGGCCGATGCAATCAGCAAATTGCCCGAATTTTCCTACGAAGTAGTACATCTTTGAGGTGAGGATAATGCCTATCCAACCATTTCGGTTAAGTACGACGAACTGGTTTGTACTGCCGGTTTTCGTGAGGATGGCTCATGGATCAGGATTTACCCTATCCCCTTTCGTAAAAAGACCTATGAAGAGCGATACCGAAAATATGATTGGATTGAAATCGAACTTGAAAAAAGTCAACAAGATTTTCGTCCAGAGAGTTATAGACCAGTTCCTGGAACGAAGATAAGGGTTGTGGGAAGTATTGGTACAGAAAATAACTGGGAAGAACGTAAGAAAGTTTGTTTGAGGAAAGTGTATGATAATCTTGATGAGTTGATTGCCGAGGCTAAGAATCCAAATATTTGTACATCCCTTGCCACTTTTAAGCCTACCGCAATTCTCGACTTCTATGCAGAAGCAACTGAAAGAGAGTGGGATTTTCGCGAAGTGATGCAAATTCAGGCAAAACGGCGGCAACTGAAACTTTTTCCCGATGATGAAGAAGATTTGGGTGAAGAGTTTCGGATTGTAAGAAAACTTCCCTATCAATTCAAGTACCGCTTTGTAGACAGTGCCGGTAGAGAAAGTAATCTTATGATAGAAGACTGGGAAACAGGTCAACTGTTCTGGAATTGTCTTGAACGCCACGAGGGTGACGAGCAAAAAGCAATTGAGGATGTGCGTAAAAAATATCTTGATGATTTTGCCAGAACAAAGGATTTGTATTTCTTTTTAGGTACTACAATGCAGTACCACAAAAAAGCTCCTAATCCCTTCGTTATCATTGGAACGTTTCATCCAAAACGAGAAAACCAGTTGCGGCTTTTCCAGGAGCTGTCTTGAATATTGTACGTGTGTTAACGTATTTCGCACGAGAACCTGTTTCATTAATCCACTCGGCAATCACTCCATCGGATTGCAATCAGTTCCGTGCTAAGTAGTGCATATCGCTCATCACGGGTGATCAAACCAGACGCACGTGCTCTGTACGCACGTCGCCCACATAACCGGCGGGAAAGCCGCTCCAATTCTGTGCCTGATCGTGAGTGCGGCTGGTATGGCAACGTGGCTGCCGCACTCCCTACGACGCAACACAGGCAACTCTGGCTGAAAATGGTATCCTCTCCAAAACGTGATCCCGATGCATGCGTCGCGGCAACGCTGGTGTTGTGCATAAACACTCAGGTTATGCCCACTCTCTGTGTCCTCCGTGTCTCTGTGGTGACAAAGATAGCAACCTGGGGTATGACACCAGATTTGGTATGACAACCCACTACCGGCTTATGGTACAATCCAGCATGCCGTGATAGATTACTTCACAGCGAGGCTAGACGATGCAGATCACGCTCAACATTGAGCACATTCGGGCCGATACGCCACTTCCTCCGCTCTTTCGTGTTCGTCAGCGCTGGCAGACATCGCCCATAGCCGATGTCGCAGCAGTCGTCCATACTGAACTTGACCGAGTCGGGCTGGCCAGCCATGTCCAGCCTGGTATGCGGATTGCCGTGACTGCCGGTAGTCGCGGGATTAGCAATATCGTGACGATTACGGCGGCGGCAGTGAACTGGCTGCGTGCCCACGGTGCCGAACCCTTTATCGTGCCGGCGATGGGGAGTCACGGTGGCGCAACGGCGGAGGGTCAGGTTGCCCTCCTTGCTTCGCTCGGCATCACCGAACAGTCGGTTGGTTGCCCGATTCGGGCAACGATGGACGTTGTCGAACTGGGGCGGATCGCCGACGGTACACCGGTGTATATGGATCGGTTTGCAGCCGAAGCTGATGGGGTGTTGGTCATTAATCGCATCAAGACCCACACATCATTTAAGGCCCCGATTGAGAGTGGTCTGGCGAAAATGTGTGCCGTTGGTCTGGGGAAACGCCAGGGTGCCGAAATAGTGCATCGTACTGCGGTCTACGGCCTGAAAGAGCAGTTGGTGCCGATGGCGCGGATGGTGGTTGAGCGGGGACGAGTGCTGGCCGGGCTGGCAATTCTGGAAGATGCCCGCGATCAGACGGCGGCAATCGTGGCTCTGCCACCGGCAGAGATTGGCGGCGCCGGTGAAGCTGAGCTGTTGCTGCGCAGCAAAGAGATGATGGCCCGCTTGCCCTTCGACCGTCTGGATGTGCTGGTAGTTGATCGCATCGGTAAGAACATCAGTGGTACCGGCATGGACACGAATGTGATCGGGCGTTTGCCTATTCCCGGTGAGCCACCACCTGATCGTCCGGTGATTAATGTGATTGTGGTGCTTGATCTTACCCCCGAAACACACGGGAATGCGAATGGGATTGGCCTTGCCGACATTACGACGGCGCGTCTGGCCGCGAAGATCGATTTTCACGCCACCTATGTGAATGTGTTGACGGCTGGTTTGGTTGGTCTGTGCAAAGGCGGTCTACCGATAACCCTGCCCACCGAACGTGATGCAGTGGCGATGGCGATCAAGACGTGTGGACAACCTGATCCGGCAGCAGTGCGGCTGGTACGCATTCCCGATACGCTTCATCTCGAAGAATTGTTGGTCAGTGAAGCACTCTTGCCGGAGGTTACAGCTCACCCCAATCTTGAATTACTCGGCCCCGCTGAATGGGTTCTCGATTGCGTTGAAGGATAACTTCATGACACCCCACCATCTCCTGTACCATTGGGACGAGGCTGCCATTGATACCTGGGAACGGGCAGCACCTGTATCGGCTGATGATCCGCACGCCCGCATTGCAATGGTTAGCCCTCCACTCGTGACGCACGATGCGCTGTCGATCATTCCGAGCTGGATTGCCGATACGCCTTCGGCAAGCTGGATTGAGCTTCAGCTTCGCGTACAACAGCATGGCACCTGGAGTCCCTGGTTTCGGTTGGCTGCCTGGGATAGCGACGGCACTCACCGTACCAGTTTTGCCGACCAACGACATGAGGCCGGCACTGTTGCTACCGATACGCTGCAATTGCACACACCAGCGCAGGCTGTTCAGGCGCGTGCGTTGCTCTGCGGTCTCCCCGGCGCTGATATGCCGGCAATGAGTGAGCTGTTTCTTTGCATTACCACGACTGCGCAGCCGGAGACTGCTTCTACGCAGCCATTCCTGTCGGCAATTAGTCTGCCGCTGCTACTGTGTCAGTACGATTATCCTGGCGGCGAGGGATGGTGCAGTCCTACAGCCGTACATATGGTGCTGGCATACTGGCATGCTCAGGTGGCCGATCCGCGTCTCGCACCGTTTGCCGAACGCACGACATTACCCGATCTGACGGTGGCCGGTATCTTCGATCCAGGCTGGAACGGCACCGGGAACTGGTCATTCAATACGGCGTTTGCAGCTCAATTCGGTTTGCGGGCGTATGTGACCCGTTTCGACACCCTGGAACAGGTTAGCCGTTGGACGGCTGCCGGTGTGCCGGTGATTATCAGCGTGGCCTGGGAGCACGGTCAGGTTGATGATGCCCCCGGTCGCACCAGCGGCCATCTGACCATTGTCCGCGGTTTTACCGACACCCACGCGCTGATCGCCGAACCAGCCGGGCGCGAACGGATACTGCGCGCATATCCGCAATCCCAACTGGCAACAGCGTGGCAGGCCAATTCCGTCGGTACCGTGTATCTGATCTACCCGCCTGATTGGCCTCGTCCCGAACCCGGCCCGACTGATGCATGGGTGTGAGATGCAGATACTTGTCCTGGCTCCATACCCGCCCTATCCGCCACGGGGTGGTGGCGCACTGCGCATCTTCCATCTGCTGCGCATCCTGGCCCAACATCATCGGGTGACGCTCCTTACCTTTGCTCCTGATGCTGCCGCAGCTCAGGCGCTATCGTCACTGCGGGATTGGCTGGAGCTGCACATTGTCATGGGGCCGCCACACCGTTCGCTGCGTCAGCGTGCATTCACGACGCTGGTTAGTCCACTCCCCGATATGGCCCTGCGGAACGCCAGCCCGGCGTATGTCACCACCCTGAACAACCTGTTAGTCAGTGGGCAGTTCGATGTCGTGCTGGCCGAAAGTATCGAGATGGCGCCATATCTGATACAGGCGCAGCGGCATGGTCTACGAACAACCCTCGACGAGTTTAACGCCGAATACCTGCTGCAACGACGCGCAGCCATCAATGATTTGCGACACGTGTTCCGCCCCAAAGCGCTCGTTGGTGGCGTCTACTCACTCATTCAGTGGCTGAAACTGGCAGCTTTTGAGCGGCACATCCTTCAGACCGTGGATCGCGTGCTGGTTGTCTCGGCAGAAGATGAAGCTGCACTGCGTCGGTTGGCGCCTCGTGCCTGTCTACATCTCGTACCAAACGGGGTAGATTGTACGTATTTCGCGCCGCCTGTTGAAGCGCCGCACCCAACCAATGATCTGGTCTTTGTGGGGACACTTGACTATCGGCCCAACGTTGATGCGGTGCTCTGGTTTGTGCACGAGGTATTTCCGCTTGTCAAGCGGATGCATCCCGCTCTACGCCTGCGTCTCATCGGGCGGCGCCCTCATCGGAGTCTGCTCTCCCTGCACGACGATCGGCATATCGTGGTAACCGGTGAAGTTGCCGATACCCGTCCGGTGCTGGCGGAAGCTGCGGCGGTTGTGATTCCGATGCGGATCGGCGGTGGCTCGCGGCTGAAACTCCTGGAAGCACTGGCAATGGCCACCCCAATTGTCAGTACCTCGCTGGGGGCGGAAGGGATTCCCGGTCTGCGCAATGAGGAACATCTCTTGCTGGCCGATACCCCGTCCGCGTTTGCCCACGCTGTCTCGCGCCTGGTCACCGATAGGACGCTGGCGCAACACCTGGGTCGTAACGGCCGTCTATTCGTCTGTGCCGGGTACGATTGGTCACAAATCGCAGCACGGCTGGAAGCAGCTATCCGTTGGTAGTGACATCGGTATCAACAGGAATCTTTGAGGTATGCAAGCATTTATTGACGGTTTGAGTTTTCCACTGCGCGCCGTACGGTTCATCGCTAGCCAGCCGATGCTCTGGCGCTACATCGTCATCCCGATTGCGCTGAATATTTTGGTAGGGTTCGTGCTCTACGCCACCCTGTTATGGGCCGGCGTTCGGGCAATCGAGGCGCTGCTCGCCGATTGGCCGGAGTTGATCGCGTGGTTCGTCTGGCTCTTACTGATCATTGTCCTCTTCGTCGGAATTGGCTACCTGATGGTACGCTTTGGCGTTGTCATCGGTTCGCCTTTTTACAGCCGCTTATCGGAACTGATTGAAGAACAGTTGCGCGGTGTTGCCAGAACAACGTCACCGGCTTCCCCGGCTTCTATCGCATACGATCTCTTCCGCGCCTTGCTGTTCGAGCTGAAGAAGTTGATCTTCTTGCTGGCGTTTGGGATACCCGCGCTATTGCTCAATGTGCTGCCTGGCGTCGGCACGATGCTGGGAACGGCAGCCGGGATCGTCATTGGCGTCACCATTTCATGTCTCGACTTTTTCGATCCACCGCTTGAGCGACGCCGACTGTCGTTTCGCGCGAAACTCGGCTATATTCGCCACCATCTCCCAGCCAGTGCCGGTTTTGGTTTGATCTGTCTGGGACTGGTGAGTGTGCCGTTCCTTAATCTTCTCGCTGTACCGGTCTGCATCACCGCAGGTACGCTCTTCTTTTGTGAGAGATCGCCTGTCTATCTCGACGATGGCACAATGCGGTAGATATTTCCGTTGCGGTCGTCCGAGACAAAGATGGTGCCATTGGCGGCTACGGTGACTCCTGCCGGTCGGCCCCAGGCACTGCCACACTCCTGCTGGGGATTGTCGCGGAACCCAATCAAAAATGGTTCGGAACTCACCGGTGTACCATCACTGACCCGGATACGCTGTACCCGACAGTCGCGTGGTGTCTCGTCGGCATTCCACGAGCCGTGGTAGGCGATCAACACATCACCATCGGCCAATCGGGCGATACCGAGTGGTGCGTAATGGGCCAGGTCGGTAAAGCGTGCCGGTGTAGCCTGGGCACAACTGGAGAAGGTGGCGTCGAGCGGTACCCGTTCATCGCGAACCTCCTGCGCGCCGGCGGGCACTGCACCTATCTCTGTCGTATAGCAATAGGGCCAGCCGTAATGTCTGCCCGGCTCAACCTCGATAATCACCTCTTCGGGTGGGAGATCGTTCCCCAGCCCGTCGCTACCGTTGTGCGTTGCCCACAGCCGGCCATCGGGTAAAAAGATGAAATCAACGCTGTTGCGCAAGCCTTCAGCCCAGACAGCACGCCGGCGTGGATCGGGATCGTTAGCGAAGGGATTGTCGGCGGGAATACCGCCGTCTAACGTGTAACGGAGAATCGCTGCCCGTCGCGGATCGCCTTCGCTACAGCCAACGGTGATATTGCACTTAGAGCCAACGGCAACGTAGAGCATTCCGTCCGGGCCAATGCGGGCGGTGCGGGTTGAATGACCGCCATCGTTCGGAAGCCCATCAACCACAATCGCTAGTTCGGAACCGCTGAACTGACCATCTTCATCGCTATCCCGCAGCCGCCAGACCGTGGCATTACCGGCGGCGTAGAGATCGGTGCCGTACCATTCCAGGCTATGCACGCCGGGTAGATTGGTGGCAACAGCGATCACCTGATCGGCCTTCCCATCGCCATCCAGATCGGGCAGACGAACAATTCGGTTGGCACCACGCTCTGCCACGTAAAGGCTGCCATCGGGGCCGATAGCCATGAGCCGTGGCCGATTGAGGCCGTTTGCGTAAAGACGCACCGCGTAATCCATGGCTACCTGCAAACGAGTACCGGCATCGTCTTCCGGCGGAATAGCCAGTCCCTGCTGGACAACCGGCAAGAACAGGCGATAGGTGACCTGGGCAAGCCCTATCGTGGCAATGACAAGCGTTATCACCGACAGAAACAAGATGCGTTTGTTCATGTTGTTCATGATGGTTTTAGCGCGGCGACAGAGCATAGTCTGGTGGGGCAGGGATGCGGTAAAAGCTCAGTCGCAGGGGTAATTTATAAACCAGATGCAATCACGAATCCGTGATTGGCAGGTGGAGGAGGGAGATCAATGTTTGTTGCTCCCTCCCCGTGCGCATTCGTGGTAGCCTACCGATTGAGACGAGCCTTGATCTCTTCGGTAAGCAGCGGCAAAATCTCGTTCACATCACCAACCACACCGAGGGTCGCGATGCGGAAAATAGGTGCTTCGGGGTCTTTGTTAATGGCGACAATCGTGCGGCTGGTGCGCATGCCGGCCAGGTGTTGGATAGCGCCACTCACCCCGGAGATCGGAAGAGCACACGTCTGAACGCCACTCACCCCGGCGGCAATATACAGCTTCGGGCTAACCGTCTTCCCGGTCTGCCCGACCTGATGCTCGTAAGGCACCCAACCATCATCAACAATTGCCCGTGAAGCGCCGTATGCGCCACCGAGAGCCTCGGCCAGCGGTGGAATGAGCCGGTAGTAGTTGTCCTTGTTACCCAACCCACGGCCACCGGTCACAATAATCGCGGCGTCGGTCAGATTGACGGCCCCCGCCTTCGGTTTTACCTCTTCCACGGTGGTGCGTGGATTGAGTTCGGCTACCGCCAATGCCGTCACCGGGGCACTGCGATCCGGCTGCGCTGCCGCTTCGGGGAAGCTCTGCTTGCGTACCAACGCGACAACCGGCTTCCCGGCGGCAAAGCGATAGGTATTGATAACATTCCCACCGTGCGATGGCCGGGTCGCCTGAATCGCGCCATCAACCACCTTAAGATCGGTCACGTCAACCGACAGCCCGGCATTGAGATCGGTTGCCAGTGCTGCCCCAAAATCGCGCATCTGGAAACTCGTACCGGCCATGATCAGAGCCGGGTTGAACGTCTTGACAGCCGCCATCGCTGCTGCTACATACCCATCGGTCGTATACTGGCTTAACGCTGGTGCTTCGACCGTAAAAATCTGGTCGGCTCCAAAATGAGCGGCGCGGGCAGCCACGGCTGTGGTCGGCCCGATAGCCAGTGCAGCCAGAGAGCCTCCCAGTGCGTCGGCCAACTGCCGCCCCTTACCGAGCAATTCGCGCGAAATAGCGGCCAGATCATCACCAACTGCTTCCAGAATAACCAGTACGCCGTTCATGATCTGCTCCTTTCCGCGCTTAAATCACCTGATACTCCATCAGCTTATCAACCAGTTTGCGAACTTTTGTGGCTGCATCCGGGCCATCAATCATCTCACCCTTGGGCCGGGGCGGTGGTGGTACCCGTTCGGCCAGTTGAGCAGTGGGAGTCAAATCTGCGGCATTCAACCCCAGATCGGCAGCCGTCCAAACCGGCGGCTCCACTTTGGCAACCCGCTTGATCTTCAAGAGGGATGGATAGCGTGGCTCGTTAATATCCTTAATCACCGACATCACTGCCGGTAAGCGGCACGAGACCGTCTCAATCACACTTTCGAGGTGGCGCTCAACCCGCAGCGTTCCACCGGGTTGCAGTTCCAGCACCTTCCCGACGTAGGTCACCTGGGGCCAACCGAGCAGGCGAGCCAGAGCCGGTGCAAATGCCCCGGTTTCATCGTCGGTGCTGTTACGACCGGTAATTACCAGATCAACATCACCGAGCTTGCGGATCGCCGCTGCCGCTACTCGTGCGGCGGCAATCGTATCGAGCTGCGCAAATGCCGGATCACTCAGCAACAAAGCATCAGTTGCACCCATTGCTAGTGCCCGGCGCAGTTGCTCGACCCACTCTGACGTGCCGATAGAAAGCGCTGTCACCTTCCCGCCGTGTTGCTCATTCCAGCGAATACCCTCTTCAAGGGCATACTCATCGAAGAGGTTAATAATCCGCTCAATGCCCTCGGCGTCAATCGTCAAATCCGGTCGAATCTTGACCGAATTATCGCGAGGGACTTGCTTCAGACACACAACAATGTGCATATGGCCTCCTTCGTACCACAAAGCGGTAACGCACTGCATTATAACAGACTGTTCGTGCTCATGTGTTCATTGTGAGGGCCGCCGGAATATCGCGCGCATAGGTGAACAGACCGGAGGGTAGCTGCGTGAAGTGCAACGCTTGATCGGCGCGCACGCCGACCAGAATGCTCTGGGCACCGAGCAGACGGGCACCCTGACCAACCCGGATCAGGGTTTGCAGGGTCTCCTCTTCAAAGGTAGCCAGACCGCTGACATCAATGACCACCTTGCGTGCACGCCGTTGCTGAATGGCATCGAGCAGGGTCTGTTCAAGTTGTTTACCACGTTCAGCGTCAAGATGTCCGACCAGCGGCAGAAAGATCGTATTTGCACCTAACGGTGTCACCGGCAGACTCAATGCTCTAATCGTTGCCTGCAATTCCAGCTCTCGCGCCAGTTGTGCCTGTTGTGCTTTCAGCGCAGTGGCAAGCTGCTGCTGTCGTTGACGGTTAACATCGAGTAAATGCTGAAACGCATCACGTAGACGACGAAGTTGATTGATCGATCCAACCGGGCTGAGTTGCCCATCAGTCTCGGTTTGGGTCAATCGTTCAGCATCTGCCGTCAGGCTATCAACATGCCTGCCAATCTGCCAGATGAGCGCTAAAGCAAGGGTGATCGCGATGACTGTAGCCACGCCGGTTACTGTTGCCCCAAGCCAAAATCCCTGGTTGACAATCTGCTCAAGCTGACTGATCGCTTGTAGATACTGTATCTCATACTCGCGTTGTGCCCCGATAACCAGGCTATGAATCGCCCGGATATTACGGTGGTAATCGTTGCTACTAATCATTGCTAGCGCTTCTTCACGATCACCACGATCAAAAACGGTCAGTGCCGCATCGTGCTGGGCAACCATCACCTCAAAACGGGCGGCCAGCTCAAGTTCAACGAAACTTCCGTTTCCTTGATCGGTATACTCAGACAGAAAGGAGCGGATAGTTGCCCGTTGCGGTTCTATCATGCTCCGATCACTCTGCCGACCGGCGATAATCTCGCTCACATTGTACTGTTCGAGAAAAATGAGCGACTCACTCTGCGCGACTTCTATCAGATCTTTGGATGCCCGATTCACCTCGTCGACAGCCTGAGTCACACGCTGTCGATTGAAGAACGCCACTAGACCAAAGAGCAGGAGCGCGATAATCAGTGGTGAGAGTGCAAGAATGAGACGAGTGCGCAAATCCATAGGCGTATGAGAGAACTAGGCTGTATCCCTGCTTACATATTACCGCAAGACTCGCAGATTGGCGAATTGAGCGATCCTGCGCTGTTCGTCACTACTCATCGTATAATACAACGGCAAAAGACACCCTTCCTTACTGAAGAGGAGTGCTATGGCTAAAATTCTGCAACACCTGCCGGTTGGCGAAAAGATCGGGATCGCTTTTTCCGGCGGCCTGGACACCAGTGCTGCAATCCACTGGATGCGCGCCAAAGGTGCTATTCCCTATGCATACACCGCCAATCTCGGTCAGCCCGATGAACCCGATTATGAGGATATTCCCCGCCGGGCACTGATGTACGGCGCCGAAGCAGCCCGCCTGATCGATTGCCGCCAGCAGTTGGTCGCTGAGGGACTGGCTGCCCTACAGTGCGGTGCATTTCACATCTCAACCGCCGGTTTGCCCTACTTTAATACCACTCCACTCGGACGTGCAGTAACCGGTACCATGCTGGTCGCGGCCATGCGCGAAGATGGGGTTCATATCTGGGGGGACGGCAGTACCTACAAAGGGAACGATATCGAACGGTTTTATCGCTATGGCTTGCTGGTCAACCCCGATCTGCGTATCTATAAACCGTGGCTGGATCAGGCGTTTATCGACGAATTGGGTGGTCGGGCCGAGATGTCTGCATACCTGAGTCGGGCCGGTTTTGAGTATCGCATGCCGGCGGAAAAAGCCTATTCAACCGACTCCAATATGCTGGGTGCCACTCACGAAGCGAAAGACCTGGAGTTTCTCGACCGCAACATCACGATTGTCAAGCCAATTATGGGCGTGGCCTTCTGGCAGCCGGATGTGCATATCGAATACGAAGAGGTACGCATCACCTTTGAAGAGGGCTTCCCGGTTGCGATTAATGGCATGACCTTCCCCGACCACGTCGCCCTCATGGCCGAAGCCAACCGCATTGGTGGACGACACGGCCTCGGTATGAGTGATCAAATCGAGAATCGGATTATCGAAGCCAAGAGTCGGGGTATCTACGAAGCCCCTGGCATGGCGCTGCTCTACATTGCCTACGAGCGGCTGGTAACCGGCATTCACAACGAAGATACGATTGATCAATACCGTGAGTACGGGCGAAAACTGGGGCGTCTCCTCTACGCCGGGCGCTGGTTCGATCCACAGGCGATGATGATCCGTGAGTCGTTGCAGCGTTGGGTTGCCCGCCTGATCACCGGTGAGGTGACGATTGGTCTGCGGCGTGGTAACGATTATTCAATCCTGGACACGACCTCACCTAATTTAACCTACGACCCGGCCCGGCTGACGATGGAGAAGGGGGAAGCCAGCTTCACACCCCAGGATCGGATTGGGCAGTTGCACATGCGCAACAACGACATTGCCGATACGCGCAAGAAGCTCATGGTTTACCTGCGCACCGGTCTCCTCGGCGAGAGTGGCGTATTGCCGCAACTTGCTCCGCCGGATGATGAGGATGTAGGAGAGAGGAAATAGGGTTTAGGAGATAGGAAATAGGAACTAGGATTTAGGAGATAGGAGATAGTGAGGTAGGATTTAGGAGGTAGGAGATAGAAGGAGATAGGAAATAGGAGGTAGGATTTAGGATTTAGGAGGTAGGATTTAGGATTTAGGAGGTAGGAGAGCGGAGAGGGTAAGTGAAGTAAGAGATGAAGGCTCATGTTCAAACTCGGTGCAGTAGGGTACACTCATACGTGCCCTTGCGCCACAGTAAACCCCAATGATTGACCGGCTGCACCACTTTTGAACATGAGCCGAGATGAATAATTGTGCCTATTTCCTACCTACCTATTTCCTACCTACCTATTTCCTACCTACCTATTTCCTATTTTCTCCCTCTCGCTACCTTCTACGCTCCGATT
>FWWL01006520.1_pt1 | contig 16857 bp, 18 predicted proteins | sample 2228331 | NCBI WGS metagenome assembly FWWL01 (sample SAMEA103939775, study PRJEB20133) | metagenome
AGAGCGTTATTTCCTCCTCTTGCCAGCGGTGAGCCAGTTCCGTGAAGTACCGCTCCGGGGCGATACCCAGGGTGCGCAGAAGAAAATCAAGGTCCCGCTTCTCCCCGAGCTCCCCCGCCGCATACCTCCTCCTCTGCTCCTCCACCACCCGGGATAAAAGCTCCGGGGAGACGGAGATTCCCTCCCTCTTCGCCCGCTCTAAAAACCACTTCCGTTCCGCCAGGCGCAAAAGTACCTCCTCCCGGGAGGGGTTTCCCCCGTAAAACTTCAAAAGCAGCTCCGTCCGGGCGATCTCCTCGGGGTAGAGGGGAATCCTCTCCCCCCCGGGCAGGAGGACCTCGGCCACCGGAGAGGGAGGAGGGGGAGGCGGCTTCCGGAGAGGGCGGAAATTCTGCGCCCAGAGAAAAAAGCCGAAAAAGAAGAGAAAGAGCGCCAAAAAAACACCTAAAAGATAGGAGCGCAAGCTATACCTCCTTACGCCAAAGCTTCCTTAAAATATTACCTCGGGGAGGACCGGCCCCCAACCGCTCGGCCGCCCGGAGGCCTGGGCGGGCTTGTCCTCGCCGCCCGAGGGCCTCGAGGGCCTGGCCCCGCGGGGAATTCGCCGCCCGAGAGTTGGGCCCCGGGGGAATTCGTCGCCCGAGGGCCGGGAAGGAAGGAGGTGAAGCGCATGGCTACCCAGGCTTACATTCTCCTGAACGCCGACATCTCCCGGGTCCACGAGTTGAGAGAAACACTGGAAAAAATGGCCGAGGTCAAAGAGGTGGGGGTAGTCACCGGACCCTACGACCTGATCGTCAAGGTGGAAACCCCGGACAACCCCTCTCTCGGCGACCTGGTGATCAAGAAAATCGCCACCCTGCCCGGAGTGGACTCCACCCTGACCTGCGTGGCGGTGTAGACAGCGGTCCCCTAGCCGCAGGGGAAGGACCCGCGGCGGCATAGCCGCAGCGGCGGTACAGAGAAAGCCCGGCGGACCGAGGCCGCCGGGCTGAAAAGACCTTTTAAAGAGTTCCCCGCCGCGCCAGCTGCTCCTCCGCCAGGCGGATCAGGTGCCGGACCATGGGACCACCGATGGGGCCACCGATTTTGCCCCCGATTCTTCCGGCATCGCGGGCCTTTATGTCGCCGTTGTAACCCGGTCGCAGGTCAATCCCCAGCTCCCGCGCCAGCTCAAACTTCATCTCATCCACGGTGGCCTGAAAACTTCCCTCGTCCAGCCGAGGGGGAAAGGGGGCCAGCTCCTGAGCGATCTGGAATTTCAGCCTATCGAGGTCCACCCCGGCCAAAGTCCGGTTGCGGGCCATTGTCTCACCTCCCGGCATTTAATCTGCCGCCGGAAAAAGAAAAGACCCGCCCAACTTCTGCGCCCGGTGGCACTTGCAAAAAGCCTATCTCTATCCCTATTTTCATCCCGTGCACCAAAAAGGACTGGAAAACGAGGAACACTCCGCCGGCGGAGTGGTGGTACGCCGCCGGAACGGAAGTTGGGAATTTTTGGCCATAAAAGACCGTTTCGGTCGCTGGTCTTTTCCCAAGGGCCACCGGGAAGCGGGAGAAAGTGCCGAGGAAACGGCGCGGCGGGAGGTGGAGGAGGAAACGGGGGTGAGGGGGGAGGTGGTGGCGAGACTGGGCCGGATCCGCTACTTCTTCACCCGGGAGGGGCGGAGGATAAGGAAGACGGTGGAATGGTATCTTATGCGGGAGAAAGGGGGAACGCCCCGCCCCCAAGCGGGGGAGATAGAAGAGGTGAGCTGGATCCGAGCGGAGGAGATAGATTCTCTCTCCATTTATCCCCAGCTGCGGGATCTTATCCGCCGGGCTCTGAAGATGCTGGAGGGCGGAAAAGCCAGGGAGGGTGGCGGCGAAAAGAAATGAAAGGCCTTTCCGAGCTGGCCCGGGGGGCGAGGGATAGATACGGGCTTGACTACCTCGAAATCAGGCTCGAGGAGACCCTCTCCCACCACCTCTCCTTCCGGGGACCGGAGCTGGAGGAAGCCGGCTGCCAGGTGGACCGGGGAGGGTGCGTGCGAGCCCTCCGCCGCAGCGGGTGGGGGTTTTCCAGCTTCAACCGGTGGGAAGAGCTGGAGAAGAGGATGGCCGAGGCGGCCGAGCTGGCCCGGTGGGCGGACCGGGGAGAAAGGGTGGTTCTGGCTCCGGTGGAGCCGGTGGTGGACGAGGTCCCGGCCGAGGTGGGAGAAGACCCGGTCCGGGTAACCCTAGAGGAGAAGAGGGATATACTCGCCGCTTACAACGAGATGGTGCTCACCTTCGGCCGGGGGGTCATCACCTCCCTCCTCCGCTACTTCGACCGGAGGACGAAGCTCACCTTCGCCAATTCCGAGGGGAGCTTCATCGTCCAGGAGCGGGTGGATTTGGGAGGGGCGATCACCGCGGTGGCGGCGGGGGAAGGCCACGTCTGCCAGGTGAGCGTCCCCTTCGGCTCGGGGTGGGATTTCTCCGCGGTGCGGGGGCTGGAGGAAGAGGTGAGAAAGGCCTGCGCCACCGCCTCCTCCCTGCTGAAGGCCCCTCCCGCTCCCCCGGGGGAGATGCCGGTGGTGCTGGACCCCATCCTGAGCGGGGTATTCGTGCACGAGGCCTTCGGCCACCTGAGCGAGGCAGACGGCATGCACGAAAACCCCGAGCTCAGGGAGACCATGCGCCTCGGCCGGGTGCTGGGACCTTCTTTCCTCCACATCTTCGATAGCGGAGTGGAGAAGGGAGCCCGGGGATATCTGGCCTACGACGACGAAGGGGTGAGGACGGAGAAGACCTACCTCATCCGGGAGGGAAGGATCGTGGGGCGGCTGCACTCCCGGGAAACGGCGGGAAAGATGGGGGAAAAGCCCACCGGAAACGCCCGGGCCATTAGCTACCGCCACCCCCCCATAGTGAGGATGAGGAACACGGGAATCGAACCCGGAGAGGCGTCGTTTGAGGATCTTCTGGCGGGGATAGAGGAAGGTCTTTACTGCGTGGGCTTCTATGGAGGGGAGACCAGCGGGGAGATGTTCACCTTCACCCCGCAGGTGGCCTACCGGATCCGGAAGGGAAGGATAGAGGAGCCGGTGCGGGAGGCCACCCTATCCGGAAACGTGTTTCACACCCTGGCGGCCATCGAGGCCATAGGGCGGGAAGTGGCCAGGAAAGACGATGGAGGGGGTTGCGGGAAAGGGGGACAGGCCCCTCTCCCGGTCAGCCACTGGTGTCCCGCCTTGCGCCTCGGCCGCTGCCTGGTGGGAGGGAGAAGGTGAACCGGGAGGCGGCCGAGTACTGCCTTCACCTGCTCCGGGGGCGAGCAGAGGCGGCGGAGGTTTTCGCTCTCTCCAGGGAGAGCCTGCCTCTCGAGTGGGAGGCGGGGAAGTTGAAGAAAGCCCGTTCCGAAGCCACCTCCGGCCTCGCCGTGCGGGTGAAAAAAGGCGGGCGGGTGGGGTTCTGCGCCACCACCGACCCCTCCAGGGTGGGGGAAGCGGTGGAAAGGGCCCTGGAGCTGGCGGGACTTTCCGACCCCTACCGGGGGGAGTGGCCGGAGCGCCACCTACCCTCCAAGGAAGAGGGATTCTTTGACCCCCAAGTAGCCTCTCTGCCTTTGGAGAAGATGGTCTCCACGGGGGAGGAGTTCCTGGAGCCCATCCGCCAGGTTCATCCCCAGGTAAAGGCCTTCGGCGGGGTGACCCGGGAGGTGGAGGAGGTGTGGCTTTTGAACTCCCGGGGTTTCGAGGGTCACTACGTGGCTTCCTCCTTCGCCTTCTGGGGGGGAGGGGAACTGGTGGAGGGGGATAACATGCTCTCCGCCTACGATGGCCTGGAAAGGAGAAACCTCGGCCGACCAGAGGAGGAGGCCCGGCAGCGGGGAGAAAAGGTGGCGGAGATGATCGCCCGGGGAAGGAAAAACGTCCCCTTCTCCGGAGGGAAAATGACGGTGCTCTTCAGCCCCCGCGCCCTTCTCCACCTCCTCCGGCCCCTGGTGGCCGCGCTGGACGGAAAAGCGGTGGAAAAGGGGCTTTCTCCCTGGAAGGACCGCCGGGGGGAAAAGGTGGCCTCCCCCCTCCTCACCCTGGTGGACGACGGACTCCACCCCTTCGCCCCCGCCTCCTCCCCCTTCGACGGCGAAGGGACGCCTTCCCGGCGGAACTACCTCCTCGAGCGGGGGGTGCTCTATTCCTTCTACCACGACCTCCACACCGCCCGGGTGCTGGGGATGGAGCCCACCGGAAACGGGATGCGCGGGCTTTTTTCCCCTCCCCGGCCCGCCCCCCGCAACCTCCTGCTCGAGGGAGGGGAGAAAAAGGCGGAAACCCTCCTCTCCTCCCTGGAGGAGGGCCTCCTGGTGGAGCAGTTGATGGGAGCCTGGGCCGGCAACCCTTACCGCGGCGAGGTGAGCGGAAACGTGAGCCTCGGGTTTTACGTGCGCGGAGGGGAGATCCAGGGGCGGGTGAAAAACACCGTCTTTGCCCTCCACGCCTTCGATGCCTTCCGAGAGCAGCTCCTGGAGCTGAGCTCGGACCGGGAATGGGTGGGAAGCGCGCTCCTGCCTTACGCCCTCTTCGCCTCCGTCCCCCTCTCCGCCCGGGGGTGATACACCCCCTTCTTGGCCAAGTTTACTCCTCGGTCTTTATCTCCACCCGGCGGCCGCGGCCGTCGGCGGGTTCCGCCTTGGGCACCCGCACCTCGAGCAGCCCGTGGCGGAAGCTGGCCCGGGCCTCGTCGGGCTTCACCGGCGCCGGCAGGCGCACCTGGCGGTAGAACCTGCCCTGGCGCCGCTCCCGGCGGTAATAGCCCGGCCTTTCCTCCTCCCGCTCCTCCCTGCTCTCCCCCCGGATGAGGACCGCCTCGTCGAAAACCCGCACCTCCACGTCCTTGGGGTCTATCCCTGGAAGCTCGGCCTTGACCACCACCTCATTGTCCTTTTCGTATACATCCACCAGCGGCTCGAACATCTCCTCCCGCTCCCGGAAGCGGAAGGGAGGCCCGAAGAAGGGCCGCTCGAAGAGCCGGGTCACCTCCTCCCGCAGCCGGGCCAGATCTTCCCAGGGATCCCAACGCATCAGCGCCATCTCCTAACACCCCCCCGACAGTATGTCCGGAAAAAGGATACCATTAAACGGGCCGGTGCCGCTGCCCCCACCCGCCGGGGCACGGGCGGGGCGGGGCCGGGGTGCGGCGGCTAAGCAGGGTGGTGGAAGCGGGCGCAGTCAATGCATCGCGGCATTCAGAGGTCCCGGAGGTGCGGCGGCTAAGGAGAGTGGTGCCGGGCGCACGCAAAACCGGCCGCAGGAGCGGAGCGGTGAAGACGGTGCCGGCAACGACCCGCGGGAGCAGAGCGGTGCCGGGAAGAGAGGAACGGCGCCGGGCGAGATCCAGCTGAACTTCGCAGGACGCAGGCGGGTAAGCGGAGAATTACTCTCGGCAAAGGAGTGGTGAGAAGTTGAAGGTGATCCTGGCCACGGACGGATCGGAGGGAGCCAAAAAAGCCGCCCTTTTCACCCGGGAGCTGTTCCGCTCCCGGCCCGGAGTGGAGGTGCTCATCCTGCACGTGGTGAGCTCATTTCAGCACCTCCTGGCCCCCGGCCACGAGCTGGGCATGGCCCGCTGGAGCGAGCTTCTGCGGGAAATGGAGCAGGCGGCCAAGGGCAAAGCCCGGGAGTTCATGCGGGAGATAGAGGAGCTCTTCGGAGAGGAAACCCGCACCACGGTCCTGGTCACGGTGGGGGATCCGGCCGCGGAGATCGTCCACCTGGCCAAGGAGGAGAAAGCCGATCTCATCATCCTGGGATCGAGGGGGCTCGGGCAGGTGCAGAGCTTGCTTCTGGGAAGCGTCTCCGACCGGGTGGTCCACCTGGCCCCCTGCCCCGTGCTGGTGGTGCGCTAGTGGAATGCCTCAGGAATGGTCTCTGTGGTTCGTGCTGGCCATCGTAACCGTAGCCTGGGTGGTGGCGCTTCTGCCCACCTTCTTCCAGCGGAAGAGGCAGGCCCGCTTCCTGGAAAGCCTCAAAAAGGGAGACCGGGTCATCACCGCCGGGGGGCTGAAGGGCCTCATCACGGGGATAAAAGGAGATACGGTCACCCTCAAGGTGGCCGACAAAGTGGAAGTCCAGGTGGTGAAGTCGGCCATCCTGAAAAAGGAAGATGAAAATTAGCCCCGCAGGTAGCGGGCGGCGTCCTTGGCGAAGTAGGTGATGATCAGGTCGGCGCCGGCCCTTTTCATGGCCGTGAGCACCTCCAGCACCGCCAGCCGCTCGTCAATCCAGCCCCGGGAGGCAGCCGCCTTGATCATGGAGTACTCCCCGCTCACGTTGTAGGCGGCGATGGGCAGATCAAATCTCTCCCGCGCCCGGCGGATCACGTCGAGGTAGGCGAGGGCCGGCTTGACCATCAGGATGTCCGCCCCCTCCTCCTCATCCAGGGCCATCTCCCGCAAGGCTTCCCGGCCGTTGGCCGGATCCATCTGGTAGCTCCTCCGGTCCCCGAAGGAGGGGGCCGACTGAGCCGCCTCCCGGAAGGGGCCGTAGAAGGAAGAGGCGTACTTGGCTGCATAGGACATGATCCCCACCCGGTGAAACCCCGCCTCATCGAGCGCCTCCCGGATGGTTCCCACCCGGCCGTCCATCATGTCCGAGGGAGCCACCAGATCCGCCCCCGCGCGGGCATGGGAGAGAGCAGTCATGGAAAGAAGCTCCAGCGTCTCGTCGTTGTCCACCTCCCCGTCCTTGATCACCCCGCAGTGGCCGTGGCTTGTGTACTCGCAGAGGCAGACGTCGGTGATCAGGATCGCCTCCGGCACCCTCTCCCGGATGGCGCGGAGAGCCCTCTGCACCACCCCCCCGTCGGCATAGGCCTCCGACCCCCACTCGTCCTTCCGCTCCGGGAGGCCGAAGAGGAGGAAAGCCCGCACCCCCAGGGAAAAGGCTTCCTCTACCTCCTCCCCCACCCGGTCCAGGGAGAAGCGGTAAACTCCGGGCATGGCCGCCACCTCCTCCCGCACCCCCTCACCGGGAACGACGAAAAGGGGATAGATAAAATCCCCCGGGTCGAGGGAGGTCTCGGCCACCAGCCCTCGCAGAGACCGGTTGCGCCTCAGGCGACGCAGACGGGTGCGCGGAAAACCCACGGGCGAGATCAGTTTAACCCAAGGATTCCTCTCCGTCCACCCGGTCCCACTTAAGCGGCGCCACTTAAAATAGCACCACCCGCCGGCTGAGCCTGCCGTGGGGGGGGGCGAGGAGGGACGGCCCCGAAACACCTCTTTCAGCTTTTAGCCGGGGAGACATATCCGGAGCGGTGAGGGCTCTTCAGCCTGGAGCGAACCAACCTCTACCCCAAAAGGGACCGGATGGTCCGGAAAAGCCCCTCCCGGGAGCTCTCCTCCGCCACCCGGGCCTCCAGGCCCGCCCCGGCCAGGGCGCGGGCGGTGGTGGGGCCGATGGCCAGCAGGAGCGAGGACCGTAAAAGCTCCCTCCCCTCCGGTCCGAGGAGGGAAAGAAGCGCCTCCACCCCCGAGGGGCTCCCCAGCACCACGAGATCCACCCCTTTTTCCAACTCCCTCCCCAATCCCTCCACCTCCGCCGGCCGGGTGCGGTAAACGGTCACCTGCCGCACCTCCACCCCGAGGGCTTTCAAACCCTCTGGCAGCTCCTCCCGGGCCAGATCGCCGGCCGGAAAAAGCGCCCGCTCACCCGGACGCACCTCCTCCCGGAGCAGGGAGACCAGGGAAGCGGCCCGGAAATCGGGGGGGACGAGATCGGCGCAGATCCCCTCCTCCTCGAGCGCCCGGGCGGTGGCCTTCCCCACCACTCCGATGCGGAGGGGAAAAAGCCTCCGCCTGTCCACCCTCCTCTCCCGCAACCGGCGGAAGAAAAACTCCACCCCGTGCTGGCTGGTGAAGAAAAGCCACTGAAAAGAGGAAAGGTCCTCCAAAGCTGCATCCAGCTCCTCCCAGTCAACCGGGGGAAGGATGCGGATGAGAGGGAAATCCAGAACCTCCGCCCCCTCCTCCCGGAGGAGGGCGGCAAGCTCGCCTCCCACCCGGGGGGAGAGGGTGAGGAGGATGCGGCGGCCGCGGAGAGGCCGGCGGGAGAACCAGTCGAGCTCCGGAGAAAGGGCTACCGTGGGGCCGGCGATGAGCAGGGCCGGGTTGGGGCAGCCCTCCCGGCGGCAGAGGGCGGGAATTTCCTCCAGTGCCCCCCGCACCACCTTCTGCTCCGGGGTGGATCCCCGCACCACCACCGCCGCCGGCTCCCGGGGATCCCTTCCCGCCCGGACCATTTCCTCCACCACCTCTTCAAGCCTCCGGGAGACCATGAGCACCACCACCGTCCCCGCCCCCCAAAAAAGCCCCTTTCTCCTCTCCGCCTCCTCCTCCCCGGGCGGCTCATGGCCGGTGAGAACGGCAAAAGAAGAGGAAAGTCCCCGCCGGGTAAGGGGAATGCCGGCATATCCCGGCACCCCGGTGGCCGAGCTCACCCCGGGCACGACCTCGAAGGGCACTCCCGCCCGGGCCAAAGCCTCCGCCTCCTCCCCTCCCCGGCCGAGCACGAAGGGGTCCCCGCCTTTAAGGCGCACCACCGTCTTTCCCTCCCGCGCCCGCTGGATGAGGAGGCGGTTTATCTCCTCCTGCGGAAGGGGAGCAAACCCCGGGCTTTTCCCGGCCCACACCCTCTCTACCCCCTCCCGGCAAAAGCCCAAAAGCCTCTCCTCCACCAGCCGGTCGTAGACCACCACGTCGGCCCGGCGGAGGAGCTCCTCCCCCCGGCGGGTCAGAAGCCCCGGGTCCCCGGGACCGGCGCCCACCAGGTAAACCTTTCCCTCCACGGCTAGAGGCCCACTTCTCCCCGCAAAAAGAGGCCCAGCTCCTCCCCCATCCGGGCCGCCTCCTCCGGAGGCCCCCTTCTCTCTCCCCGGGCGGAGCGGCTCCCGTCCGGAGTGGCCAAAAATGCCACCAGGTGGAGGAGACCGCCTTCGAGATAAGCGTAGGCCCCGGCCGGCACCTGGCACCCCCCGCCGACGGCGCGGAGAAAGCCTCTTTCCGCCTCCACCGCCGCCCGGGTGGGGCCGTGGTCCAGTGCCCGGACCAGCTCCTCCAACTCCCCGTCCCCCTCCCGCGTCTCCAGAGCCAGCACCCCCTGGCCCACGGCGGGGATGAATTCCCGGGGAGAAAGAGGCTCCCCCCCGGGGTCAAGCCCCAGCCGCTCCAGCCCGGCCCGGGCCAGCACCACCCCGTCTACCCTCCCCTCCTCCAGGCGCCGGAGCCTGGTATCCACGTTGCCCCGCAAAGTCACCACCTCGAGATCGGGCCGCAGCCGGCGCAGCTGAAACTGGCGGCGGAGGCTGGAGGAGCCTATCCTGGCCCCCGGAGGCAGGGAAGAAAGCCCTCCCCCCTCCCGGGTGACCACCACGTCCCGGGGATCGGCCCGGGGGGGGAAGGCGGAAAGGGAAAGGCCGGGGGGTATCTCCGCCGGCACGTCCTTGAGGCTGTGCACGGCGAGATCCACCTTCCCCTCAAGAAGAGCCTCCTCGATCTCCTTGACGAAAAGCCCCTTCCCTCCCAGGGTGTAGAGGGGCACATCGCGGATGGCGTCTCCTGAGGTGCGGATGACGCAGAGCTCCACCTTAAGCCCCGGCCATCTCTCCTCCAGCAGACGGGCCACGTACCGGGACTGGGTGAGAGCCAGCTTGCTCCCCCGGGTGCCGAGCCGGAGCCGCATCAGAAGACGGGCCTCCGCTGAAGCGGCATCAGAAGACGTGCCTCCGGGAGAGGAAGAGGTTGACCACGAAGAAGTTGAAGACCAAAAGGCCGAATCCCCCCACCAGCAAGTAAGCCGCCCGCTTCCCCCGCCAGCCCAAAAGCACCCGGGCTAAAAGGTAGCAGGCGTAGACCAGCCAGAGCAGGATGCTGAAAAGCTCCTTCGGCTCCCGAAGAAAGGGAAGACCCCAGGCCTGGCGGGCCCAGAGAGAGCCTATGGCGATCCCCAGGGAAAGGAGGGGAAAGCCGTAGAGCACGAACCGGTAGGCCAGGGAATCCAGGGTGTCGAGGCTCGGCAGCCGCTGGTAAAAGAGGTGGAAGTCCTTGCGGCGCAGCTTTTTCTCCTGCAGAAGGTACATCACCGCCGCCACAAAGGCCAGGGTGAAGGCCCCGTAACCGGCCAGCGCCACGAGCGAATGGACCAGCACCCAGTAGCTGGCCAGGGGCACCCCCGCCGCCTCCCAGGGGCGGGGGAGAACCCCGGCGTAGACAAAAAAGAGCAGGGCGAGAGGCAAAAGGAAAGCCCCCGCCACCTTGAGCCCGGTGAGGAACTCGAAGAGGAGGTAGTTCAGCATCACCACCCAGGCCAGGGAGAAAAGGGCCTCAAACCCGGAATAGAGAGGGGGGTGACGGAGGTGGAACACCAGGAGCACCAGGGTGAGGGTGTGGAAGCCGAAGGCGGCCAGAGCCATAACCGTGACCAGCCTTCCTCCCTGGCGGAGATAAAAGTAGGCGATGTAGGCCGAGGTGCCGAGGAGGTAAAGAAAAGCCGTGAGCCCGAAGAGAAAGTCGAGGTAGGAGGTCACCCCTCGGGCCCCTTCTCCCCCGGTTGGAGGTTGAAGAGAAGGGAGAAAGCCTTGAGGTAAACCTCCCCGTCCTCGCCGCCGGCAAACTCCTTCACTTTAACCGTGGGGTCATTCAGGATTTTGTTGACGATCAAAGCGGTGGTGCTGGCGATGACCTCCTTTTCCCGCTCCGTAAGCCCCGGAAGACGGTGGAAAAGACGCTCCAGCTCCTTTCTCCGTATCTCTTCCGCCTTCTCCCTGAGGCTCCTTATGAGTGGCACCGCATCCTGGGCCCGGAACCAGGTCTGGAAGTTCCGTACCTCCTCGGCCACTATCCTTTCCGCCTTCTGAGCCTCCCTCTTCCGCTCCTCCAGATTGGCCAGCACCACCTGCTCGAGGTCGTCTATGTCGTAAAGGAAGACGTTCTCCACGCTTCCCGCCGCCGGCTCCACGTCCTGGGGGACGGCGATGTCCACTATGAAGAGCGGCCGGTAGCGCCGGTGGCGCATAGCCTCCCGGACCATGTCGGCGGTGATGACGTACCCCGGAGCGCCGGTGGAGCTTATCACCACCTCCGCCTGCTGCAAAGAAAGCCCCAGGTTCTCCCAGAGCACCGCCCGCCCTGAATACTGTGCGGCCAGCTCCACCGCCCGCTCGTAAGTGCGGTTGCAGACCATCACCTCCCGCACCCCGCTGTCGAGGAGGTGCCGGGCGGTCAGGTCAGCCATCTTCCCCGCCCCCACGATGAGCACCGCCACTCCCTTCAAGCTGCCGAAGATCTTTTTGGCCAGCTCCACCGCCGCGTAGCTCACGCTCACCGCGTTCTGACTGATGGCTGTCTCGGAGTGCACCCTCTTCCCGCAGGCCACCGCCTGGTTGAAGAGGGCGTGGAGGTATTTGCCCAGAAATCCCTGTTCCCCAGCCAAAAGATAGGCGTCCCGCACCTGCCCCAGTATCTGGGTCTCACCCAAAATCATGGAATCGAGTCCCGCGGCCACCCGGAAGAGGTGGCGGGCCACCTCCAGGTCGGAAGCCTGGTAAGTGTGGGGCTCGAGCTCTCTGACCTCCACCCCCTTGGCCTGGGCCCAGAAGCGGAGCGCCAGCTCCGGGGCCGGGACGCCGTCCTGGAAGGCCAGGTAGAACTCGGTCCGGTTGCAGGTGCTGATAAGACAGCTTTCTTCTATCCCCGGCAAAGAGCAGAGAGCCGCCAGCGCCTGGGGTATCTCCCCTGCCGCCCAGGCCAGCTTGCCCCGCAGCTCCACCGGGGTGGTTTTGTGGCTCAAGCCCAAAAGCGCCAGCTGCACGGCCTTAATTCCAGTTTAGCAGGGCTTGTGTGCCCAGTGGATACAGGCGATGCCACCGCTCAAAGGACGCCACCGTACATCGGACCATCCGGCCCGGGAAAACATGTCCGCTAGCTCCCGAGGCCCCGGGAAGCTGGTCCAGGAAAGGTATATCCACCGGTAGGGCGAAAACCCGGCCTCGCCCGAGGCGGCCCAGAAACCCAGAGCCGGCACCACCCGCCCGAGGTAGAAACGGAAGAAAAGGCGTACCAGAGGGGAGGAGGGCTGGCTCAGCTCGAGGCAGAAAAACCTCCCTCCCGGACGGGTCACCCGGAAAGCCTCCCTGAGCCCCTGGGAGAGGGAGGAGAGGTTGCGGAGCACAAACCCGGCCAGCACCACGTCGAAGGAATGATCGGGAAAAGGAAGAGCCAGCGCGTCGGCTAAAAGGAAGCGGATGGGAGCCGACACCTTCGCCCTGAGCCGGCGGCGGGCCCGCTCCAGCATCTCGGGGGAGATGTCCACCCCCACCACCTCTCCCGCCGGTCCCACCCGGCGGGCGGCCAGAAAGGAGAGATCCCCCGTCCCGCATCCCAGGTCCAAAACCCTTTCCCCCGGGCGGAGGGCGGAAAGGCGGTCGAGACTCTTCTGCCACCACCACCAGGCTCCCCCGGTCATCACCCGGTTCATGAGGTCGTAGCCGGGGGCGATGCGGCCGAAGACGGAGCGGATGAAGTCCGAGCTCAAGGCCGGCCCGGGACCGCGGCGGCCGCCAGCTCCCGGTAAAGCTCGAGCAATCGGTCCGCCTGGCGGGAAGCGGAGAAAGACTCCGCTGTTTTCATCCCCTCCGTAGCGAAAGAGAGCCGGAGCTCTGGCCGGGAAAGGAGAAGGCTCACCCGCCGGGCCATCTCCCCCGCCTCGGGAGGGGAGAGAAACCCGTTCCGCCCGTCCTCCACCACGTCCACCGCTCCTCCGGCCCGGGCGGCCACCACCGGAAGCCCGGCCGCCATGGCCTCCAGAAGTACCAACCCCTGGGTCTCAGTGGTGGAGGGGAAAACCAGAAGGTCGGCCGAAGCGTAGACGTGCCTGAGCTCCCCCGGTTCCACCCGACCCAGAAAGTGCAAAGAGGAGGAAAGACCGGCCCGGAAGGCTAACGACTGAAGATGGGACCGGAGAGGGCCATCCCCCGCTAGGACCAGCGAGGCCTCCGGGAAGAGAGGCTTTATCAGGCGGAAAACATCCAGAAGGAGAAAAAGGTTTTTCTCTAAAGCCAGCCGGCCCACGTAAAGAAGCACCGGGCTTCCGGCCACTCCCCGCTCCCGGAGCCAGGAAGGATTACCCCCCCGCCACTCCCCTGGCTCGATGCCGGTGGGTATCACCCAGACAGGAACCCGCAGTTCATGGGAGCGGAGAAAACGGGCCAGAGTCTCCGAAGGGGCCACCACCACGTCGCAGGAGGAGGCGAAGGAGAGAGTGTAGCGCAAAACCAGCTCCTCGGAGCGCTTCTCCAGGAGGGGGAAGTAGTGGCTGTAGAAGTGATAGTAAGTGTGGTAGGTCATGATGACCGGAATCCCGAGCTTCCTTCCCACCTTCCTTCCCGCCCGGCCCAAAAGGAAGGGGGAGTGGAGGTGGACGATGCGGGGGGAAAGCCGGCGCACGGTGGAGACGAGGCGCAGGCTCAGGGGAAGGGCGATGCGGAAACCTCCTCCCCGGGGAGCCGGGAGGGAGAAAAAGCGGAACAGCCCTTCCTCTTCCTCCGCGCCAGGGTAGCGGGGGGCGAAGAGGTAGGTTTCCACTCCCCGAGCCCGGAGGTGGGGCAAAAAGGTGTCGAGGGAGCGCACCACCCCGGAGAGATAGGGACGGTAGCTGTCGGAGAATACGGCCACCCTGAGCCCGGCTTCAGTTTTCAGCTCCGCCATCTGCCTGAGGCTTTACGTTTTTCCGCCGCCGGGTTCCCCATATTCCCCCTTCCTCATGCTTTTTTTTTCCGCCGCCGGGTTCAGCTCCCGCAAACGCGGCTCCCGGAGAGCCTCGCCTTTTCTGTCCGCCGCGCCCCAAGCGCCCTGTCGGCTCGTGCACCCTGCTTCGGCCACCGTTTCCGGAAGCGCCAGTAGGGAACACCCGGACCTAAAGCCGGCGGAAGTCGGCACTACATGAGGCCCAGCTCGCGCTGCACGTCGAGCAAGCGGGGAAGAGGTTCCTGCCAGAGCCACTCCACCCTGATCCACAAACCGGGGAGGACGTGGGAGCGGTAAATACCGGCGGCATCCGGCCGGCGGCGTTCGAAGCGCCCGTCCGGACCGAGCACGAAGAAGTCGGCCCGCCGCTCGTCCGGGTCAATGATCCAGTACTCGCGCACCCCGCCCATCTCGTACTCGGCGAACTTCTCCCCTCTATCGCGCAACCGGCTCTCCGGGGAAACCACCTCCACCACCAGGTCGGCCGGGCCCTCCAGGTGGGTGGGCTTCAGGAGACCAAGCCGCTCCCGGGACACGAAAATAAGATCCGGTTCGCGGCCGGCCAGATCCGGACCCGTCTTCATCTGGAACGGAGCCACCTGGACCACACCCAGGTCGCGGGATTCAACGAACATGCTCAAGACAGCCGAAAGGAAACGGATCAGGTCCTGATGCCGGTACGATGCCGGGCCCAAGACGATCGCCTCCCCCCCCACCCACTCCGCCCGCACCCCGGCGTAGCGGCGAAGGAATTCCTCGTAAGCGAGCGGCTCGGCTTTCAGCTCCCGCAGGTTCACCACCCCCGCCCGCACCCCCACTTAGTCTTTATCCTACCACCCCGGTTCCCGTTCCCGGTACCGCTCGCCCGCCCCGGGCCGCTCCATCGCTCGCTGCGGGCAACTTCACTCCCCGCCGGAGCCGAGGGCGGAAGCCAGGCGCCCGGCGGGTACTACGAAGCGGGCCCCGAGGCGGGCCAGTTTCTCTCTCCACCGCTCGTAGCCCCGGTCGAGCTCCCCGGCGTTCCCAAGAACGGTTTCCCCCCGGGCGGCCAGTCCCGCCAGGAGAAGAGCCGCCGCTCCCCGCAGGTCGGCCGGCGCCTCCACCTCCGCTCCCCAGAGGCTCTCCACACCCCGCACCAGGGCCTGCCGGCCCTCCACCTCCACCTCCGCCCCGAGCCTCCTCAGCTCCGGGACCACCTGGAAGCGGTTTTCGAAGATCCTCTCCGTAACCCGGGACGTGCCCCGGGCGAGGGAAAGAAGGACCAGGAAGGGGCTCTGCAGGTCGGTGGGGAAGCCGGGGTGAGGCATGGTGACCACGTCCACCCCCCGGGGACGGGACTCCGCCCGCACCCCCACCCGGTCCGGATCCCGGAAAACCTCCACCCCCGCTTCCTCCAGCTTGGCCAGAAGAGGCTCCAGGTGCCCGGGTATCACCCCCTCCACCCAGACCTCCCCCCGGGTAACCGCCCCGGCCAGCAGATAGGTGCCGGCCTCGATCCGGTCCGGGATCAACCGGTAGAAGCGCACGCCCCTGAGTTTACACCCCCCCTTCACCCGGATGAAGCTCGTCCCCGCCCCGGAGACGGAAGCCCCCATGGCGCAGAGGAAACTGGCCACCTCCGCTATCTCCGGCTCCCGGGCCGCGTTCTCGATCACCGTCTCCCCCTCCGCCGCCACCGCGGCCAAAAGGGCGTTTTCTGTGGCCCCCACGCTCGGCTGGTCGAGGTGAATGCGGGCCCCCCGCAGCCGCTTCGCCTCCCCAAAGATATACCCCTCCTCCTCCCGAAACGAGGCCCCGAGCGCCTCCAGAGCCCGGAGGTGAAGATCTATGGGCCGCGCCCCTATGGCGCAACCCCCGGGGCGGGCCAGCTTCACCCGGCCCCAGCGGGCCAGAAGCACCCCCATGAGCACCACCGAGGCCCTGAGCTTCCGGCTCATGTGCTCCGGAACCTCCCAGCCGGAGAGGGAAGGGTGGACCACCACCCCCTCCTCGGTCCAGATGATCCTGGCCCCCAGCCGGGCCAGGATCTCCCCCAGGGAGAAGACGTCCCGGATGCGCGGCACCCCGGCGATGAGGGAAGGCCCTTCTCCGAGAAGGGAAGCGGCCAGCACCGGCAGGGCGGCGTTTTTGGCCCCCTGCACGCGCACCGAACCACGGAGGGGCCTTCCCCCCCGCAGGAGGACCGTCTTCAAGCGCTGACCATCTCCTTCCACCTCTTTTCCAGCTCCCCCACGAGGCAGATCTCGGGTTCGAGCTCCACCCCGAACTTCTCCTTCACCCTTCTACGCATCTCGGCCATCAAAAGGAGCACGTCCTCCGCCCGCGCTCCCCCCCGGTTTACGATGAAGTTGGCGTGGAGGGTGGAAACCTCCGCCTCTCCCCGCCTCAGCCCCTTTACCCCGCTCAATTCCAGAAGGCGGCCGGCGAAATGGCCGGGAGGGTTCCGGAACACGCTCCCGGCGCTGCAAAGGCCGAGCGGCTGCCTCCCCCTCCGGTAGGCCAGCATCTCCTCCCTGGCCCGCCGGAGCTCCTCCCTCTCCCCGGGCCGGAATCTCATCCGCACCGCTAAAACGAGCATCTTTTCTTTCTGCAGGCGGGAGTAGCGGTAGCCGAAGTCCATCTCCTCCCGGCCCGCCCACCTCAATCCCCCGCCAGGAGTCCAGAGGAGCACCTCCTCCACCACCTCCCCCACCTCCGCCCCCGGCACCCCGGCGTTCATGTAGATGGCCCCTCCCAGGGTTCCCGGTATCCCCGCCAGCCTCTCCAGGCCGGCAAGCCCCCTCTCCACCGTCTCCTGGCTGAGGCGGCCGAGCGGCAACCCTGCTCCCGCCACCGCCCGGGAACCCCGAAACACGAGCCACTTCTGGGAGGTCAGGCGGACCACCGTTCCCTCCACTCCCCGATCGGGGAAGAGCACGTTGGAGCCTCCTCCCAGGAAGAAAACCTCCTCCCCCTCCCGGGAAAGAAAATCAAGCGCCGCAAGGAGATCCCGGGGGGAACGGGGCTCCATCAGCCACTTGGCCGGCCCCCCGATGTGCAGGGTGGTGAAGGGGGCCAGCGGCACTCCCTCTTTCACCCGCGCCCGAAACCGG
>FWWL01006521.1_pt1 | contig 16856 bp, 19 predicted proteins | sample 2228331 | NCBI WGS metagenome assembly FWWL01 (sample SAMEA103939775, study PRJEB20133) | metagenome
CGCTCCCCACCGCCGGCTGGCACGCCGTGCGCATGGAATACGACGCCTCGACCGGGCTCGTGCAGGCGTGGGTCGACGGAAAGACCTCGCCCTCTCTCAAAGCAGTGGACCTGAGCCTGGGCGCCGGACGCATCGGGCTTGGCAGCTTTTTCAACACTGCGTCCTTCCGCCGCTTCCGGCTCGAACGCCGCTGAAAAGGAAGCCCCCGCTGCTATCCTGAAATCAGATCCTCTGGCATGTTCCTCAAAATCCTCGCCCATCCGGTTCTTGTGAACCTCAACTTCCATATGCCGATCCTCGTCGATCTCCGGCACCCGCTCATCCTGCTCACCGGCGAGAACGGCTGCGGCAAGTCCACGCTGCTGCACTCGATTTACTACGCCATGCGCGGAGAAGAAGTCGACGGCTACGTCTACCGGGTGGAGAACAAGATCGAATTCCCGAAGGTGTTCCTCTTTGACGCCGAACACCACAACCCGCGCATGCATCTGGAACTCTTCCAGAACAACCCGCAGATGCGCGAGTTCATCCAGATGGCGTCCCACGGGCAGGTCATGCTCTCGCTGTTCCGCGAGACCTTCCCCGCCCTGCCCGAAGGCACCATGCTGCTGCTCGACGAGCCCGAAATGGCGCTCTCGGTCTCCAACCAGAAGCGCATCCTCAAAATGCTGCTCGAACTCGTCGACCAGAAGAACTTCCGCATCATCTGCGCCACGCACTCCCCTGTGCTGATCGACGCGCCGGAAACCTACGTCATCAACCTCGACAACTACATCAACCGCAACGTGCCTGACCTGACGCTCGGCGTCGAAGGCTCCAGCACCATCCAGTGAAGCGCCGCGCCTGCGGCGGCTACGATGGATGAGGATGAAGCGCGACACGCTCATCGACTTCTTCGAGTCCATCGTGGCGCAGAAGGGCGTCTGCCTCGTCTATGACGACGGCATCCGCCCCCGCTCCTACACCTACGAGCAGCTCGGCGCCGCCGCCCGCCGCTTCGCGCTGCGGCTCGCCGAAGCCGGCGCCGGGCGCGGCGACCGCGTCATCCTCTGGAGCGAGAACCGCCCTGCGTGGATCGCCGCCTTCTGGGGCTGCCTCCTCCGCGGCGTCGCCGTCGTCCCTATCGACGAAAAGCACTCCCCCGACTTCCTCGCCCGCGTCGTTCGCATCACCGCCCCCAAAGCCATCCTCCTCGGCGACGCCGTCCGCCTCGACTCCCCGCCTCCGGGCGTCCCCGTCTGGCGGCTCGCCGATCTCGATTGGCGCACGCCCGCGCCGGAAGTTCCGCCCGTCGAGATCACCGCCGCCGACACGGTTCAGATCCTCTTCACTTCCGGCGCCACCGCCGATCCCAAGGGCGTCGTCATCACCCACCGCAACATCCTCGCCAACATCGTTCCCGTCGAGCGCGAGATCCGCAAATATCTCGACTATGCCCGCCCCTTCCATCCCATCCGCTTTCTCGACCTGCTCCCCCTGAGCCACATGTTCGGGCAGGCGATGGCGGCATTCATCCCTCCGATCCTCGGCGGCACAGTCATCTTCCTGCGCACGCAAGACCCCCGCGAAATCGTCCGCCAGATCCGCACCCGCCGCATCAGCGTCCTCGTCTCCGTACCCCGCATCCTGGAACTCCTGCGCGAATACATTCTCGCCATCTGCCCGGAAGCCGCCCAGCCCGCTCCGGCGGGCGAGAAATTCTGGCGCCGGTGGTGGCGCTACCGCCGCGTTCACAACCTGTTCGGTTGGAAATTCTGGAGCTTCATCGTCGGCGGCGCCGCGCTCGACGGCGCGCTCGAACAGTTCTGGGGCAAGCTCGGCTTCGCCGTCATCCAGGGCTACGGGCTCACGGAAGCCGCGCCCATCGTCACGCTCAACCATCCCTTCCACGCCCGGCAGGGCTCGGTCGGCAAGCCCATCGCCGGCGTGGAGATCCGCATCGCGCCCGACGGCGAAGTCCTCGTGCGCGGCCCCAATATCACTTCGGGCTATTTCAACGACCCCGAAGCCACCGCGGAAGCCTTCGAGGACGGCTGGCTCCACACCGGCGACATCGGCGAACTCGACTCCGAGGGCCGCCTCTACATCAAGGGCCGCAAGAAGGAGATGATTGTCCTCCCCGACGGCCGCAACGTCTTCCCGGAGGACGTCGAAAAAGTTCTGAACTCCATCCCCGGCGTCCGCGAATCCGCCGTAGTTGGCGCGCCCGGCCCGGGCGGCGAGTCCGTCCACGCCGTGCTCGTTCTCGATCCCGGCGCCGGCGCGGAAGCCGTCGTCCGCGAGGCCAATTCCAGGCTCGAAGAGCATCAGCGCATCCGCTCCTTCACCCTGTGGCCCGAACCCGAACTGCCCCGCACCGAGGGCACGCGCAAGCTGAAGCGCCGCCTGATCCGCCAGCACGTTTCCGGCGGCGCGAAGGAAGCTCCGAAGCAGAAGGCGGAAGATCCCGTCGCTGCCATCCTCGCGCGCTATTCCGGCGGACGTGAACTCTCCCCCGACGCCTCGCTCGATGAACTCGGTCTCACCTCGCTCGACCGCATTGAGCTGATGGTCGCCCTCGAACAGCAGCTCGGCCGCACCCTCGACGAGACCGCCTTCGCCTCTGCCCGGACTGTCGCCGACTTGCGAAAGCTCGAATCGGCGCCCCCCGCCCCTCCCGCTGAGCCGTTCGAGTTCCCCCGCTGGAGCCGCGCCCGTTGGGCGCACTGGCACCGCGTGTTTCACCTGAACGCATGGGTGCTCTGGCTGGCGCGCCTCTTCGCTTGGGTCCGCGTGGAAGGGCGCGAGAACCTCCAGGGGCTCGAACCGCCCGTGCTGTTCGCCTCCAACCACCAGGGCTACTTCGACACGCCCGTTATCTTCATCGCCATGCCGTGGAAGTGGCGCCACCGCCTCGCCCCCGCCATGCGCAAGGAGTTCTTCGATGCCCACTTCCACCCGGAGCGCTTCCCGTGGTGGAAGCGCTTCACGAACTCGCTCAATTACTACCTCGCCTGCCTCGTCTTCAACGCCGTGCCCATTCCGCAGCGGGAAGCCGGCGCGCGCGAAGCCCTGCGCTACCTCGGCGAACTCGCCGGCGAAGGCTGGTGCCCGCTCATCTTCCCCGAAGGCAAGCACAGCCGCGACGAATCGATCCTTCCCTTCCTCCCCGGCATCGGCATGATGGCGGCGCGCCTCGGCATCCCCGTCGTCCCCATCCGCATCCGCGGCTCCAACCGCGTCCTCCACCCGGACTGGAAATTCCCCCGCCCCGGCTTCGTGCGCGTCAAGATCGGCAAGCCGGTGCGCCTCGAAGGCGAGGATCACGCCGCACTGGCGCGCCAGCTGGAAGAGATCATCCGCTCCATGTAGTAAGATTCGCCCGAGGAGGGCTGCCGTGATCCTGGCCGCAGTGCTGGCGTTCACCGTGCACCCGGCTCCAGCACCGGCATCGCAGAACGAAAGCAGAGCAGCGCAACTCGCCTACGAGGTCGGCATTCGTCTGGAACAGGAAGGGAAGCTCGAAGATGCGTTGGCAGCCTACTCCGAAACGCTCCGGCTGAACCCGAAGTCCTCCGGCGCCCTGCGCCGCCGCGCCGCCCTGCTCTTGCAACTTGAACGCCCGGAAGAGGCAGAGAGCGACCTCGCCCGCTTGTTCCAACTGAACCGCTCCGATCCCGAAGCCATCCGCCTGCAAGGCGAACTGCGCCTCCGCCGCGGCGACGCCGCCGCTGCACTCGAAGCGTTCGATCAGTGCCTCGCCCTCCGCCACGAAACCTCCGCCGTGCAGCGCCTCCGGGGCCAGGCATTGGCCGCCCTCGGCAGGCACGAAGAAGCTCTCGCCGCCCTCGGCCGCGCCATCCGCCTCCGCCTCGACGACCCGCAGGCATGGCTCGCCCGCGGCCGCCTCCTCGCCAGTCTCGGCCGCCACCACGACGCCATCGAGGACTTCGACCGCGCCATCGCGCTGCAACCCTCTCTTTTCGAAGCCTTGTTCGAGCGCGGCCGATCCCAGGGCGATGTGGCCCGCTTCGACCGCGCCATCGCGGATTTCACCGCTGCCCTCAATTCTGCCCCTCCGCAATGGCCGCGCCGCGCCGAAGCCTTCCTCCTCCGCGGCGCCGCCCACGAGGTGCTTGGCGACTCCCGCAAGGCCCTGGCCGACTACGACGCCGCCATCGAAGCCCGCCCGGATTTCGTCCGCGCCCTCCTCCTCCGCGCCGACCTCCACAGCCGCGAAGGCCGCCACCAGCTTGCGCTCGCCGACCGCAACCGCGCTGTCGAGTTGGAACCCTCCAACGTCGCAGCCCTCGTCGCCCGCGGCGGCTCGCTGCACGCTCTTGGCATGCACGAACTTGGCCTGCAGGACCGCACCCGCGCCATCGAGCTCGAGCCGCAGAACCCGCTTGGCTGGCACGCGCGCGGCGCCGCGCTCTATCTGCTTGAGCGGTACGAGGAGGCGCTCGCGGATCTCGAACGCGCGCTGCATCTCCAGCCCGGCGATGAGGACTTGCGCACGCTCGCCGCTCAGGTCCGCGCTGCCGCCGAGGCCCGCCGCATGTCGGCTGCACAAGCGCCCCCTGCGCCCGCGACCGAACCGCCTGCGCCATCCCCGCCTGCTCCGGCTTCTGCGGAACAACCCTCCCTGCCCCCGCAGAAACCAGACCGCCTCGCTGCGCCACCTGCACCAAACCCTCCCGCCCCTCCGGCAGCCCATCAACCGGATGCTGACGCATCCCGGCGCGCCGCATCCTGCCACCAGCAAGGCAGGCGGCTTCTGCAAGAAGAGCGATTTGCAGACGCCCTCGAAGCACTCACTTGCACCGTCACTCTCGATCCCCGCTCCGCCCTTGCGTGGAATGCCCGCGGCTACGCCCTCCTGCGCCTCGGCCGCTTCCGCGAAGCTCTCGCCGATTTCGACCGCGCCCTCGCCATCAAGCCCGACTACGAGAACGCCCGCCGCAACCGCGAAGCCGCCCTCCGCCGCCTCGGGCGCCCCTGAGCCGCCCCCGGCTCACCCCGTCAACTGCAAAATGAACCGCTCCATCACCAGCCGGTCGTCCGGGCGTGTCGACTTCATCGCGCTGTCCGCCTCGAAGATCGCCTCGATCCGCCCCGCCCGCCCACAATCAATCTGTTCCCCGGGCCGTTGAAGGCAAAGCCTTGCTCCGTCGGTCAAGCGACAATACACTGAAACAGGGAGAAGAGAGTCCTTTCTCGGCAAGAAAGCCGGCTTCGGGCAGGACTTCTCAACAGCAGGCCCCGGCAAACAGGATGACCATCCGAATCCCTTCACGCCTCGCAAAGGATCCGCTTCTGGAAGCCGTGTGGGAACTCCGTTTCTCCGCCCGGCCGGGTGCCAGCCATGTCCTGCCGGGGCTCCTGTACTCGAATTTTCGGCGGGAATTTCCGAAAATCGTCCGCTTGCCTCTCGCTGACGCGCCAGATCAGCTCGTAGAATCCCAGCCGAGCCTGTGGTACTTGCCGCGGCTCAGATTTGAAGGCGAGGCGAAGGCTCTCCAGGTCGCCTGGAAAGCCGTCACTCTGAATTTCTTGCGCCCATACCCGGGCTGGAAGGTCTTCTCTTCTCAGATCGCGGACTTGATGGCTGAAATCCGGCGCTCGGAGATGATCGAAATCCCGGAGAGATTTTCTTTCAAGTATCTCAACCTCCTGCCGGAAACGGACACGCCTTGGCTCTCCCTGCTCAACGTCGATCTGAGGCTTGGGGCTTGGAACGTGGCCGAGTCGCCCGTTCAGATCCGGGCGCAGATCCGTTCGGGCGACTTCGATCACACGGTCCAGATCGCAGCGCCTGCGACAGTGGACCACCGGGGGACAGGCCTGCTGAAGGGAACAGTGGTGGAGATTGAGACTGCCTCGGAGTTGAGGGGAGAGAACCTGTGGGACTTGCTGGAAAACAGCCTCAATCCCGCTCACGCCGCCTGCAAGGAGGCGTTTTTCACTCTTCTGCGCCATGAGACGGTGGATTCTCTTCAGCCGGAGTTCGAAGAATGAGCAGCAGCCTTCTCTCACTTGTCCAGGTGCCCCACTCCGCGGTTGCCGATCCGGGGCTGTTTCCCAGCACTGTGGTCTCTGCTCAGGAAACTCACCCCGTGATGCAGGGGGCACCCGGCGCCCCGCTGCCAGTTCCGGGCGCCACCTTCTTCCGCGAGAGCTTGTTCTCCCCTCTGTGCACGGAATGGCGGCTGAATGAAGTATCGCTCTGCGCCAACGCGGCAACCCGACACACGCTGTTGGGACAGAAGCTGGAAGCGCTTCGAAAGAAGGCTTTGGCCAAGGGTCTCAAGCTGCTGGGAGAGGATGAGATTCTCGAGGAAGTAAGACTGCGCCGGGGGGAACAGCCTTAGCCGGATGGGCGTCCGAACTTATGTCGACAGCAGCGTCCTGATCGCTGCTTGGAGGGGAGAGGAAACGATTCAGAAGAGAGCCTTGGGCATCCTGCTCGATGAAGAGCGGCATCTTCTCGTCTCCGATCTGCTGCGGCTGGAAGTCCTGCCGAAGCCGAAATTCCATCGCCGTTTCGAAGAGGAACAATTCATGCTGGAGATCCTTGCGCTCGGCGAGGATGTCGATGCGACAGGCTCGGTGACGCGGCATGCCCTGTCCCTTGCAAGCAAATACAATCTCTCGGCAATCGATGCCTTGCACGCCGCGGCGGCGATCCAGGCCAAGGCCGACGAGTTTGTGACCCTGGAAAAACCGGACAAGCCGCTCTGTAAGATCACGGAGCTCAGGGTCGTCTCTCTGGCCACCCGCGCATCCTGATGGCGCCGGGCAGTTCCCTCACCCCGTCAACTGCAAAATGAACCGCTCCATCACCAGCCGGTCGTCCGGGCGTGTCGACTTCATCGCGCTGTCCGCCTCGAAGATCGCCTGAATCCCCGCCGCCAGCTGCCCGGCGCCGAACCGCGACGCCGCCGTGAAGATCTGCTCCGCCCGCGACCGCCACATCGGCACCCCCAGCCGCTGAAAATAAGTTTGCACCTCTTGCGCTGAACGCAGCTTCTGCTCCCGAGCCGCCAGCGCCATCCGGAACACGCCCTCCAGAAACAGAAGCGCCAGCGGCAGATACTCTCCGGCACGGATCAACAGATCCAGCAGATCCAGCGCGCGCGCCCGGTCTCTCCGCGCCAGCGCGTCCACCAGCTCGAACACCGTGGACTCCTCCGCATCCGGCACCAGCGCGGCAATGTCCTCCCCCGTCACCGCGCGCGCTCCGCAGTAAAGCGCCAGCTTCTCGATCTCCGTTTCGAGCCGCACCCCGTCGGCAGCCGTCACCGCCGCCAGCAGCTCCGCCTCGCGCCTCCCGAGCTTCAACCCGCGTTCGCCTGCCAGCGCCAGCGCCAGCTCCTGCGCCTGCCGCAAGTCCAGCCGCCGGAACTCGACCACCGCCGCCCCGGCGTAGAACTTCAGCAGCCGTTCCATCCGCGCCTTGTCCTCGCCCTCAAAGTCCCACCGCCGCGCGTCGAACACCAGCGTCACCCCAGGCGGCGGATCCTTGGCCAGCTGCGCGATCCTCTCCGGATCGCCCGCCTTGGCTTCCGCACCTTCCTCCTCCTGCCCGCGCGCCCGCGGCAGCGCCGCCTCCGCCGAAGCCACCCAAATCAATCGCCGCGGCGCAAACAGCGAAAACGACTGCGCGTCGTCCAGCACCTCGCCCAGCGAAATCTCCTCCAGATCATGCCGCACGTAGCCCTGTTCCCGCTCCTCTTCCCCCAGGCATTTCCGGATCAGCGCCTCCCGGCAGCGCCGCCGCAGGCTCCCCTCCGGTCCCGCAAACAGCAGCACCGCGGGCGGCGCCTTCCTCTCCAGCTCCCGCAAAAACTGTTCCGGCGTCATCGCGTCAGAAAGCCTCGAGGATCGAACTCACCACCTGCCGCGCCACCTCGCGGCTCAGCCGCTCCAGCGCCGTCGAACTCTCGTCGAAATACTGCGCCTGATCCGTGGCGATCTCGTAGCGCCCGCGGAACTCGTAGTTCTCCCGTTCGAACAGCACCTTCCCCGATTCGCGCTCCACCAGCTTCACATCCAGAAACACGTGCACCTGCACCGCCGACGCGCGTCCCGTACGCTGGTCGAACAGCGTCGGAAAGCTGAAATAGTTGCGCACTGTGCCGTACAGAACCGCGTCCGCTTCGTTCGGATCCGCCACCACGCGGTATCTCGTCCGCGTCAGAAACTCCCTCGTGATCGCCGCCGGCAATTGGCTCGTCAGACGGTAGCGCGGACTCGCGTTGGCAAACGCGGGAATCGCGATCGTCTGCAGCGTCGCGGGCAGCAGATCCGTGCGCCCGCCCACGTGATACCCGCACCCCGCCAGCAGGAGCGCAACCGCGCACGCCGCCGGCGCCCGCTTCACCTCGCCTCCCTCCCGCGCGCCAGCAGCCCCGCCGTCAGCAGCGCCGCCTCCGCGTGCGCCCGCAGATTGTCGAACGCCACCCAGAACCACGCCGCCTGCGGAGAAGAATGATCCTCGGCGATGTCGCTCACCGTCAGCCCCACCTGCCCTGCCACCGCGACATTCGAAGCCGGCTCCGCATCGGCGCGCCGGATGTCGATCCCCGCCTCCTCCAGCAGGTGCTCCAGCGCCCCCACCGGCGGGCGCTTCGCGAACTCCACCCACACGCTCATGCAATAGCCATGGAACACCGGCGCCTGAATCAGCCGCACCGACGCCAGCGGCACGTGCCGCGCACCCAGCAGCGTCGCCAGATGCCGCTCGATCCGCGCTGCCGCCTCGCCCAGTGCGTGCGGCGCAGCGCTTCCGTAGCGCGGCAGCAGATTGAAACTCACCTGCGCGTCAAACACCTCTTGCGGCAGCTGCCGGAAATTCAGCAGCCCCAGCGTCTGATTGTGCAGCTCGTCGATCCCCGCCCGCCCCTGCTGGCTCACCGGCTCGAGAATCGTCGCCACCGCGCGCACAATCGCGTGCCTCGCGTGCAGCAGCACCAGCAGGCGCGCCAGCGTGTGGATCGCATCCTCCTGAGCCGCCGCCTCGCCCCCTTCCAGCAGCGGCGCTCTCAGCCGCGACTCCGGCAAATCCTCGAACTGCCCCGTCAGGTCGACCACCGCCGGACGGTTCCCGCACTCCCTCGCCAGCGCCGCCGCTTTCTCGTTCACGTCGCGCTCGCCGCACAGCAGCAGCACGTCAGCTGCCTCCACCAGCGTCCGGTCGAGCGGGTGCATCACCTCCAGATCCTCGTCCTCGCCCTCCGGCGCAGAGACGATGTGCTCGCCCGCGCGGCTCGACGCCAGATGCAGCCGCACCGGCAGCTCCTGCTCCTCCACCAGCTCGCGAATCTCGCGTCCCAGAATCGTCTCGCCGCCTACCAGCAGCCAGTCCGTCTTACGCATGGCCCCCTCCGCCGGAAGGCGTCACCGCCGCGCCTGTCCCGCGCCGGAACAGCCCTCCAATCCGCGCCACGATGCCGCTGCCGACATACGCCGTCGCCATCGCCAGCAGCACCGCCTGCGAAAAGTTCCAGATCAGATAAAACAGCATCCCCAGAAGCACAACGCTGCGCGGGCTCCGCGGGCTCAGCAGGTTGATGTCTTTGAAACTCCGGTAGCGCCACGTGCTCACCATCAGAAAGCTCAACAGCGCCAGCAGCACCGCCCACGCCGCGCTCAGCGGCCACCACGTCAGCGGCTTCGATTCCGCCGCATACACCACCGCCGCCACCATGCCCGCCGCCGCCGGAATCGGCAGCCCCACGAAATACTTTCTGTCCGGATGCCCCGGATTCCTCGGCGCCGGGTTCGTTGCAATGTTGAACCGCGCCAGCCGCATCGAGCCGCAGCAAACGAACATGAACAGCAGAAAATAGCCCGCCTGCAGCACGTACTTCCGCGCTTCCGGCGGCGTCGCCGGATCCAGGAACTGAAACCCGTACACGAATGCCAGCACCGCCGGCGCAATCCCGAAACTGATCACATCCGCCAGCGAGTCCAGCTCCCGCCCGAAGTCCGAAGTCGTGTTCGTCAGCCTCGCAATCCGCCCGTCCAGCCCGTCGAAGAACACCGCCACCCCGATCACTTTCGCCGCCAGCTCCCAGTGCGGATTCGGACCCAGATGCCCCGCGCCCGCCCACAGCGCGCCCTCAATCGACTTCAGGATCGCCAGAAACCCCAGAAACAGGTTCCCAGCCGTGAACAGCGTCGGCAGCGCATACGCCGCGCGCCGCGGGCGCCGGTCCGGCGACTTCGGATCGATCAGCTTCTCCCGCAGGTTCATGCGCGGCGTCATCATCGCCTCATCACTCCGCCGGCGTCCGTTCCGCCAGAATCGTCTCCCCTGCGCGCACCCGTTCCCCTTCCCGCACGCGGATCCGCCACTCCGGCCCCAGATGCACGTCCACGCGCGACCCGAACCGGATCAACCCGATCCGCTCCCCGGCCGTAACGAAATCCCCCGGCTGCTTGTAACAGATCACCCTCCGCGCAATCAGCCCGGCGATCTGCGAGAACTTCACCACCCCGTCGCGGCCGTCGATCACCACAGTGTTCTTCTCGTTCTGCACGCTCGCCTCGTCGCGGCTCGCCACCAGGAACTTCCCCGGCTTGTACTCCACTTCCACCACTTTTCCGCCCACCGGCGCGCGGTTCACGTGCACGTCGAAGATATTCAGGAAGATGCTGACCACCGTCTCCTTCGCGCCCGCCTTGATCCTCACGATCTTGCCGTCGGCGGGCGAGATCGCATAGGGTCCGTGCGGCGTCTCGCGCTCCGGATCGCGGAAGAACCACAAACAAAACAGGGCGAAAATGTAGAACGGCGCGCCCGCCCACGGCACGAGCAGCCACCCCAGCAGCGCTCCCGCCGCCGCCGACGCCAGCGCGAAATACAGCCCTGTGATCACCATCGCGATGCCGGATCCCCTCCTATTGTCCCAGATGGCGCACAAGATGGGCCAGAAGAGCGATCCGCGCCGGCCCCGCCGCCTCCGCAATGCACTCGTGCGGCGCATGCGCCCCTTCGCCAACGCCCCCCAGCCCGTCCAGCGTCGGCACGCCCAGCGCTGCCGTGTAGTTCCCGTCGCTCCCCCCTCCCGTCGACGACTCCTCCAGCTCCATGCCCAGCCGCTCGCGCGCAATCTTCTGCGCCAGCCGGAACAGCTCCGCCACCGCCCGCGTCCGCTCCATCGGCGGGCGGTTCAGCCCGCCCTCCACCTCCACGCTGCACCGCCGGTCCACCGCCCGCAGCGCGCGGAACTTTCGGTCGATCCGGGACGCGTCCCGCATCTTCGCCACCCGCACGTCCACCACCACCTCCGCCTCGTCCGGCACCACGTTCGATCTCGTCCCGCCGCGCACCACGCCCGGATTCACCGTCAGCCCGCGCTCCAGATCCGTGAACGCCGCAATCCGCTCGATCTGCCTCGCCAGCTCCACGATCGCGTTCGCTCCCGCCGTGAAGTCGACTCCCGCATGCGCCTTCCGCCCCGTCACCCGCACCCGGTACGACCCAACGCCCTTCCTCGCCGTCTTCAGCTTCCCCTCCAGCCCAGTGCCCGGCTCCAGAACCAGCGCCGCCGCACTCGCCCGCGCCAGCTTCTCCGTGTACGCGCGCGACTCCAGGCTCCCCGTCTCCTCGTCTGACACCACCCACAGCTCCACCGCGCGCTCCACCGGCATGTCCAATTCGCGCAGCGCGCGCATCGCCGTTACGAAGAACGCGAGCCCGCTCTTCATGTCCAGCACGCCCGGTCCGAAAATGCGCCCGCCCGCCTCGCGCCACGGCATCTCCCGCAGCGTCCCCGTCGGCCACACCGTGTCCCCATGTCCCACTGCCAGAATCCCGGGACGGCGCTTGCTCCGCTTGCCCGGCAGCCGGAAGCTGAGCAGCAGGCACTTGCCCGCATTCGGCATCCGCACGAGCCGCGCCTGCGCGCAGTCGCGCGTCTCCTCCGCCAGCAGCTCCATGAAGCGCGTCACCGCCGCCGCGTCTTCCGTCGGCGATTCGCACTCCACCAGCCGCCTCAACAATCCGCGAGCCTCCGGCCACAACGCATGCGCTTTCGCAAGGATCTCGTCCATCGTTTGTTAGAATAGCGGTCTCATGGCTGTGCTCGAAAACATCGAGATCCGCGACATCCTCCCCCACCGCTATCCGATGCTGCTCGTCGACCGCATCCTGGAAATGGAGGAGGAGCGCATCGTCGGCATGAAGAACGTCACCGCCAACGAGCCGTTCTTCATGGGACACTTCCCCGAATACCCCGTCATGCCCGGCGTCCTCATCGTCGAGGCGATGGCGCAGGTGGGCGGCGTGCTCGTCCTGAAAACCGTCCCCGACCGCAAATCCAAGCTCGTCCTGTTCGCCTCCATCGAGGAGGCCAAGTTCCGCCGCCCCGTGCTGCCCGGCGACACCCTGATCATCGAGTGCAAGACGCTGAAGCGGAAAGAGACCGTCGTCAAGATGCAGGGCACAGCCTCGGTGAACGGGCAAGTCGTTGCCGAGGGCATCGTCATGTGCAAGCTCGTCGACCGCCCGGCGGCTTCCCAACCGCAGGGCTGAGCCCATGGCCATCCACCCCACGGCGATCGTGGATCCGGCGGCGCGGATTCACCCCGACGCCGAAGTGGGCCCCTATTGCATCATCGGCGCCGATGTCGAAATCGGCGCGCGCACGCGCCTCATGGGCCATCTCTTCATCGAAGGTCCGGCGTGGATCGGCGAGGACAACATCTTCTTCCCTTACTCCACCATCGGCGTTGCCTCGCAGGATCTGAAGTACAAGGGCGAGCGCACCGAAACGCGCATCGGCCACCGCAACCGCATCCGCGAGTTCGTCACCATCCACCGCGGCACCGCAGGCGGAGGAGGCGTCACCAGCCTCGGCGACGACAATCTGATCATGGCTTACGCCCACGTCGCCCACGATGTCCGCATCGGCAGCCATTGCATTCTCGGCAATGCCGCCACGCTCGCCGGGCACGTCACCATCGGGGATTGGGCCATCGTGGAAGCCTTCTCCGGCGTCCATCAGTTCTGCCGCATCGGCCGCCACGCCATCGTCGGCGGCTACAGCGTCATCACCCGGGACGTGCTCCCGTATTCGATGACCGTCACGCCACGCGACTCCCGCCTGTACGGCGCCAACAAAGTGGGCCTCGAGCGCCGCGGCTTCCCGCCGGAAACCATCCAGGCGCTGCACAAGGCGTTCCGCTTCCTCCGCAGCGAGTCGTTCAACACCGCCCAGGCCATCGAGAAGATCCGCCAGGAGGCGCCGCCGCTCGCAGAATTGGAAGAACTCATCGAATTCATCCGCACTTCGGAGCGCGGGATCATCAAGTGAGATACGGTCTCATTGCCGGCTCCAGCCGCTTTCCCGTCCTTGCCCTCGAAGAGGCGCGCCGCCTCGGCCACGAGGTCGTCGTTGTCGCCCTGAAGGATCACGCCCCGCCCGAGGTCGAGTCCCTCGCTGCGCGCTGCTATTGGATCACCATCGCCGAACTCGGCCGCCTGATCGACATTCTCAAGAGCGAGGGCATCACCGAGGTCATCATGGCCGGCCAGGTGAAGCACGTCTCCCTCTTCAGCTCCCTCAAGCCCGATTGGCGCCTCTTCCGCGTCCTCATGTCGTTGGAAGAGCGCAACACGGACGCCCTCATCGGCGCCATTCAGCGCGAACTCGAACGCGAAGGCATCCGCCTCGCCGACTCTACACTGCTTCTGAAACCATTGCTCGCTGCCGAAGGCCCGCTCACCCGCCGCAAGCCCGACACCGACGAACGCAAGGACCTTGACTACGGCCGCCGCGTTGCCAACGCCCTCGCCGGCTTCGACATCGGCCAGAGCGTCGCCATCTGCGAACGCGCCTGCGTCGCCGTCGAAGCCATGGAGGGCACCGACGCCATGCTCCGCCGCGCCGCCTCGCTCGTCAACGGCCGCCCCCTGCGCCTCGTCAAGGTCTCCCGCCGCCGCGCCCATCTCCTCTTTGATGTCCCCGTCGCCGGTCCCGGCACCATCCGCACCATGATCGAAACCGGCACAACCGCGCTCGCCGTCGATGCCGGACGCACGCTCCTGCTCGACCGCGAAGAAATGCTCTCCCTCGCCGACCAGCACGGCATCGCTATCGTCGGCTATCCTCCGGAGGAATCATGACCCCGCAGAAGATCCGCCTTGGCGTCGCCGGCGCCGGCGTGTTCGGCCGCAACCACCTCCGCGTCATCGCCGCCAACCCGCTCGCCTCGCTCGCCGCCATCTTTGATCCCGACATGGCACGCGCCCGCGCCGCCGCAGCCGAATTCGGCGGAACCGCCTGTGAATCCCTCGATCAGTTCGCCTCGCTCTGCGACGCCGCCATCGTCTCCTCTCCCACGGTCACGCACGCCGAAGTCTCCTGCCGGCTCCTCGAAGCCGGGCTCGACGTCCTCGTCGAAAAGCCCATGGCCGCTTCCCTCGACGAAGCCCGCCGCATGATCGACGCCGCCGCCAGCCACGCGCGCATCCTCCAGGTCGGGCACCTCGAACGCTTCAACCCGGCTGTCGAAGCTGCCTTCCGCCTCCTCCGCCTGCCGCTCTTCTTCGAAGTCCACCGCCTCAGCGTCTTCTCCCCCCGCAGCCTCGACGTCGACGTCGTCGCCGATCTCATGATCCACGACCTCGACCTCGTCCTCTCCATGACTGGCGAAGAGCCCTCCGAAGTCCGCGCCGCCGGCATCGCCGTGCTCTCTCCCAAACCCGACATCGCCAACGTCCGACTCGAATTCCCCGGCGGCTGCATCGCCAATCTCACCGCCTCCCGCGTCTCCACCGAGCGCGTCCGCAAGCTGCGCTTCTTCCAGCCCCGCCAGTACGTCTCGGTCGACTACTCGAAGCAGGAGTGCCTCTCGATCCGCGTCACCGAAGACCGCCAGATCCGCTTCGAACCCCAGCCCGTCGAAAAATCCGAGCCGCTCGCGCGCCAGCTTGCGTCCTTCCTCGCTTGCATCGCCTCCCGCAGCCGCCCCGTTGTGGATGGCGAAGCGGGCGCCCGTGCGCTCTCGGTAGCGCTCCGCATCGCCGGGCGGATCGCTGAACACGGCAAAGTAGTAGCCGCCCGCCTCGCCTCCGCGTCAATCTAGGAGAAGAGGCCCCGCCTCCTCTCGCGGATGACCACCCGAGCCGATTCCCGCGCCGTCACCACTGACGCCGCGCCGCGCCTGCTGCTCGAACTGCGCGACGAAGGCGCCCGCTCCCGCCACGCATGGGCGGCTCTCGGCGCCGTGGCATTCCACGCCGCGTTCTTGGCTCTGCTGTGGTGGATGCCCGCTCCGCGCGTTCCCGTCCGCAGCGCCACCGAAGTGTTGGTCGACTTGCGCAAGTCCACGCCGCTCGTCGCCCCGCCCGCGCCCTTCCGGCTCACGCAGAAAGAGCCGCAGCGCGGCAAGCCCGCCGCGGAAGTCGACATCTCCGCCCTGCTGCCGCGCCCCGCCATCCAGCAGCCGCAGCGCGGCTCGCCCCGCGCCTTTCAGCCGCCGCCGGGTGCGCCCGCCGCTCGCAGGAGCCGCGAGCTGGATCTCGACATCCCCGACGTTCCCATAGCACAGGCATTGCCGCCCCCCGCACCCGTGCCCGGCTCTGGATTGGCGGATCTGCCCAAGCCTGCGCCCTCGAAGCGCGAGAGCCCGTTCGAATCGCTCGCTGCCGCCTCCGCTCCCTCCAGCCAGCCGCGGCTCGCGCTGCCCGGCGGCAGCGTGCAGGAGTCGGTCAAGTCCGTTGTCCGCGGCGCCGGCGGCGCGGGCATCACCGTCGGCGACGTTCCCGGTTCAGGCAGCGTTAGCGAAGGCATCGTGCAAACGCCACGCCCCGGGCGCCCCGGGTCGACGCTCGAGCTTCTCAGCGATCCCCGCGGCGTGGACTTCCGCCCCTATCTCATTCAGGTGCTCGCCTCCGTCCGTCGCAATTGGTACGCCGTCATGCCCGAAAGCGCCCGCCTCGGCGCCCGCGGCCGCGTCGTCATTCAGTTCGCGATCAGCCGCAACGGGCAAGTCCCGAAGCTCGTTATCGCCGTGCCCTCTGGGCTCGACGCCCTCGACCGCGCCGCTGTCGCCAGCATCAGCGCCTCCAATCCCTTCCCTCCTTTGCCCCCCGAATACACTGGCCCCGAGATCCGCCTCCAGCTCGTCTTCTCCTACAACATGCCCAGGTGATTTGCATGGACTTCGACCCCTCCGCCGTCCCCAGCTGCTTCACCCCCTTTGACACTTCCGCCTTGCCAGCCAGCCGCGCCGATTCACTGAACCGTCTCCAGCCCGCCTTCTGTGACAGCACGCTCAGGTGACTCCCATGCATTTCCACCCCGCTGCCAGCCAAAACCGCTTCACCTCCGTCCCCTCCCCACGCGTGTCCAGCGGGCACCTCGGATCACAAGTCCGACTCCTGCCACTCATCTCAGCCAACCAGCCCAAGTGAATCACATGGACTTCGACGCCACCGCCCTGCGACGCAGACTCCGATGGGCACTGGCTGCTTACGCGGCCATCGCAGTCCTTGCAGCCCTCACCCTGGACGGCGCTCTGCTCTATCTCGTACTCCTCTTTCTCGGCGCACTCGCCCTTCGCAGCTGGATTGTCGTGAAACGCGAAGAGGTCGGATAGCCCGCCCACTGCCTCCACGCGCTTCCAGCCTGTTCCCCCGGCGCCTGCGTCGGGGCCGCACGATCTTCGCAGCCGCTGTGCCCTGAGGAGATGGGGACAGACCACTCTGTCCCGCCCACTCACCGCTCAAAAGCCCAACGATTGCCCACACGTGGACAGAGCTGTCTGTCCCCATCTCCGCCCTTGCCCTGTTCCGCCGACGCATGCTCCGAGACCGCGTAGCTTGCGTTGTTCCCCCGGCGCTCGCGCCGGGGCCGCACTGCGTG
>FWWL01006522.1_pt1 | contig 16856 bp, 18 predicted proteins | sample 2228331 | NCBI WGS metagenome assembly FWWL01 (sample SAMEA103939775, study PRJEB20133) | metagenome
TAAAGGCCCGGGCCAGGCCGGAATGGCCATCCTCGACCCCCGCCTGCAGGATGATGGCAACCTTGCCGGGCATGCCCTACCTCCTGCCATGGTATTAGCCTACTCGGTCTGTCTGCGGGCTAGCTGGGCCCCCGGTCCGGCCAGCTTGATGCCGAAGAAGTAGCCGAGGACCCCGCCGAAGAAGAAGACGTGGGCGATGAACTGCACGACCGGGTTGGCCATCCCGAACCAGGGGAATGCCACCGGGGCGATGAGATAGAAGTTGACGAGCCAGAGCGCAAGGCCCCAGACCATCCCGACGCCCGTCACCACCCCGACCGACGACCGCAGCACCGGAAGCCCCAGCGCAATCAGCCCCAGGACGACGCCGTAGGTCGCCGAAAGGACCATGTGGACAATCACCCCGGCGAGCAGCGTGTAGGCCGTCGGAGCAGCCGGCGGCAGAACGCCGGGCCCGAGCGCGATGGCCCCGATCATCTGGAGCGGTGCCACCGCCGGCATCCCCAGCAGCACCGCCATAACCATCTCGCTCAGGGCGAAGATGACCCCGGCGATGATGCCGCCGATGACCCCCCACTTGAGCGCTGAAGCGACGTCTACCCGAGCCATTCGCTATCCTCCTTTCGCTTCCAGCAGTGCCCGCAGCGCGGCCGGGTCGCGGATGCGGATGTGCTTGCGGCCCAGCTCCACGAGCCCGGCGGCCTGCAGCTCATCCAAAACCTTCGTGACCGTCTCCCGGTACGCGCCGACCATGTCGGCCAGCTCCTGATGGGTCAGGCCTTCAATTACCCCATCACCCCGCTCAGCCAGCCGCAGTAATACGGCGGCCAGCCGCTCGGGCACACTGCGGTAGGCCAGGTCTTCCAGGCGGGCCTCCGCCTCCGCCAGGCGGCGGCCCAGCACCTCCAGCATCCGCAGCGCCACCTGGGGTCGGCGCAGGATAAGCCGCTCGATGTCGGCCCGCCCCAGCAGGCACAGGATACAGTCCTCGATGGCCTCGGCAGTGGCGTTCCGCATGTGCTCGCCCAGCAGCGGCATCTCTCCGAAGAACGTCCCGGGCTCCAGCACCGCCAGTTCGAGCTTCTTGCCGCTCGGACTCAGCCGGTAGAGCCGCACGCGCCCCCTCTTGAGGAGAAAGAGTCCCTCCGCGCGGTCCTCCTGGCGGTAGATGACCCGGCCCCGGGGCATGGTGACCATGCGGGCGGTCTGTTCGAGCCAGGCCAAATCGTCAGGCAGCAGGTCGCAAAAGATGTCAATCTCGCGCAGAAACCGGCGCTTGTGGAGGCTCGCCACCCCGGCTCGGGCGGCCCCCAGGACCGTGCCACCCCGGTTAGGTTGCGCAGTACCCATCCCTCTATTCCTAACAACAGGCGGTGCCCATCGTCAGTAATCCAGATTACAGTTGTCCCCAGCCCAAGAATAGCTCAGCCCTGGGGCAGGCCGTGCGGCCAGACCTCGGCCGTCGGCCGGGGTACGAACGGTGGGCCCGGAAGTTTCGGGGTCCGGAGGCTGTCCCCTGCGGCTGTGGAATGGCTAAATTCAAGAAAACCCGCAGTATGTGCCAGATAATGAAAACGAACGTTTTGCAAAGTGCGAGTTACGACGGCAAATTTGACAGCCAGGTCGGTTTGCCCTTATACTTAGCCTAAGAGTTTACAAACCGGGTTTTCAAAATCTGGCTCTGGAGGTAGTGCCCGATGCCACGTGGTCGTTTGCCGAAGGGAAAAAAGGCCCAAACGGTCCGGCCCATCCGGTCGGTGCTTCGCACCCTGGAGCTCCTCAAGGCCCTGGGCGAGCTGGGCGCCCCGGCCGGAATCAGTGAACTGGCCAGGATGCTCGGCCTCTCCCCGAGCACCGTCTACCGCATCGCCTACACCCTTCAATCCGAGGGCTTTCTCAGCCAGGACCGCCAGTCCGGAAAGTATGCGGTCGGTCCAACGTTCGTTCTGATTGCCGACCGCTGGTCCGGCCGCCGGCTCCTGGAGGCGAAGGCCCGGCCGGTGCTCCGCCGGCTGGCCGATGAGCTCAACGAGTCGGCCGGCATCGCCGTGGGCCGGGACGAGAGTGTCGTTTTCACCCTCGCCGAGGAGCCCCGCAACTTCCTGCGGGTCCACCTGCGGGTCGGTACGCCCCTGCCCCTCCACGCCACGGCCGTGGGCAAGGTCATTCTGGCGAGCTGGTCGGATGCCGAAATCGATGCGTTCTTGCAGGGCCGTCCCCTCGAGCGGTATACTGAGCATACCGTCACGTCGCCGGAGCGGCTCCGGGCCGAGCTTGCCCGCATCCGGGCGACGGGTCTGGCCGTAAATGATGAGGAGTTCGTCCCAGGTGTCCGCTGCCTGGCGGTGCCCGTCCGGGATTCCAGCGGCCACGTGGTGGCGGCGATGACGGTCGCCGGACCGGCCAGCCGGATGACCGGCGAGAAGCTGACCCGTTGCCAGGCAGCCCTGGTTCAGGCGGCCCGGGAGGTTTCGGCCGAGCTCGGCTACCGGGGCGGGGATGAAGCCGCTGCGGCGGCCCAGGAGGATGTGCTTGCATGGCTTACCGCCGGCGAAGCTGAATAGCTGAGGGCCGCTGGGGGCCGGTCGCATGGGTGACTCGAACATTGAGGCTTCACTGGCAGCCCGGCGGCTCCTCGAAGAGGTCGTTGGGGTCCGGCCCGGTCAGGAAGTTTTAATAACGGCGGATACGGGAACCGAGCGGCAACTGGTCGAGGTGATTGCCGGCCAGTGCTACGCCCTCGGTGCTAACCCGGTCGTTGTCTATTACCCGATGCGGCCGTACCCCTGTCAGGACCCGCCCGGAATTATCGGCCGGGCTGCCCGCAGCGCCGAGGTCTGGCTCGACCTGGCCGTCCACTTCTCGATCTACAGCCCGTCCCACCAGGACGCCGTCTGCAACGGCTGCCGGTACCTGCTGGTCGGCGGGCTCGGCCTCGATAGCCTGATTCGCCTGGTCGGTGAGGTGGATATTCCGAAGCTTCACGAGTTCGGCAGCAAGCTTCGAGAGGTTCTGCGGGCCTCGAAGACCGGCCGGATAACGTCCCGGGCCGGCACCGACTTCCGGGTTCAGACCAGCAATGACCGCTGGACGCCCCCGGCGAATTTGCGGGGCCGGTCGCTGGTACTTCCGGGCCAGGCCTCATGGCGGGTGGCCGAGGGCTCTGTCGACGGCCGGGTCGTTATCGACGCCACCCTCTGGCCCCCGGCCGAGGTCGGCCTGCTCCGGGAGCCGGTGGAGCTGGTCGTCTCCGGGTCGACCATCGTCGACATCCGGGGCGGCCGGGAGGCCCGCATCTTCGCCCGCTGGCTGGATAGCTTCGGCCACCCGGCCATGTACCGGATTTCCCACCTCACCTTCGGGTTCAATCCCCGGGTCATGCGGCCGACCGGCCGGGTCATCGAAGATGAGCGGACGTTCGGCTGCCTCGAAATCGGCATCGGCTCGGCCCGAATGGGGGCGCCGTCCCACGCCGACGGGATTATCCTGGCCCCCACCGTCGAGCTTGATGGGACCGTGGTGCTTCAGGACGGTTTCTTTGCCCAGGGCGAGCTTGCAGACCTGGCCCGGGGCCTGTTAGCCTGAGTCGGGATGTACCGGGTTCCGTTCGGCCGAGGTGAGTTAACCTTTGAGACGCCGCCCGGCTGGGAAGTGGACCTGGCCGAGCCGGAGCCGGCCGAGCCGATTCGTGACCTGGGGGCAGCGGTCGAGGCCGCCCTGCGGTCGCCCGAAGGCTCGCCGCCCCTGGCCGACCTGGCCCGGGGAGCCCGGCGGGTCTGCGTGGTGGTCACCGACCTGACCCGGGCCTGCCCGGACCGGGAGCTTCTGCCCGGAATTGTCGGCCAGCTCCGGGCCGCCGGCATTCCGGATGACCGGATTACCCTGCTGGTGGCCCTGGGCCTTCACCGGCCGATGACCCCGGCCGAGCTGGCCGAAAAGCTCGGCGAAGAGGCCGTTGACCGTTTCCGCATCGTTCAGCACGAGGCGCAGAATCCGGCCGAGCTGGTCGAGCTGGGCGAAACCAGCAACGGCGTCCCGGTCATCATTAACCGCCACGCTTACGAGGCGGACCTGCTGATTGCGACGGGCCTTGTGGAACCCCACCAGTACGCCGGGTTTTCCGGCGGGTCCAAGACCCTGGCCATCGGCGCCGGGGGTGAGCCCACCATCACCGTGACCCACGGCCCGGCCTATGTCGAGCATCCCGGCGTCCGTCTCGGCCGGGTCGAGGGCAATCCGTTCCAGGTTGCCGTCACCGAGGCGGCCGAGCGGGCCCGCCTGCGGTTTATCGTTAACGTGATTCCAGGTGGTGACGGGCGGCCGGTTGCGGTGGCCGCCGGGGCTCCCAAAGTCGCGTTCGCCCGGCTTGTCGAGCAGGCCCGCCGGGTCTTTACCGTCCAGGTTCCCAGGGTCTACGACGTGGCCATTGCCGGGGTCGGCTACCCGAAAGACACGAACCTTTACCAGGCATCCCGGGCGGCCAGCTACCTGGTCTTTGGACCGAAGCCGGTGGTGCGGCCCGGCGGGTTTATTATCGTCCCGGCCAGGCTCGACGAGGGGCCGGGACAGGGACCGGGGGAGCAGCGTTTCTTCCGGACGATGCGGGACGCGCCCGACGTCGGGACGATTATCGAGGAGGCCCGGGCAAAGGGCTACAAGGCCGGCGAGCAGCGGGCGTTCGTTATGGCGAAGGTCCTGGAGCACTGCCGGGTCATCGTCGTTGGGTCGGAGTATCCGGAGGTGGTCCGGCAGGCCAAGATGATTCCGGCCGCCACGATGGCCGAAGCCTTTGACCTGGTCAGGGCCGAACTGGGGGATCGGATTTCGGCCCTGGTGGTGCCCCACGCCCTGCTAACCGTGCCGGTGGTGGACGCCGGCGGTTGAAAGAGGCGTTATAATAAAAATGGCTCGGGCTCATAGCTCAACGGCAGAGCGGCCGGCTCATAACCGGCTGGTTGGGGGTTCGAATCCCTCTGAGCCCACCGGGGCGTAGCGCAGCCTGGTTAGCGCACTAGCATGGGGGGCTAGAGGTCGGCGGTTCAAATCCGCCCGCCCCGACCACCCGACCTTTCGGTCGGGCTTTTTTCTTTCCCCTCACAGGTCGAGCCGGCCCTTGGTCGAGGGGATTTCGCCGGCCCGCCTGGGCTCAATCTCGGCCGCCCGGCTGAGGGCCCGTGCCACCGCCTTGAAGACCGCCTCGGCCCGGTGGTGGTCGTCTTCCCCGGCCAGGAGCCGGCAGTGGAGGGTTACCCGGGCTTCGGTGGCGAAGCTCCGCCAGAAGTGGCCGACCAGGGACGCCGGCAGGCCGCCCACGGCCGGCCCGGTAAATTCAAGCCGCAGGTCCCAGTACGGTCGGCCCGAGATGTCGACGACCGCCAGGGCCAGCGCCTCGTCCATGGGGGCGTAGGCCTCGGCGATCCGCCGGATGCCGGCCCCGTCCCCCAGGGCTTCCCGGAACGCCCGGCCCAGGACCAGGGCCACGTCCTCGGCCGTGTGGTGGGGGTCCACGTGCAGGTCCCCTTCGGCCCGGACCTCCAGGTCGAAGAGGCCGTGTCGGGCCCAGGCCGAAAGCAGGTGGTCGAGCATCCCGATTCCGGTGGCCACCCGGGCCTCGCCCCGCCCGTCAATAACCAGGCGGACCTCGAGCCGGGTCTCCCGGGTTACCCGGTCAACGGCGGCCTGACGGGGGTTAACGGCCACCGGCCTCAGTCCTCCGGTTCGAGCCGGCTCAGGGCCTCGAGGAGCCGGTCGTTTTCTTCGGGCAGGCCGACGGTGATGCGGATGCCGCCCCGGGGCGGCGGCACGTCGAACCGGCGCACCAGGATGCCCTGCCGGGCCAGGGCCTCGGTCACCCGGGCGGCCGAACCCCGCCGGAGCTCCGCAAAGATAAAGTTCGCCGCCGACGGCAGCACCCGCAAGAAGTCGAACCGGCTCAGCTCGCGGAAGAGCCGCTCCCGCTCGGCGATGGTTTTGCGGACCGTCGACATCAGATACTCCCGGTCGGCCAGGGACTCGAGGGCGGCCACCTGACCGGGGAGGCTCACGTTGAACGGCGGCTTGATGCCGGCAATCACCCGGGCGACCTCCGGGCTGAAGACCCCGTAGCCGACCCGCAGGCCGGCCAAGCCCGCCCACTTGCTGAACGTCCGGAGCACCCCGAGGTTCGGGTACCGCGAAATCAGGGGCACAAACGTGTGACCCGAATACTCGTAGTAGGCCTCGTCGACCAGGACGTACGCCCCGGTTTCCAGGACCTGCCGGACCGTCCGCTCGGACTCGAGGTTGCCGGTCGGATTGTTCGGGGAGCAGAAGACGACGACCTTAACCCGCGGCCCGAGGGCGGCGATGACCTGCTCGGCATCAACCTCGTAGCTGACCGGGTCCCGGGGAACGGTCACCACCCGGGCGCCGAGGGCTTCCGCCGTGAGCCGGTACATTACGAACGTGGGGGCCAGCTCGACAACGGCCGTGCCCGGCCCGAGGAACGCCGCAAACGCCAGCAGGATAACCTCGTCGCTGCCGGCTCCGACGACGACCTGGTCGGGCGAGGCCCCGACGTATTCGGCCAGGGCGTGCCGCAGGGTTTCGCTGTCGGGCTCGGGATACCGGTGGTACGGGAGGGGGCGGGCGAGGGCCTCCCGGACCCGGGGCGACGGCCCGTACGGGTTCTCGTTGGAGTCGAGCTTGACCAGGCGGTCAAGGCTGAAGCCGTATTTCCGGGCCAGGGCCTCGGGCGAGCCGGCGCCCATATACGGCCGGCGGTGGCGGAGGTTCGGCCGGATGAGCCGCAAAACGTCCCCGGGCCCGGGGGCCGAACGGGGCGAAGGCCGAAGCTGTCTCACGACGGGGTGCCTCCCTTCAGCCGGATTTCGACCGACCGGGCGTGGGCCTCGAAGCCCTCGGCCCGGGCGATGGCCACCGCCGCCGGGCCGATTCGCTCCAGGGTCGGCCGGTCGATGGCCACCACGCTGATAACTTTGTAAAAATCCTCGGTTCGCAGGCCCGAGGCCCAACGGGCCGTCCCGCCGGTCGGAAGCACGTGGGACGGGCCGGCAACATAGTCCCCGGCCACGTGGGGGGCGGTTTCGCCGAGGAAGACCGCCCCGCAGTTGCGAACCCTGCCCAGCAGCCGCCACGGCTCCCGCACGGCCAGCTCCAGGTGCTCCGGCCCGAACTCATTCGCCAGGTCCACGGCCAGGTCAAGGCTCTCGACCAGGACGATGCCGCCCCGCTCGGCCAGGCTTGAGCGGGCGGCCGAGGCATCCGGCAGGTCGTTCAGCCGGCGCTCAACGGCGGCCTGGACGGCCCGGGCCAGCTCGGGCGAGTCGGTCATCAGGATCGATGTGGCCAGGGGGTCGTGTTCGGCCTGGGCGATCAGGTCGGCGGCGCAGACCTCCGGGTCGGCCGAGGCGTCGGCAATGGCCATCGCCTCGCTCGGCCCGGCGAGCATATCAATCCCGACCTGGCCGTAAACGGCCTGCTTGGCCAGGGTCACGAAGAGGCCGCCGGGCCCGACGATTTTGTCCACGGCCGGGACCGATTCGGTTCCGAACGCCATGGCCGCAATCGCCTGGGCGCCCCCGACCCTGAAGACCCGGTCGGCCCCGGCGACGGCGCAGGCCGCCAGCACCACCGGGGCAACCCGGCCGTCGGGCCCGGGTGGGGTGCAGACGGCGACCTCCCCCACCCCGGCAACCTTCGCCGGTATGACGGTCATCAGGACGGTCGAAGGGTACCGGCCCCGACCGCCGGGCACGTAGACCCCGACCCGGTCCAGGGGCCGAACGACCTGGCCGAGGCCCCCTTCGGCAAAGTCGACCCAGCCGGTCCGGGTTTGGCGGGCGTGAAACGCCCGGATCCGTTCGGCCGCCAGCCGGAGGCTTTCAAAAAGCTCCGGCCCGACCTCCCGGCAGGCGGCCGAAATTGAGGCCGCCGGCACCTCCAGGGCCTCCGGCCGGTAGCCGTCCAGAAGCTCGGTGAACCGCCGGACGGCGGCGTCCCCGTCCCGGCGGACGGCATCGATGATCCGCCGGACGGCTTCGGCGGCCCCAAGGTCCTCGCCGAAGACCTGGCGGACCCGGCCGGCCACGGCCGGCGGCAGGGTCTCTTCGGCCGGGGGCCGGCGCCGCAGAATCGTTGCCCTGGCTTCGTCAACGGTGTAGATTCGGATTGCGGCCATCCGTTCAGTCCTGCCGGAGGGTCTTGATTAGCCGTTCGAAGGCTTCGCAGCCGGGCTCAAAGACGTATTTCACCGGAACCACGGTGATCCCGCTGCCCCCGAGCCGGCGCAGGTGGTCGACCGCCGCCTGCATCTGCCGGATCGGCACAACCACCGTCACCGCGTACCAGCCGTTCATCCGGCCCGACTTGCTGTAAACGGGGGCGACCGTCGGCCCCTCGATGCCCGAAAGCTCGGGCCGGCTGATGACGGCCTGGGCCACCGACTCGGCCGAGTCGCCGGGGATGTTGCCGGTCACCGAATAGAAGCCGGACGCCCGGAGCCGGGCCTCGATCAGCTCCATAAACCGGCGGACAACCTCCAGGCGGTCGGGGTCGGTCCGGAGCCGGCGCCGGTTCGCAATCAGGCACGCCTCGGTCTGCAGGACCGTGCCCCCGGCGATGGTCTTGAGGCGGTTTTCCCGGAGGGTGACGCCGGAGCTGGTCAGGTCGGCAATGATGTCGCCGTAGCCGATGGCCGGGGCGGCCTCCACGGCCCCCTGGGCCTCAACCAGGGTGAAATGGCCGATACCGTTGGCCAGCAGGAACCGCTGGGTGAGCCGGGGGTAGCGGGTCACCACCCGCAGGACCTGGCCCCGGGCCCGGAATTCCACGGCGACCTCGGCCAGGTCCCGGACCGACCGGACGTCGACCCAGACGTCCGGCACGGCAATAACCAGGGCGCCCCGGCCGTAGCCCAGATTGGACATGGCAACCACCAGGTCGGGGGTATCGGCGGCCTGTTCGGCGACGACATCGTAGCCGGTAATTCCCAGGTCGGCCGCCCCGGAGGCGACCTTCTCCGGGATATCCCAGGCCCGCTGGAACAGGACCTCCAGGCCTTCGACCGCCCCGATCCGGGCAACATACTGCCGGGGACTGAGCCGGTCGACGGCGAGGCCGGCCTCGGCCAGGAATGCCAGGGTCGGCTCCTCAAGCTCGCCCTTAGACGGGATGACCAGCCGGACCGGCTCCACGGGCCTAACCCCCACCGGCCAGGAGCAGGTTTTCGACCGTAAGGCTGAACCCGATGGCCGGGGCCGGCGGCCCGCCCAGCTCGGCGCTCAGGCCGTCGTAGCGGCCCCCACCCCCGAACCGGACCTCCGGGTTCCCCGGCAGGGCAGCCTCGAAGACCAGCCCCGAGTAATAGCCGAGTCCCCGGCTAAATCCCAGGTCGAGGCTAACCCGGCCCAGACCACCCAGGACCGACTCGAGCCGGGCGGCCAGGTCGCCCAGCCGGGTGAGGGGACCGGGCTCCAGGCCGAACTCGGCCAGGAGGCGCCCGGCCGCCGGCAGAACCCCGGCCGCCGGGCCCCGCAGGGGGTGGAGACGGCGGGCAAACTCGATGGCCGTCCGCAGGGCAGCCAGCTCGTCCGAAAGGTTGAGCCGGCGGATAAGCCGGTCGGCGATCGCGTCCAGGTCCCGGCGGCCAGTTCGGCCCGGGGCGGCAATATTTTCCAGGACCGAAAGGACGAGTCGGCGGGCCCCGTCCGGGCCGACGGCGGCGAGCACGTCCCGCAGGCCGTCCGATTCTTCGGCTTCGGCCAGCTCGTCCAGGTAGCGGCGCAGCTCGGGCGGAAGGTTGCCGGCCGCAATCTCATCCAGGCCGGCGATAAAGAACGTCGTTAGCGGTTCGGTAAGCCCGAGCTTATTAAAGAGCCCGAGGATGATTCCGAGGTGGTTGAGCCTGAGTTCAAAGCCGGCAATTCCCGCCCTGGCCAGGGCCCGGCCCAGAAGTTCCAGTACCTCGGCGTCGCCATCCGGCTCCCCGACCCCGATAAGCTCGACCCCGGCCTGGTGAAACTGGATTGCCCGGCCGTCCGGACCGAGCCGCACGACCGGCCCCAGGTAATACCAGCGCAGGGGCAGGCCCGGCGCCCGTTCGGCCAGGATCCGAACCACCGAGGCGGTGAACTCCGGCCGAACCGAAAGCCGCCGGCCGGCGCCGTCGGTGAAGGTGACGATGCGGGCAAGGGCCTGGCCGCCGAACTTGCGCAGGTAAAGTTCGGCCGGCTCGACTACGGGCACATCAATGCCGGCGTATCCGGCGGCCTCGAAAATTGCGGCGAGCCGATTTTCGAGGGTTCGGCGTCGCTTGAGGTCGGCGGGAAGCCAGTCACCGGACATCGTGGGGAACCGGGTCAGGTTCAGTGTTCCGGACCGGGTGCCGCCCGCTCGGCCTTGTCCGGCTCGGGCCCGGTCGACTCGGGCAGTTCGATTCGGGCCGTAAGCAGGGTAACGCCGACCCAGACCATCAGGCCCAGGACGGCAAAGAAGCCGACGGTAACCACGATGGCCAGGGCCCAGTAGCTCTGGAGGGTGAGCCCCCAGACGTAGAGGGCGGCCGCAACGACCGCAACCACAATGAGGACGGCCCCGGCGAGCCTGGACCCCTGCATCCGGCCATCCCCCTAGCGCAGGTTCGGCGGCAGCAGGTTCGGGATCCCGTCCTCGATGGGGTACGTCTCGTTGCAGTTCTTGCAGTAAAGGGAGCCCTTAATGACCTCCTTTTCGTCCTCCTGCTCGACGGTCAGTTCGAGCTCGCCTTTACAGACGGGACAGGCGAGAATTTCCATGAGGTCGCGCTTCATCGGCAGGCCCTCGCAACTTATCTACAGCTGGATTCTATTCGAGACTACAAACCCGTGTCAAACGCTTGTATGGGTGGGCTCTGTCCCAGAGGCGGTGGGGGAAATTCCGAGGCCGCGGCCCGGCGGGTTCCGATTTGCAGCACCGGCCTCTGGCCGCGCTGTGCGCCGGTCAGCAGCAGGGCCGATTCGAAACCGGCAGCGGCTAAAGGCCGCTAAGCCATTTGATGGCTCGAGTACTTAAACCCAGTGCCCAGGCAACGGCCGCCAGGACGATGAGCCGCCGGCTCTGGTCCGGACGATGGATGACCACCTGCACGGGTTTTACCGAGGAGGCGTGCCGGCCGGGACATTTCCTCAGGGCGGTCCTCGGGCCGGGTCAGTCGCCTTCGGCGGCGCGGGCGGCAGGCACCTCCCTGGGAGCACCTGCCCTATCCCACCACCTTTGGGGCAGACCCGTGCAGGGCCCAATCGGGTATAATGGTATGGTGAACGCCTGTCCGGCACAGACCGGAGTTTCCCAGGGTAGGTGGCCATGCCGACGTACGAGTACCTGTGTGAAAGTTGCGGCTTCCGTTTCGAGCGGTTCCAGCGAATTACGGATGACCCTATCGCCCACTGCCCCCGCTGTCAGGGGGCCGTTCACCGGGTGTTTTTCCCGGTGAGCGTCATGTTCAAAGGCCGGGGATTCTACAGCACCGACTACGGCCGGGGCAGCACGGCCGCCTCCGGGAACGGTAAGGTCGAGGACCGGGCCGAAACGGGCACCGAGGGTGCCGGAACCGGCGCCGAAACGAAAGCCTCGGATAAATCCGGCACCTAATTGCGGGCGGTCGTCCAGCGGGTCAGCCGGGGTGCCGTCCGGGTCGACGGCGAGCTCATCGCCGAAATCGGGCCCGGGCTTGTCGTCCTGGTCGGGGTCGCCCGGGATGATTCGGATGCCGGTGCCCGCCGGCTCGCCGATAAGGTCGCTTACCTGCGAATCTTCCCCGACGACGCCGGCCGGATGAACCGGTCGGTGCTGGATACCGGGGGCGAAGTTCTGGTCGTAAGCCAGTTCACCCTGCTGGCGGACACCAGCCGGGGCCGGCGGCCGTCATTTGTGAATGCGGCCCCGCCCGAGCAGGCCGAGCCCCTGGTCAACCTCTTTGCCGAAACTCTCCGGGGGCTCGGCCTCAAGGTCCAGACCGGCCGGTTTGGGGCCCATATGCTCGTTGAGATTTTCAACGACGGCCCCGTAACGATTATTCTTGACGCCTGAACCGCCGGCTACCTCAGCTTGGTTATAAACTCGGCCAGCCCCTCCCGGCCGTCAACCCGGACCCGCGGCAGGGTGAGCCGTTCCTCCAGCCGCAGAATGTTCCCGGGCCGGGTCGTCACCGCCGTCCGGTAGCCGGCGGCATCCACCAGGCCCACAACTGCCCCGTTGTAGCGACCCGACGGGTAAGAAAAGTCGGTAACAGGGATCCCGAGCCGCCCTTCGAGCCGCTGCTTGCTTTCGAAAATTTCCCGCCGAACCCGTTCCGCCGGGGCCGTACTCAGGTCGACGTGGGTCAGGGTGTGGGAGCCGACGGTTACGAGCCCCTCGGCGAGGAGGTTTGCCAGCATATCCCAGGTGAGGTAAGCCGGCCGGTCCAGGAAGTCGACGATGACGTAAACGGTCGCTTTGAACCCCCGGCCCTTAAGAACCGGATAGGCGGCCGTATAAAAATCCCGGTAGCCGTCGTCAAACGTCAGGACCACCGGTTTGGGGGGAAGGGGCTGGCCAGCCGTCCAGGCGGCATAGACGTCGGCGAGGGTGACCGGGGTGTAGCCGGCATCGGCCAGGTACGCCATCTGCCGGGCGAACAGGTCGGGATTTACCGAAAGGCCCGCCCCGATCCGGTCAACCGGGTTCGGGTTAACCCGGACGTAGTGATACATCAGGATAGGCACCCGCAGGACGGGCGTCGGCTGGCTGGCCGGTTGCGCCGGCTGACCGCCGGCCGCCGGGCTGTGGCTCGCCGGGAGCACCAGCGGGCGGGCCAGCTCCGGTTCGGTCAGCACCGGGGCGCGGGGCTGGCCGTATTCTTCCGGCGGGATAAGAACCGTCCGGTGTTCGGTATCCGCCCCTCCGCTCAGGCCCTGGTCCCTGACCGGAACGCTACTTACCGTCAGTAAAAGCAGAACGGCTACGGCGACGTGCAGAGGTCGGCTTCGGTGCACCGCTCCGGCATCGCATCAGGGGCGTTCGGCGTCGTGGGCTTCGGGGAGCTGTTGCCTGGGCACCTCCAGGGCCGGGTACTCGGTCCTGGGATGGTAGATGCCCCGCAGCCCCTCCTTAAGGGCCTGCTTTATCCGCTCGATATCGCCCAGGGTAAGGTCGCACTCGTCGAGCTGACCTTCGGCAATGCGCAGGGCCACCATCCGGTCCACAATTGCGTCCAGCTCTTCGGCGGTGTGGGAGCGGGCGCTCCGGGCGGTCGCCTCGACGGTGTCGGCCAGCATTAAAATCGCCGCCTCTTTCGAGCGGGGCTTCGGACCCGGGTAGCGGAACTCTTCGGGGGAGACGTTCAGGCCGAGCTCCTTGGCCCGATGATAAAAATACTGGATCAGGGTCGTGCCGTGGTGCTCGGCGATAAGGTCCCGGATTCGCCCCGGAAGCCGGTGGCGGCGGGCAAGTTCAAGGCCGTCGGTCACGTGGGCCCGGATAAGCTCGACGCTGACCCGGGGATCAAGCCGGTCATGAATATTCTCCCCCGGCGCCTGGTTCTCGGTGTAGAACCCGGGCCGCAACAGCTTCCCGATATCGTGGTAGTAAGCCCCAACCCGGACCAGCAGCTTATCGGCCTTTACGGCCTCGGCCGCCCGCTCGGCCAGGTTCCCGACAATGAGGGAATGGTAATAGGTGCCCGGCGCCTCGGCCAGCAGGCGCCGGAGGAGCGGCTGGTTCGGGTCGGCCAGCTCAAGCAGGTGGGACCCGGTTGTAATGCCGAAGATGTGCCCGAGAACAGCCAGCGACCCCACGGTCAGGGCCGCCGACAGCAGGCCGTTCACCAGACAGATGAAGGCCAGGATGCCCAGACTCATGGGCTCAAGGTCCCGGGCAATAAGGCGGAAGCCCAGGGTTGCGCTCAGGCCGGCAAAGGCGACCCCCAGGCCGGCCAGAAAGAAGTGGTGGGTCCGGGCCGTCGACCGGGCCGCCGGGAGACCCATCAGACCGGTTACCAGGCAGTAGACGACGAACTGCGGGGTGCCCGACCCCACCAGCGTAAGCAGACCGGTCAGGGCAAGCAGGCTGCCCAGACCAACGCCAGGTCCGAGAAGGGCTCCGGCCAGCATCGGGACGGCGGCGGCCGGGAATGCCAGTTCGTAGTACGGTCGGCCGGGAATCGTCAGCCGGGCGGCCAGGACGGCCCCTACGATCAGGACGACAATCAGGCCAAACCGGCGGACCGAAAGGATCGCCCTCGGCTCGAAAACGGCCAGGAAAAGGCCTAAGGCCGCCGAAAGGCTCGCCGCAATCAGCCCGGCCGAGCCGAGCTGATACAGGTCGATGCTTCCGCTTGAAAGGCCGGTGGCCGCAAGCTTTTCGAGGGCCAGCGGCGTGGCGACCTCCCCGTCCCGCAGGATCACCTCGCCGGCCTCCACCGTCACCACTACCGGTTCGACCCGGCGCCGGGCGGCCTCCCGGGCCGCCTCGGTCTGGGCCGTATCCACGGTCAGATTCGGTATGATATAGGCCCGGGCCAGTTCGACCGCCACCCGGGCCTGAAGGGGGCTCAGGCCGGGGCTCAATTGCATCGGGAGCTGTTCCCGGATGGCGCCGACCTGTTCGGCGGTGATACGGTTCCGCATCGCCTCGGAGACGAGGCGGACGGCCTCGTTGCGGACCTGGTTCCACTCGGCCTCGGAGAGCCGCAGCACGGCCGCGATGCCTTCGGGGGAAAGGCCCGTATCGGGCAGCCGGCTGAGCTGAACCTGTTTTTCGGCGTCGGTCAGGTTCGTCGATTGCCGGATGGCCGTGACCTGGTCGCCGAGGGTGCGCAGTTTCTGGACCTGCTGGGTGGCCAGGCCGGGGTCGTAGGCGTAGATATCGGCGACCCGGGCGGCCGCCTCGTCCCGGGCCTGGTTGGTGAGAACCTGACTTACAAACTGGACCCGGCGGGGGGATTTTATCGTCTGGCGGGCAACATCCCCTTCCCGGAGCTGGAACTGGGCCGGCAGAAACTGAATGCCGAGGGTAAGGAGCAGGCTTACCGTAAGGACAGCCCAGAAGAGAAAGGCCCGGGTCCGGAGCTGCATCCGGTTCAACGGGGCTCCCCGCCCAGCAGCTCCTGCACCACGGCGTTCACCAGGCGGCCGTCGGCCCGCCCCCTCAGCCTGGGCATCAGGCGGCCCATAACCTTGCCGACGTCGCGGGGCCCCCTGGCTCCGACCTCCTCAATCACCTGCCGGGCCAGTTCGGCGATTTCTTCGCGGCTGAGCTGGGCCGGCAAATACCGTTCGAGGACCTCCAGCTCGGCCCGCTCCTTCGCCGCCAGGTCGGCCCGGCCCCCCTTCTCGAATTCGGCGATACTCTCCCTTCGCTGACGGATCTGGCGGGCAATAACCTCGTGAATTTCGGCTTCGTCGAGCGGGCGGCCCCGCTCGACCTCGGCGTACCGGATGGCTGAGCGGAGCAGGCGGAGGGTTTCGCGGGTTACGGCGTCCCCGCGTCTGGTGGCTTCGAGCAGGTCAGCATGGATCCGCTCCTGAAGCTTCCGGCCGCCTTCGGTCATAGGGAGTGGCCCCGGGCACCGCCGGGATTAGCCGCTATTTCGCAGGCTCTTGCGCCGCTTCACTGCGGCCTTCTTCTTCCGCTTGACGCTGGGCGGTTCGTAATGGGCGCGCCGGCGCGCTTCGGCCAGGATACCTTCCTGCTGGACCTTCTTTGTAAACCGCTTGAGGGCCTGGTCGAAACTCTCGTGTTCGCTAACGATTATCTCGGTCACTTAACCTCCTTGTCGGGCTCGAGGGGCCATTCCTCACCTGGATTATATCCCGTAGGCCGGGATGAGTGCAAAAACGGCGGCCAGTCCCGCGATTGACCTCATGCCTGGCCGGGCATCTGGCGTTAAACGGGGAGCTTGAGTACCCCGACGAGCTCCCGCACGGCCGCGGCCGACCGGTGCAGGGCCGCCAGCTCCTCTTCGGTAAGCTTGAGCTCAACGACCTTCTCGGCGCCCCCGGCCCCCAGGATAACCGGCACCCCGACGCAGACGCCGTTTATGCCGTACTCGCCCTGAAGGTAAACACAGGCCGGCAGGAGCCGCTTCTGGTCCAGGATAATGGCGTCGACCATTTCGGCCGTTGCCGCCGACGGGGCGTAGAACGCGCTGCCGGTCTTCAGCAGGCGCACAATTTCGGCCCCGCCGTCAATGGTCCGCTGGACCAGGGCCTGAATCCGTTCGGGCGCAAGCAGCTCTGTTATCGGGATGCCGGACACGGTGGCGTACCGCGGGAGGGGCACCATCGTATCCCCGTGGCCGCCCAGAACCATCGCCTGCACGTCCCGGAACGAGACCCCCAGCTCCAGGGCAATAAAGGTCCGGAACCGGGCCGAATCGAGCACCCCCGACTGGCCGATGACCTTCTGCCGGGGCAGGCCGCTCACGTGGAGGGCGAGCTGGGTCATGGCATCCAGGGGGTTTGTAACCATCAGAAGGGTCGTGTTCGGCGAGTATTTCATGACCTGCTCAACGACGGAGCGGATAATCTCCCCGTTGGCCAGGACCAGGTCGTCCCGGCTCATGCCGGGCTTGCGGGCCATGCCCGAGGTGATAACGACCAGGTCGGAGTTTGCCGTGTCGGCGTAATCGTTCGTCCCAATAATGTTGGTGTCGTAGCCGACAATCGGCCCGGCCTCCAGGATATCCAGCCCCTTGCCCTGGGGCAGGCCCTCGATAATATCCACCAGGACAATGTCGGCATAGCCCCGCTCGGCAAGCCGCTGGGCCAGGGTGCCGCCGACGTTTCCGGCCCCGATGATGCTGATCTTTTTGCGCATGGTTAACACCCCTTCCGGGAAAG
>FWWL01003575.1_pt1 | contig 16854 bp, 21 predicted proteins | sample 2228331 | NCBI WGS metagenome assembly FWWL01 (sample SAMEA103939775, study PRJEB20133) | metagenome
CCTTATCATCTTCCACAAGCATCACTTTTACGACTTCAGCTTCTTTTTTTACAGTTACTCTTATCCTTCTCGGAGGATGCTCTATACTCATCTTAAACAGCTTCTCGTTTATGCTTGGGTCTATCTTTACACTCTCTCGCGGTACCTTCATGTGATGAGATAGATAATCCCTTAATTCCCTCACAGCATATTTACTCCTTTGCGACCTGGGCTTTTGATAAGCTTTAGTCAGGTTTACATTGTATATCCTTTCTATGGTTTTTTTCTCAGCCATAGCAACGCCCTCTTATTTTTATCAGTTCTTTACCTTTAACTTGAGCTTTTGTGTCCTCCACTGTCTTCTGAATTTGTTGTAAGTTATTCTTCTTTTTGTCTTGGCTATCACAAATACTGGAAGCCGTCTGTTTTTTCTTCTCGCTTTTCCCAGCATAAGCTTTTTTTTCAACGATTTCGGAACGCTCATCATACATCACCGCTTGATTTTCTCTTGAATTCTATCTTTGGCTCAGGCGCACGTGGCACCATCTTAAGCAGTAGGTTCTTGAGTGCATCATCGCTTACTCTATTCTGCTCGTTTATCTTACCTGTCTGATAGAGATAAGCGAGGACCTCAACTGCCTTATCGTAGAGCTCTCGCTTGGATAACCTAATATTCATTATCCTCTCGTATGCTTCAGGGGTTAGCACTCTGACTAGCAGTGCTTTTTTCATAGCTTCAAGTTCCTGTTGTTTTTTTAGTTCTTCTAGGGCCTCGGCAATTTTGCGCTTTTTAGCCTGCCGAACTTTTTCGAGTTCTTCTTCCATAGTGTTCACGCCGACTGGCTTGCTACAGCTCTATTTGAGAGTAACTCCTTAGCAGTGTTATTAAGTAGCTTTTTTGCTTTTGACGTTAAAACCCTACCCTTTCTCTGGACTGATTTTACGTAACCAAGCTTCTCAAGAAGTTGAAGTGGCCTCCTTATGAGTGCCCCACCTGCAGGAACAAACTTCTCTGGTTTCACTCCGCGGTTCTTTCTGCCCCCATAGTGCCGTCTAAGCCTGCTAACGCCTACTCTTTCTTTCCTGTAGATCTGCCACATGAGGGAAGCACATCTGATATACCAAAAATCTTCTTGTTCTGGAAGTCTCTGCGTGTGTGCCCCAGATTTTACGTAGTTTACCCATTCTGGTTTTTCTACCTCCTGTTTCAGCTTCTCTGCAACAGCCTTTATGAGGGTTTCTGTTTCAACATCATATGCAGTAACCATCGTCATATCACCTTAGAATAGTTTTTTATTTAAATAGGACAAATGTTATTAAAACTTTTGGTTGCATCAATCTTTTAAAGTTTTTGTGAGAGAATACGAAATAAAGGTTTTTTAAAAAGTGAGGTTTTATGGAGTTGTTTAAAAGGAATCCTGCTAATGAACACCTCCTCATGGCTGTTCAGCTTCAGGATGTAGAATATGTAAAAGCATCTATTTTTAATGGAGCCGATCCAAACTGCCGTTGCAAGAGTGCTACTCCTCTGCATACAGCAGCGCTCCTTGGTAATGAAGAGATAGTTGAAGCCTTGTTGTCGTACGGTGCAGACGTATCGGCAAAAGACGCTTATGGAAGAACCCCGCTTCACTACGCTGCTGCATACGGACATCAAAAAGTTGTTTTTTATCTACTGCTCTACGGTGCAAATCCAAATAAAACAGACCACATGGGGATTACTCCTCTATACTATGCGGTAAAAACAGGGAGAACTGAGATAGTGAACATGATGTTTAAATATAACGGAAATCCAGATACCTGCTTTTTCGGTGATACCCTTCTTCATGTTGCTGCATACCAAGGAAATGTTGAAATGATTAATCTACTCCTTTCGTGGAAAGCCTCACCAAACAACAGAGAGAACATGGATTGGCGCCTACCGCTACATCTATCGATACTGAGCAATAATCCACAAGCAGTTAGAGCACTGCTTCCTGTTTCAGATATCTTTGCAATAGACAGAACAAAGAGAACAGTTTTGCATCTAGCTGCCAGATATGCTAATCCAGAAACTATAAGCGAACTCCTTTCATATATAAGAACTCTTGCACATGAATCCAGAGACATAAAAACTATTGCGAAATGCTACAGGCTAATAAAGGCCAGAGACCTGTGGAACAGAAATGTTTATGACTATTTGGCAGCATCTTCTCGGCAAGATACAATACAAGAGATTAGAGACCTCAGAATAGAATTAAGAGAAACTCTTGCGATGCTCAGAATAAGAAAAAAAATCCAGAAAAGAGGAAGCAATTTAGCAGGAAAAAATTTTTTTTCACACATTAACCATTAGAATTGTTCTTATTCCTTTTGTAACCATTTCTATTCCAAGAGCTACAAGGAAAAGCCCAAGAAGCCTAGATACGAATCTGACTATTTTTATGTTTATGTTTGGTATCATGAATGCCAGTACCAAAAAAACGAGTGCCACAAGTAGATATGCCGCACTTAAGTTTGTTATTACATAGACTATCCCGACCTCGTTTGCATTCAGTATCAGAAAAGAGAGTGTAGCAGGCCCTGTAAGAAGTGGAGTAGCTATGAGAGAAATTAAAGCATCTGGCTGTTCTACATCTTCCTCAGTCTTCTTCTCCTTTACCATAGAGAGACCAAGTAGAAAGATTATTATACCTCCACCCATACGGAAAGAATCTACGCTTATTCCGTAAATTTCAAAAAGTAAAGCACCGCTTACGACAAAAGCAAGGGCAACTATATAGCCCAAAATCACTGCTCTTACTGCTATGCTTTTTACGTCCATTTTTTTAGTGTATGCTACTGCCAGCACGGGTATTGACGCAAGAGGGTTCAAAAGCATAAATATCTTTATGACAGTTGCGATTTCTAGCATGTTCAAACTAATCGCCTTCTCATACGCCCATTCTGGTCTTTAGTAAATAGCAGTTATTCATCAATGATTTTAAACTAACCTGCTCTCTATGCAGAAAGAATTATATCTTACCCAAGCACATCAGCCAACTTCTTAAGGGCTCTTTTGTCCAGACTGCTCTTTTCTGCTACACGCCTAAGAAAAGCAATCGAATCATCATAAAGATTCTTGTCAACAGGATAAGGTATTCCGTCTTTTCCTCCGTGTGCAAAAGAATACTTGACAGGGTCTTTCCAGTCAGCTTCTTTTCCGTATATTATCTTGGAAAGTAGCGCAAGTGCCCTAAGCTTTTTTGCCCCCATGCCCTTCAAGCAGATAAGCTCTTCATAGCTCTCAGGCTGAAGCTCGTAAGCTTTTTTAAGGACTTCCCAATCCCTCTTACTTAGGTCCTGCTTCAGTATTATGTGCCTCTTCGGAAAAACTGTCTCACAAAAAAGTTTAGTCGACTCAATTAATCTATGTATATCTTCTCTCACTATGTTCAGACTCGTGTCTCTTACATCTTTTGATTCTCTACTTACCAAGTTCAATACATCGGTTTGCTTTATCCCCACTATGCATTCATTTGGCTGTTCCACAAAACGTTCTGAGTCATACCAATGGTACCTTCTCGCGTAGCTGTTTCGTTCATTCATGCCCTGCTGTACTACACACCATCTGCCTCTTTCATCAAACATAAACACGTGATGATACAAAACATATCCATCCTGGATGCAATTGTTGTCCACACGCGCACTGAGCTTCGATGCTCTGATCAGTCCATCTGTCTTCGCGGTAGAAAGCCCGAAATCTTCTGCTTTGATCGCTATCTCTTCAGGAGTTTTGAGCGAACTCTTACCCTTTCCCCCGCAGATAGCTATTGGTAGGCCTTTCTCCTTGAAGCCTTCTCTGAGAGCACCGCATAACGTAGTAGTCAGACCACTGGAGTGCCAATCAAAACCCGCTAGACAACCAAGTGCCTGGAAAAACATTGGACTAGAAAGTCTTCTAAGCAGTTCATTCACACCATAATCATCGATTATTATCGAGCCGATCTCGCCTACGATTTTCTTCATCCTACCGAACAGCCAGGGAGGACAGGTTCCATGATGAAGAGGAAGATAAACTGCTTTTCTTATATGCACCATCAAATTTTTTGGTATCAGCTGTTTTTTTAAATTGATAACCATTCAATGTGTAGTGAGGTGAACTTCTTTGGCCTTTGGAGAAGACGAACTCGTATTCAAACTATCAACCAGTTCAGAATATTCCTTTGAAATAAAAAAAATACTGGGCGAACAATTTCCGAAGGAAGAACTATTGGCCATACTGGAAGTGATTCGGCATGCTCTGCCTGATTCATTGGGGGTATCTTTTGCTCAGAGCTTCATTGCAAACTTTGATTCACTGGCATCTGATAAGGATCAACAAAAATTCCCTCTCTTTCTCAAGAAATTTACAAGAAATCTAAATCACACTGATATATTTTCAAAAAATCTTAGCCAAGAAACTCTGAGCTCATTGCTTCCTCATATACTAGCTTCCAGATGGCTAGACCTAAAGCTCGGTAGAGGGTCTGAGGTCTCAAGATATCGTTCCACAGCCCATAACAGCTCCATAGATTTCGTATTCAAGAAAGGAAACAAAATAATCATAAAAAAGCTCACCTGTGATGAAAAGACCTCGGCTTACCACCTCCTTTTTCACCTCTGTTCGATTTCTCATTCTGTACTCTCTCTTCTGAAGAGTAATGATGTCATAACCCCACACCTTGAGCTTGCGAATAAACTCGAAGAGTTTAAGCTGTATCCTTATCCCAATCTTTACATGTTCTCCGGACTAAAACTACCTAACGACCAACAGAAAAAGTACAAGAGCATACTCAAAAAGATACTCTAGAAACAGAATAAAAATAATAAAAGCAGAGGGTATTGAGCTTATTCTTCATCATCTTCGTCTTCTTCGTCTTCCCAGTCTTCGTCGTCGTCCCAATCTTCTTCTTCGTCTTCTTCATCGAAGTCTTCGTCCTCGTCGAAATCGTCTTCGTCTCCAAAACTGAGGTACTTCATTTCATATCCACCCCTTGCTATCATAGATACTGAAGTTTAGTAAGTATTGCAAAAAAAACATTTTAAACTTTTTGATTTTCAAAAGCGTTTGTTTTTATAATTATCAATTCCCTACGTTTAATTATGGAAAAAGGCCTCAGTATTTTTGTTGCATTGTTATTTTTTGCTTCTATGTCTATGATCTATTCATACAATGTTTTTCCTCCTGACAAAGTCAGAATACTCTATCCAATAGAAACATATGCAAATTCAGATTCTGTTATAGAACTGCCACCAATCGCCCCTGGTCAAACCATGAGGATTGAAATCTACCCAAGAGTCGACACAGGAGGCATAAACGGTATTGGAGGTTACTATCAATCAGTGAAGGTTTCCGGACTGCCTCCTGACTGGCTCACCCAAGAAAGTAAAGACTATTCAAACCCTTTAGTCATTTTCATCACAGTTTCAGGATACGCTTTAGAAAGAGATTACCTATTCAATGTTACACTCTCAAACGATCCTGATTACGTTAAGCTTGGCAACTTCACAGTTCAGTTTTCTGTCAACGTGAATAAAAGCATACTATCCGCGTGGGTAGAAAAGCAGATACTTTATGCATACGCATCACGCCAGATCAGTGAGAGGATATACGTAAAAAACCTAGGTAACTATGACGAATACTTTATAATCAGTTTTAGAGGAGAAAAACTGACTCCTGTAACTTCAGATCTACTCCTAAGACCACAAGAAACCAAGGCCATAGACCTAACTCTTTTGTTCAATGATCCAGAAATCTACTATGGAGAGGTTATCGTTTATCCAAAGAGCAATCCGCTGATAGCTCAGAAATTTCCGCTCAAGATAATCGTTTCGCACTCGATAAAAGGAGAGCTTAAGTCTATCAGGAATGGGGTGCTCATCTTTCCGCACAACATATTCTATTCTCTTATGTGCATTCTGGAAATTATATTATCTTATCTAAACACCATCATTCCAAAGAACTTTGGGGTTGATTTTTCCATCTAGATAAACACTTCGCTCAAACCTGAAGCCGTCTCTACCAATATACACCCCCGGCTCGATGGCAATTGTTGTGTTCTCGAGCCGATAACTTCGTCCTTTTATTCTGAAGAAAGGTGCTTCGTGAACCTCTAGGCCGACGCCATGGCCCAATGAGTGAAGTATCTTGTATCCTTTCTGGTTCATTTTTTTAACATAGAACTGCGCCAGCTTGCAAGAATCACAGCGATTTTCTTTCAGAAATTCCAATATTTCCACAAAGAAGTCTCGTAAAAAGAGGTATCTTTCATCAACCTGAGCATTTTCAAAGTAACAATCACAAAAGTCATAGCAGTAGCCATCATATTTTACTCCGTAATCTATCAGCACATATCTCTTTATCTTTCTCGCACCCGGCTTTGCATGCGGATGGCATGCATTACCCCCTGTTGCAACGATAGGCGAAAATGCCGGTTCAGCACCCAGCTGATATGTCTCTACGAGGATTTTTCTTGCCAGTTCTTTTTCTCTCATCTGCTCTTCAAACAGGTTTTCCGTTGCTCTTTCGATAACAAGTTTTGTTATTTCTCCAGCTTTTTTTATCTTTTTCACTTCCTCAGCGCTCTTTACCATCCTTAGCACTTCGAGCTCTTGGCTCACATCTGATATTCTTTTTGCATGCTTTTTCAGTTCCTGATGACTTGCGTAAGGCACTGTGAGGTAATTTATTCCTATCCTCATTTCTTCGAGCATCTTAAGAAATTTATCTTTTTTGAAAACCAACTCAACATCGAGACGGTTTTTTACCAGCTCTTTTTCGTACTGCGAAAGCATCATTTCCGAAACTAGAATGGTTATGCTACCGTCCTTTTTTATCAGAGCAGTGCAAGCCTCCATGTCAAAGCCAAAGAGATACAAAAGAGTTTTATCGCTTTCTCGGCCTGAAAAGAGAAGTATTCCATCTAATTCCTTCGTTTCAATGATATCTATCAGTCTCTTTTTCCGTTCAGTGTCCATAACAGTAATCTACTTATTTTCCAAATATAATATAGCAGCAGCTATGTCTCCTTTGCATGCTTTGAGTGCCTCAAGCGCTTTTTCTCTATCTACTCCCGCGCTTTCCATTACCAGTTTTATGTCCTCTTCTGTTATTTCCTCAACCTTTTCTTTCTCCTGGTTTTCTCTTTTCACAGGCTTACCGCTTATCTGATAAAAAGTTAGATTTCCTTGCATCGATACTTCAATCACTTCTGGTTTTTCAATTACGAGCTCGCCTTCTTCTGTTTCCATGACTACCCTTTTTACTCTAAGCTCTTTTGTCTTGATTCCATACTGGTTAAGGAGAGAGGCCATCCTTCGAGGGTCCATCGGAAACAACGCAATCCCCTTAGCTTGTTGCTGTGGCCTTGACATCTTTCTTTTCTTTCTTCTCGTCAATGAGCTGGAGTTTTTTTATTTCTACTCTTCCAATGGGTGCTATTTTTTTAAGCAATCCATAAAGTTCTACGTTGAGTTTACCAAAGAGCAGTTCTTTAAGGAAATCGTTGAACTTCATGGAAGTAATTTTTCCTCTCAGAAACTCTTCTAGAGCTTTTCGGATCGCAGTCCTTGTTTCTTTGCTTATCTTTATCTGGGTTACTACAAACGCCTTTATCCTCAAGCGTTTCTTATCCTGAGTGGCTTCATCAAATACATGGTCTATCAAGCTTCTTCTCCTTCTTACAAGAGTACTTATGTAAGAGTGTAAAAGTTCATGTCCCACGTATTCAGTGTAGCAGTTGTTGCCCTTTACATCAGATATTCTGAACAGCATTTTAGTGTAAGGATTTGGCATGGCATAACTACCAGTCAGCATGTCAAGCATGACGCCGATTTTTCTCCCAATTAAGAGCTTCTCGTCAGAGCATACAGTTTCACCGATTGTTTTCCTCTCAAAAAGTTCTGGAGCAAGTATGGTGAACCATTTCTTTAACTTCCATTTATCGACTATTTTTTTGACTGGCAACCTTCATCACCTTACTATGAGTTCGATAGTTTCTCTTGAGTATCTCCAATCCTTTGGTATTTTTCCAGTTTTCCTGTAGTATCTTGCTAACCTTCTTATTTTGGATTCCAGCCAGGTCAGCCTTACTTTATTGTACGTGTCCTTCTTGTTGTTTTTTAAGTGATGGAGCATCGAAACCGCACGCTTTATGAGGTGGAGAAGATCCTCCGGATACTCTATAGTTATGTTGTTCTCTTTCAGTATCTCTGTGATTGATTTGTTGCATATGGCTTTGACATCTGGTACGCCTTCAGCATCTCTTAAGATTTGGCCTATCTGCGAAGGTGAGTGCCCTTGCCTATAGAGTTCCACCACTTTTTCTTCTATCTCTGCTGGAGCGTATTCCAATTCTTCAGGAATAGGTCTAAAAGGTTTCCTATGCGAACTTGATTTTCCTCTCTTTCTCGCGTGAATCCTAGCCATAATATCGCCTGACGAACAGTAAGTGTGATGTAGCTATATTTTTAAGCGAAGTTTTTTAAAACAGTATTCTATCACATTTTTTCGAGCCGTTTGAGCATCTTTTCGCAAGCTTTTCTTCTGTGGGAAAGCTCGTATTTGATTTGTGGGGCTTCCCCAAATGTTTTGGCTTCATTCTCAGGTATAAAAATCGGATCGTATCCAAAACCACTAGTTCCGCGTGGCTGTTGAGCAATCTCTCCTTTGACCAATGCACTAACTACAACTATCTCATCGCGTTTGGAAAAAGCGATTGCAGAAACGAATTCTGCATTTCTGTTCTGCTTATCTTTCATGAGGTTTAAGATCCCTTCTATGCCTAGCGTCTGAAGAACGTAAGAAGAATATATCCATGGAAACCCTTTGAGTGCTTGTATGCACAACCCTGAGTCCTCTGTAAAATAAACCGCTTCTTTATCTATCTCCATCAAAGCATGCAGGTTGCTCACAAGCTTTGAGAAAGCAGTAGCTTCAAAACCATTCGCTGGTTTTTCCTCAACTAGCGGCTTTATCAACTCAACTCTCGCAAACTTTACTCTGCTTTCTATGACGCTTCTAAATTCCTCGTATTTCCCTCTGTTCGTGCTTATGAAAAAGAAAGTTTTGCTCATAAATATCACCGTTAGCTCATCTCTAATACTTCAGAATCCCCATCATTTGCATTCACAAATGAATACTCTTTTGCTCGGAATATCGAATTCAAGTCTTCCCCGACTTGATAGATGCTGTCATTGAGCATCAGCTTTAGCCGTTCTATCTTGAGCAGGTTCCTGTCCTTTTTGATCTTCCACACCTTCTGCACAAGCTCTTTTAACTTCTGCTCAAAATCTTCAGATATCCTGTTTATGCACTTACTCTCCAGCAGTTCTACCTCTGCTACTTCAGGAAAGTTTAGTTTATGTATGCTATCTACTTTTCTGAATCTCTGGTAAATCTCTTCAGTCACGTGCGGAGCAATCGGAGCAAGCAGTCTCAAAACGATCTCCAAAATATAGGTGTAAATCTTGGTAACGATTTCGTCATTCTTACTGTAAGCCCTGTTTTTTGTAGCTTCTAAGTAGTAATCACAGAAATCAAACCAGAAGAATTCGTGAATAGTTCTTATTGCCTTTTGGTACTCATATTTGTCATATGCTTCTCTTACTGCTCTAACAGTAGCTTTCAGCTTTGAAACGATCCAAACATCTAGATGGTTGTTTATCTGTTCATTGGCTATCTCTTTTCCACTTACAAAGTTATTCCTGTGAAGATACACGTACTTAGAGGCATTCCAGAGCTTGTTGATGAACTTTTTTGCAAACATGATGTCTTCGTAGCTGAAAGGCCGATCTTTTGCCATTGCTCCACTCATGGCTGCCCACTGCCTAACGGCATCAGCAGTATACTGCTTCACCAGCTCATCTGGCTGAATTACGTTCCCTAAACTCTTACTCATCTTTTTCCCGTCTGGCGCTAGAACGTTTCCGTTGATGAGCAGTTCCTTGAATGGCGGTTTCCCGGTAAGCAAAAGGCATCTGTAAGTTGTGTAAAACGCCCACGTTCTCACTATTTCAAGACCTTGTGGCCTCAGTGTAGAAGGATATGCTTTTGCAAAGAACTCTTCATCCGTTTCCCATTTTGCTATTACCAAAGGAGTTATACTTGAATCCACCCAGCAGTCGCACACAGAAACTTCTCCCTCTAATTCAGAACCGCAATTCTTACACATCCTCTTCTGCATTCTTGGATCTACGGGTAGTTCACTCTCTTCAGGAGTTTCTATTAAATTACATTTTTTACAGTACCAGAAAGGCAGAGGGGTACCAAATATTCTCTGCCTGGATATGACCCAATCCCACTCCAAGTTCTTTATCCAATCAAGCATGTTTACTACAGCGAACTCTGGATACCATCTCATGCTCTTTGCTGCAGCCATTATCTCTTGTTCATGACCTTTTATCTTGGCGAACCACTGAAGGGAAAGCCTGAGCTCTACAGGGGTTTTACATCTGTCGTGAATCTTAACAAAATGCTTCAGCTTTTCTGCTTTTATCCACTTTCCGCTGTGCTTCAGCTCTTCAATTATTTTCTTACGGGCATCTAGTATGCTTAGGTTATCGTAGAGTCCAGAATTAACAATCTTTCCTTCGGCGTTAAATGCTTCTATGTATTCAAGCCTGTGCCTGTGCCACCATATCACATCCTGCTTGTCACCAAATGTGCAGACCATCACAACTCCAGTTCCAAATTCTTTTTCTACATCGTTGTCTGGGATAAAAGGTACTTTTTTTCCGAGTGGAGTTAGGACTCCCTTGACCTCCAGGTTTTTATACCTTTCGTCTTCTGGATGGAAGCATACTGCCACACACGCATGCACTAGCTCAGGTCTGGTTGTAGCAATTATTAGCTCCTTTTCACCGCTCTCTGTTAAGAGAATAAAACTTAAGTAGTTAAGAGTGGTCTCTTCTTCAACGTCCTCAGTGTCTGTTTTTGCAAGCGCAGACATGCACTTCCAACAATAGTATACAGGATGCTTTCCTCTGTAAATGTCTCCAGTCTTGTGCATTCTTAGAATGCTCTTCTGGACCATTTTATGATAATCCGGAGAAAGTGTTTTGTACTCGTAGTCCCAATCAGGTGAAAAGCCCATCCTCTTCATCTGGGCCCTCATTTTTTCTATGCAGTTCTCTGTCCAATCAATGCACAGCTTTAGAAAAGTTTGAGCGTCTTTTTTACCGTACTTTGCTTCTACTTTTACTTCAGTAGGGAATCCCTGCGTGTCCCAGCCCTGCGGATAGAAAACGTTCTTTCCACACATTCTCATATATCTTGCGGCAAAATCAAAGTATGAATAGCTGAGCACATGCCCCATGTGAAGCTCTCCTGAAGTAAAAGGAGGCGGCGAGTCTATGACGTACCATTCGCCCTTTAGCTCCGGATCAAACTTATATATTTTTTTCTCTTCCCAATAGTGCTCCCACTTCTCTTCCATTTCAGGGGTGAAGTGTTTTTCATTCCACATACAACTATCTCCTTTACAAAAAAAGTTATTAAAGACATTATCAGTTCTTTTTGCCATTCTCAACAACTGCCTTCTTTTCTTTTTCTTCAGATATTGTTATTATCTCTTTGATTACTTCCTCTTGATCTGCGAATACAATCGAAGCAGTTGAGAGCTTCTCAAAAATTTTTTTCTGACGCGTCTCCTTTCTTGCTGAGCGTATGATATTTAGACCTTCCCACATCCCAAACCAACCGAAAGGAGTAAAGAGCACTTCTAAAGCAAGCTTAATAGATTCAGGAAAAATACCTACATCTACTGTATTGACGTAATATACTCCAATTAGAAATATGAATCCGCCTGCAAGCAGCATGCTTCCCTCTCTCTTTATGTTCTTTTCTTGCTCCTTTGTAAGTGTCAGCATCTCATGAAAATAGTGCCTAAGCCTGTTTTTTATTATCTGCTCTATTTTCGGGACTCTGATATCAGAGGGTAGTAAAAATCTTAGAGTTATCTTTTTAGGGAGCTTTTCTATGTTCCTTCTCATAAGCTCTTTCAAAAAGTCATCTGAAAGCTCTCGTTTGGAATAGTCCGTAGGATCGAAATCTGAGAACAAGTCGTCATAGCTCATTAGGGCAAAATCAAGTATGTTAGGCGATGGGTCAGTTTGTATGAAGGGGATTACTTGTAAGAGATCATAAATAGTTGTCTTCTTATCTCCAGAAGGTAAATTATCAACTTCCATTATCAATACCTCTTTAAAATTTTCATCAGTATGTTAAACAGGATTAAGATTATGCACGTGACGATTAATACGATGGTGATGTAATCTGTTTTTTTCTTTTCTACGTACCTCAAATAAATAGACCGTTCTTTCTTATTCTTTATGTTTTTGCCGTCGTTTTTTATGAAGTCTCCGAATGTGACTCCTTGGTTTATATTTTTCTGTAGCTTCACCATTGAGCTCTCATAGAATGCCTCGCAGAAGTGCCCGTTGTACATCTGCACCTTTTCCAAGATGGTCATTTCTTTTGGCACACCAAAATAATTTGAATCATCTGCTGCTTTTGGCCTTAGGTGAAATGAACAAAAATCCTGCTGGCAGTAAGGGCACCGGATCAACCCGTTGTCTATCTCGCATCTCTCAACGCTGCATTTTTTCTTTTCTTCTACACCCACCGCACCACATTTTATAAACCGCGATAAAGATATATAAGGTTAAACGTTTTGCTAGGATAATTACATATAAAGAGGCTTTTTGTGTTATGAGCAAACCAGTAGAAGAATCTTTAAGGCCTAGTGAAATAAAAAAAAGCCTCAGGTATTCAATCGCAGATGCATCTGCATACAACGTCATGGTAGGAAAAGGAGAATCTTATTTCTCTACATTTTTAGTTGCAATGGGCGCAAGCGCGTTTCAGATAGGAGTTGCAACTGCAATCCCGCAGTTTTTTGCAGGCCTCTCTCAGCGCTTTATCGTTAAATTTGATAGTCAGATCGCATCACGAAAGAATTTTATTATCCGTGTAGGACTGCTACAGGCATTTACGTGGTTCGTAATAACACTGATTGCGTACCTGTCGCTAAAAGGATCAATTTATGTGTGGATCGCAATACTGGTATTTACGCTGGGCATAATATTTGCTTACGTAGGTAATCCTGTTTGGGCCAGCTGGATGGCAGATATAGTAGAGGTAAATGAACGAGGAACTTATTTTGGGAAGAGAAACTTTGTTGCTGGTTTTACGCTCCTCGTTAGCACTCTTTTTGGAGGTTTAATGCTCCATATTCTAGAACCATATTTAGGCATGGGGGCTTTTGCAACCCTATTTGCGATAGCTTTTGTTGCGAGGCTTATCTCAATATATTTTCTCAGCTTGATGGTCGAACCAAAGCAGACATATTCAAACATTTCTGTGAGCCTCACTGAAATCTTTGCAAGCCCTCGCTGGAAAGACACCAAAAATTTCCTCATGCTGATATTTTCAATGATATTAACAACTAATATAGCAGGCCCATTTTTCCTAGTCTACATGTTGAGAGACCTCCAGCTTGATTATCTACAGCTTACCACACTCGTAACTATCCCTATGCTTGTTAAGTTCGCTTCGATGAAAGCGTGGGGCAAGCTAAGCGACAGGTATGGAGACAGGCGCATACTAGGATTTGCAGCATTTTCAATGCCAATTATTCCCTGGCTTTGGTTGGTTTCAAAAGATTTTAACTTTCTTATTCTGTGCCAAGCGTATTCTGGCTTCATCTGGAGCGCATACGAGCTTGCCACGTTTAACTACATCATATCTGTCTCAGAAGGCTCGCGAAGAACATCTCTGGTAGCTAACTATAACTTCCTAAATAACACAGGAGCATTTCTGGGCGCAATGGTGGGCAGCTATCTCTCTATCTATGTAAACGACTACTCTGTTTTCTGGATAACAGGTATACCAATTCTATTCTTGTTATCTGGTGTTGGTCGTTTGCTCTCTGCGCTCTTTTTCATGCCTTCAATAGAAGAAAAAAGAGTTTGTTCTCTCTCTAAAGATCAGGAACATTTCACAAGTTTTGTAAACCCTCAGATACTAACAGAGTTCACAAGAGAGTTCTTCTTATCTTGGGAAAGTATGTTGAACGGCAAGAAGAAACAGTAGTTTTCCGACTCACCTTTTCTTTTTATTGCGGACTATATAAAACCCGGCCAGTTGAAGCGCTATTGTGACAAACCCAAGAAGAATAGCAAACAGCTCTGGCAGATGATAGAATATGTTCTCTAAATCCAAGGGCTTCTGAGAAAAGTAGCTGTCATCTAACTCCAATATGAAGTGGATAAACGAAAAAGGAAACGCGATGTAGATAAGCCTTTGTAGATTTTTCCATTTGACAGGAGTCAGATACTTTACGGCAAGATCAGTAGACGTGAGTGCCAAGATAGAAAAAATCCACAGCGCAATACTTCCGAATAATTTGCTTGGATCTCTGAAGATCGCTTCCATGTCAAGCGAGTAATATTTGGTCAGGACTACTAAGTAATGGAAGAGTAAAAAGAAAAAGCCAGCAACTCCAATAGAGCGCCGTGCTTCAATCAGTGAAGCAAACCTTTTTGGATCTATTACCATTAAAGGTCCGAGCATCAATGAAACAGCTATCATAACGAAACCGCTGAGCCCTAAAAAGTTTGCTGTTAATATGTATCCTTCATAATTCCTAACGTAGCCCATGTGAAATACAGTTATCCCAAACAGAAATACGATAAGTCCGTAAAGAAAACTTGCTTTTAGCATCACATCCCTTTTGCAACCTTGTAAGTAATACCGCTTTTTATACCATTTTCTCGAAGTGCCCTTTCTACTTTCAGCATCGTCTTGTTGAACCACCTAATGAGCAACGAGTTAAAAGGACTGTAGATCCAAGCAAAAGCGAGTATCTCATATACCTTCATTCTAGATATCTTTACCTTTTTGTGTATGTCAAAGACATCGCTGTTATTGATGCACTTTACATATGTTTCAATTGCCATCACCAAAGGTATGAGGCAAAAAACTCTTACGCGGACTGCTTTTACTGGAAGGGACACCACATACTTTATTGCAAAGTCTATGTATTTTAGAGAGTCTAATACCAGCATATTCAGAATCTTTAAGGACTGTTTTCTGACCTTTGGATCACAAAGTTTATCGTAGCTAACACTGTGCTTTCTCAAAAAACTAAGTGGCCAGTAGTATCTCTCTTCAACGACGTCCCTTGCGATATCTCTGAGAATGTTTATCTTCTGCAAGGCCAATCCAAAGTTTTTGGCGCTCCTCTTAAGCTGTTTCCTCAATTGATTGTCTATTATTCTATTATAGTAAAGAACATCGTTTATGAGATAGCCTACGACGCCAGCCACGTAGTAGCTGTAAATAGTTTGATCTCTTAAAGTATCGATCTTTTTTCTCAAGAACTTCTCCATACCTTTTACCATTACCTTTCCCCACCTAAGAATCGATCTCCTTATGTCCCTTGGCAAGGCATAGAAAACAACCGCTACCTCTTTATAGCTACTCAACAGCTCTTTTTCTTCTCGAGAGCAGTATGGAGAAATAAGCCTCTCTAGGTATTCCATGGTTTGCGCTATCCTTATATCGTCATAATGCTTAAGTGAGATGGAATCTATTACTTCTCTAAACATCTTTTTCTTTACTTTATAATCTGCTCCGGAATCTTCAATAGTGTCTATGACTCTGTAGACCAGGTAGGCTGCCATTATCTGAGTATTTACGTTTTTTGGGAGCATTCTGATCGCAAGAGCAAAGCTCCTAGAAACTTTGTCAAGAAGCAGCCAGCACTTTTTTTCTGCTGGCTTTTGTTGTATTCTGCTTTGCATGGCTATCTTGTTTCAGTTTTAAGCGGCTAAATTTTTAAAGAGCTCACACATCCCAACCATGTAAGAAATTCTTGACTAGGATGCCAAGTTCTTTTGAATACCCTCCTTCAAGCACACAGAACTGTTCTGCATCTATAGTTCTAACCAGCTTCCCTATTTTATGGTAAGTTTTTGGGTTGCTCACCGCGAAGCCCTGTATAGGATCCGTGAAAAAAGTGTCAAAACCGACAGAGACACATAACAAATCAGGTTCAAAAACTCTAATGTATTCAATTAGCCTCTCTACATCTGAAAAATAACTTTCGTCATCAGTTTTCTGAGGGTCAACGTTTATAAGATACGCGTTGGTAGAGCTGTGTTCTTTGTTTGGGTAGTATTTCTTTGTATCGGCATGAACAGAGTAGTACCTTACATTTTTATAGTTCATTATGAGTGAGTGTGTCCCGTCCCCGTAGTGAGAATCTATATCGAGAATGGCTACTTTTTCACCGCGCTTTATCGATTCGTAGCAGGCAATTACTGCGTTGTTAACATAGCAAAAGCCGGCAAAATGCTCTTTTTGGGCATGATGGCCCGGAGGCCTTATAACCGCAAAGCCTTGATTTTTTCTTGCGACAAGTACAGTATTGACTGCGTTAAGCATTACATCTATGAGTTCCTTACAAAAAAACACATCAGGAAAAACAGCCCTTGACTCAGCCAGCGCAAACAACTCGTCAAGGTATCTCTTTGTATGGACTTGAAGAATTGCGTTAACTGATTTTTCTCTGTCAAGCTTTACGACTTTCCAAGAAGTTAGTTCACTCACTATCCTATCTATCCGTTCTGGGACCTCTGCATTTTCTATCCCAGGATAATCTCTATAGCGCTCCTGCAAGAAAACAGCCATAAAAAAGATATTACAGCCGGCAAATATTAATGTTGTATACAAGTAAATTTTTTATAAACTCAAATAACCATATATTATAACGATTAGGCAAGGAGAGGGTTAATATGGTATATTATAATAGCTTTTTTGGAGAATCTAGTTCGGAATATCCAGACCACTCCTTCAGAGTAATTGATTTCATA
>FWWL01006523.1_pt1 | contig 16854 bp, 17 predicted proteins | sample 2228331 | NCBI WGS metagenome assembly FWWL01 (sample SAMEA103939775, study PRJEB20133) | metagenome
TCGACCCAGGCGATGTGCTTGGCCGCGACATAGGGAAGCGTCAGCAGCATCAGCACGAGCGCTGCGATCCCGATGATCCCGCCAGCGAGGCTGCCCGGAAAGCGCGGTGACACATGCACCAGATAGCCGAACGGGAACAGCAGCAGGAACGCGACCAGCAGACCGACGGCGATGTCGCTGCGTTCGCGCATCAGGCTTCGACCACGAGCGGCGTGCCCGTCCCCTTCGCCTGGCACGCGAGCACATAGCCTTGCGCCTTGTCGGCGGGCGCGAGGCCGGACTCGACCTCCATCGTCACCTCGCCCTGCAGCAGCTTGACGACACAGGCGCCGCATGTGCCCGCACGGCAGGCATAGGGGATCTCGACGCCCGCGCCCTCGGCCGCCTCCAGCACGGTCTCGTCCGCGGGCAAGGCAGCCGACACCCCCGACACGGAGAAGGTCACCGTGCTCGGCGCCACCTCAGTGCTCGGGGCCGGCTTATCCGCTGGCGCGGGCGCGGGCTTGACCTCGAGATCCTCGGGGTCGGCAGGCAGCGAGGCCGGACCGAACGCCTCGGTGTGCAGCTGCGCTTCGGGGACGCCGAGCTCCGCCAGCACGCCGCGCATCGCCGCCATCATCGCCGGCGGGCCGCACATATGGATCCGCCGGCTCGCGATCTCCGGCACCGCGGCCAGGATCATCTCGCGGGTGATCGGCCCTTCGGGGCCCATCCAGACGGTGCCGGGCGCGCGCTGCATCGCGGCGACGACATGGAGGTTGGGAAAACGGCGTTCGAGCCGCTCGAGCTCGTCGCGGAACACGAATTCTTCGGTGGACCGTGCGCCGTAGAAGAAGAAGATATCGCCCTTCCACGCGGTGTCGGTGAGATAGCGCAGCACCGACATCATCGGTGTGATGCCGACCCCGCCCGCGATCAGCACGATGCTCTCGGCATCCGTTCCCGTGAAGGTGAAGGCGCCGAACGGTCCGCTGACCTTCAGCAGATCATCTGCGACGATCTTGTCGTGCAGGTGCCGCGAGACCACGCCCTGCTCCTCGCGCTTGACCGTCAGCTCGACATAGGCCCGCTGGGTCGGGGAGGAGGCGATCGTGTACGAGCGACGCGCGGTCTTGCCCGGCTCGGGCACCACCTCGACCTGCAGGAACTGTCCCGGCAGGAAGTCGAACGGCAGCCGATCGGCAGCCGGGTCCGCGAGCCGGAAGGTCAGCACGGTCGGCGTTTCTCGCACGATCTGTACCACACGCAGCTGCCCCGCCCAGCTTTTGGGCTTGCGCAGCGAAGCCCCCGCGGGCGCGGCCGCATTGCTCGGCGCGAGCCCAGCGCTATCGGCAACGGGTGCAGGCGCGGGCGCGGGCGCAACCCTGGTAGCGGGAGGGGCAGCCTTCGGCTCCGGCTTTGCCAATGCCTTGCCGGTGGCGACACCGCCGGCGATCGCCGCGATACGCCGCAGGCGGAAGATCTGCAGCGCGATCAGCGTGGCGCTCACCAGCCCCAGGAACAGCATGAGAAGGAGGTGCGAAGGCGAGATGCCGAACCAGTGATCGGCATGGCCGGGCGCGGCCTGGTCGATGTCGAGCTGATCGCGCAGCCAGGCAAGCCCGACCTCCCGGGGCGGCTGCAAGCCTCCGATCGCGCCCTGCGCGGCGGTGCCGGACCGGAACAGGTCGGTTCCCTCGCGCAGGCGGCGCGCCGCATCGAGCCGGGCCGAGACCGTGGTCGCACGCGCGCCGTCGGCCGAGGCGGCGTTGATCATCGCCAAGCCCATGCTTACCCGTTCCCCGGCCTGCGCAGCGACCCGCTGCCGGGCCGCTTCGTCGAGCGCGGGAAAGGCGAGCAACTGCGAAAAAAATGCGGTGCGGCGGGAATCGTGCCCATGTTCATTCTCGCCTTCGCCGTTGATCATGCGCTCCATCATGGAGTTCATCATCGAGGCCATATCGGAGGTGCCGACCTCGGGCTTTGCGGACATTGCGCCATCGGCCATCCCCGCACCGCCCGAAGTATCCCCATGATGTGCCGAATGGTCTTCGCCCTCCTGAGCGTGCACGCTCGCAGAGGGAAGGCTGAAAGCGAGCAACAACCCCAGACCCGAAAGGCGAAGGCTGGTCCAAACGCACATGTCGACCCCCTTCGCGCCCTTACATGTCCTTCATCGGCATCGCCGAATCCGCAGGCGCAGGCTCGGTCTTCGGAGCGCTGCTGTTCATGCCTCCCTGGCGCATCGCATCATGGTCCATGGCCTGCTGGTGATGCCGCTCCATCTCCTGTTCATTGGCCATGGCGTCCGAATGATCCATGCCGGCGGGATTTACGCTATCAGCGCCAGCCGCGGGTGCGGCGCTGTTGGCCGCAGCCGGCACCGTCTGATCGGTCTTGCGCTCACAGCCCGAAAGCGCCGCCATCGAGAGCAGGCTAACGCTGATTAACGACAGTATGGCTTTTCGATTTCCGACCATTGCTTCTTCCTTTCGTACTGGAGGAATCTCCGGATGGCCGTGAGCCACCCGGAGCAGAAATCATTGGGCTTGGCGAAGAATCTTGCGGCACTGATCGTGCGACAGGTTCATGGGATTACGACCCTGCTGTTTCATCTCGCCATGGTCATGACGTGTCTGGAGACCCATATCGCCCTCCATGGCCCTACAGCTTTCGACCTGTGCGGAGGTAGGCGGCGTCGTCGCACAGGCGCCCAGAAGCAATGCTGGAACAATCCCAGCCACTATATGTATTCGTGTCATGATAAATCCCCTTTTAATAATGGTGTTTGTTCTTCCTGCGAGGTTTGCTCTTATATCTTTCGGTGATCAGTTCTCCGCCTTTCCGTGAGGAACGTGAGAATAGGGCAATCGGAAACAGGAACTTCGCCCGGGCACTCATCGGCAAGCAATCGAAGCATGTCGCGAATATCGGACAGGCGCTTGAGCCGGACTTCGGCGTCCGTAATCTTGGCGAGCGTGATATCGAGCACGGCCTGCGCATGCGCGGTGTCCGATGCCCTGAGCGCCAGCAGCTGCCGGGCCTGATCGAGGGTGAAGCCAAGCTCCTGCGCCGAGCGGATGAAGTTGACGCGCTCGAGGTCGGTCGCGTCGTAGAGCCTGTAGCCCGCTGCCGTGCGCGCGGGCTCGCGCAGCAGGCCCATTCGCTCATAATAGCGGATCGTATCCCGCCCCACGCCTGCGGCCGCGGCCAGTTCGCCGACCTTGAAATTGCCCATGTCATCCGCTCGATCATGCCGGTTGGACCATGGTCCAGGGTCAAGCGGTTTCGCTTTGACCCCGAACGGTCTCCTCGTCGCCGGCGGCCCGCTGCCCCGACGCGTCGCATCAGGGCAGCCCGTGCCGCCGGGCCACCGGCTTGTCAGTTCTTGCGAAGCTCGACGATGTCGTGCTTGGCAGGCGTGCCGTCGGCGACGGACACGTGCGCGAAGTGATCGTCAAAGACATGGTCGATCGTTACATGGCCGACGAGCTGGCGGTGATAGGTCGGCGCCACGCCCTTGGACGGACCCGGATGGGTCACGACGCGATAGACCTCGAGCTTCTGGCCGACCTCGGCGCCGTCGGCCTTGCCAATGCACACGACGGTGCCGTTGTTGCCCGTGTCGACGATCGAACCGCGCATGAAGAAGCTGTGCCCGATGCTCTGGGCCATAGTGGGGACGGCAGCAAGCATCGAAATGCCGGCAAGCGCGACCATGAGAGTTTTCCTGACCATATTCACCTCCTTGGATGCCACCGCCCGGACCTACCGAGGGGAAGAGCGTCTCTTCAGGCTTGGGACTACGGTCCCGGGTCCAGCCTCGATATACGTAGAGGCCGCAGCCGAACTTCTTCCTGGAGCGAGGTCTTTATTTAGGCGATGCTGGTGGAATCGGCGGCAAGCGCCTGGTAATCCGGCAGGCACGAGACTTTTGTTGGCTGCGACCACAAATCCCGCTAGATATCGAGGCCCGTGAAACGTCTGCTCGCCCTTCTGCTCGTCATCGGAGCGCTGTCCGGTCTCTTCGGAGCCCAGATGGCGGCCGCGCACAGCGTGCCGCAGGCGGCAGGCGCGCCGCTGGCCAAGGGCATGGATGCGGACTGCATGGCGATGATGGCCAAGCAGCGGCCTGCGCCCCGCGAGAAGCCTTGCAAGGGCCTGACGCTCGATTGCATCGCCGCGATGGGATGCGTGATCCCGCTGGTCGCGACCGACCTCGCGGGCAGCGTTGAAACCTCGCGCCTGTCCGACGCCCCGTCCTTCTGGACGACCCATAGCATCTTGACGGGCAAGTCTTTCGCGCCCGACCCGGATCCCCCCACCAGCCTTGCCTGATTGAAGCCTGATGCCCGGCGCCTGCGCGTATGTGCGCAGCCCTGGCCGTTTCAATTTTTCGACAAGGATATTCCCGATGAACCGGTTCATTCCGGCTGCCGCAAAGGCAGCCGACAGGTTGCGGCGTCGCGCTCCGCACGATCGACGACACCGTCATCGCGCCGACGTGCAGGTTGGCGCATGCCTCCTACACCATGGCCTCTACAGCTCCGGGCGCGTCGGCGACCGGCAAGGCTCGCGAGCCGCATAGCGGGGACTCAGCGGGCCTGCTTCGACGGTGCCCCGTCCCGAGCTCGCCGAACCTTGCCTTCAAGGAGGACATGTCGATGGCCATCACGCCAAGGCGCGCTGTGCGACGCCTGTTGCTGTCGCTCGGTGCGACGCTCGCAACCGCCTGGGCGGTGCCGGTGTCAGCCGACCCGCTCACCTACGAGCAGGCGCTGGTGCGCGCGGCCGCCAATGCGCCGAGCCTCAAGGCGCGGGCTGCCGCGACCGCCGGCGCGCGCTCCTCGGCGATCGCGGCCGATCGCCTGCCCGATCCGACGCTCGACCTGGGCCTGCAGAACTTCCCGGTGAGCGGCCCCAATGCCGGCAGCTTCACGCGCGACGATTTCACCATGGCGACGATCGGGTTCAGCCAGACCTTCCCCAATCTCGCCAAGCGCCATGCACGCGCCGCGCGCGCCGCGGCCGATATCGGTGTCGCCGAGGCGGGGGAGCTGGTCGAAGGCCGCAACGTGCGGCTCGAGACCGCCCTCGCCTGGGTCGATCTCTATTATGGCGAACGCCGGCTCCGGCAGCTCGACCTGCTTGATGCCAGTCTCGACGACCTGCAGAAGACCGTGACCGCACGCCTGGCGTCGGGCAGCGCGCGCCCGAGCCAGGCGCTCGAGCCCGACCAGCTCCGCGCCGCCATCGCCGATCGCCGCGCCGAGATGGCTGCGGTGGTGGCGCAGGCCCGGGCCCGGCTCGCGCGCTATACCGGCGACCCCGACCCGCAGGTAACGGGCGACCCGCCGATGCTCGATGTCAATCCGGTTCGGCTGCGGGCCGGCATCGATGCACTTCCCGCCCTGCGTGCGCAGGATGCACGGATCGCGGTTGCCGAGGCGGACGTGCGGCTCGCGCGCGCCGACAAGCGCCCCGACTGGAAGGTCGGCGTCACCTATGGCCGGCGCGATCCGATGTACGGCGACATGGCCTCGGTCGGCGTGTCGATCGACCTGCCGCTGTTCGCCGGCAAGCGCCAGAATCCCAGGATCGCTGCAAGCGAGAGCCTCGTGCAAGGGGGTCGGTTCGACCGCGAGGCGATCCGCCGCGAGCTGGTGGCGCAGCTCGACGCCGACCTTGCCGATCATGCCATGCATCTCTCCCGGTTGCGCAATGCCCGCGAGACGCTGGTGCCCCTCGCCAGGCACCGCGCCGAGCTCGATCGCGACAGCTATGGCGCTGGCAAGCTCGACCTTGGCGCCGCGCTGCTCACGACGCTCGGGCTCGCGGAGGCCGAGGTCGAGGCGCTCAACCGCGAAGCCGACGTCGCGCGCGACGCGGTCCGCATCACGATCACCTATGGGGAGGAGCGGCCATGACGCTCGATAAATCCGCGCTGCGCTGGGGCGCATCGATCCTGGCTGTCGCGCTGCTGGCCGGCGGCACAGGCTATTGGGCAGGCCATCGCCAGGCGCCGCACCCGGAGGCGGCCGCAACCGCCGGGGCAGGCAAAGTCCTCTACTGGTATGATCCGATGTTCCCGAACCAGAAGTTCGACAAGCCCGGCAAGTCGCCCTTCATGGATATGCAACTGGTGCCCCGCTATGCGGAGGGAGCAAGCGCCGCCGCGGCCCCCACGGTCGCGGTCGATCCAGCCGCGCGGCAGAGCCTGGGATTACGGGTCGTCGCGGCGAAGATGGGCAGCCTTGCCTCAGCCCTTGAGGTCACCGGCACGATCGACTTCAACCAGCGTGACGTCGCCGTCATCCAGGCGCGTTCGGGCGGGTTCGTGAGCCGCGTCTATGCGCGCGCGCCCGGGGACGTGGTCCGTGCCGGCGCGCCGATCGCGGACCTGCTGCTGCCCGAATGGGGCGGCGCGCAGACCGAATATCTGAGCGTCAGGCGGCTCGGCAAGCCCGATCTCACCGCGGCTGCGCGCCAGCGGCTGCAGCTGTTGGGCATGTCCGACGGCCTCATCGCCAGCGTCGAGCGGAGCGGTCGACCGAACGGTGTGGTGACCATCACGACGCCGATCTCGGGCACGATCCAGACGCTCGACGCCCGTGCCGGCGTGACGCTCGCCATGGGCCAGACGCTCGCCCAGGTGAGCGGGCTCGGCACCGTGTGGCTCAACGCTGCGGTGCCCGAAGCGCGCGCGGGCGATGTCCGGGTCGGCCAGAATGCCAGCGCCACGCTGGCGAGCTTCCCCGGCGAGAGTTTCGCCGGCCGGGTGATCGCGATCCTGCCGACCACGCAGGCAGACAGCCGCACGCTCACCGTTCGGATCGAGCTGCCCAACCGGCAGGGGCGGTTGCGGCCGGGCATGTTCGCCAGCGTCGCGCTTGGCGGCGATGCCAAGCCGGCGCTGCTGGTGCCGAGCGAAGCGGTGATCCGCACGGGCAAGCGCACGCTCGTCATGCTCGCCGCAGGCGACGGGCGCTATCATCCCGCCGAGGTCCGCATCGGCCGCGAGGCGGACGGCGAGACCGAGATACTTGCCGGCCTGTCACCCGGCGAGAACGTCGTCGCCTCGGGGCAATTCCTGATCGATTCCGAAGCGAGCCTGTCGGGAATCGAGGCGCGGCCGATCGGCGGCGCGGCGGCATCGGCGACCATCGCCGCGCCGAGGTCGAAAGCCACGCTGTACGAGACGACGGGCAAGATCGAGCGGATCACGGCCAATTCGGTGACGCTCAGCCACGAACCCGTCCCCGCGCTCGACTGGCCGGCGATGACGATGACCTTCGCGCTCGCCGATCCGGGCATCGCGAGCGGCTTCAAGGCGGGTGACCGGGTCCGGTTCGGGTTCGACCGGCCCCCGGCGGGACCAACGCTGCGGCGTATGGCGAAGGTGGCGGGCCGATGATCGCCCATCTCATCCGCTGGTCGGTCCGCAACCGCTTTTTCGTTCTGATCGGCATGCTGGCGCTGGTCGGCGCGGGCCTCTGGGCGGTACGATCCACCCCGATCGATGCCCTCCCCGATCTCTCGGACGTGCAGGTTGTGATCCGCACCTCCTACCCGGGGCAGGCGCCGCAGATCGTCGAGAACCAGGTCACCTATCCGCTCACCACCACCATGCTGTCGGTGCCAGGCGCCAAGACGGTGCGCGGCTACAGCTTCTTTGGCGACAGCTTCGTCTATGTGATCTTCGAGGACGGCACCGATCTCTATTGGGCGCGCAGCCGCGTGCTCGAATATCTGAACCAGGTGCAGGGGCGCCTGCCGGCAAGCGCGCGCAGCGCGCTCGGGCCCGACGCGACCGGGGTCGGATGGGTCTATGAATATGCGCTGGTCGACCGGACCGGCGGGCATGACCTGTCGCAGCTGCGCGGGTTGCAGGACTGGTTCCTGCGCTATGAGCTCAAGACCGTGACCGGCGTCGCCGAGGTCGCCAGCATCGGCGGCATGGTCAAGCAGTATCAGATACTGCTCGATCCGGTGAAGCTCGCCGCCTACGGGGTGACCCATGCCCAGGCGGTCGAGGCGATCCGGCAGGCCAATCAGGAAGCGGGCGGGTCGGTGCTCGAGCTGGCCGAAGCCGAATATATGGTGCGCGCCTCAGGCTATCTGAAGACGCTCGACGATTTCCGCGCGATCCCGCTGAAGACGGCGGCCGGCGGTGTGCCGGTCCGGCTCGGCGACGTCGCCACGATCCAGATCGGGCCCGAGATGCGGCGGGGCATCGCCGAGCTGAACGGCGAAGGCGAGGTCGCTGGCGGGGTCGTGATCCTGCGCTCGGGCAAGAATGCGCGGGAGACGATCGCGGCGGTCAAGGACAAGCTCGCAGACCTCAAGAGGAGCCTGCCGCCGGGCGTCGAGGTGGTGACGGTCTACGACCGCTCGCAGCTGATCGACCGCGCCGTCGAGAACCTCACCCACAAGCTGGTCGAGGAGTTCGTCGTCGTGGCCCTGGTCTGTGCGCTCTTCCTCTGGCATGTCCGATCGGCGCTGGTCGCGATCCTGACCCTGCCGCTCGGCGTGCTGGCAGCGTTCTTCGTAATGCGCTTCCAGGGCGTGAACGCCAACATCATGTCCTTGGGCGGCATCGCCATCGCCATCGGTGCGATGGTCGATGCGGCGGTGGTCATGATCGAGAATGCCCACAAGAAGATCGAGCACTGGGAGCAGGATCATCCGGACACGCCTCTCGACGGCGAGATGCGCTGGATCGTCGTCACCGAGGCGGCGGCCGAGGTCGGGCCGGCGCTGTTCTTCAGCCTGCTGATCATCACGCTGTCGTTCATTCCGGTGTTCACGCTCGAGGCGCAGGAAGGCCGGCTGTTCGCGCCGCTCGCCTTCACCAAGACCTATGCGATGGGCGCGGCCGCGATCCTGTCGGTGACCTTGGTGCCGATCCTGATGGGCTGGCTGATCCGGGGACGCATCCCGCCCGAGCAGGCCAATCCGGTCAATCGCTGGCTGACCGATCTCTACCGGCCCGCGATCGACTGGACGATGAAGCGTCCCAAGGCCGTGCTGCTGATCGCCACGCTGGTGTTCGCGACCACAGCCTGGCCGCTCAGCCGGCTCGGCGGCGAGTTCATGCCGAACCTCGACGAGGGCGACCTGCTCTACATGCCTTCGGCCCTGCCCGGCCTGTCGGCGGCCAAGGCGAGCGAGCTGCTTCAGCAGACCGACCGGCTGATCAGGACGGTGCCCGAGGTCGAAAGCGTGTTCGGCAAGGCGGGGCGCGCCGAGACCGCGACCGACCCCGCCCCGCTCGAAATGTTCGAGACGACCATCCAGTTCAAGCCGCGCGACCAGTGGCGGGCGGGCATGACGCCCGAGAAGCTGATCAACGAGCTCGATCGCAGGGTTAAGCTCCCCGGGCTCGCCAATATCTGGGTGCCGCCGATCCGCAACCGCATCGATATGCTCGCGACCGGCATCAAGAGCCCGATCGGGGTCAAGGTGTCGGGCAGTGATCTCACCGAGCTCGACCGCATCGCCCATGATGTCGAGACGGTGGCCAAGACCGTGCCCGGCGTCAGCTCGGCGCTCGCCGAGCGGCTGACCGGCGGGCGCTATGTCGATGTCGACATCGATCGCGCCGACGCCGCGCGGTTTGGCCTCAACATCGCTGACGTGCAGGCCATCGTCTCGGGCGCGATCGGCGGCGAGACGATCGGCGAGACGGTCGAGGGCCTCGCCCGCTACCCGATCAGCGTGCGCTATCCGCGCGAATTGCGCGACAGCCTCGACGGGCTGCGGGGGCTACCGATCCTGACGCCCGCGGGCCAGCAGATCACCCTCGGCACGGTCGCCAATGTCACGATCGCCGAAGGGCCGCCGATGCTCAAGACCGAGAATGCCCGGCCCTCGACCTGGGTCTATGTCGATGTGCGCGGGCGCGATCTCGCCTCGGTGGTTGGCGATCTGCAACGCGCGGTGGCGAGACAGGTTCGGCTCTCGCCGGGGGTCAGCATCGCCTATTCGGGCCAGTTCGAATATCTCGAGCGCGCGGTCGACCGCTTGAAGCTGGTCGTGCCCGCGACGCTGCTGATCATCTTCGTGCTGCTGTACCTCATCTTCGGCCGCTTCGACGAGGCGGCATTGATCATGGGCACGCTGCCGTTCGCGCTGACCGGCGGCATCTGGACGCTCTATCTGCTCGGGTTCAACCAGTCAGTCGCGACCGGGGTCGGGTTCATCGCGCTAGCCGGCGTCTCCGCCGAGTTCGGGGTGGTGATGCTGATCTATCTCAAGAATGCGCTGGCCGAGCGCACGGCTAATCCGGACGCCGCCGAGGTGAAGGCCGCGGTGCGCGAAGGCGCGCTGCTGCGCGTCCGGCCCAAGGCGATGACGGTCGCGGTGATCCTCGCCGGCCTGCTGCCGATCCTGCTGGGATCGGGCGCGGGCTCGGAGGTGATGAGCCGGATCGCGGCGCCGATGATCGGCGGCATGCTGAGCGCGCCGCTGCTGTCGATGTTCGTCCTGCCCGCCGCCTATCTGCTGCTGCGCCGGCCGAAGACCGACCCCATCCATCAACCCGCTTCATCATGAAGGAGACGATTATGAGACATGCACGACTGACCCTCGCCCTCGGCCTTGCCGTCCTGACCGCCGCGTGCGGCAAGAAGGGCGAGACCCCGGTTACAACCGAAACCAACCAGGCGGCGCCTGCCGCGACCATGAGCGGCGACATGGGCAACATGTCGATGGCGCCCGACGCGAACGCCGCAATCAAGGCCAAGGGCCATGGCACCGTCACCGCGATCGACAAGACGGCGGGCACGATCACGCTCAACCACGGCCCGATCCCCGAAGCCAAGTGGCCGGCGATGACGATGGCGTTCAAGGCGGCGCCCGCGATCACCGATGCGGTCAAGGTCGGCGACAAGGTCGATTTCGACCTCTCGCTCAAGGGCAGCGATGGCGAGGTCACCGCGATCACAAAGCAATGATCCGCTAAGTTCGACCAAAAGAAGCTGGTTGCGTCGCCGCTCCGGGGCGGCGACGCCCCTGCCGGCCGTCTGCCTGGCCGTGCGCCCGGTCTACGGATGCGATCGGCAACGCCCAACGCCAGCCGCGTTTCCCTGCGCGATCACAGGCAGTTTGAGCAAGCTTCGCGGATCGCACATTGAACGTGCAAGCCGCCCTTGCCCGCGATAGCCTGAGCGGCAAGGAGCCAGTTCAGGATGACCGAGCCAGTATGACCTTGTTACCCACGACACATCATGATCTCTTGAGCGAGCTTGTCCGTCGTTGGCGAGACGATCCGGGCGCCACCTATCGCTCCTGGTTTCTTTGGGACGAACGCCTGAAAAACTTCCGCTCCATCCGTCGGGGGCTGCAGCAGGTGGTCGTGGAAATCGAAAGTGGGCGGTTCGGCGTCGCCTATCGCGGCTCGTCACTGGAAACGGTTGTCCACTGATCGCCGAACAGCGGCAGATCTTCAAGGGCGCCGACCATGCCTGGCTGTGGAAGCCCAAGCTGCGCATTCCCGACATTTACGAAAGCCCGGACAATCAGCGGGCGTTCGGTCGCCTGCTCGACAATTGCTCGTGCTGCGACACCGCCGAGGAGATCATCAGCCACATCCGCAGCATAGATGCGCTCAAGATCAAGGGGCTGGGTCCGGCGGCGGCCAACCTGCTCTATTTCCTTCACCCGACGCTGGTGCCGCCCTTCAATACCGCGATCGTCAAGGGCTACAACGCCGTCACCGGCGCCAAGGTGAAGCTTGGCTCATGGGATCATTTTCTCGCCATGCGCGCCGGTATCCTCGATCTCAACGACCGTTACCGCGAGCTGCTCTCGAACGATCTCGGCGCGATCGGCGGACTGCTGTTCGACATCGGCTCGGGCCGCTATCCGGCGCCGCCGCTGGATGACCATGCCTCCTTACGCTGTGACTGGCTTGGCCGGTTGGAACAGGCGCGAGCCGAGGCCGCTCGGCTCGACAAGACCATGGCAGCGCAAGGCGAAACCGACCGTACGCATACGGAAATCCAGGCCTGGCTGCGCGACCTCGGCCATGCGCTCGGTTACGATGTCTGGATCGCCGCCAATGACCGGGGCCGGCTTCATGCGGACGCGCCGCTCGGGGCGGGATGCCTGGAGCATCTCCCGGAAGCCATCGCCACTTCACCTGGCGCGGATTCGATCCGTCTGATCGACGTTCTGTGGTTGGAAAAGGGTGGCAACGGCGTCGCCGCGGCCTTCGAGGTTGAACATTCGACCTCGATCTACTCAGGGATCGTCCGCATGCTCGATCTGGCGCTGTCGGGAAGCGATCTGCACGCTGCCGCCGGGCTGTTCCTGGTCGCACCAAATTCGCGCGAGCAGGATGTTCGCGCGCAACTCCGTCGTCCGGCGTTCAGCCGCATCGCGGATCTCGACTTCGCCTATCTCCCGTATGGCGAGCTGGAAAAGAACAAGGAGGCCATCGCCCGGTTCGGGTCCGGTCTGAAGGCGATCAAGGCAATCTCCAGCCCCTTGCCCTGACGCAGACCACCGTACGGCGGCGACCAAAAGCCAATGGCCATTCCCTTGTGTTTCCGGCAAATAACTGCGGGTGAGAGCGAAGGCCCTACGGTTGGCGCTAACAGTGTCCAACAGGCGTCGGCTTTCACCTGATTGTCGGCCATCAAGCCGAGATAAAACATCGCATTATCTACAGGTAGAGGCCGAGAAACGACGCGCCGGGGACCGGATTGAAGGAAATCGGCTCGGCAGCAACAAAACCGAGAGCCTCATATAGCTTGCGCGCGGGAACGGACTTCGCCTGCACGTCGAGCCTCATTTCGCTATATCCCACCGCGCGAGCTTCTTCGATCAGACGTTCAGCGAGAGCGCGACCAAGATGCTGTCCCTGAGCATGGGGGCGAACATAAAGTCGTTTCATTTCGCATATTTCAGGAGTGACTTGCCGCATTGCGACGCAGCCCTCTAATTCTCCATCCCGATCCGCGAGCAACACGCATCCTTTCGGTAAAGCATGTTTACCCGGCAGAGTCGCAAACTCGGCATCGTTGTTTTGATAATTAAGATTTACCGGAGAATTGGCGATAAATTCACGCCAGATGCCTAGCACCGCCGCTTTATCGGCAGGGAAAACTGCGTGTCGGATGACCGTCATAGCATGAAGGTCTTGCCGAAGATCATGGCTGCGATGAGGCACGTTTTTGAGAGCATTGTGGTGATGCAAAACCAACGTCGAAAATCACATGAATCGCGCCGCCCCAGGCCGGGGGCGGTCCTCTGCTACTGGATCAGCGGCGATGCCGCCTGACGGAAACACTCTCAGCGAGGTTGTCGCGCACTTCTGCGATCCGACAGTGGCTTTTGGACATCGTGAGGGATCGGGGACCGCGCAAAGCCGTGCGCGGCGGGATCACAATGGAATTGCGCCGCCCCTCTGACGGGACCATGTGATTATCGTCCGTTAAGCGCTCTTTTGGCCGACAGGGGCGGAAAACAGTCAATCGTTGCCTAGCGCACGTAAAATGTACTTTTGTGTAGTCACCCCCCTCGAGCCGCTCGCGCAGCGTGGCGATCGTCATACCGGCGTCCCCTCGGCCTTGGCGGCGCTGCGCCGGTTCCATAGGAAGCCGGCAACCAGCAGCACGGCCATGACGAGCTGCGCCACGATTGTCTCCCGCGTCGGGTAGATCCCCAACAGCTCACTTCGGGGGAGCCCCGGCCACGGCGTGACGGGGAGATAGCCGGCTTCTTGCAGCGCGGCGCTCCCCTTGCCGATCAGGACCACGGCCAGCACTGCGATCAGCGCCGAGCTGTAGGCGAAGAACTTGCCGATCGGCAGCGTGCGGCTGTAGCGCATCATCACGAAGGCGATGACACCGAGTAGCGCAACCGCCGTGAGCGCGCCCGCTATGACCGCGCCGCCATTCCCCTGTCCCCAAATGGCGGCATAGAACAGGATCGTCTCGAAAACCTCGCGATAGACGACGACGAAGGAAAGCAGGAACAGGAACCATGCCGATCGGCGGCTGAGCGCCTTGCTCAGCTTGTCGCGGATATAGCGTTGCCACGCATCGGCATTGCTCTTGCCGTGCATCCAGATTCCGACCCACAGCAGCACGATCGCGGCGAACACCCCGCCGAATCCTTCGGAAAGTTCTCTGCTCGCACCGCTGATTTCGATGATCCACGTTGCCGCCGCCCAAGTGACGGCCCCGGCGACGAGGGCAGCGACCCAACCACCATGCACATAGGGCAGCATGTCGCGTCGTTCGGCTTTGCTCAGGAAGGCGATCATGGCGACTACGATCAACAGGGCTTCCAGCCCTTCGCGCGCCAGGATCGTGAACGCGGCCACGAAGCTTGACGTGGCCGACGCCTCGCTTGGCGCGAGCGCCGTTTCGGCATCGGCAAACAGGCCGTCGAGCGTGGCGACGCGATCCTTGACCGTCGCGACCGGCTCCCCCTTGGCGATCCCGGCGCGCAGATCGGCCATCGCGCCCTCAATGCGGACCATCAGCGCATTGTCGCGCGCCGACAGCACGGCCTCGACCGGCTCGAATCCGTCGAGATAGGCCGAAAGCGCCAGATCGGTCGCGGCCTTGCGCTCACCCCGGCCATAGGCGGCCAGGGCGTCGTCAAGCCGGGTGCGGGCCAGCGCCAGCGTGCCCGCCGCTTCCGCCGCGATCGTCGCTTCGGGATGGTGGCGCAGATAGGCCATGAGCTGGCGGGCCTTGTCGTCGCCCACTTGCGCGCCCAGCGCGGCCGGCGTCGTGCCGACCAGCTTTTCCAGATCGAGGCGCTTGCGAAGATCGGCATCGCCATCCCACAGCGCCTTTCCGGCGTTCGCCTCGCTCTCCGGATAGGCGAACGAACCGGCATAGAAGGCCAGCGCCCAGCGGTCTTGCGCGGGCAGTTCGGCGAAGCTCACCATGCTCGTGCCGTCGAGTCCCTGTTCGATCACCTGATAGAGCGCGAATATACTGCGCTCGCGCGCCCGTGCTTCATCGGCGAAAGCGATGGGCGCGGGATCGAGGCCACGCGCTTGCAGGCCGTCGCCGTGGCCGGTTCCACCGTGGCAGCTCGCGCAGTGTTGCGCGTAAAGCGCCTTCCCGCGCGCTACGTCGGGCGCGCTCGCTGGCGCGAGCGGAAGCGGATAGGCTTTGATGAGATCGGCCGCGAGACCGCGCGCAGCAGTCGCAATGGCGGGCGGCGGCGCTTTTGCGGCGATGATCCGTTGCAGGTTGCTGGCCTGACGTTCGAGGCCAGCAACCTGCAACGACGCCGGCAGCTCCCCGATCAGCTTGGCGGCCGTCGCGGAGAACTCTTGCATTTCGGCATATTCGCCAGCGTTGGCGATTTTCCCGTCCGCGACCGCTTCGGGATAATCGACCGCGATATAGTCGAGAAGCCGCCACGCTGTTTGTGCGGGTGCGGTTTGAGCCACCGCAGGCGTGGCAAGCGACATGAAGCTAAGGGCGGCGATGGCCAGCAACCCGAGCGTTAGCGGGCAATGTGTATCGCGATTGCGGCGCATTAGCGAGGATAAGCTGCAAAGCAGTCTGTTGAGCCACGAAACGACGCCGCTTGCTGGCCCGTGCGTGGCGATCCGATGATTATCCATCCGAACGCCTCGTTTGCGCCGTCCGCTGGGAACGGCTATATTTCAAATGAACTTGAACTGTTGGGCGACAGATGGACGAAAATCAAGCACTCGCTGCCTTCGCCGGCATTTCCAACCAAACCCGCCTCCGGATCGTCCGGTTCCTTGTGGTGGCGGGTGCGGACGGACGGTCTGCCGGAGCGATCGGCGAGGCGCTGGGCGACACGTCCCCATCGCGCCTGTCGTTTCATCTCAATCAGCTTCAGCAATCCGGCTTGATCGAAAGCCGGCGCGAGGGCCGGTCGATTATCTACAGTGCCATTTTAACCGCGTTGTCCGATCTTGTGGCGTTCCTCATGCACGATTGCTGCGAAGGGATTGCCCTGTCGGCGACCAGGCCATTGCATTGTTCGCCAAATGCACCGGGCGGCCTACGCCTGTGGCGGCGCTGGCCGAGCAAAGATAGATGATCCGAGCGTTTCCTTTTTCTCGATCACTTGCAGTAGAGCGATAGTAGTAAAGGCAAACAGGTGGTGCCGCCATGTCGGCGCCTATGGGTAGCCCGCTTCCTTTTGGTGGCGGACGGCCAGGATCGCCACCGTCTCGCCATCGAGGCGATAGAGGGCGACATAGCCGCTGTTGCCGAAGTCGATCAGCTTTTCCCGATAGTCGGGGTCCATGTCTTCCATCGGACGGCCGATACGCGGTGATGCCGCCAGAATCCTGACCCCGGCCCGGATCGTCGCAACCGCGCGGGTCGCGGCCTCCGCATCCTTGGGCAAGAGCCAGCGATAGAGCCGCTGAACATCGGCCAGCGCATTCGGTGTCCAGATCAGACGTGGCACTTAGGCGGCTCCGCATCCTCGCCCGCTTCGAGCTTCGCCAACCAGGCATCGGCCTCCTCAAGCGTCAGATGCAAACCCGTCTGCTGATATTCGTCCCATGCCCGTAAGGCGTCCTGCCGGAACGCCTCGCGCTTTTCCTCGCGTTCGACATACTGTGCGATGGCTTCGCGCATGATCCAATGCGAGCTGCGCCGCCGAACTTCGGCAAGGTGCTGGACGCGTCCCTTGAGGGCATCATCGAGCTTGATTGATGTTGCCGCTGCCATAACGCGACCTCCGTAGCAAAAGGTATTACCTTGCGCTAAGGTAGCCTTTCTGGCCAGCGCCGTCCATCCCAGCGCATACGGCCGCGCCGAAATTGATGTGTTTGCCGTCAGTCGTTGTGATCTGCCCCCTGCTGAGTGGCCCAGAGGCTATGATAGTCTGGACCACGAAAGGGACATTGAATGCCGA
>FWWL01006399.1_pt1 | contig 16853 bp, 13 predicted proteins | sample 2228331 | NCBI WGS metagenome assembly FWWL01 (sample SAMEA103939775, study PRJEB20133) | metagenome
CAGCAAAAACGGTTCTCAGCTTGTCTCTCAGGGAAATGCCATCCAGCTTGCCTCCAGCGCTTTCGCTCCTGAAGGAACCGCCGGCGGCGGCGGTGCGGGAACGGCCGGAGCCGGTGCCGGGGCTGCGGCTGCCGGAGGGGCAGGTCTTGTGACGACGGGAACGGTCGTGGGAGTGTCGGCGGCGGCCATGGTGGCTGGAGCCGTTACGGCTTCAAATGCTGCGGACGGAGGTGGCGAGGTGAGTCCTTCCGCTCCGGCAAGCCTAAGGTAGGCTTGTTGACCTTTTGACCTTCACGGCGGTGCCGCATTCCAAAGCGGCACCGCTTTTGTGTTTTTATGAGCAGAAGACTGCAATAAAACACCTGAGGCACGTGATGCCAAGGAACATGACGGTCACCACGTAAAGGAGTCAAAGGGAATGAAGGGAACTCAGGATGTCCGGCGTGTCTGGCACGGAATGACGGCCCTGGTCTTGGCCGGCGCGTTGTTGGCCTCTTGGGGATGCGCCTCGTCGGGAGCAGGCCCCAAGGTAACCACCACGGTCGAAGAATTGATGGCTAAAACAAAGCCGGAAAACGAACAGATCAAGGAACTGAACGCCAAACTGTTTTCATCCGTAAGCGGAAGTCCTCAGTTTGAAGACTATATCCTCAACGAAGGGGATCTGATTCAAGTCTCTGTCTTTGAATCCAAGGACCTCAACACGGAAGCCCGAATCGGGGCTCGAGGATTCGTGACCTTGCCGCTTCTGGGTCCGGTGAAATTGAAAGGCCTGACCACCAGGGATGCGGAACAACTCATCGAAAATCTGTACCGGGAAAAGTATCTTCAGGACCCTCATGTCAGTATTTTCGTCAAGGAACAGATGGGTGGAAAGATCACCATTCTGGGTTCGGTCAACAAATCGGGTTCTTTTGACTACCCTTCCCGACAGCGTCTTCTGGATGTTTTGGCCCTCTCGGGCGGTCTTTCCGACAAGGCCGGTCGCACGGTCCAGATCAGGCGCAAAGGAGAAAATCCGGAGCGGCCTGACACGTATCTTATCGATTTGGAGGAACTGATTGAGCAGGGTCGTGCTGAACTGAACATCGAAATCTATCCCGGAGACGTTATTTTCGTTCCTGAAGCCGGCATGGTCTACGTGGACGGGGCGGTAGGCAAGCCCGGAGCCTATCCCATCAAGAAACAGATGACGGTCCACGAAGCGATTGTGGCTGCGGGGGGACTGAGGCCTACGGCCAGTCAGGGGGATATTAAGCTGATCCGCTACATGCCCGGTGGAGCCCGGGAAGTGGTGAAACTCAGTCTCAACGACATTCAGAGTGGTCGAGCTCAGGAAATGACCGTTCAAGATCGGGACGTGGTCTTCGTGGAAACAAGCACGCTTGAAGCGCTGGTCTACGGTCTGCGGCTCAATCTGGGCATGGGCCTTGTGGGTATCGGCTACACACCGCCTCCGCACTAAGGTACTGCAGCCACCCTTCCCGCCTTTTGGAAACGAGGCGGGAAGGGTTTCTCTGCTTCAAATCGCCTCCAAAATCCGCTTCCACAAAGAGGGCTTTCGACGACGGACCATCGACGAGGGCCGCTCCGCCGAGAGAACAGGTTCCCCCTTGAGAATCCGGCTGGGGACATCTTCCACGAGATCCCTGGCCGCTTCTTCACCTAGAAGCCCCGCAGCCAATAAAGAGGCTTGTCGAAGTTTCGGCGGGCGATTCTTGGAGTTATGGGCATCGGAAGCCATGATGTGCACAAGACCCTTTTCCAGCAGTTTGATGGAGAACCTTTGCACATCCTTTCCCCATCCTCCCAAAAGACTTTCCGCCGTGATCTGAACAAGCACACCGCAACGGACCCATTCCTCCAGGTATTCTGGATGATGCATCACGACCGGGTTCCGCTCAGGATGCGCCAAAACGGGCGTCACGCCCTGGCTTTGAACTTCAAAAAGAAAGGCGTTCAGGTTTGCGGCAACGAAGGTGGGAGGGAGTTCCAAAAGAAGATAACGACCGGTATCGTTTATGGTCATGAGCCGGCCGGAACGAACTCCATGGGGAATCGTCGGGTGAAGCCGCAATTCCGAGCCCGGATACACCTTGAGGGGAATTCCGGAACGTGCCAGCCGCTCTTGAAGCTCTCTGGTCACGCTCAGGATGCATTCCCGATGGTTGTCATAGACGCCTTCGTTCCAGTGCGGTGTCGCGACAAGGGCTTTTATGCCGTCGTTTACGGCCGCTTTGGCCATGTCCATAGCCTCTTTCCACGAGGACGCGCCGTCATCCAAACCTGGCAGTATGTGAGCATGCAGATCTATCAATGATTTCGTCCCTCAGTCGCATATGGTCAAAGCAAACGGGTTTTGGTCTGTGAAGGTGGCAACCCCGAAGGTTTATTGTTCGTGGCGGGCGACCCGGGGATCGAACCCGGGACCTTTGGTTCCGGAGACCAACGCTCTCTCCACTGAGCTAGTCGCCCACAACGTTACCTATGCCGACAATGGGGCTTTGTCTACCACAGGGGCTTGATGGTGTCAATGTCGTCAGGAAACACGGTGTCAGGCCCTTCTGAAATGTCTGCGAAAAAGCTCGGTATTCCGCGGTCTCTGACATGTTCCCAGAAATCGGCCGTCTTCCGTAGGGGCGAGGCGGCGCCTCGCCCCTACGCCGTGGAATCGGTCATGTTTCAATCCCATTCGAAACTTTGAATGACCAGGATACCGGCTTCGCGGGCCTTTTCCAGGACCTTTGGCTTGGCATAATGGGTGACCACAATGGGCATCAGCTCTTCAGCCATGATGGAGGCCACCTTTTCCAGTTTGAGGCGCAGGCTTTTGAGCTTAGAGGTGTCGTCCAGCCGCAGCACCGATTCGCCTATAAGGATCAGAGACTTTCCATCCTTCTGGGCTCGTGCGAAGAAATTGAGCTCTTCATCCGCCACGTCGGCCCGCACGATTCGGTCCTTGACTTGAATTCCGTAAGCGGAAGCCAGATACGCCGGAAGTTTCCGGTAGGCCTCGTTTTCCAGGGCGTAGGCCATGCTGCGGGAAAGCCCTCCCACCTGTTCTCGCGTGGCCTTGAGGCCCCGGGAGAGTGCGGCCACTTCTTTTTCCGTGCGCTTCTGAGCTTCCGCCAGCTCTTCAACTTTGACAGCAAGGCTGTCCAGCCGGGCTTCCGTCTTTTTCTGAGCCTCCGCCAGCTCTTCCAAGCGAATTTCTGTACGCTTCTGAGCTTCCGCCAGCTCTTCCAAGTGTTTTTCCGTACGCTTCTGAGCCTCGGCCAGGTCCCGGACGATGTCCTTGAGTTCGTTAAATTCGCGCTTGCTCACCGATTCTTCGCGGTTTCGTTCCACCTCTTCAAAGAGACTCAACAGAGCGTCTCGAAGATCCGGCGCCACGCGCTCCAATTTTCTGTACAGGGCAACACTCATGCCCATACACTTTTCTCCTCTCTGCATTCCGACGACGCTTTAGCGCCAAGGCCATAAAGCCCCTTTTGGAAGCTCGCTTTTCAAAGAGATGTTACAAGATGAGATCCATCAGGACAAGAAGGATGCGGAATCCTCGAAGCCCGTTTCGCCATTGCTGCTGCGCCGTTGGAGCGTCTCTCGATCGTTACGCATGTGCCGAAGCGCTCCGTGTGTCTGTCGGCCTTCAGAAGGTTGAGGCCTTCTTCTTTTTCTCAAGCCTTCAGCCCATCGTGACGATATAGACAATGATGCCGATGAGACAAGTTCGGCAACAGGGTGGCATCGTAACATGCGGAGACGGATGGCACGTTATGGCCTACATTCTGGAACAGACATCGTCGGTGACGGCCGAAGCAAAAGGCCGTCGGTTCTTTTTTTTGACGTTTCGAGGCCGGCTTCAGTTAAACCGTCAGGAAGAAATCACCTTTGAAGCGGTCTATGAGCCTTTCGATGGCTGGAAGATTCTGCGTGCTTCCAATCCGGAAGCTTTTCAAAAGGCCGTGCCCGACGGTTATTTTCAAGCCTTTTGCCTGGATGTGCTCAAGGAATCCCACATGGACTGCCTGGTTCGATGGCACCTGGAACGTAAAGACGGCAAACTTCTCATCAGTAAACTTCGCGCGCTCGTTTCCCAGAGCGCCTCTTGACCTTGTGTGTCGGGCATCATGCCTCACCCCCTTTGATTCCATGCCATCCCTGGTTTCCTCGTGCGTGAAAAATTATCTCTAGCTCAGTTCATTTGTTTTGTGCTAACTGTGCATCGGCCTTTGAGAAGGCTCGATTTTGTAATCCTTGAGGATGCCCATGAACCCAGACGTCACCGAACACGACCTTCGCCTGCAGAAAGCCTATTTCGAAGCCATTTTTGAGCATTCTCCCGACGCCGTTGCCATTCTGGATGCTCACGATCGTGTGGTCATGATCAACAGAGCCTTCACGAAGCTTTTTCAATATTCCGCCGAAGAAGCTCGCGGCGCTTTGATCAACGATCTTGTGGCCCCGCGCCAAATGCGCTGGGAAGCCGAAGATCTTTCCGCCAAGGCTTTAAAAGGGCTTCCTTTCGAGGTGGAAACACACCGAGAACGCAAAGACGGCAGCCTTGTGGATGTGGCCATCACGGCCGCTCCTATTTACATAGACGGTGTGATGGTGGGCATCTACGCCAGCTACAGGGACATTTCCGGCCGAAAGCGGGCGGAACGCGCTTTGCGCGATATGGATGAAAAATATCGACTTATCGTCGACCATTCCAACGATGCTGTCTTTGTGATTCAGGATGAAAGGTTTCGATTTTGGAATCCCAGGTTTCGAGAGCTGTGTGGCTACGAAGACGATGAAATTCCCCGTCTTTCCATAGCCACGCTTCTGCATCCGGAAGATCTTGATTCGGTGCTGCAGTTGCATCGAAAACGCCTTGCCGGCGAACCCGTTCCCAACTCCTACACCTTTCGAGCTCTGACCAAGGACGGCCGTCCGCTGTGGATCAACATCAACGCCATTTCCGTGCAGTGGGACGGGAAACCCGCCACCATCAATTTCGCCAGGGATTTTACCCGAGAAAAGGAACTGGAAGCACAGCTTGCCCACGCTCAAAAGATGGAAGCCGTGGGCACCCTAGCCGGGGGAATCGCTCACGATTTCAATAACCTTCTCCAGACCATTCAAGGCTATGCGGAACTCCTCATCAATCGTTCCCAATGCACCGAAACCGATCGACGACGGCTTCAAAAGATTTTCGACGGGGTTCAGCGAGGCCGTGAACTCACCCGTAACCTTCTCACCTTCAGCCGCAAGATGGAACCCCATCTTCGCCGCGTGGACCTCAACCGGGAACTTATCAAAATCAAGGACATTTTGTCCCGTACCTTGCCCAAAATGATCACCATTCAGCTGGAAACCGCTTCCAACCTTCCCGCCGTGCATGCCGATCCGTCCCAAGTGGCTCAAGTGGTCATGAACCTGGCGGTGAACGCCAAAGACGCCATGCCCGATGGAGGCACCCTGACGCTTCGAACCCAACGCATGGATCTTTTTGAAGGACACTCTTCCGGCCTGAACCCCGGCTCCTATGTCTGCCTCAGCGTGGAAGACACAGGCAAAGGGATTCCCAAAACCGTGCGGGATCGTATCTTTGAGCCCTTTTTCACCACCAAGCCTTTGGGATCCGGCACAGGCCTGGGGCTTTCCATGGTCTACGGCATTATGGCCAATCATCATGGAGCCGTGCTGTGCGACAGTCGCGAAGGTCAAGGAACCCGGTTCGATTGCTTCTTTCCCGCCCTGCCCGAGGCAGTTTCAAACGTGGAGGAGCCGATCCAAGAAAAAGCCGGTGCCTCAGGTCCGCCTCCGACCACCATCCTCCTTGTGGACGATGAGGAGTATTTGAGAGTTTCCGGCCAGGAAATGCTGGAATTTTTCGGGCATCGTGTGATCACCGCCGCCGATGGTGAAGAAGCTTTGAAGATCTTTACGCGGGAAGGGGAAAACATCGACGTGGTCCTTTTAGACCTGATCATGCCCGGCATGGGAGGACGCAAATGCCTGGAAAAACTTCTGGCCCTTCGCCCCAATGCCAAGATCATTGTGGCCAGCGGTTTTTCCGCCAATGACTCCATTCAGGACATTCTCATTGCCGGAGCTTTCGATTTTCTGGCCAAGCCCTATTCCGTGGACATGCTTTTGGAAAAAATCGGTCAGGCCCTTAAGGCTCCATGACCGTGGTCTGCGGCCTTTGAGGCCCTCGCATGACAAAGGTGACAGGAACAAGGGCGGCGGTCATCCAGGCAAAAACCCAAAAGGTGTCATTGAAAGCCATCATGGCCGCTTGTCGCAGGGTTTCCCCATAAATACCCGCCATGGCCATTTTCCGGTCGTAAAAGGATGCCCAATCCCCGCCCAACACCGCGAGCATCTTGTCCATGGCACGTCGAAAGGGAAGATCAAAAGGCGTAAGATGGTCCACGAGCATGTTTTGGTGCCATTGAGAACGTTGGGACAACACCGTAGTGCTTATAGCCACACCAAAACTACCTCCAAGATTACGCAACAGATTGAAGATTCCCGTGGCATTTCCCATGTGTTCTCGAGGAATATTTACATAAGTGGCGGCGGAAAGGGGAACAAAGAAAAGGCCCATTCCCAGAGCTTGAACAATCCGAGGCCAGGCTGCGGAGAAAAAGTCCGCCTGAAGATTAAATCGGGACATGAGGGTCAGAGCCACGGCGGCTAGAGTCAGCCCCAGAGCCAGCAAGCGCTTAGGAGGAACACCGCGTTTCATGAGTATTCCCGCGATGGGCATCACCATGAGGCTTGCCAGACCTCCCGGGCCGAGCACCAAGCCGGCCAACATGGCCGTATACCCCATGAGATTTTGCAGATACAGAGGCAAAAGAACGATACTTCCGAACAGGCAAAAATACCCGGTAAACATGATGATGTTTCCGGCGGCGAAGGTCCTGTCCTTAAAAACCCTCAAATTGACCACGGGATGAGAGGCACGAAGCTCCACGAAAACGAACGCCGTCAGCGTCACCACAGCCACGATGGATAAAATGACGATGAAATTCGAAGCGAACCAGTCCTCCCTTTCCCCCTTGTCCAGCACCACCTGAAGAGAACCCAACCCCACGGTCAAAAGGGCCAGGCCCCAATGGTCGATCCGCACGGTACGCGCTCGAATGTAGGGAGGATCCTGAACAAAGAGCATGGCCATAAAAACGGCCAGAACCCCCAAGGGCACATTGATATAAAAGACCCAGCGCCACGACCAATTGTCCGTGATGAAACCTCCAAGCACAGGACCTAAAATGGGGGCAAACACCACGCCCATGCCGAAGACCGCCATCGCCACACCGTGTTCCCGAACGGGAAAGGTTTCCAACAAAATAGCCTGGGACAAAGGCTGCAGCCCGCCTCCTCCCAACCCTTGAAGCACGCGAGCCGCCACAAGAACTTCCAGAGACGGTGCCGCACCACACAGCACGGAACTTACCGTGAAAACGATAATGGAAAACAACAGGTAATTGCGCCGTCCAAAAAGACTGGCCAACCATCCGGTGATAGGAATGATAACGGCGTTGGAAACCAGATAGGACGTCAGCACCCAGGTGACTTCATCCAGGCCGGCATTCAAGCTGCCCTGAATATGGGGCAGGGACACATTGACCACACTTGTGTCCATCACCTCAATGAAGGTGGGGATGATCACCGTAAGCGCAATGGCCCATTTACGCCGATCCGGATTGGGCGGGTTCATCGGGATGCCTTTCGTTCAGGCAAACGCAACCGCGGGCCGCTTTGATTCGAAGTGTCCACGGTGACTTTCAAAGAAAAACCCAGCCTTAGAGGATATTCCGGAGAAAAGGGATCGGTGAGTCGAATCTTGACCGGGACACGTTGCGTGATCTTGATCCAGTTGCCGGTGGCGTTTTCCGGGGGAAAAAGGGAAAAGGCCGCCCCGGTTCCGGCACGAATGCCTTCCACCGTGCCGGAAAACCTGCGCCCTGAATAACAATCGGCTCGAATGTGAACCGGCTGTCCGATACGAATGTTTTCCACCTGGGTTTCTTTAAAATTGGCTTCCACGTAAGCTTCCTGAAGTGGGACCACGGCCAAAAGGGGTTGACCGGGAAGAATGCGTTCTCCCACCTGAATCTTTTTCTGGGCCACAAAACCGGCGATGGGAGCGGTGATGCGACAGTAGGAAAGATTCAGTCGAGCCATGTCCCTTCGAGCTTCCAGTTCTTTGGCCTGGGCTGTCAGGGCTTTGAGACGTTCCTGTTCCACGTGCACCCTCAAGCGGCTTGCCTGGGCTTCCTGCAGACGGGCTTCCGCCATGGAAGCTTCCTTTTGGGCCGCCTGCAAAGTTGCTTCCACCGACCGAAGCCGCGCCTCCGAAGCTCCCACGGCCGCCTGGGCTTTGGTCATGGCCGTTTTCATGCGATCCCGATCCCGCACCGAAGAAGCCCCTTGAGCAGCCAGGGCTTCATAGCGTTCCCAATCCCGCTTGGCATGCCGATATTCGGCGAGCACGGCTTCATGGTCCTGGGTGGCTTCCGAGACCTTTTCCCGGACCGATTGCACCTGAGCCTGAGCGGCGTTCCAAGCCGCCTGAGCGGCCGTGACCGCCGCCTGCGTGGTCTTTTCCACATAGTCCACGCTCACGCGTGCTGCTTGAATTTCCGCCTGCACTCGATGCAAAGCCGCCTCCACTTCTTCCAGGCGTGCCTGTTCATCCGCCGTGTCCAGCTCGATAAGGACCTGTCCCTGCATGACGGCGTCATCGTTTTCCACGAAAACGGCCCTGATGGTTCCGGGAATGCGGGAAGAAATCGCCGCCGCATCGGCCATGACATAGGCATTGTCGGTGGTTTCCTTGTCCTTGAAAAAGATCCACCAGGAAAGTCCTCCGACCACCAACCCTACCAGGACCACGCCGGCAAAGCCTCTTTTGAGCGATTGCTTGTTGTTGCGAGGCGGCTTGCTGGACACAGCCTCCGGAACGCCTTGCATCACGTTTTCGGCCATAGCTTATTCCTTGCGCCTCCGTTTTCATCACGCCTATGTTTTCAGGAACAGGTCCTTCAAAAACCTACTCTACCCTCTGTGTATGGCGTGAGGCCATGGGGAACGTCAACGGGAAAAACCACCCCTGCCCGGTCCAAAACCTGCCTTCAGAAATGGCGGCATTCGGCATCAAGATTCCCGTAAAGCCCCAAGCTTTTCCCTTGACAGAACTTTCCCTTGCCCATTAGAGATCGAAATTTACAAGGTTTTTTGGATGAAAGATCCCCGGGTTAAGGGGCTTTGAAGGGCCGAGATTTTTGTCGCAGGGTCATCCTGCACCAGGAAGGAGTCGTCATGACTTTTCAGGAACTTATTCATGCTTTAAACACGTTTTGGTCCGAAAGAGGGTGTGTCATTCAACAGCCTTACGACTTGGAAGTGGGAGCGGGAACCTTCAATCCGGCCACCTTTCTTCGCGTTTTGGGACCGGAACCCTGGAAGGTGGCCTATGTGGAACCGTCCCGACGTCCCACCGACGGCCGTTATGGAGAAAACCCCAACCGATTGCAGCATTATTACCAATATCAGGTTATTCTTAAGCCGTCTCCTCCCGACAGCCAGGAAATCTATCTGGAAAGTCTGAAAAGTTTCGGCATCGATCCCTTGGACCATGATATCCGTTTCGTGGAAGACGACTGGGAATCTCCCACCTTGGGTGCTTCCGGCCTGGGTTGGGAAGTCTGGCTGGACGGGATGGAAATCACGCAGTTTACCTATTTTCAGCAGGCGGGAGGCATCAGCCTTTCTCCGGTATGCGTGGAGCTCACCTACGGTCTGGAACGTATCGCCATGTATCTTCAAGGTGTGGACAACGTCTATGATCTGCAATGGACCGGTAATGTGACTTACGGGGACGTGCACCACAAGGGCGAGGTGGAATGGTCCCATTACAATTTTGAGGAAGCCGATGTTCCCATGCTTCTGGAACTTTTCAACATGTACGAAAAAGAATCCTTGCGCCTTTCTGACCGCGGCCTGGTGCTTCCCTGCTACGACTACTGCCTGAAATGTTCCCATGTGTTCAACTTGTTGGACGCTCGAGGCGCCATCAGTGTGACGGAACGCACCAATTACATCGCCCGCGTGCGTAACCTGGCCCGATTGGCCGCCCACGGCTATGCAGCTCAAAGGGAAGCCATGGGATATCCTTTGCTGAAAAAGAACGCTTTCAAGGACTGAGAGAGACCTTGAAGGCGGCATCGATTTTCATTCCAGGAGAAGATGAGGGACCCTATGGGACAAGAACTTTATTTGGAAATCGGCAGTGAAGAAATTCCGGCAGGCTATATCGTGCCGGCTTTGGAATCCATGGCCCAACAGATGGTGCGCTTTTTGGACGATCATCGGATTGCGCATGGAGAACCCGTCACCACGGGAACACCGCGGCGGCTGTGCCTTTGGATTCCTGAGGTGGCCGAAAGACAGGAACCCACGGTGGTGGAAATCATCGGACCGCCCAAATCCGTCGCCTTTGATGATCAGGGACGTCCTACGAAAGCCGCCGAAGGTTTTGCCAAAAACCAGGGGATCGATGTGACGCAATTGACCATCAAGGCAACCCCCAAAGGGGAATATGTCACTTTGGTCAAGGAAGAAGCCGGAGGTCCCACAAAGGAACTGCTGGAACGGATGCTTCCGGACTTTATCGCTCACATTCCCTTTCCCAAATCCATGCGTTGGGGAAATCTTTCGGTCACCTTTGCACGGCCGGTGCACTGGATCGTCTGTCTTCTAGGGGATGATGTCCTGGACTTTACCTATGGGGATGTGCGCAGCGGTTGTCTTTCCTTTGGGCATCGGTTTATGAGTCCTCAATGGCTGGAAGTGAAAAACTTTGCGGATCATCGAGAAAATCTTCGCCGCCACAAGGTCGTTCTGGATACGGCCGAACGCAAGCAGCTTATCTTGGAAGGCATTCGGGAAAAGGCGGCTTCCATCGGCGGGCGCATTCTCGAAGATGAAGACCTTCTGGATGAAGTGGCACACCTTGTGGAATACCCCTACCCGCTTCTGGGATCTTTTGAAGAAAAATACCTGGCTTTGCCTCCGGAACTGCTCATTACCGTCATGAAGGAACATCAGCGCTACTTTGCCGTGGTGGATGATTCCGGAAAACTCAAACCGCATTTTGTCACGGTGGCCAACACCATCCCCAGAAACCCGGATGTGGTGGCTGCCGGAAACGCCCGCGTGGTAAGGGCTCGGCTGGAAGATGCGCGGTTCTATTACGAAGAAGATCAAAAAGTGAGGCTGGAAGATCGCGCCGAAGCCCTGAAATCGGTGGTGTTTCATGCCAAACTGGGCACCAGCTGGGAAAAGGTGGAACGGTTCACTCAGCTGGCCAAGTGGCTCTGTGAAAGACTGTGCCCCGACTCCATGGATCATGTGCTGCGGGCGGCCTTGCTGTGCAAGGCGGATCTGGTCAGCGGCATGGTGGGTGAATTTCCCGAGCTTCAAGGGGTGATGGGTCGAGCCTATGCGCGGCTGCAGGGGGAACCGGAACCGGTGGCTCAGGCCATCTATGAACATTACCTGCCCATTCGTGCGGGGGGACCTGTGCCGGAAGGCATGGAAGGCACGGTGTTGAGTATCGCCGACAAGATCGACACCATTGTGGGCTGTTTCGGGGTGGGGTTGTTGCCTACCGGAACCGCCGACCCCTTTGCGCTGCGGCGTCAGACTCTGGGAATTTTACGTATTATTCTGGAAAAACAATTGCGTTTTTCCCTGGAAGAACTCATCGATCAGGCTCTGCCGCTCCTGCGATCCAAGATGACCGAACCGGCCGAGACGGTCAAAAAAGGCGTGCTGGACTTTTTCCGAGGCCGCCTGCATCATCACTTGGTGACACAGGAAGGCTACGCTTCGGATATCGTGGAAGCCGCTCTGGCTTCAGGGATCGCCTACCCCGTGGATGCGGTGCTTCGAGTCAAGGCTCTGGCAGATTTTACACGGCGCGATGATTTCGAAGCTTTGACTTTGGCTTTCAAGCGTGTGGGGAACATTATCAAAGAAGGTGAACCGGAACCCGTACGTCCGGAACTCCTGAAGCTTCCTGCAGAACAAGAGCTCTATGAAGCCTATGGTCGTGTGCAGGCGGATGTGCTGGAAAAGATATCCCGAGGCGACTACGCGGCCGCCCTGGAAAGTCTCACCGCGCTGCGTTCGCCCATTGACACTTTTTTTGAGGCCGTTTTGGTCATGGATCCCGATCCAGCCGTGCGCCGTAACCGCTTGGCGCTTTTGACGGCCGTTCATGAATTGTTCAACGGTATCGCCGACTTTCGTAAAATCCAGACAGGGTAAACGGATCATGGCAGGCTGCCGGGGTGTTCCCGGAAGCCTGTTCCATCACCAAGCATGAGCCATTGCGGGTTGCCGGTTCAACGTGTAGGGGCACGGTGCGCCGTGCCCCCATGTCCTGGAAGGTCGGCGGTGGTCCTGGAAGCGCCGACCTTCAGCCCGCTTCACCTGCAGGAAGAGATCTCCTGGCTGGAAAAAAATCAGCCGGCAGCTCTTCTTCTCAAATCATCTGAACGGATTTCTTGCCGATTGAAAAAGCCGATGATGACGGCCGGCGACATTCCTCCCGCGGCACTTCACGTCGTCGGTGCGTGCATGTGCAGGACTTTTCGAATCCAGGGAAGAAGCAAAAGGCTCGCCACCAGAACTACCACACCGCTGGCCACAAAGGTGCCTCGATACCCTACCAGGGGAATCACCAAACCGGCCGCATAATTGCCGGCAAAAACCCCCAAGGTTCTGACGGCGTACACGACGGCCGAATGTCCCCCTAGTCTTCCCTGAGGGAAAAAAGCCGCGGTCATGATTCCCATGGCCAAGATCACGGGCACATCCCCGGTGGTGTGCAGCACTCGCACGGCAATCATTTGAGGAAGCGTCTGCGCATAGGCGGTAAGACCCTGAAACAAGGACGAAACAACCAAGCCCAGCGCCAAAAGCCGGACCACGCTTTGACGCACGTCAAAACCTCGCCCGGTGACCGGAGCCATGGCCGCCATCCATAAACCTACAGCCAAATAGGTCCAACCCACCTGGGCGCTGCTAAAACCCAGATCGTGCCTCATGAGCAACGTATAGGACGTCTGTTCCACACCGAAATGGGTGGCATAGATAAGCCAGACCACCAGAAAGGCCAAGGCTCTGGGTTGTTTCAAATCTTCGCGGTAATCTCCGAGGTTGAATCGAATGGGGTCGCTGTCCTGTAAGGTGAGCACAAGGACGATGAGCAAGGCGGCTCCACCCAAGGCAAACCCCAACATGCGCACATAATCGGCATCGCCCCACAGGCTGCCCGCCAAAAGAGGTCCCACGCCAAAGCCTAAGTAGCTGCCCATCTGATAAACAGCGATTTTCACGCCACGTTGGGCCGGGGAGACGACTTTGAGAAAGAGGGCCTGAAGCACGGTTTGAAAAATCGCCCAGGAAAGCCCTCCCAAAACGGCAAGGGTAAGAAACACATACCAGGATTCGGCCACACGAAGTCCGGCCAGATGGATAAAAAGAAGGACGGCTCCGCCCAGCAACACCTTTTTTGGGCTGATCCTGTCAGACAAAACGCCTAGGGGAATCATCAGAGCCAAGGCGGAAATGGAATAGAAACCCATGATCATGCCCACCATGGCGTCGGAAAGGCCTCGGGACTTAAGATGCACGGGAAGAAAGGAAAACATCATCCAAAGCACCGCCGTGTACAGAAAGCCGCACAGAGGAAAGGTCATGAGACGTGCCGGAAAGGGAAGAGCCATGGTGACCACGGCGCCGGGTTTCATGAATGCTTACGTGCCTCCTTGGTATCCATTTTTGGTTGAAAGGAGGCACTTTACATCATTGGCCACGGGACGCAAGTTTCTTGAATGCTTCGATGCAGCGTGGAGACCAGCGCTGGATGTTTTTCATGGGTTCTGTTTTTGACAGTTGGGTTCGTTTCGGTTACGAGAAAATGACTTCAGGAAGACAAGAAGAACCATGTGGAGGTAGAAAAATGAGCGAGAAAAAACTTTCCAAAATGTGGATCGCCTTCGGGCTTGTGGGTGTCTTGGCTTTAACATCCTGCGCGGGACCTCGAAACAGAACGGAACAGGGAGCGCTCATCGGCACAGGCGTGGGGGCTGCGACCGGAGCGGTTCTGGGCCAGGCCATCGGGCGGAACACGGAATCCACCCTGATAGGGGCCGCGGCCGGCGCCCTTGTGGGTGGTGTTGCGGGAGGCATGATCGGGAACTATATGGACCGGCAGGAACAGGAAATGCGTCAGGCCTTGGCGGCTACGGAAGCAGCCAGCGTGCAGCGTTCTCAGGATGTTTTGGCCGTCACCTTTAAGTCGGACGTGCTCTTTGATTTCAATTCGTCCGCGTTGAAACCGGGGGCTTACAGCGAAATCGACCGGGTGGCTCAAGTCCTGAACCGTTATCCGGAAACCCGTATTACCGTCGAAGGGCATACGGATGCCGTCGGATCCCTTCAATACAATCAGCAACTGTCCGAAAGGCGCGCTCAAAGTGTGAAAGATGCCTTGGTGAGCCGCGGGGTGAATCCGGCTCGAATCGATACCGTCGGGTACGGGGAAACTCGGCCGATCGCTTCCAACGACACGGAAGCAGGCCGGCAGTTGAACCGCCGCGTGACCATTCTCATCACACCCGTGCAGGGCTGACAGCACGACGCCGCCATTCGTAAAGAGCCACAGCTGTGGCGGTGGCGGCGTTGAGGGATTCCGTGCCCAGGGCCATGGGGATGGCCACTGCTTTCCGTCTCCATGGTTCCGGCAGTCCCGGACCTTCCAATCCGGCCAGGAGCCCAAAGGATTCGGGAAAGCTCACTTCATGCAAGGGACGACCGTCCTGGGATAAAGCAACGATAGGCAAGCTGGTGGGCAAATCGGCCAAAGCCGGTCCGGAAAACAGCCGAAGACGAAAGACGGCTCCTGAAGAGGCCCGCACAGCCTTGGGATGGAACGGATGGGCGCTTTCCTTGAGAAGAACCACCGCGGTCACACCAAAGGCTGCTGCGGAACGTAACACGGCCCCGACGTTTTCCGGGTCTTGAAACGGCACAAACAGAGTGCACCCTGTGTGCAAGCCTTCGGCAGGGGTCCATGAAGGGAGAGCCGGCACCCGGACACTCAGCAAAGGCTGGCCTGTACCGAACAGATCCAAAACATCGAACAGGGCCTTATCCAATTCCAACCAGATCACATGATCGCCACAGGTCGAAGGAGGCGGCGGTCCATCCTGGACCGAGATCCAGGCTTCAACCAGATTCGGTTGGGACTTCAAAACATCCCGAACCACTTTGGGACCGCTGACCAGGCAAATCCCTTCCTTTCGAATTCCTTTGGACGTCAAAGCCCGCTGAAGTTTTTTGAAATCCGCATTGTCGAAACTGGTGATGGTCTTGTGACGTCCCGTGGCGGCAGCCGTCTTTCGAGCCACCACGGACCGTTCACTGAGTCTTTCGAAAACCACCAAACGCCTTTGATGCGTTGTTCCTGGAAGCACATAAGACCTGTCTTCCAGCAAGGCGAAACGTCCGGCAAAGAGCCTGAGTGCCCGTTCCAGTTCTTCATCGCAATGAGGCCCTTTCATAAAAAGAAGGTGGCCTCCTTTTTCCAGGCATCCTTCAATGCGGTCCATGGTTTCTTCCATGGATTCCACAGCGCGCGTGATCACGCCGCGTACTGGTCGATCGTAGAAGGGTCCGATACGCCGCCCTTCAATCTGAACGTCCTGCAGCTGCAGGGCCTCGCAGACGTCTTGCAAAAAGCGCACACGATGTTGCCGGCTTTCCGCCAAAACCACCTGAAGGTGCGGATTGAAAATTTTTAATGGAATTCCAGGCATTCCGGGCCCTGTTCCCACGTCCAGCAAAGGGGAAGGAAGGGGTCTCAGGATCCCCGGCAGAATGGAATCCACGTAAAGTTTTCGAACCATGTTCTCGAAGTTGTGGACTCGAGTCAAATTGAGCTCCACATTGTGCTTTCTCAGCCATTGATGGTATGTCCACAATTGATCAAGCTGTCGCGCGGTGGCCCGAACGCCGCTTTGTTCCAGGATAGCGGCCAGCGCTTGAGGGCTTGGGCTTAAAACATGCGAAGAAGGTCGTTTTACCATGAAGGGACGGTTGTTCCTTTCTTTGTTCAAGTCCGTTGAGGGTACTCTCGGAGAAAGTCTTCATGAACCGGCACGAAGACATTCATGATGTTTCGATGCTTTCGGGTTGCGAAACGGTCCGAAACCCCATGGCTTTCGTGCATCCCCTTTGGCCTGTGCTCTATGTGGACAATCACCTTCTCGCCGTTTATAAGCCCGCAGGGCTTTTGGTTCAAGGTGATCCCTCAGGAGACCCATGTCTTTTGGATCTGGCCAAAAGGTGGATCAAGGACCGGTACCAAAAACCGGGCAATGTCTTTGTGGGAATGGTGCATCGGCTGGATCGGCCGGTTTCCGGACTCGTGCTGCTGGCTCGCACTTCCAAGGCGGCATCGCGTGTGAGCGCCGCATTTCGTGAAAACCGTGTCCGAAAAATCTATTTGGCCGTCGTCGAGGGCCGTCCGAAAAACACAACGGGAACCCTTATCCATGGTGTGATGAGACGGGAGACCGGCCCAGTGGCTGTGTATCCTGTGGACACTCCCGGCACCCAAAGAGCTGAACTTCATTACCGCACGCTGGCATGTGCGAAAGATTCCAGCCTGCTTGCCGTGCATCTGAAAACAGGGCGAAAACATCAGATACGAGCCCAACTGGCCCACATGGGCTGCCCCATCCTGGGGGATGTGCGTTATGGGGCATCCGAGGTTC
>FWWL01006524.1_pt1 | contig 16853 bp, 14 predicted proteins | sample 2228331 | NCBI WGS metagenome assembly FWWL01 (sample SAMEA103939775, study PRJEB20133) | metagenome
TACCCACAGGCTCATCGAATTTGCCGGCTTCCACTCCTGCCCCACCGAACTGAGCAATATATTGTCCATCGGCAGTAAAAATGACCACCCGTTTATTACCTGTATCCGTGACATAAACTCGTCCTTGTGCATCCACGGTTACGCCACGCGGTCCCCAGAAAGCCTCGGGGCGTTCGGCCTGGCCGAAGTACCCCCACATGGTGATAAACTGTCCCTCAGCAGTGAACTTCTGAATGCGGTGATTCCAGGTATCCGCTACATAGACGCTTCCATCTGGCCCTACCGCCACTCCCCAGGGCTCGTTAAATGTGCCTCCTGGCGCTTCGCCTGTTGTAGCATCAGCAAACCCACCCCACACGTTGAGGACCTCGCCAGAGGCGGAGATGTGCTGAATGCGATGATTGCGCGAGTCCGCCACATAAATCGAACCATCCGGGGCTACAGCCACTCCACGTGGATTTTGAAATTGACCAGGTAGATTCCCTCCCACGCCCACCTGGCCCACCACCAACTCCGGTGTTAACTGCACCATCCCTTTCTGGTAGGGATCAGTTTCCACTGTGGGGACCTGTTCGGGCAAAACGCCGTAATTCCAAGTCTGGGCCACAATGTCTTTGCGCACATAAAAACGTAATTTCGCACTCGGCTCCCATTTCTCCAAAGTTAGATTTTGATTTCCAGTCAATTGCGCATAAGCCGTGTAATCCCGATTAAACCAGATCTGAAATACTGCCGAGCGCATCTTGGGATCACGCAAAGCCCCCCAAATCCGATCCCAGGTCAAGTTGTAATAATCCTGCATTGGCCACCACAGACGCATATACTCAAATTGAACAAACTCCCCTTTGGTGATGGCATCCAACTTGCTCCAATTCGCACTGTTGCCAGCGATGATCACAGGCACATCTCGTAGATCGCGGGTGGGGTTTTCAGCAAAATATCGCTTATTCGGGTAATCACGAAAATACCACCAATAAGGATATAAGGCGTCATTATCATAGGCCACTTGAATGTCCAGGCCGCGTGTCGTCCGGCGTGAGATTTCCTCCACTTGCGCCAGAATCTCCTTGGGGCCACTGGCTGCATGCGCATATACCAGAAACTCCTTGGCAGTGTCGTAGTTGATATAGGCCGCTTTTGTCGCGGTGCGAAAAGTGAGGATACCCAGAAAGGCAAAGAGGTAGAGGAGCAATAACTTAAGCACATCCATCCCCCGCCAACCCTTAAACACATAAATCAATGCCCCGGCGCTTATTATCGCCACGGTAATTGCAAACAAAAATGTGGTAGTCACCTGAAGGTTTTCAAGGGTATAACCGCTGAAAGGCACAATAGGGCCCACCCAGGCCATGACTGCACCAATTGCCGCGCTGAGGAATACAGGAACGAGGAGCAATCCGATCCATGCTCGCCCTTGGCGAATAACGGCCCACGGCATCCTATCCACCAATGCCCCCACGCCCCAACCCGCACATAACAGCAAGGGCATGGCAATGTGCACTGTTAGCCAGGGCATCTTTTCACCCGCCAGAGAGTAAGCTCCCAAACTGGTTACCGCCCAAAAGACCAGCAAACCAAGAACGGGCAAGGTTTCTGCTTTCTTTACCAGCGCCTCTGGGTTATCCTCTCGGTTCAGGTTCTGAGCGACTCTCTCTTCCGAGGCAGACTCCACCCACCCATCAGGTAAAGCGATTGCCCTTGGCACTGGCGATTCCCCCGGGATCTGGCTGAAACGACGGTAGCGCCAACCCAGATAAATCGCCAATAACGTCCCCAAAGCGGCCAGGTATTCATACATTGGAATCTGTAATAGAGCATAGTAGTACCACGGCTGCGTGCCACGGTTGACCCCTTGTTGCTCCAACCAATATCCTAGAGATCCCACAATGCCAGTGAAGAACCCAAACCCATTCGTAAAAACCGTGGTATAGAGCACCACAAAAATTCCGTAGAAAAGGGCAAAATTGGTTAACCAGAGGCGGGGCTTCCAAAGCAGCCCCACACCTGCTGCAATGAGCGTCAACACCACCAGCACAATGCCACTACGTAAGATCCCCTGAGGCGAGTAGTCTATCGGATTCCAGTTCTGACCCAGCAAGACACCGATGATCTTAACTGGAAATGCCGTCAACTGAGGTAGTATCAACGTGCCGACTAGAAGCAACATATCTAGACTGCGCTCCTGTCGCAAATAGGACCACCCCACTTCACGCAGCAGGAGGATGGCAGCCACCAAGCCCAGCGCCAAACCAATCAATGCCAGGCTAGCCTCGACCAATTGGATTGGGCTGATACTACCAGTTGCAGATGCAGCGACACCGCGATTAGCAATCGCATTCCACCCCGCCAGCACAACGGCCAACACCAAAAACAACAATGCCCCGGTTAGAGCAAGGTTGAATAAAAGATGTTTGCGGGCATCCGGCCATGGAAAGCGCACGCTCCGTGCCATGAATAGTATGGCCAGGAAGAGCAGCAACTGAGCCGTGTAAATAAAGGCGGTTTCTTTGGTCGCAAACTGAAGCGCGGTTACCACCGTCAGGATATAAAGCCAGCGTATTTCCCTTTGTTCCAAATATTTCAAGACAGCCAGCAGTGTGACGACGCCCCAAAAGGCTACAAAAGCCTCGTTACGTGTATAACGACCGTAAAAAAGCATATAGGGTGAGATTAGAAAGAGCACGCCGGCAATCAACGCACCGCTTCTTCCCAAATAACGCCGGTACCCCAAGAGCACTACAGCAATTGTCGCGACACTGAAGAGTGCAGCGGGAATGCGTGAGGTAAAGTCATTATCTCCGAAAAGGAAATAAGTAAGAGCAACTACGTGGAATTGGAACGGTCCATGTGTGATTGGATCGTGCCGATATCCTCGCCCCATATAAAGTTCCCACGAAGGAACCACGTGGTTGACCTCGTCATGGCTCATCACCCGATCCCCCAAATGATACAGGCGAGTAAACAATGCCAAACCCAGGATAACCAGCACAAAAAGCGTTTCCAGACGCAACGGGGTTACAGATTTCCAGAGGGGACGATCTAACCAATGAGGAGAATGTTCTAGAGTTGAATGCATCATCTTGAGCGGTCCTCGAGGAAATTCAGATTGAGGTAAAATCATCAAACATCCGGAGTGCAAGCAGAAAACTAACGAAATTATACTCTTATCTCAAGGGAGGTTTGACAATAGATGACGGACGCGGCCTACCCATCAAATTGGCTACCCGATTCCTACTGGGTGGTACCCGGGAAGTTTCGGGCTGGTGAGTATCCAGGCAGTCATAATCCAGAACATACCCGGCAACGTTTGCGTGCCCTGCTGGACTTGGGGATACGTGTGTTCATTGATCTCACCTGGGATGGAGAACTAGAACCTTACCAGGAGTTACTTCGCCAGGAGGCAACCGAGCGAGGCGTAGAGGCAGAACACATTCGCTTCCCAATTGCTGAGCTCGGAGTACCCGGGCGCGCAACCATGCGAGCGATCCTGGATTCTATTGACCACTCGCTCGCTACCAATAAAGGTGTGTACGTGCACTGCTGGTTTGGGCTTGGGCGCACCGGGACTGTGGTAGGATGCTATCTGGTCCGCCACGGCATCACCGGGCCGGAAGCATTGGAACGTTTGCAGTATTTACGCAGAGAGACCATCAAGTGGTGGCGCTCCTCTCCTGAGACCGATGAACAGTGTGCCATGATCACTTCGTGGCGAGTTGGCGAATAAATCTCTGTTAAAGGCCAGGAGGCTCATGATCTCGATTCTTCCTTTTTCCCCCGAAGATTACGAAGATGCTATGGCGCTATGGAAAGACAGCCCGGGCATAGGATTAAGCCAAGCAGATTCTCTTGAAGCAATCACCGAGTTTCTGGAACGTAATCCCGGATTAAATTGGGTGGCCAGGCTGAACAAACAACTGGTCGGCACCCTATTGTGCGGTTACGATGGACGGCGTGCCTACCTTTACCACCTGGCAGTCCATCCCGAGTACCGGCGGCAGGGTATTGGCCGTGCGCTGGTTGAACGTTGCCTGGAACGGCTAAAAGAGATGCGGGTTGAGAAAGCCCATCTTTTCGTTTATGCCGATAACCAAGAAGCCATTGCCTTCTGGAAAGCCACAGGCTGGTATCCGCGCCCGGAACTTATCATCATGTCATTTAATGTGTCCTGAAGATCGAGCCCTTCACACCTGTTACTTTCCTGCCCACATAAGAGAGAAATATAAAAAGCAAAGGCCCTTATCGCCTCTGCTCAATAAAATACTGTGAACCTTACCTGTCGGGGCGCCCGGATTTGAACCGGGGACCTCTGCGACCCGAACGCAGCGCTCTAGCCGGGCTGAGCCACGCCCCGTCAACTAGGCATGATTATAGTCGCAAACCCCAAAAATCGCAACCTTTCAGAGCAAGATTTTTGGAAACCTTTCTGCTTCCGAAACTTTCTGAACAAAAACTTCTTGGAGAACGGAAATCGCCCTAGATTTTCTGCCCGCAAATCGAACATAAGTGCTATAATAAAAACATCCTTTGAAATCTAGAGCACCATTATAATAATGATATCCGCAAGCGAGAGGAGATTAATTATGCCACGCAAACCCGTTCCCCCGGCACAACCGCTTCCCAGCCACCCCGACCACAGTTCAGGTATGGATGATGCCAGGCGGGCTGTTCTGGATAAGGCCCTTAGTGAGATTATCAAGCGCTACGGCGATGGCGCCATTATGCGTATGGGCGAAGCCCAACATTTAACGGTAGAAGTCATTCCTACAGGCTCACTTTCGCTGGATATTGCACTGGGAGTAGGAGGTATTCCTCGAGGACGCATCACCGAGATCTTTGGCCCCGAGGCTTCTGGTAAAACCACTCTGTGTTTGCATTTGGTGGCAGAAACACAGCGTATGGGTGGAACCGCGGCCTATATTGACATGGAACACGCTCTCGATCCCAGCTACGCCGCTCGCGTTGGCGTTAACATTGAGGATTTGCTTATTTCCCAACCTGATACCGGGGAGCAGGCGCTGGAAATTGCAGAGACACTGGTTCGCTCAGGCGCAGTGGACCTGGTTGTGATTGACTCGGTTGCTGCACTGGTACCGCGTTCTGAAATCGAAGGTGATATGGGAGATGCCACCATGGGCATGCAGGCGCGTCTGATGTCTCAGGCCCTGCGCAAGCTCTCTGGGGCGATTAATCAAACGAAGACGGCAGTGGTCTTCACCAATCAATTGCGCCAGAAAATTGGGGTCATGTTCGGCAATCCCGAGACCACCCCTGGGGGGCTAGCCCTGAAATTCTACGCTTCTGTGCGCCTGGATATCCGACGAATTCAATCAATCAAAGTGGGCGCTGAAGTGATCGGTAATCGTGTCCGCGCCCGGGTGGTCAAGAATAAAGTAGCCCCGCCTTTCCGCACTGCCGAATTTGATATTATGTACAACGAAGGCATCTCTAAATACGGAGACATTCTCGACCTGGCCACCGAATATGGCATCATCCAGAAACGGGGCGCGTTCTATTCTTACGGTGACATGCGCATTGGTCAGGGGCGTGAGAATGCTAAAGAATTCCTGCGTCAAAACAATGAGCTGTGTAACGAAATCGAATTAGCGATTCGCCAGCGCGCTTTGAGCGGCGAAATTCCTCTCTCCCTGGCGGGAGGCGCAGCCGAAGAAGCCGATCTTGAAGAATTGTAAAACCTCCCTGCCTCTTGTGGGTAAAATGGTGCAACCCAGCCCAAATCAGCCACCCTCTTTGAGGATAGTCAGAGTCGTTTTTTTAGGGATGGTACTGCTGAACGGGCTGTTGGCGGGGTGTGTAAGTCTTACCCCACAACGCTCCGTTATGGGTTACGCCCTCGCCACACCATTCATTCCGCCTTCGGCTCCAACTGCGCTTCCCCTCATAGAAACCCTTGCACCCGTTCCTTCTCCCACCCATGAGTGCCAAAACAATCTCTCCTTTGTGAGTGATCTCACCATCCCCGATGGAAGCCCTGTTCCCAGCGGTGCCACCATAGATAAACGCTGGGAAGTCATCAATAGCGGAAGCTGTGATTGGGATGACCGGTACCGGCTACGCCTCATTGCTGGTTCACTCCTGGGAGCCAGCAGTCCCGAACAGGCTCTATTCCCCGCCCGAAGTGGTGCCCGCGCTGTTTTGCGTATCGTTTTTCAGGCTCCCGCGGAGGAGGGGCGTTATCGAAGCGCCTGGCAAGCCTTTGACCCGAATGACTTCCCCTTTGGCGATCCGGTCTTCATTGAAATCGAGGTCGTCTCACCGACCCCAACGCCGTGATACAAACAACTGCACCCAACTCAGTGTCGGGTGCAGTTGTTCATAATTTCTGACATTAAGCGCCTAGGTGCCCTCTTCCCAGGAATTCAGGTAAGCCAGTTGCTGGGGAGTGAGGGTGTCAATCTCAACCCCCATGGCTGCCAATTTCAGGCGAGCAATTTCCCGATCAATCTCCTCAGGTACACTATATACCCTGCGCTCCATTTTGTCAGCATGTTTGACCAGGTACTCTAGACTCAACGCCTGGTTAGCGAAGGACATATCCATCACGCTGGCGGGATGCCCCTCCGCAGCCGCCAAGTTGATCAGACGCCCTTCACCCAAGAGGAAGATGGACCGGCCATCCTTCAACTCATACTGCTCCACAAACGGGCGCACCAGGCGCTTACTAACCGCCATCTCTTCCAATGCAGGAATATTGATTTCCACATTGAAATGACCCGAGTTTGCTAAAATGGCGCCATCTTTCATCACTTCCAAATGATGGCGATCAATCACGTTAATATCTCCGGTAACCGTGCAGAAAATATCTCCTATTTTTGCGGCTTCAAGCATCGGCATCACCCGGTATCCATCCATGACCGCCTCAAGTGCTTTGAGCGGATCCACCTCGGTTACAATGACGTTAGCGCCCATCCCACGTGCCCGCATGGCCAAACCACGACCGCACCAACCATAACCCGCCACCACAAAATTCTTGCCAGCCAGTAGCACATTGGTGGCGCGGATGATCCCGTCTATCGTGGATTGCCCCGTGCCATAGCGATTATCAAATAAGTGCTTGGTCATCGCATCATTGACCGCAATAATTGGGTAAGCCAAAGCCCCATCTGCGGCCATTGCGCGTAAGCGAATTACACCCGTGGTCGTCTCCTCGGTTCCGCCAATGATGTTTTCCAGCAGATCGCGCCGCTCCTTGTGGAGCGTACTGACCAAATCCGCTCCGTCATCCATCGTCAAATGCGGTTTATGGTCTAACGCCGCATGAATGTGTTTGTAGTAAACGACGTTATCTTCGCCTTTGATCGCAAAAACCGGGATTTCATAGTGTGTGACTAGACAGGCGGCTACGTCATCCTGAGTTGAGAGAGGGTTAGAAGCCGTCAGTACAACATCCGCCCCTCCAGCCTGAAGCGTATGCATCAGGTTGGCGGTCTCGGTCGTCACATGCAGGCAGGCTGAAATGCGCAATCCCTTAAAGGGCTGCTCCTTGGCGAAGCGTTCACGAATCAATCCCAGCACTGGCATTTCACGAGCCGCCCACTCAATACGACGACGACCTCCCTCAGCCAGTTTTAAATCCTTGACATCATACTTGATCATTTACTAATCCTCCAAGACTATGTTGATGGAATCCTCAAGCAAAACACTCAGCGCTCCATGATCATCAAAATTCTGGCGATAGCGCTGCACAAATTCCTCGCGAGTGAAGACATGACTCTGCGGGCCCTTTTGCTCCAGGCAGTAAGCGGCCGCCAAAGCCCCCATCTGACCGCAAGTCACCCAGTCCAACCCCAATTGCAACCCACGGACGAAGCCGGCTCGGAAAGCATCTCCAACCCCCGTCGGATCGGCAATATGCTTAGGCCTTACCGCCTGAATGTGAAACTCCTGCCCTGCGGTGAAGATAATGGCTCCTTTGGCTCCTAGCGTCACTACCACCAGAGGCACCTGTGTACAAATGGAAGTTGCGCTTAGACCGGTATGTTTCTGAAGCAGTTCAAATTCATACTCATTGACAAAAAGGCCAAAGGCTCCTTCCACTCCACGGCGTAATTCTTCTCCGCTCACACGCACCACTTGCTGACTTGGGTCGTAAATATAGCGCCATCCCAATGCCTTGCACTCGGCAACATACCGATCCATGGCCACCGGATCATTGGGAGAAATAATCACCAATCCAGGCTGATCCTCTTTCAACTCGTTAAGGCTGAAATCTCGCGCAAAAGTCATAGCGCCAGGGTAGAATGAGCAAATCTGATTATTATCCAGATCGGTATTGGCGAAGAAGGAGGCGGTAAAGACACCGGGTACAACCCGGATATACCGCGTATCCACTCCAACCGCTTCCAAAAATTGGCGATATTCCTCAAAATCCTCCCCCACTGTACCAAATACAATCGGGCGGTCCCCCAAAAGTGCCATAGTATATGCAATATTTGTGGCTACTCCCCCACGCTGGCGTACCATCGAGTCAACCAAAAAGGAAAGGCTGATGGATTCTAAACGTTCAGGGACGATGTGCTCACGAAAGTGACCAGGAAAGGTCATCAAATAGTCATACGCAATCGAGCCAGTACAAATGGTTTTCATTGTAGCAATAGATCACCCTATGCGTAAAATTGGCCACCATTGGGTGGCGTGCCAATTATACCATCGAGCCAGGAAGTTCAACTGTGCGCTTTTCGCTCATCCACCTTGTAAAACTAAGGCCTTGCACCAACATAGAGAAAGAGTAAAATCCAAACACCTGCACAGTCTAAAAGAGGGAGAAAGGTTTATGATCACCATCTACCGCAGTCGAGAAGGAGTACTTGAGACGGTTCCGGAAATTGTAAGCGGATGTTGGATCAATGTTGTGGATCCTACCTCGGATGAAATTGAGCGACTAGTATGTGAGGGAATCCCTCAAGATTTCCTCACTTACCCCCTTGACCTGGATGAGCGTTCTCGTACCGAACGCGAAGATGATGGCAAAATGCTCATTCTCTTGCGCATCCCCTATTTTCAGAGCCAAATGGTGGATGTGCCCTATATCACAATTCCATTGGGCATCATCCTTACCGACCAGTTTATCGTCACCGTTTGCCGCTACCCAAATGAAATTATCAACGAATTTACCTCAGGGCGCGTTCGCCATCTTTCAACTGCTAAGCGCATTCGCTTTGTTCTTCGCATCCTCCTCAGCACAGCCAATCTCTACCTGGCTTACCTCCGTGAGATCAATCGTACCGTGGAATCCGTCGAAGACCAGCTCCAACTCTCCATGCAGAATCGCGAAGTTATGGAACTTCTGAAATATCAGAAGAGTCTGGTTTACTTTACCACCGCCCTGAAATCCAACGAACTCCTGCTGGAACGGCTCCAACGTGCCCAATTATTTCGCATGTATCCCGACGACGAGGACCTGCTAGAGGATGTGATCACCGAAAACCAGCAAGCCATTGAAATGGCGAACATCTCAAGCAGCATTCTTACCAGCATGATGGATGCTTTTGCTTCCATCATCTCCAATAACCTCAATGTGGTCATGAAATTTCTCACTTCAGTGACCATCCTGCTCAGCGTCCCCGTCATTATTACCGGGTTCTATGGGATGAACGTGGATTTACCGCTTCAAGAGTTCTCATTTGCGTGGCAAATCATCCTGGCCATTTGCGTTGGCTTAGTGGCAATTACCGCAATCTACTTCGCCCGCCGGCGCTGGTTCTGAGCCCATCTTTTTACATCCTCAACCCGGTTTCTTAATGGTTAGTGGTAGGATTCAAGCCATGAAACACTCTGCAAATACCATCCGCGTTCCTGCCCCAATCACTCCTTTCTCATCGGAGGAGCAGGATTTTGTGCGCCTCGTAAACCTGAGTAAATCCTATCGAGAAGGAAATACAACCCGTACCGTCCTTCAGGGAGTCTATATTCAAACGCCTTGAGGAATATTTAACGCTAACCGGGGGGAAGAAAAAGGGGGAAGAATATCTTGCAAAATTTCTTATTATTATGGGGTGGAAAGATCAGGCCAGACAAGCTCCAGTGGGCTAACTTCGCATTTCCCAAACATAAAAAGAAGAACGCATGGCCTACCGCCGACGTCACATTGGTTTCATTTCTTAATTTCTAAAACTCATTCCCACCCTCCCGGAGTGGGAAAATTTCACCTTTCCGCCTCTTTTGAACGTCCTGGTTTCTTCCGCAGATTGGGAGTTGATCAGAACGCTCCTTAGCAATTTTACGTCGGACCAAATTACTGATGATCATTGGCGTTCCTATTTTTAGTTCATTGGGATCCATTATGACTTATACCCATACGCCTTTCGAATGCGGTCGAGAACAACAAAATACCCCAAAAACCGTGCCAACAGCGAACATGCTTGTGGATGAGTCGGATTGCGAATAAGCTAAATAGCCTATATATAATCACGTCATTTTGCTCTAGTACGAGCGGAGAACCTTCCTTATAGTCCCCCCAAACCATAACACCATCCAGAAGAGAACCCGATGAAGAAAACATTGTTTATTGTTTCAACAATCCTGGCGCTTATATTGGTTTCCTGTGCACCTCTCACCGTATCAAATCCCTTCGAGATGATGGAAGGGAATACGCCGATGGGTAACAGCCTATTGGCAACTGCCACACCCGGTACCATGATCGCAGTCAACCCTGAGGCTGCGCACATGATGGAACCGATCACGGCTCCGAACGTCCAGCCTGCCGTGGAAACAACTGGCGGACAGCCACTAGAATATCGTGAGGAAAACGGAGTCAAGGTTTTCGAGATAACAGCGAAAGCCGTGTTATGGCCAATCATGGATGGTGTGAACGTGACAGCCTATACTTACAACGGAACCGTTCCAGGGCCCATGATACGTGTCACAGAGGGTGATCAGGTCAGGATCATCGTGAGGAATGAACTACCTGAACCGACGACAATTCACTGGCACGGAGTTGAAGTCCCTAATTCCATGGATGGAGTGCCTGGAGTCACGCAGGAGCCCATTCAGCCTGGCGAGACATTCACGTATGAGTTCATTGCCAAGCCTGCAGGTACGTTCTTGTATCACTCGCATTTCGAAGGGGACAGACAGGTAAGCGCGGGTTTGTATGCCCCGTTCATTATTGATCCGCAGGAATCCGAAACCGATCCGCCGGACGTTGATGTAACTCTAATGATTTCCGAGTGGCTGGTACGCGATGGACAGACCTTTGCCGCTATGCCTATGGGCGGTATGGAACCGAATTATTTCACCATCAATGGCAAATCTTTCCCTGCTACGGAAACGATCACAGTAAAAAAAGGCGACCGTGTGCGACTGAGACTCATCGGGATCGGACAATTTATTCATCCAATGCACTTGCATGGATTACCTTTCGAGATTGTGGCTACCGATGGACATCCTGTGCCAAAAGGAGCACGATTAATTAAAGACACGGTCAGCGTTGCTCCAGGCGAACGATATGACGTCGAATTCGTAGCCGCAGAAACCGGGCAATGGATGCTGCATTGTCACATCTTGCATCACACCACCAATAACAATGTCGAACCGGGAGGTTTGATGTTGATGATCAAGGTCGTTGAATAAATTTTTTGCCAAAGGAGAGTGTATAGAATGCGTTACAAATTGATCTTTACTAGTATGCTTGTATTGATGTCCGTCCTATTAGCGGCTTGTGATGGCGCGGCGACACCCGCTGCCACGACTCCAGCCAAACCAGTTAACATCAAAGTGGAAACCCATCCCAACCCTGCCAGAACAGGCAATGTGGAAGTGATTTTCACAATCACTGATTCAAGCGGCAACCCCGTCGAAGGTGCAAAGGTAGATGTCTCCGCTGATCACACCGACATGAGCGGAATGAGCATGAGCGGTTTGGCCTCCGATCAGGGTGGCGGCAGATATTCTATTAACGCCAATTTCAGCATGAGCGGCAACTGGAAACTCAAGGTCTACGTTCAAAAGGAGGGACTGGATTATTCGGAAGAGATTGACCTAAAAATCCAGTAAGGGAATAAACGGGGGAGGACTTTTCTTCCCCCTCAACTGGTTTCAATATGATGTGAGAAGTTTCGTAACATCTGTAAGAACTGCCACTCGCTCTGCCCCCGCAAAGTTACTCGCGGAATGGCTCAACCGCCATTTGTTGGGGAAACCCGTGTTATCTACAAGTCTGTGGGTCTTCCTGATTTTTTACACCCGTTTTATGAGGAAACAGAGCATGTGTTAGATAATCAGGGACCTTTACATCTTGCTCCTCAGGTAGCCTGATCACCCCTGATGGTGAAGTTCAACCCCTTGGGATGAAGGATGTGCAAATTGAGGTATTGCACCACTGGACCAGCCCTCACTCTGGTGTCATCTATCCCAATCAATGGTATATTCGCCTCCTTAGCCAGGAACTCGCACTTCGTGTCTCACCCTATATCGAAGATCAAGAACTACGCGTCTCTTTTACCTACTGGGAAGGCACAGTAAAAGTTGAAGGTTCCCGCGCTAGTATGCCCATCCGTGGGGTGGGTTAAGTTGAACTGACGGGCTATGGAGGCTCGATGCAAGGCCAATTTTAGAGATCATCGCAAGGGTAATTGTGCTGATCCAATCCTTCCCGTTATGATATGGACACCTGATCCCGTTGTTTACCAAACACGCTTTTGAATACGTCTTCTCCAAAACTGGTCGCTAATGGCCCACCTACCAGCAACCTGAAGGTTCTACTTCTCTCCGCTCGTAAGAAGAGCACATTTTCCATCTGTTTTTCGTAGAATACCCGTGCGAACTCATACAGGTGCGTTACAAAAAAGACTTTGATGCGCCGATCCAGTAGAGCGCTGGTAATTTGGCGGGCAATCTCAGAGCCCTCCCGCTCGTTGGTAGCAGCGAATGATTCATTATACAGCATCAAAGCATTGGGTTTGATCTGATCCACAATAGCGCTCATCCGACTAAGTTCTTCATCTAACTTACCGCTCTTCATAGAAGCGTCTTCCTTGCGTCGGTAGTGAGTGAAGACACCACTACACAAGTTAGCGCAAAATTCCTGAGCCGGAACAAACATACCTGCTTGCATCATTAATTGGGCCAGCCCAATGCTTCTAAGAAATGTTGATTTACCTCCTTGATTGGCCCCAGTAATCATTATCAGGTCTTTAGAATCAGCGTTGATATCGTTACCAATAACCTCTCGTTTCATCGTCAAGGCCAAACTGACATCATAAAGTCCTTTAAAGTTGTGTTTTCGTTCGTTCATTCTCGTAGGAACGGGAAATGCGATTGGATTATCTATTTGCTCAAGTTGTTCCTTGAGATTGATACACCCAAGGTAAAAAGCCAGCTCCGTACGGAGCATGTTGAAAAAACTCTCAATGTGCTCCGCAGCCCGAGCCAACGCATTGGCACATGAACTCACTCCCACATCTCTTAAGGCTCCCAGCACGCGTGCCCCTGCCTCATCTCTTTCACTAATTGTGAAGGAAAATGTGGGAGATTTGCTGAAAGCCTCTTTGACCCAGTTCTTGTTTTTGGCATTGGGGAGGCGTAAAGTGTAATTCATGCCTTCATTTCCTATGCCCAATTCAGCACTGATCAACACACCCCTGGGGAACTTCAACTGTTGAAGATGATACTTGACCATGCTCAGATACTCATCACTCAACTCGCTTTGGAGCATGGCAAAAAAACGTGTCAGCCCTTCTGAGTTAAACATGCCCATGTACTTATCTGCAATCTTTCGGAGTTGCTCAAGCGAGGGTATGAACATCGAAATAATATCCACGGCCCCGCTGAGAACACCACTTGGGTAATGGGTAAAGATTCCCAACCAACTGCGCCGTTTGCACTCAATTGCCTCAATGAGAATCTGGTAGATCTCCCGGATCACTGAGGAATGCTCCAAGCAATCCCTTAAGATCTCTTGCCGATATAGAACCGAGTCAACGTCCTTGAGGCTTGATAATACGGCTGCCTTTGAGATTTCATACAAAAATTTATCCCCGCGTGCCATTGCATTGAACAAGACCTCCAGTTCAAGATCATGAATTAGATCTGGGCTATGGATCGGTAAAGGCGCGAGAGGATCAAAATCCTGATCGCGAAACATTAAGTGGGCTTTCATTCTTTGATCCGCTCCTTGATCAGGTCGTAGGTGAGACGATATTTTTCAGCAATACAAATAGCATACGCAAGTCCATCAGCGAGCCTGCGCACAATCTTAAATGTGCGCAAAGCCGGATTCTCCGGCGCAACCGTACTCACCATGCTCACCGTTTGTTTGCTCAGGGTGGATAGTTCATCAATAAATGTAACGAACACGCACAAAGCATCCAGGCTTATTACCCTCTTAAGAACTTCCTTGCTGAGAAATATTGCATCGTTCAGGGTGGTTGAAGTGAAAATTTCATTCAATATAAGAATGCTCTCTGAAGTTGCCGCCTCGAGAATGGCATGGATGCGCACCAGATCGTCTTGCAGTTTTCCGCGCAGATTACGAACGGTTTCCTCATTCTCAAAATGTGTGAAGATTTGATCGTAGAGGAAGAGCGTCGCCTCTGTACCCGGTACCGGGCATCCTAGACTTGCCAGATAATGAAGTTGACCAAACATTCTTGCAAAGGTTGTCTTACCACCCTGATTAGGCCCAGAAACCACAATAATTCTTTCTTTTTGCCCTGTTGCAAACACTGAATAAATGTGATAAATTAGTATCATGAAAACACGAGAAAGTCGTTACGTTCGAGTTGCTCGCATCGCCTATCGCTTGACCCAGCAAGCGTTGCCACGTTATTCGCACCCAAAAAGTCCGCACCATTTCACCCTGCCGCAGCTGGCGGCTTGTGTCTTGTTGATGTTCTATCTCGACTTGAGTTACCGGGACATGGAAGAGTGGTTGCTGGCTAGCGACCGGGTCTGTCAGGAACTGGGACTGTCGCGTGTTCCTGACCACACCACGCTGCAGCGCACCTTTCGCAAGTTGCGCATGGCCGATTTTGAGAAGATGAAAAAGCAGCTTCTGGATGAAGTTGGCGTGGATGAAGCGGGGATTGCTGCGGACAGCACGGGTTTTTCGCCGGGGCAGGCTAGCCTGTACTACCAAACCCGCACGGGACGCCTCTACCAGCGTTGGGCAAAAGGGGTATATGCAGTTGGCATTGTTTCGCAGTTCATCTTGGCATGGCGATCGGGTTGGGGACCGGGTAGCGATGTGGCCTATCTGCCTGGCTTGCGGCGAGACGCTCGCCGCTATGGACAGTATCAGGGCAAGCGGAAGGCCTGGGTTATGTTGGCTGACTCGGGTTTTGACGGTCAAACCGTTGGCGACAACGATCTGATCCCGCCCGTACGACGGGGTGGCAATCTGTTGAATCCTGAACGCCGAGCGCGAGCCGATTTGGTTTCTCAGGCGCGTTTGGATGGTTTGTATGGACAGCGTTGGAAGACCGAAACGGTGAACTCGGTGATCAAACGCAAGTTTGGCGCTGCCATTCGCTCTCGCAAGCGCAGCCTGCAGCGGCGAGAGCCAATTGTCAAAGGGTTGGTCTACAATATCCATCTCTAAGTGTGTCTCAATTTATCTGATCTTTGCAACAAAGCATTTTTGAGTCTTTAGGTTTGGCTACCAGGTAGGGGGTTCTCAATGTGGGTAGATAGAAGTTTTAGATTCGGCATTGGGAAGAGGTTTTTGGGGAACATATTGTCTGGATGAATAATCACGTAATCACCCTTTTCGAGCAGCAAGCAGTTCCCTATCATGCACTTGGCTTATCCAGCAGTGATCCTTTGCTGGAAGTGCTCGAGCGCATTAATCAGGATCAAGGGAAAGAGATTGTTCGCCTTGAACGCAAAGCCTTGCGAACCTTTCAGTACGTTGGAGTCATCCAAACGGAAAGATGTACCATCCAGATTTTGCCCAAAATTGATTACGATCCCCGGATAAACACGGCCACGTCTAGTGTCCTTTTATCTGAAAAATCGGCAGAGATTACCGCTGCACGTAACTTGATGTACATGTTAATTCACGCTCGCAACCTAAAACTACATCATCTAACCCTGGCCTCGCTTGGCACCGTTCAAGCGGGCTGGTTGGAAATGCTTACTCGGCTGTTTGCCGATGAACTACTAATCCAGTTAAAACAAGGGTATTACCGTGATTATGTGGTGCAGGAGGATTTGCTTCCCTACTTGCGAGGACGGTGGAATGTTACTCGTCAGTTTGTCCGTTGTCCTGATCTAAGTAGGGGGTTGGATGTTGCTTATGACGAATATTTACCTGATACACCATTAAACCGAATTTTTCGTTTGGCAGTCAGGCAAATGCAATTAATTACGCGTGATTCGGCAAATCGACAGCGACTAGCCGAATTGGACGATTTACTCCAACCCGTTCAGATTCCTACGAGTGCATCTGCCTACCTAGATAAGATCCATTTTACAAGACTCAACGAACGCTTCAAGGGTGCTTTTGACTTGGCACGTTTGTTTCTGCAAGGACAGTCAGTGCATCTATTAGCCGGATCACAGCAAGCGTGGGCGTTTGTTTTGGATATGAACCAATTATTTGAAGCGTTTGTTACCAGCCTGCTTCAATCCAACCAAATCCGCATTATTCCACCTCAGTGGAAAGAGACCGTGATCGAAACGCAAGGGGGCAAAGTATCCAAATACCTTGCCCGACCGAATTACGCCGATGCGAGACCCATTTCGCAGATCAAACCGGACATTTTGATCAAACGAGGGAGCACACCCTTTCTGATTATCGATGCTAAAAACAAAGTTTTATCGCATCAGCCGGTATACGCATCCATAGCCGAAGACGACCTCTACCAAATGGTGGCATATGCTACTCGATTGCGTTG
>FWWL01006527.1_pt1 | contig 16848 bp, 15 predicted proteins | sample 2228331 | NCBI WGS metagenome assembly FWWL01 (sample SAMEA103939775, study PRJEB20133) | metagenome
GACCGGCGACATGCGGGACCTTCTTGCCGCACTTGGGGCAGACGCAGTTCCCGCCCGGACCGGACCCGGGCTTGTTGCCGCCGCCTCTGCCGCGGCCCTGGCCGTGTCCCTGACTGGCGCCACCGCCGCGGCCAAAACGGTTGCGAAAGAATTGTGCGAACATGGTACCTCCTTTTCTGAAATTCTGGTTAGTGTAAACGATCGGTGAAATCTACGATCCGGCCCTCGGCGTAAGCCATGACGGCCTCGTCTATCAGGGCGATGTCGGTCACTACCGGGCGAATGCCGCGCGCTTTCATGCTCTCGTACGCGCCGCGTCCCATGCCGCGGCACAGGAGGGCTTCGCAGTCGGCGATGGCCTCGGCCATGCGCAGATGCCTGTCGTGGGAGGCCGGGTCCATGCCATGCTGCGGGCCGTGATGTTCTTCGCCGTGGGTTTCTTGGGCAAATTGATTGTGGCCAATTTTCTCGCGTAGTTCGCGGTTGACGATCTGACCGTTCTCTACGGTCACGACGAGGTAGTAGGGAGCGCGACCAAAGTGGTGACTGATGGTGATCCCATCTTCGGTGATAGCGGCTATTTTCATGTTTTCTCCTTGTTCCAACATAAAGTTTTCGCAGAAGCGCCACAAAGGGATGTGTTTTGTGCGCCTTCGTTTCACTGCCGGCGGCGTGGGTGCAGGAGGCGCTTGAGAAATGCCAGGGGCACCAGCACGAACACGCCGAACAGGACGCCCAGTTCGCTCCCCAGGCTGCTGCCGGGGGCCGGCCTGCCTGCCAGACGGCTGAGCAGGGCATCGAAGGTATTGCCGTACAGGTTGCCGAAGGTAATCATCCGCAGGTAAGCCTGAATGTCGGCGGCGGTTTCGGGACCGTAGTAGTCCGTCAGCCTTTGCAGGGCCTGGGGGTCGGGCTGACAGGCGCTCTCGGCGTAGTGCTGGTCAAAGGCCAGCGCCACGGCCTTCTCTTCGGGAAAACAGCCCGGGTCGCCGGACATCAGGCACTGGATTTCACTCTCCGGCACGCCGGCGGCCAGGGCGGCGCGGGTGTGCCCATAGGCGCAGTAGCGGCAGCCGTTGACGCGCGTCACGGCCAGCATGATCTTCTCGGCGAAGGCGCGGCTGACGTTGCCGCGGCGGGCAGCCTGACGCAGGTCGTCCATGCGGCCGAAGACCTCGCCCACGGCGGCCCGAAAGGCCGGCCAGGTGTAGATGCGCCGGTCGAAGGCCGCCTTCATGGCCGCTCTCCACTGCGGCGCAGACCGGTGGTCTGCAACAGGCGCCGGTGGGCGGCGCACCAGCGGCGGTAACGCGCCCGGCGGCGCGTCTGCCAGGGGGAAGCGGAAGCCGAGGGCGCGGGAGCAGGTGCGAGCGAGGCGGGAAGCGCCCGGATGGCGCCGCGCTGGCAGACGGTCTGGCAAGTTCCGCAGTTCGTACAACGCTCCGGCAGGATGCGGGCCCGTTTTTCTGCGATGACGATGGCTTGCTGCGGGCAGGCCTGAGCGCACAATCCGCAGCCGGAACAGCGTTCGGGGGCGATGAAGTAGGCGGGGGTCATGCTTCTCCTGATTCGGGGGTGAAATGGGGTTGGGTGGAGGCGTCGTCTTCCTGGGCCGGGCAGAGGATGAGCAAACACCGGCAGGCAGCCTCGCTTTGGTTGCGCCAGCCGTGCGGCAGGTGGGCTTCGAAAAGCAGACTGTCGCCGGGCTGGAGCGTGTACTCCTCGCCGGCCACGCGGTAGATGAGGCTGCCTTCCAGGCAGAAGACCAGTTCCTGGCCGGTGTGGACGATGGGGTCGGGGCCGCTGTCGGCGCCGGGCTTCATGGTGATGAGCAGGGGCTGTCCGCCGGCCAGAGAGAGGCCGTCGCCCAGGTCTTCGAGCAGGCCATAGGCAAAGGCGGCGCGCGGCCGGTGGCCGTCCCGCTGGAAGACGACCTGACGGATGGCCTGCGGGCGTTCGAAGAAGGCCGTGATCGGCACGTCCAGCGCCCGCGCCAGTTGCTGCAGGGTGCTGACGCTGGGCGAGGTGCGCCCGTTTTCGATCAGGCTGAGGGTGTTGAAGTTCAGTCCGCACTGCTGGGCCAGGGCGCGCAGCGAAAGGCCGCGCTCGGCGCGCAGTTCGCGCAGGCGCAGACCGACCTGCGGGTCGGTGTCTTCAGGCCCGGCGGCCATCAACTCGGCCAGGTAACGGCAGTGCCGGCGGCCGAAACGGGGGTGGGAAGGGGGGAAAGGCGGCATGTTGTCTCCAATTTAGTACATACATTATAGTACAAAATTGTTGAGAAATCAGTATTTTGTACTAATTTTTTATTATAACCTATGCTTGTGACGATCCCTGTTGGTCTGGGGATAAGACGCTGTTGGATGGCCGAAGAACCGTGCGGGGATACTTTCGTGACCCATTCCGGGGGAGCCGGCGAACATCGTTTCTGGGGCTGTTACAAGAGAGGAAAGGTAATTGCCTACCGATGGCGCAAGTCTCTGACCTGTCTATTACCCACAAGTAGGGCAAATTGGAAATTTGCCAATCATTCGCCCCATCCCGCAAGTCGGAGACTTGTGCCACGCTTTGCCTGCATTAGGATGGCAGTTGAACTGCCGTCCTAACGCCTGAAATGGCCACTTATGCCCTTCTCTTCCAGAGCAAGTTTCTGGACGATCCAAATCCTGAGCCAACCGAACAAGATGTGTACAATAGATAGGTCTCTGACTTGCGAGCATTGGCAAATTGGGGATTCGCCCACGGTGCACTAGACAAGTCTTTGACCTGTCCCTGGACAGGCCAAAAGGCATACGTTGCCACTACCAAAGATTACCAGAGTAGGCAGTAACGAGGAAAGTCTGTGGAAGGAAGCCATGGTATCCCCCGTGCTGATGTCTGGGCACAAAAACGTGGATAGGGCTTCCCGGAAGGCCCCATAGCGAAGTGTGGGCGGGCATTCAGCTTGCCGGCACACAGCCGAGATTCGCGCCACAGTTGTTGACCAGGGTAGGCAGTTCTATATCGGCACAGAAGTGAAGTGTAGATTTCAGAAACCCAATCAGAGCGAGTCGCAGTACCGTTTTCCTGGAGCGACTCCGTGCTCGTCCCAGACGGGCGTTAAACACTTTCTGGTGTTCTGAGTGTCATCGTTGGTCAGTAAAACGTTCCCCCTCGTTGTTCACAAAGCCCATCTTGTAGCGCACGCAATCCGCGTTTTCCTGGCCGGTCAGGTCTGCCGGCAGGCCAAACGCAACGTCCATAGCCGTAGCCGGAGAAGTGGAAGTGGTAATATTCCCCTCGTGCACGTGGGAAATGTCTGTGAGCCAGGGCTGGGCTTGTGTCCATTGTCTACGGTCTATGGTCTGTGGTCAACGGTCCTCGTCACTCATCCGCGAACGTTTGCAAGAGTTTCTTCGCTTTAGCCAGTTGGCGAGCAGGGACGAAGACCTCCACCCGTCCCAAACCATCTATCGTAACGGGATAGACCCAATGCCCCACCCCTTCCTGAAAGAGTGTGGCCTCGATTCCGTGCGCTTCCAGGTAACTTTTGAGCAAGTCGGCGCGCAAACGCCCTTGCACTTCGGTGAGTTTTTTCCAGGTAGGAGTGTTCATAGGGAAAAACCTTTCCGGTGGGAAGCCGTTTGACGCTTTTTAAGGCGTTGGCGGGAGCCTACAGGTTAAGCCATCGCACGGTGGCCGATGGTAATTCGGCCAGCGGACCCACGCGGACGGTACAGCGTGGCAGGGATTCCAGGAACAGGCGGCCGTAGGCCTTGGTGAGCACGCGGCGGTCGAGAATCGCTACCACGCCGCGATCGGATTGAGTACGAATCAGACGCCCGAAGCCCTGTCGAAAACGCAGGATTGCCTCAGGAAGATGGTACTCATGGAAAGGATCGTCGAAGGTTTCCGAGCGCGCGGCGACGAGTGGATCGGAGGGGACGTCGAAAGGTAGTTTCACGATTACCAGTACAGATAGTGCTTCGCCGGGCACGTCCACCCCTTCCCAGAACGAACGCGTGCCCAGTAGCACGGCGCGTTCGCTACTTTTGAAAGTCTCTAGCAAGGCATTCGGTGAGGCTCCTTCCCCTTGCTCGTATACAAGGATGCCGGAATTCGCCAGCGGCGGAGCGATGGCGCGCGAGGTCTGCCTGAGTTGGGCGTAGGAGGTAAACAGGATCAGAGCGCGCCCGCCACTGGCACGGCACAACTGAATCAAGGTGCGCTCAACTTGGGATTGGTATTCGCGGGTGTGCGGTTCGGCAATGTCATTAGCGATGTACAGTAAGGCGGCGTTTTCGTAGTCAAAGGGGGAACCCAGGGCGAGTTCCTCCGCTTCGTCGGCCGCCAGTGTGTTACGAAGATAGTCGAAAGTGCCGTGGCTGGTCAGGGTGGCGGAAGTCAGGATGACGCTGGCCTTCTCGTGCCAGAGATATTTTTCCACCAGAGTTCCAACGCGTATCGGTGCGGCATTCAGCGCGACCCAGCCGTTATTGGCGCCGGTTTCTACCCAATATACATAGTCCTTGCGGGGAGCATTCATCATGGCATGGAGCATATCGCCGGCCTCGGCCAGGCGGCGATAGACGTTACCCAGGTAACCAATGACATCCTCTACCTCGTCCACGCCAGCGGCGTAAATCTCGCCGGCATCCTGGTGAATCTCGCCCAACAGGCTGGTCAATAGTGAGAGAGTTTCTCCCGCGGCATCCCAGGCGATTTCGACCTCATCCCAGCCGGGAAGCGTGCGCGTGGAGGGCAGGATACGTTCCTGGTACGCGTAGGAAGTGTTGGGTTGCTCGGCACGTTGTGCGGCGAGGAAATCGGTCAGGGTTTCGAAGTAGGCGCGCATTTGTTCCTGGAAACGCCAGGCCAGGTTGGTGGCGCGCTCGACCTTTTGCTGGAGGATGGCGTAATCGGATGGCCGAATCTGGTTGCGCGTGGTCTGAAGTAGATCGCCAAGGACGCCGCTCGAAGTGCTGCCGAGTTCGCGCAAGAGCCGCTCCACGTCCCCTTGCGTCAGGCGCAGGCTCATGGCGTCGGTGGTTGCGGCTTCGAGATGGTGCGCTTCGTCCACGATGAGGTAATCGTATTCGGGTAGAACGCGATTGCCGATGGCCGCGTCGGTCAGGAGTAGGGCGTGATTGACGATCAGGATGTGGGCATTTTGAGCGGCCTGCCGGGCAGTAAAGAAGGGACAGGCCCCGCCCTGACGTTCCAGGCAGACTTCGGGGGTGCAGTTCTCGTCTTCCGCCGAAAGGCGTGTCCAGACTTCACGTTCGGCCGGCCCGTTGAGATTGATGTCCGTGCGATCTCCGCTCGCGCCCTGATAGAGCCAGACCAGGATTTTTCCCAGAACGCGCATCTCCTCGGCGGTGCGTGGCCCGTGTTTGCGCAGCATGTCCAGGCGACGTGGACAGAGGTAGTTCGAGCGGCCTTTGAGCACGGCTGCGCGTAGTTCGAGGCCTAAGGCGGCGCATAAATCGGGAATATCTTTCTGAATCAGTTGGTCTTGCAAGTTAATGGTATTGGTGGAAACGACCACGCGCGTATGGTTTTGCAGGGCGAACAGCGCTGCCGGCACCAGGTAAGCGAAGGATTTCCCCACGCCTGTGCCCGCCTCGACCAGTAGGTGTTGTTGGTTTGAGAGAGCTTGTGCCACGGCGCGCAACATGGCGATTTGTTCCGGGCGGTGTTCGTAACTGGCGAAGTACTCGGCAAAGGGGCCTCCATGTTCCAACAGCGCAGCGACCTCGTCTACATCCAGGGGGATAATCTCTTCGGGGATGCGCAGGGGTGGCCCTTTGGGTTTCGGTGGCGGCGGTGGGAAGAATTGGGCGCTGTGTTGGGTGCCACGCGTCCGGACGCGTTCATGCCGGCGTTCGCGCAGAATTTGCTGGAAGAGCCAGGCGCCATTCCACTCGATCGGTTCGCTGTGACGCACGATTTCGGCAATCAGTTCGAGCGGCAGGCCGGCGGCTTCTTCGTATAGCCGTAGAAAAATGCCGTGTGTCACACGGGCATCTTCCAGAGCACGGTGCGTGGCCGGCAGGGGTACGCCAAGCGCCTGTCCCAATGCGCCCAGGTTGTAGCGACCAGCCGAGGGCAACAGGACCGAGGCGATTTCGTAGGTGTCTATGTGTTCGTTGAGTTCAAAGAGACCGTATTTGCTGAAAAAACTCAAATCGAAACGGATGTTGTGACCAAGAATCGGGGAGGTGCCAATGAACTGTGCCAGGTCATCCAGCACTTCTTGTAAGCGCGGTGCCTGGCGTGCCATTTCGTCGTTGATGCCGGTCAGGGCGGTGATGAATTCGGGGATGTGACGACCAGGATTGATCAGCGTCGTCCATTCATCCTCGACGCGGTGACCGTTGAACCGTCGCGCACCAATTTCGATGATGGCATCGGTGCGAGGATCCAGACCAGTGGTTTCAACATCCAGGGCAACGATGGAAGTCATGTTGTCTGTTCGGGTTGTGGCAGAACAGATTGGACTGCCGCCAGGGTAGTGGCAGCCAGAGGCTTTTCCTTGGCTCGTTTGCGCAGGAAGTCCTTTAGTTCTTTCGCTGTCAGGGCCGGGAAAGGCGCTCCCTGGACTTCGACGCGGGCGGCTGGGTGATAGAAAACGAGCGCGGCCTGGACTGGCACCTCCATGCCCTCTAGTTGACGGCGGAAGAAACGTTGAAGGAGGTCAAGTTCGCTGCGTGCCTCCAGGTCGGGGCGGCCGATATTTTCTGGTCCCCAAAAACGCAGGTAGGACGTAAGAAAACCACCACCGCGTTGGCGGTAGCGTCCGCGTTCCCAGGTCACCGTGCCGGCAGAGTGATAAGGAAGCAATACCCAGACGCCAGCTGGGCCAACGAGCAAATGCGAGGCAGGGGTCAGATAGTGATAGAGACTGTACTCCTTTCCCAGGCCTTTCAGGCTCTTATCTAGAATCTGATCCGGACGCGGGCTGCGCCCCCAACGGTTGCTGAAGTAAATCCCGATCTGGCTCAGGAAAAAGGCCATGATCATGAGGAACAAGGCGTACACGAACAACTCTGGGTGGCGAAACGTGAAATAGGTGGCCACTCCCAGCATGGCCAGGGCGACCAGGGTCGTAATCTGACCGATGCGGGCGTTGCGTTTGACGAGACGGCTGTTAATGAATATTTTCATGGTTACTCCTGGGATTGTCTTGCCAGGCCGAGGCGGCCAGAGATTTCTCGATAGCGTCTCGGACGGCATCCAACACGCGCGCCTCGACAGCTTCCTTGGCAACCCGGATCGCGTTTTGAATCGCAACGGCGTCGGAACGCCCATGTCCAATGAAGACCAGGCCGTTCACGCCCAGCAGGGGCGCGGCCCCGTGATCCGATGGATCCATCAGTTTCCGGATGCCTTTCAAGGCCGGCTTGACCAGTAAACCGCCTAATTTGGCGCTGGGTGAACCGTTCTGGATGGCATCCTTGATTTTATCCATCAGCAACTTGGCAACCGCTTCCGAGGTTTTTAACAACACATTGCCAGTGAAGCCATCGGTGACGGCTACATCCACCTGGCCAGAAAGCAGCTCTTTCCCTTCGATATTGCCAATGAAGTTCAAGCCGCTTGCCTGTAGCAGGGGATAAGCTGCCTTGACCAGTTCCGAACCTTTACCGGGCTCCTCGCCATTGGAGATCAGGCCTACTCTAGGGTTTTGTCTCCCGAGGACTTTTTCAGCGTAGACAGCGCCCATCATGCCGAATTGGAGCAGGTTTTCGGGCTTGCAATCCGGATTCGCGCCAACGTCAATCACCACGCAGAAGCCGGTCGCGGTGGGGAAGAGAGGTGCCAGTCCGGGGCGATCCACGCCGCGAATCGTCCCGAGACGAAAATAGGCCGTGACGGCAGCCGCGCCGGTGTTGCCGGCTGTGACGAACGCCTCAGCCTCCCCGTTCTTGACCAGGTCTATGCCCACGGCCATGGAGTTCCGCGCATTGGGGCGGCGGGCTTTCAAGACCAGCGCCAAGCCTTTATCTTCCATGGATAACATTTCCGGCGCGTGCACCACGCGAACTGGCAGGTGTGCCGCCTGTTGCGCGGCTAGGAGCGGCTCGATGCGGGCCTGATCGCCTACCAGGATGACTTCCACGCCGTATTCCCTGGCAGCCATGACCGCTCCGCGCACATCGGGTTCGGGAAAGCGATCGCTTCCCATGGCATCTACAACAATACGAGTCATACGTTTGCTCCGCGAAAGGAATAGGTGAATCCGCTTGACAAGGCTATTATCGTGATTATAATACGCCTTGCTTGCGCTGGTGCTGGAATTGGCAGACAGGCATGGTTGAGGGCCATGTGCCGCAAGGCGTGAGGGTTCAAATCCCTCCCAGCGCACTGCAGATAGCACACGGCTAACCGTGTGCTGTTTTTTTATTTCCCCGTGGGCAGGGTTCGTTGCGTGTGTGCCAGAGTGGATTCTTTCGGCGAACCCTGTACCAGGGTTGCGGCATGGCGGGATACCCGTCTACGAATTTCCGTAACGTAAAGAACGAATATCGGCCGCCTTTGTCGCCGATGGCCTCGTTCGTGAATTCGTTTTCGACATTCGTACTAGTTTTCATCTCGGCCAACCGAAGTGACTCTTGCATGGCTCTGGGTTTATTTTCGAGTTGGGCCTTCTTTGGTACAATCAAGACCAGCAGGAGGTTTTGTATGAAATTGGTATCTGTGACGGAAATGCGGGCGATTGAGCAACAGGCCGATGCCAGCGGTTTGACCTACGCGCAAATGATGGAGAATGCTGGCCGTAATCTGGCGGAGGAGGTTCTTCGTTTTGTGCCGGTCGAGGACGAGGAGAAGCAGGTCGTCGGCCTGGTTGGGCCAGGTAATAATGGTGGCGATACGCTGGTGGCCTTAGCACACCTGGCACAGTTGGGGTGGAAGGCTTGCGCGTACCTGGTCCAGCGGCGCGCGGAGGGAGATGCTCTGGTTCGGCGTTTAGGAGAGGCGGGGGGAAGCGTCGTACTGGCGCATGAGGATTCCAGTTTTGTTCGTCTGCAAGCCCTGGTTGCCTCCGCGGATGTGCTGCTGGATGGCTTGCTGGGAACCGGTTTCAAACCGCCTTTGAAGAAAGAAATTGGCCAGGTCTTGACAGCTGCGCGTCTAGCCATGGAGGCACTGGAATGGCCGCCGCTTGTGGTAGCAGTAGATTGCCCTTCGGGAGTGAATTGCGATAGCGGCGAGGCGGTCGCGGAGTGTTTGCGTGCGGATCTCACAGTGACGATGGCCGCTGTGAAGCGAGGCTTGCTTCAAATGCCGGCCTACGGACTGGTCGGCGAGTTGCGTGTTGTGGGAATCGGGGCGCTGGATGACCTGCCGGCCTGGCAAAGCATTCGGGATGAAGTGATGGAGGAGAGGGAGACGGCGCGCCTCCTGCCTGCCCGCCCACTGGATGCCCACAAGGGGACGTTCGGTACGGCGGTGATCGTAGCCGGTTCGGTCAATTATACCGGCGCTGTTCTTCTGGCTGGCGAGGCGGCCTATCGCGTCGGCGCGGGTTTGGTGACTCTGGCTGTGCCGACGCCCTTGCATACAGCCCTGGCCGGCCACCTGCCCGAGGCGACCTGGTTGTTGCTGCCGCACGAACTGGGCGTAGTGGCGGCTGACGCGGCAGAGGTGGTCCATAAACACCTCGAACGTGCTACGGCCCTCCTGTTGGGTCCTGGGTTGGGTCTGGAGGATACCACTGCCGAATTCGTCGAAGCCTTACTGGAGGGAGGAGGTGGCAAGGCTGTGCGCGGCCAGATTGGCTTTGTGCGCCGGGAGGAGACGAAGGAGGGCAAGAAGGCGGCATTGCCACCGCTGGTGGTGGACGCGGATGGTCTGAAGTTGTTGGCGCGCCTGGCCGATTGGATGCGACGACTCCCCGCGGAGACCGTGTTAACGCCTCATCCGGGCGAAATGGCGGTCTTGACAGGGCTTTCGGTGGCAGAGATTCAGGAAAACCGGCTGGAGATTGCGCGTCGCTTCGCGATGGAGTGGGGGCATGTCGTGGTCCTGAAGGGGGCGTTCACGGTTGTCGCGGCGCCGGATGGCCGAACCACTACGATTCCGGTCGCGACGCCGGCCCTGGCGCGCGCGGGCACGGGGGATGTATTGGCTGGTCTGATCGTGGGCCTGCGCGCACAAGGAGTCAGTGCCTACGATGCGGCACGCGCCGCGGCCTGGCTTCATGCTCAGGCCGGTTTGCGCGCCGCGGAATGGCGCGGCAATTCAGCGTCTGTGCTGGCCGGCGATGTGCTGGAGATGCTCCCTCACGTCCTGGCGGACATCGAATCGCACCGGTAGATGGGCAGTTCTGCTCAGGGTTCTTGCAGAAGCGCGTCCAATGGTTGCTCTGGTGATGTCGGGTGGCTTTTAAGCCAGTCCACGATCGCCTGGCGCCAGTCCTGGGCGCATTTTGTGATGGTCAGGTCGGCAAGTTCGCGCAGGCCGTAGCGGATGTATACGGATTCCGGGAAAACCACACGATAGCGTGCCTCTAACTTCAATGGTGTGCCATCCTCCAGCCAGTACCGGCCGTCTTTCTCAAGGAGGCCACCATAAAGGGGACGCTGACTTTCTATCAACTGGATGATTTGTTTGCCGGTCAGGAATGTTTCCAGGAGAGCGTTATTGGTGGGGAGGATGTCAAGCCAGGTGGCCGGAGTAAGAGGGCCGGCCGGCACAGGTTGAGCGATATAGCGAGAGGTAGCCAGGATGATCTCGGCTGTTGGGCAAGCGCTTTGCCATGCCAGAGTCAGGAGGCGGGCCATCTCTTTTGATTCGCGGCCGACTGGCTGGCGGAGATAACCAATCGGCTGATCCAGTTCAGCGGGCAGGGCCGCGCGCCAGCGGGCGATTCGGGAGCGGATGGATTCGTCGCTTTTGCCAGGCAGATTACGACGGTAGGTGGCATTCATCTCGACCACGCGCTTGGCCGCAAGATCGAAGTAGACATCCACGCGGATATATCCATCGGCGAAGGCACCGCTTTGTACGAGCAGTGTGCCATTGACGGTGTCGTTGACGATTTCATGACAATGCCCGCCGCCGAGGACGGCGATGCCTTGTTCGGCGGCCAGAGGCGCCAGGCGGTAGGCCTCCGCCTGGCAGAGATGACTGATGAGAACGAGCAGGTCGGCGCCGGCAGAGCGTGCCTGCGCGGCGGCTTCCCGGAGAGCCTCTTCATAAGAGATCAGGCGGAGATTCTCTGCGGCTTCTGCCTGAGTGTCGCTGAGCAGCTCGTTGGTGGTCAGGCCGAGAATGCCCACGCGAACATGGTTGACCTGGATAATCGTGAAGGGTGACAGGAAGTCGAGGGGATTGCCGTTCTTATCGCGTACGTTCGCGGCCAGGAGGGGGAAATGAGCCTGCCGGGCGCGTTGGCGCAGGGTCTCAAGCCCAAAATCGAGATCGTGGTTGCCGAGAGCGACGGCCCGGTAGCCGATCGCGTTCATTACGTCTACCGTGGATTCGCCCTGAAAGTAAGTAGAAAGGACAGGGCCAGTCCACATGTCACCGCCATCCAGAAGCAGGAAACGATCTCCTTCGCCGAGGCCTTCCTTGCGCCAACGGTGTGTCATTCCTGCCAGGCCGCCGCTAGTAGACGTGGGCTCCAAATGGCCGTGGACGTCATTCGTGTAGAGAATGACGATATGTCGGACGGTCTCTGTTTCTATGGGCAGAAGCAAGATTTGAAAGGTACGAAGGGCGATCCACAGGAAAAGCAGACCGGCTGTTATGGATAGGAATTTACGCATCCGGGCAATTCCTTTCATCCTCTGTCCATCGTCTATCGTCTATCGTCCACCGTCCATCGTCTATCGTCCATCGTCTATCGTCCGTCAATCGTCCCTTGCCCCTGTTGGTGTACAATCGTTGCTGATTTCCTGGAAGTCATAGGGAGAGTTGTAGGAGGAGAAAAAACTTCGATCTTCCAGCAAGGGGTACGTTGTATGAAAGTAGTTATTCAGAATCAACCGGAATGAGTTAACCGGCGAGATGGAAGGGTAGGGAGATTCACTCGCGGCTGGTAAATAATAGGCATTCAAGATTTTCATGCGATCGGCCCAGGAGGAGAAACCAGGGCCATGGTCGCCCTGCAGGAGGATGACCACGGGCCGGGGCGATTCAGTCAGGATGGATTCCAGGACAGGGATAAGGCGTTGGTTAATGAAGGCTACCTGCTCAGCATAGCCGCGCCGATATTCCGCCGAGGAGTATTGACTCTCTAATGTCTGAGCACCGTTTTCTCTGACCTCGCCATTTGGTCCGAAGACGAAGGGTGGATGAGGTACGATCAGGTGGACAAAGACGAATTTTGGGTCCTCCCATGAGGCGATCTGGGGTAGAGTGTCCAGGGCGTACAGGGTTCGCTCGCGGAAAGAGGAGGCACCCTCGCGGTTGAGGTGGATCAGGCCGGCGTCCAGCAGTGCCAATCCAAAGGAGGAACGCAGCAGGAGAGTTTCGAATTCCGAGAGGTGCCCATGCAGGGGTGGTGAGAGGTACACATCGGCGTCCGGCCATTCTGACCATACGAAACCGGAAGCGAAATTGATGATTTGATAACCCTGGGCTTCCAGGAAACGGCGGGTGCGATTATGACGCGAGAGTGCGATCAACAGGGCATCGTTTTGGGGATTGCCGCGCACCACTCCCAGATTTTCGAGATAGTCCAGGTTGAGGGTAGAGGCAAGTGCCAGGGAAGTTTGGGCGTAGTTGCTCTGACTGCAAGATGCAATGGAAAAGCCCATCTCGGTCAGTTGTTGGAGGAAATCCGTGTTATCTATGCCGTAGGCAGTTGCCAGCGTATCGGAACGGCCGTAGGAATCGAGAATAATGTAGTAAATATCCGGTTTTTGCGCCAGGTCCGTTCCGGTATTGACCTCATTTGACCAGGTTCCCAAACCTGGTGTTCGAGTTTGTTGCCACTGAAACCAGAGGATTTGCCCGGCAGCGAGCAGAGTCAGGCAGGCGGCGATTCCATTGCCAATAGGGATAATGGATCTCAGGGGTAGCGATGGGCGCGTGGCGATGAAGACAGACAGAACCGCCAGCAATCCCCACAAGGGAACCAGGTAACGGCCGCGGCCGACCTGTGGACTGATTTCGTGCAGGAGATGATAGACGTGCCCATAGGAATAGAGTAACACGAGAAACAAGACGCTCAAGAACGCTGCGCGACGCCAGTCACGAAGGCCGAGAATTAACGCCCCCCATAGGACACCCGCGCCGACGACTGACAGAAGGAGCGGACGCAGGATCACGACGATACGGATCTGGTCCACATTGGCAGCCGCCAGTGCCAGGACCGGGTAGGCGCCGAACAGAATCACAAGCCAGGGATAACCCGTCCATCCCTTAGCCAGGCGTCGGGAGGGAGATGTCATGGGGGATTCCCAAACCTTCGAGGAGATTCTTGATGGTATTCCAGTGGACGCGTTCCCAGGCCGTTGGGCTGGAGTTGGAATTATGCGGAGCCAACATGACGTTATCCATTTGACGCAGTGGACTTTCCAGAGGGAGGGGTTCGACCTCGAAGACGTCCAGAGCAGCGCCGGCAATGATGCCTTGTTGCAGGGCCTCCACCAGGGCTTGCTCATCCACAATGGGACCACGTGCCGTATTGATCAGCACGGCATGGGGGCGCATCAAGCGCAATGTGCGCGCGTTGATGAGATGGTAGGATGTAGGATTCAAATCGCAGTTGACGGATACGAAGTCGGATTGAGCCAGCAACGTTTCCAGGCTGGTCATGCGAATACCGATCTCGGCGACGAAGACATGATCAATCTCGACGATATCATTGCCGAGGACGGTCATTCCGAAGGCACGAGCACGACGGGCCACGGCTTTGCCGATGTTGCCAACGCCAATGATTCCCAGCGTACATTCGCTCAAGGAACGTCCTGGTATTTTTTCCCATATTCCGGCCTTCACGGCTTTGTCCATCCAGGGCTGACGGCGGGCAAAGGCCAGGATGTAGCCCAGGACGCTGTCGGCAACCGGCAGGGTGAAGGCGTTGGGCGTGCGATAGACCTTGATCCCCAAGCGGGCGGCCGCCTGAGTATCAATCGAATCGATACCGGTACCCCACTTGGAGATTACTTTCAAGCGCGGCGAGCAGGCCTCCAGGACGCGCGCGGTATAGCGATCATCGCCACAGATGGCACCGTCGAATTGACCGGCGTATTCCAGTAACTCGGCTTCCTCCATGCGCTCGTGCACCTCAGGTACGATCAACCTCAAGCCATAGCGTTCCAGCACTGGCCGGAAGCGATCGAGAAAGGGGAGCATGTACGGGGCGGAAAGCAAGACGGTTAGCATTCTATTGACCTGGTTGGCAAGGGTTGGGGACAAAGGTGAAATTGTAGATGTTCGGCACCGGCGATAGGTAACTGTAGTCCGGCAGTAGGGGGTAATCGGTGCCAAAATAGGCGTTGAAGAGAATCCGGAAGGAATTGACCGGCGAGATGGTCGGGTAGAGGTCACTGGTGTGGCCGGGCAGGTAATAGGCGTTTAAGATATCGAAGGCACGTGCTTTGGGTTGCAGCCAGGGACCGTGATCGCCCTGCAGGATGATCACAGGAGGTGTTTCCGATTCGCGGAGAATACGTTCCAGAATCGGCAGCAATCGAGCATTCAGGAAAGTTACAGCGGCTGTGTAGCCCTGGGCATATGTCTCGGCGGTGTATTTCCCTTCTTCATTTACGTACTGGGAGGCATCCACCTCTTCACCATGGGGACCGAAGACGAAAGGTGGATGGGGAATGATCAGGTGCGCGAAGACGAATTTAGGGCCTGGCATGTGCGGCAGTTCTGGTAAAGTATTCAGGACCAGCAAAGTTCGTTCCCGGAAGTTTGGCGCTCCCAGGGGGTCGAATTCGATGATCTCCTCTTCCAGGAGTTCGCGTACCAGTGTGGTGCGCAGGAGGAGCGTCTCGAACTCGTTCAGATTGGGGCTGAGGGGCGAGGGGGCAATGTATTCTGCGGCGTCGGTAAGTTCGCTCCAGGCAAAGCCAGTGGCAAAGGCGATGGTGCGATAGCCGTTTTCTTCCAGGATTTGTCGGACGACACTGTGTTTAATATCCTCAAAGATCAGGGTACGGCTGATCGTTTCGGGTGTGAGTTCAGGGTGGAGGTGTTGAATGTAATCCATGTTCAGGGCAGATGCTAATGAAAGATCAGTCCGCCCATAATTGCTCTGACTGCAGGAGGCCACATAGAAGCCCAGGGCTTGCAAGCTTTCAATGAAAGAACTGTTATCATACTGATAGAGGGCCTGTAGGCGGTCGGCGCGCGCATAGGAGTCCAGGACGATATAGTAGATATCGGGCAACGGTTGGAGGGCTGACGTCTCTTCTTCCGTGCCCGCAAGGGAGAAGTCACTTTCCTCTTCCTCGTGTGTTTCTGCTCCAGCCGACCAGGCAGTGAAGACGGTCATTTGACCAGCGGTGAACAGCACTAACCCTAATGTCAGGCTATTGAGCAGTAACGCCCCGCGCGGGGAATTGAGCGGCCGCGCCCTACTCATCCGCAGACTCAGCAGGGTGAGCGCGATCGTCAGGATGGGCAGGATGAGGTGGGGGTCGGCGATATGCTTTTGTTGCAGAAAGGAATACGCATGACCATAGGAGAAGAAGAGAATCTCCAGGAAGAGCAGAGTGAGGGCGGCATGGTGTTGCTGGTGGTAGAGGCGTTTTAGGAGAAGAAAGAGCAACCAGGCCAGCAAAGGACAGAGCGCCAGAGAGCGCAGAGCGGCGCTCCAGCGTACTTCCGCGATATTCTCGGCTAGCAGGGCGAGGATAGGATACAGGCTGAAGAGAAAGGGATAGCAAGGCTGGCGGAGAAGACGAACAAGGAATTGCCTCATCTGCGTTTCCAGGGAAAGGGAATCAGGCGGTTCGTCGGCTCAAGAGAAAATCACAGATGGCGAAGTCCAGTTCTTCGTCAATGTCCCAGGCCTCCGCGGTCTCGATCTCGAACATGAAGGGACGCTCTCCCAGGCGATTGCGTCGTGCCAGCAGATTCTGACGGGTAAAAATGTACAGGCAGGAATTTTCCATGAACGTGGGGGGTAAGTCCTGGGTTTGTAACAGGATGGCCGGATTGTGGTTGATGGGGCGTGTCAAAGCATCCCACAGGCGTACTTGCAAACGTGTGACCGAGAAGAGGGAGTCGTAGGCCGGGTAGTTCGCCAGGAAGGTCTGAACGGCGCGCGAGATGGTCTCCGCGCGCAAGAGAGGGTTCGTGCTATGGGTCTGGAGATAGAAATCGGCCGGGACCTGCTCGGTATCGTAGGCCAGAATCTCATTCATAGGCACAGTATCGGCGCGGAGATGGGGCGGGCGTGGCAGGATGGTTACCTGAGGGAAGGTGCGCTGCAGCCCATCCATGATTGGTTCTGAATCGGTATCCACGACGATGCGCTCCAGTTCTGGCACGCGCAGTAAGGTCTCGATAATGTGCTGGTACAATGGTTTGCCCGCCAGCGGCCGATAGTTTTTGCCCGGCACGCGCTGACTGTGATGGCGCATGGGGACGAGAGCGACAAAAGAGGGCATGGTACGAAGTGACTCCCGGAGGATTTGTTGTAATTATAACGCTCGCCTGGAAAAAGAAAAACCGGCCATGAGCCGGCGGAGAAGTCGGGGCGGGCGGAATTGAACCGCCGACCTCTGCGTCCCGAACGCAGCGCTCTAACCGGGCTGAGCCACGCCCCGCAACAAGCAGGCGAGATTATAACCTTCCCCGTGCGATTTGGCAAGCGAATTAACTACAGTGTGATTGTTCCACTTCTGGTAAACCCATTTTGCTGGTGAGGGTTCTGCCTGAGCGACCGCTTGTAGTTCAGGC
>FWWL01006528.1_pt1 | contig 16846 bp, 20 predicted proteins | sample 2228331 | NCBI WGS metagenome assembly FWWL01 (sample SAMEA103939775, study PRJEB20133) | metagenome
TCAGTGGTACCGGCTCCGGTATGCGCGGCGGATGCCGCACCACCGCGCGGTACCAGTTGATGCCGCCCGAGAGCCCCTGGCGGCGCCAGCCCGCCAGGAACTCCTTGATGTCATCCCGGGTGAACGTCCCGGGCCGGCATTCGCGAATCATGCGTCGCGCGAGCAGGTGATACCCCTTCGCCGAGAGCGCCAGCTCCGGCAGCCATGGCAGCTGGAAGAAGAGCACGTACCACGACCGCAGCGCCTGGCGCGGCCGCCGGACGTGGCGCCGGAAAATCGCGGGGTGCGGCAGGTTGCATACGGCCAGGCTGCGCAGGCGATCGCCGTGGTGGATCGCGAGCAGCCAGGCGATCACGCCGCCCCAGTCGTGCCCAACGATGTGCGCGCGCTCGATCCCCAGGTGGTCCATCAGGCAGAGAATGTCCGCCTGCAGGGTTGTGGTGTCGTACGGGCCCTTCGCCTCGGTCAGGTTGTAGCCGCGCTGGTCTGGCGCTATCACCCGGTACCGTCCGCGCAGCGCACCGAGCTGGTGTCGCCACGAGTACCACGATTCCGGGAAGCCGTGGAGAAAGATGACCGGCTCGCCCGTGCCCTCGTCGACATAATGCATACGGATGCCGTTGACTGTCGCCTCGTGGTGCCGGAACTCGCCGTGCTCCATCACCGGACCTCCTTCCGCCATGCCCTCGCTTCAGGCTATCAGAGCACGCGCACCTGCAGGAACAGGTACACCACCGGGAACACGAACAGCACCGAATCCAACCGGTCCATGAACCCGCCGTGCCCGGGGAGGAGCCCGCTCGCATCCTTCACCCCCATCCGTCGCTTCATCCAGCTCTCGAAGAGGTCGCCGAGGATCGCCGCCACCGGCAGCGCGACCGCCAGGTGCAGGGCCGTCCCCACCCCCACTCCTGTGTCCAGCAGCGCGTTGAGCGCCAGCACGCTCCCCAGGCCGGCGGCGTACCCCCCGATCGCTCCCTCCCAGGTTTTCTTCGGGCTGATCCGCGGGGCCATCCGGTGCCGCCCAAACGCTCTGCCCACCGCGTACGCCCCCGTGTCCGTCGCGAACGTCCCCAGCAGCCCGATGAAGAACCACTCGCGCCCGCCGGGGGCATCGCGCACCAGCACCAGGGTCGAAGCGAGGACGCCGAGGTACAGGACGCACCCGGCGAACACGCGGAATGGCTTCCGCGGCCCCAGCGCCTGCGTGGGGGCGTAGCCGAGCGCCGCGAAGAGCGCTCCGAAGCCCACCCCCATCCACGCAAACCGGGCATCGATGTGCACCGCTGCCACCGTCACGGGCGCGATTGCGATCGTCGAAAGATGCGCTGTCGCCTCCCGCACCGGCCGCGATGGGATGAGCCACCCGTGCACGAACTCCAGCGAGGCAGCGAGGCTGATCGCAGCCAGCGCCAGCGCGAAAGTCCACCCGCCAGCCCACGCCACGAGCACCACCAGCGGCAACCCAATGGTTGCCGTCAGGATCCGTTGCTGCAGGTTCGACAATGCCAACTGGCGGACCCCACGGCCCGGCTCAGCCGCGCGGCTCGGGGAACGGCTGCACCTCTTCTTCCAGCAGCCGCCCGAACTTCCGCTTCCGGCGCCCGTACTCGGCCAGCGCAATATCCGTGTCCTCCCGCCCGAAGTCCGGCCAGTACGTATCGGTGAAGTACAGCTCAGCGTATGCCGACTGCCACAGCAGGAAGTTGGAGATGCGCTGTTCGCCAGCCGTGCGAATCACGAGGTCGGGGTCGGGCATCCCCGCGGTCATCACGTACCGACTCACCAGCTCCTCGGTCACCTGCTCTGCCCGCACCCCATCGGCAAGCATCGCGCGGATGGCCATCACCAGGTCATCCCGACCGCCGTAGCTGAAGCAAATATTCAGCACCATCCGCTCATTCTCGCGGGTCAGTTCGATGGCATCTCGCACCTGCTGCTGGAGCCACTCCGGCAGCGTCTCGATGTGGCCAATCATCTGGAGCCGGATCCCGTTCCGGTGCAGGTTGTTCAGCTCCCGCCGGATGAAGTAGCGCAGCAGCCGGATAAGCGCCCGTACCTCACGTTGCGGCCGATTCCAGTTCTCTGTGCTGAACGCGTACAGCGTCAGGTACTGGACGCCGTGGTCGGCAAAGCGTTCGATCACCCGGCGGATATTCTCCGTACCCGCGCGATGCCCGGCCGCGCGCGGTAGCCCGCGCTGGGTCGCCCAGCGGCCATTGCCGTCCATGATGATCGCCACGTGGCGCGGGATGCGCCCCCCCGAGATCGGCGAAATCAGGTCCCCGAGAAACTCAGCCGGCTTCCCCGGCGCTCCCGCATCCTCGGTGTCAGACCTCAAGGAGCTCGGCCTCTTTCTTCTTGCTCTCGGCATCGATCACCGCGATGTGCCGGTCCGTCAGCTTCTGCAGCTCGTCTTCCGCCCGCTTCAAGTCGTCCTGCGACATCCCACCTTCCTTCTCGAGCTTCCGCAGCTCATCGTGGGCGTGCCGCCGCACGTTGCGCACCGCGACCCGCGCGTCCTCCGCCTTGTGGTGCACGAGCTTCACCAGCTCCTTGCGCCGCTGCTCGGTCAGGGGCGGGATGGGCAGTCGGAGCACCTGCCCGTCGATCGCCGGGTTCAGGCCAAGGTCGCTCGCCTGGATCGCCTTCTGGATTGCCGAGACCGCGCTCCGGTCCCACACGGTCACGGTCAGCAGCCGCGGCTCGGGCGCGTTGATCGTCCCCAGCTGCTTGAGCGGCGTGAGCGCGCCGTAATAGTCCACCATCAGCCCCTCGATGAGGCTCGGGTGGGCCCGCCCGGTGCGCACCCCGTTCAGCTCTCGGCGGAACGCCTCCACCGAGTGGTCCATCTTTTCGTCGGCTTCCAGGAGGATCTCCTCAGCATCCGCCATCGTGCTCCTCCCTTCATGGTCAGGAATAGGCCGCCGGCTCCGGCGAGGCCGAGACCAGCGTGCCAATGGTATCGCCCCGCAGGGCGTGGTACACCGCATCGGGCGCGGCCACGTCAAACACCACGATCGGCATGTGGTGCTCCATGCACATGCTGAGCGCCGTGATATCCATCACCTGGAGCCGCCGCTGGATCGCCTCGATATGCGTGACATGGGCGAATTTCCGCGCCCCCGGCACCTTCGCAGGGTCCGCGTCGTACACGCCGTCGACGCCATTCTTGGCCATCAGCAGCACTTCGCAGTCCGTCTCGATCGCGCGCAGCGCCCCGGCGGTGTCGGTCGTCATGAACGGATTACCGGTCCCGGCGGCAAAGATGACGACCCGCCCCTTCTCGAGGTGCCGGATCGCCCGGCGCCGGATGTACGGCTCCGCCACCTGTGCAATTGGGAGTGCGGTTTGCGTCCGCACCACCGCACCGCGCTTCTCCAGCGCGTCCTGCAGCGCGAGCGCATTCATGATCGTCCCCAGCATGCCGGCGTAGTCTGCCGTTGCACGGTCCATGCCGGTCTCCGCCACGGTCGCCCCGCGCCAGAAGTTGCCACCTCCCACGGAGACCGCCACCTGCACGCCCTCATCGACGGCCTGCTTGATCTGCCGCGCGAGGTCGTTCAACGTCGCCGGGTCAATGCCGAACGGCCGCGAGCCCATCAGCGCCTCGCCGCTGAGCTTCACCAGGGCGCGGCGATACCTCCGCCGGCCGTCCTCGGTCATGGCTACCGCCCCAGTTCGTACCTGACGAAGCGCCGGATGCGGATGTTCTCGCCGGTGCGGGCAATCGCGTCCTGCACGAGGTCCTTAATCGTCTTGCTCGCGTCGCGAATGAACGGCTGTGCCAGCAGGACGACCTCCTCATCCGGGCCTTCGAACTTCGCTCGCTCCGGGTCATCGGCGCTCACCACCTGCGGGCTCATCGCCGCCACCTGCATGGCAATGTTGCGCGCCAGCTGCCGGAACTCCTCCGTGTTCGCCACGAAGTCCGTCTCGCAGTTCACCTCGACGAGGACGCCGATCCGCCCACCCGCGTGGATGTACGCATCGACCACGCCGTTGCTCGTCTCCCGGTCCTGCCGCTTGGCCGCGGCCGCGATGCCCCGCTCCCGCAGGATCTGCTTCGCCTTGGCCTTGTCGCCCCCGGCCTCCTCCAGGGCCCGCTTGGCATCCATCACCCCCGCGCCGGTCTCGTCGCGGAGCTCCTTGATCATCTCAGTGGTTACAGCTGCCACCTGCGCGTACTCCCTTTACTCCTGCGAATCCGCGGCCGGGGCCGCGTTCATGCTGATGACCGTCACCCGGGCACCGCCCTCGCTCGGCGCCTCCTCGTCCGGCGATGCCGTGTAGCTCCCGCTCGCAATCCCGGCGGCCGCGGCCCGCTCCAGCTCCTCCACCTGCACGCCGGCACCAACGCCCGATTCCCGCGCCGCGCGGCCCTCAATCGCCGCATCGGCGATCTTGCCCAGGATGAGCTTGATCGCCCGGATCGCGTCGTCGTTGCTCGGGATGGGGTAGGCGATGGGATCGGGGTCGCAGTTGGTATCCACCAGCGCCACAATCGGAATCCCCAGCCGCTGGCACTCCGAGACGGCGATCGCCTCCTTCACGGTATCAATGATGAACACCGCCCCCGGCAGGCGGTCCATGGTCTTGATCCCGCCGAAGTACCGGTTCATCCGCTCGATCTCGTTCTGGATCTCGAGCTGCTCGCGCTTGGGCAGGCGGCTGTAGTCACCCCGCTCGAGCGCAGCCTCCATCTCCCGCAGGTGCCGAATCCGCTGCTGGATCGTGCGGAAGTTCGTCAGCGTGCCGCCCAGCCAGCGGTTGTTCACGTACGGCAGGCCGGCGCGCCGCGCCTCCGTCTCCACCGTCTCCCGCGCCTGCTTCTTCGTCCCGACGATCAGGACCTCGCCGCCCGAGGCCACGACATCCCGTACGAACTGGATCGCCGCCTCCAGCCGCGTCACCGTCTGCTGCAGGTCGATGATGTGAATGCCGTTCCGCTCGGTGAAAATGAACTGGCGCATCTTGGGGTTCCAGCGCCGGGTCTGGTGCCCGAAGTGCACACCCGCTTCGAGCAGCTGCTTCATGCTGACAGGGGTAACCAGGGGAGCCTCCATCTTGCGGCGTCATAGATTTGACCCCATAGGCCACGGCGCCGCCAATCAACACAACAGTCCAAGAATACCAGCCGAAGCGCTCCGGGAAAGCCGCCCGCACCGCCGATCACCACACCCTCTTGACAGCGCACCCGCCGCGGGCGCATGCTCGCCCACAGGAAAGGAGGTGATGCGCATGGACCATCATAGTCGTAGCTACGACCGTACCTTTGCGCTGGAGGTGACCTCCTCCTAGTCCGCGGGGAGTTCGCCCAAAACCTCCTGAGACTTCGGTCTTAGCTACGCCAGGGCCCCGCATTGCGGGGCCCTTTTCACGCCCCCCACGCCCACAACCCATGCACCAGCTACCAGCCCTCGATGTCGCCCGCTTCCAGTCCCTGCTCGTGACGTCCCGGGTCGGCCGCTTCCTCCTCTATCGCACGGTCACCGGCTCGACCATGGACCTTGCGCGCCGCGAGGCCGATGAAGGCGCCGTCCACGGCACCGCTATCTTCGCCGAGGAGCAAACCGCAGGCCGCGGCCGCCGCGGACGCGCCTTCTACAGTCCGGCGGGCGCCAACATCTACGTCACCTTCGTGCTTCGTTGCCCGATCGACGTCCACCGCTCACTCCCGGTGCGCGTCCCGGTCGCTGTGCTGCGCGCCATCCGCACCGTGGTGCCCGCCGCCCTCATCAAGTGGCCCAACGACGTGTGGGTTGAGGGACTCAAGGTGTGTGGCATGCTCATTGATGCCGAACTCGGCCCGGAGGGACCGGTCGCCTTCCCGGGCATCGGCATCAACGCCAACTTCGACCCTTCCGTGCTCCCCGAGCTCCGTGGGATCGCGACCTCGCTCGCTGCCGCTGCCGGCCGCCCGGTCGACCGCGAGGCCCTGCTCGCTGCGCTCTGCAACGAGCTCGAGCGCGCGCTCACCGCCCCGCTCCCGGCGCTCCTCGAGGAGTACCGCGCCGCCAACCTCGTCCTCGGTCGCCACGTCCAGGTCGCGCCCGTCGGCGGCGAACCGTTCCTCGCGCTTGCGCTCACGATCGACGAAACCGGGGCGCTCCTCGTCGAACGCCCCGGGGGCGCCCGCGAGGTCGTGACTGCCGCCGATGTCACGGTCCGCCCCGCCGGGGAATGATCCGTTGCCCCCGTTGGGCTATCGTTGCCGCATGACGTTCGAAGAGATCGTCGCCCTGGCCGCCAGCCGCCGGCGGGAGATGCCCGAGGGCTCCGCCACGGCGGCCCTCCTCGCGCAGGGGCCACACGCTATCGGCAAAAAGCTCGTCGAGGAGGCCGCCGAAGCCTGGATGGCTGCCCGCTACGAGTCCCGCGAAGCGCTCGCCGGCGAACTCTCGCAGGTGCTCTACTACGTCGCCTGCATGATGGCCGCCACCGATCTCACGCTCGACGAGGTCTACCGCTCCCTGTGATCAAAGTCGCCCTCCCCAACAAAGGCGTGCTCTTCCAGCCCACCATCGACCTCCTCGCCTCCTGCGGCTACCGGGTCGGCAAGAGCGGCAGCCAGCTCACCTCGCTCGATCCCGAAAACGAGGTCGAGTTCTACTTCCTCCGCCCTGGCGATATCCCCGTGTACGTCGCCAACGGCATCCTCGATGCGGGCATCACCGGCAAGGATTTCGCCGCGGAGCGTGGCCACCACCCGGAACTCCTGCTCGACCTCAACTACGGCGACTCCCGCCTCTGCGCGGCTGTGCCCGCCTCCTCGCCCGTGCGCACCCTCGAAGAAGTCGCCTCCCTCAAGCTCGCGACCTCATTCCCGAACATCGTCCGCTCCCGCTTCCCCGGGCGCGAGCTGAAACTCATCGAACTCGAAGGCGCCGTGGAGATTTCCGTCGCCCTCGGCATCGCCGAGGCCGTCGTCGACGTCGTCGACACCGGGGCAACCCTTCGCCAGGCAGGCCTGCGCATCGTTGGCGACCCGCTGTTCGTCTCAAACGCCGCCCTCTTCGCACACCCCGACCGCGCCGATCATGCGCCCGTCCGCGTCCTCCGCACCCGCCTCGAAGGCCGCCTCGTCGCCCTCGACTACATGATGGTCGAATACGATTGTCCCGGCACCATCCTGCAGCGTGCCTGTGAGATTACCCCCGGCCTCGAATCGCCCACCATCACCCAGCTCCAGCGCGAGGGCTGGTACTCCGTGAAAGCCATGGTCCGCCGCAAAGAGGCGCACCGCATCATGGATGAACTCTCGTCCATCGGCTGCCGGGGCATCCTCCTCACCAACATCGAAAGCGCCCGCATCTAGCCACCGGCCGGGTCGCACCCCCGCTCCCTTCGCTACCATTGGGCCATGCCCCCGATCACCCTCCACATGGTGCTCGCCCGCCGGGTCGCCCTCGCCCTGGACCATGCCGATGTGCCCCCGGATTCAGGCCCCTACCTCCTCGGCGCGACCACACCGGACATCCGCGTCCTCACCCGGCAGGACCGCTTCAGCACGCACTTCTTCGACCTCAACGAGCACAACCACCAGGATTCAGTCGCAGCCTTCCTCGAAACCCACCGCCACCTCGCCGCGCCCGAACGGCTCAACCCGCAGACGCGCGCCTGGGCTGCCGGCTACATCTCCCACCTCGTGCTCGATGAGCAGTACATCACCCGCGTCTATCGCCGCTACTTCCTCCGCCACGACGACCTCGGTGGCGCCCTCCGCGCCAACGTCATGGACCGCCTCCTGCAGTTCGACCTCGACCGCCGTTACGGCGCTGACCCCGAGCTCAAGCGCGACATCTGCGAGGCGCTCGCCTGCACCATCGCCGACATCGACACCGGCTTCATCGATGGCCCCACCCTTGATCGCTGGCGCCAGGTCTCCATCGATGTCGCGGCCCGGAACCTCGACTGGGACCGGGCGCGCGCCATGATCGCCAACCACCTGCGCCTCGCCGGGCTCGAACCGGGCGAGACCCTCGAGCACGTCCTCGATTCGCTCCCCGAACTGCTCGGTGAGACAATCGCCCACATCACCGAGGCCGAGGTCGAGGCCTTCATCGATCTTGCCACCGAGACCGCGCGCGCCGCCGTCGAGAGGTACCTGGGATGCGCATAATCCGCAACGCAGAAGAGGGCCGTCGCACCCTCCTCGCTCGCCGCCCCCTCGAAATTGAAGAGCTCCCGATGGAAATCCGGGAGACCACCTTCCGCACCTTCGGCCAGGAGCTCACGCCAGAAGAAGTCGTGCGCCGCATCATCCGCGACGTCCGCGAGGATGGCGACAACGCCGTCCGCTACTACAACTCCGCCATCGATGGCGCCCACACGCCCGACCTCAGGGTAACTCCGGCCGAGATCCGCGCAGCCTACGAGGCGCTTCCCTCCGAGCTCATCGAAGCTCTCCGGTTTGCGGCCGACCGGGTGCGCCGCTACCACGAACTGCAGCTCCGCGGCGCCACCATCGACTTTCAGCAGCACGGCCTCGGCCAGGTCACCCGCCCCATCCAGCGCGCCGGGATCTACGTGCCCGGTACGCGTGCCCCGCTCCCGAGCACCGTCCTGATGTGCGCCATCCCGGCGCGCGTGGCCGGCGTCGAAGAGGTCTACCTCACGAGTCCCGTCCTGCCCGATGGCTCGGTCCCGGCCGTCAAGCTCGTCGCAGCCGACATCGCCGGCGTCGATGCCGTCTTCAAGGCCGGCGGTGCCCAGGGGGTCGCCGCCTTCGCGTACGGCACCGAAACTATCCCGCGCGTCGACAAGATCGCTGGCCCCGGTGGCCTTTTCGTCACCATCGCCAAGCGCCAGGTCTTCGGCGATGTCGGCATCGATAGCATCTACGGCCCCACCGAAACCATGATCATCGCCGACGAGAGCGCCAACCCCGAGCTCGTCGCCGCCGACCTCGTTGCCCAGGCCGAGCACGACCCGCTCGCCAGCCCCATCCTCCTCACCCCCTCCCACTACCTGGCCGAGGAGGTCGCCGTCGCCATCGAGCGTCAGCTCCGCACCCTCGAGCGCGCGAAGATCGCCCGCGCAGCGCTCGAAAACAGGGGCGGCTGCATCCTCGTCAACGACATCGACCACGCCATCCAGCTCGCCAACGAGTACGCCCCCGAGCACCTCTGCCTCTGCGTCGAAAACCCCACCGCCTATGCCATGAAGGTGCGGAACTGCGGCGGGCTCTTCCTCGGCGAGGCCTCCCCCGAGGCCGTTGGCGATTACACCGCCGGTCCCAGCCACACGATGCCCACGGGCGGTGCCGCCCGCTGGAGTGGGCCACTGGGGGTGCACGACTTCCTCAAGAAGATGGCCGTCGTCAACCTCCCCGAAGACGACATGGAAGAGCTGAACCGCATGGCCGCCGTCATCGCCCGGGCCGAGGGCCTCACCGGCCACGCCCATGCCGTCGAACGGCGCCTCCAGGGGCGGTGACGTGTCGATTCGTCGCCTGCTCCGCCCCGACCTCGACGATCTCGAGGAGTACGTGCCCGTCCTTCCCCTCGACGTGCTCGCCGCAGAAATTGGCCTGCCGGTGGAACGCCTCGTCAAGCTCGATGCCAACGAAAACCCGTACGGCCCCCACCCCGCAGTCCGGGAAGCCATCGCCCGGGCACCGCTCCACATCTACCCCGATCCCGGCCAGTCTCGCCTGCGGGCCGCCATCGCTTCCTACGCCGGTGTCGAACCGGAACAGGTCGTGGCCGGCGCCGGAGCCGATGACCTGCTCGATATTCTCGTCCGCCTTGTGGCCCCGCCGGCCGTTGTCGTTCCCACCCCCGCCTTCGGCATGTACCGCTTCCTCGCGAAGATCATGCGCGCCCGCCCCATCGAGGTGCCCCGCAGGCCGAACTTCGACCTTGACGTCGTGGCGATCCGCCACGCAGCCCGCGAAAACCAGGCCCGCATCATCTTCCTCACCCACCCGAACAACCCCACCGGCAACCCACTTAATCGCTCCGAGCTCGAGGCCCTCCTCGCCCTCGAAGCACTCATCGTGGTCGACGAAGCCTACATCGAATTCGGTGGCGAAACGGTCGTTCCACTCCTCGCCGCGCACCCCAACCTCGTCGTCCTCCGAACGTTCAGCAAATGGGCCGGCCTGGCAGGGCTGCGCGTCGGCTATAGCCTCTCCTCGGCCGAGCTCGCCGCCCATATGATGTCCCTCAAGCAGCCGTACAACGTCAACGTCGCCGCCGAAGCAGCGGCAATCGCCGCCATCGAACACCGCGCCGAAATCGCCGAGGATATCGCAGCACTCATCGCCGAGCGCGACCGTATGGCCCGCCTCGTGGGTGCGCTCGGGTGGCTCGGTCCGCTCCCTTCCGCGGCCAACTTCGTCCTCTTCCGCGTCCACGGCCGCTCGGCGCGCGAAGTTGCCGCTGCCCTTCGCCAGCGCGGCATCCTCGTTCGCTACTACCAGCGCCCCGACCTCGAAAACTACATTCGCATCAGCGCCGGCCGCCCGCAGGATACCGACGCCCTCGTCGCGGCCCTTGAGGAGCTCGCAGCATGACCGAACCCACAGCCCCCGCACCCGGGCAGCGCATCGCGACGGTTGCCCGCCGCACCGCAGAGACCAACATCGAAATCACGCTCAATCTCGATGGCTCCGGTCGCTTCTCCTGCGCCACCGGCGTCGGCTTCCTCGACCACATGCTGTCCCACATCGCGAAGCACGGCGTCTTCGACCTCGACGTCCGCTGCGAAGGCGACCTCTGGATCGATCAGCACCACACCGTCGAAGACGTTGGCATCTGTCTCGGCGAGGCGCTTGCCCGGGCAGTTGGCGACAAGGCCGGCCTCGTCCGCGCCGGCTCCGCCTTCATGCCGCTCGATGAGTCCCTCGCCCATGCCGTTATCGATCTCAGCGGCCGCCCCTACGCCGTGCTCGATCTCAAGCTCCTCGGCCGCGAACTCGGCGGCCTCCCGCCTGACCTCTTCACGCACTTCCTCGAGTCCTTCGCCTTCGCCGCCAGGATCAACCTCCACCTCCGCGTGCTGTACGGCACCAACGACCACCACAAGTGCGAGGCTGCCTTCAAGGCCATGGCCCGCGCCCTCGATGCCGCAACACGGTTCGACCCGCGCCGCGGCGGTGACATCCCCAGCACAAAGGGCACCCTGTAGTCGCCGCGCAGCTTGACACCACCCGGAGCGCGCGTAACCTTCCCCTCCGCCCGTGGAAGACAGCATCGCTCGCTATCTTGCCCCCCGACTCGGCGCCAACGAGGTACGGGTCACCAACCTCCTGCGCATCCCCGGCGGAGCCTCCCGCGAGACCTGGATGTTCGACGCCGAGTGGGACGGCCCCAGTGGGCCATGCCGCGAGGCCTTCGTCCTGCGCAAGGACCCGCCCGCGTCGCTCCTCGATACTGACCGCGAACTGGAATTCGCCTTCTACTCGGCCTTCTGGGGAAGCGAAGTCCCGGTACCCCGCATGCGCTGGCTCGAAAATGACCCGTCCCTGCTCGGCGGCCCCTTCTTCATTATGGACCGAATCCTCGGCTGCGAATCGGCCACCGCTCGAATCGTCGCCCCGCCGTACACCGCCGTCCAGCCCCAGATCGCCGAGAACATGTACCGCATCCTTGCTGCCATTGCGACCTTCGAATGGCGCGGCACACCCATCGAACAGGTGGCCCGCGTGCCCACCCCCGAGACCGCATGGCAGCAGGAGCTCGACCACTGGGAGCGAATCCTCGACACCGAAGCGATGGAGCCCCAGCCGATCATGAAGGCCGCCATCCGCTGGCTCCGCGCCAACCCGCCGCCGCCGGCGCAGCGCATCAGCGTCGTCCACGGCGACTACCGCGTCGGCAACTTCCTCTACCGCGAGGACGGCGGCATCTACGGTATTGTCGACTGGGAGATGGCCCACCTCGGCGACCCGCTCGAGGACCTCGCCTGGTCCTTCAACCAGTCCTGGCACTGGGCCAAGGATGGCCGCCCCGGTGGCATCGTCGACCGCGACACCGCCATCGCCCACTGGGAGCGGTACAGCGGCCTCCGCGTCGACCGCGACGCCCTCTACTGGTGGGAGGTGTTCAGCCACGTCAAGTGCCAGGGCATCTGGGTCACCGGTGCGCGCTCCTTCCAGGAGGGGCGCACCAACGAACTCATTCTGCCGCTCGTCGCCTACTCACTCATCAACGCCCAGGACCAGTACCTTCTGCGCACCATGGGCAGGCTGCCATGAACCCCGCCCCGTCGCGCGTCCTCCAGGGCGTTGCCGCCAATCTGCTCGCTGAAGTCCTGCCCCGCATCCAGGCGCCCTTCGGTCAGCAACTCGTCGGCATCGCCGCCATGCTCAACATGATGGTCGCCGAGGAGTTCGATCGCGCCGCCGACCGCCTGGTCATCGAGAACCGGGCAGTTCGCGACCTGCTCGCCGAAGGAGCGGCCCTGCTCGGCACGGCGTGCCCGCCAGCAGTCACCGCCGCGCTGGAGTCGCCCGCCGCTCCCACCCTGCGCATCCCCGACCTCCAGGCCGAGAACAACACGCTCCGTGCCGCGCTCATCGAACTCCACGCCACCGTCGAACAGACCGAGGGCGAGGCTGCCCGCGCCCTCGACGAGCGCATCTGGCAGGAGCTCATCGAGTCCACCCGCCGGCGCCATTTCTCCGCCCGGCCCTGACTCCCATGCGCGATGACATCCGCCGGCTGCTCGCGGCATACCAGCCGTCGCTCCAGCGCCCCGATCCACCCCTCCCGCCGGCGGGCGTGCTCCTCCTCCTCCACGAGCGCCCGGGCGGGCCACACATCATTTTTCAGAAGCGCACCGACCACGTCCGTGACCACAAGGGACAGATCAGCTTCCCGGGCGGGGTGATGGATCCCGGCGACCCGGATGTAAGGTTCACCGCGCTCCGCGAGACGCACGAGGAGATCGGCGTGGCGCCGGACGACGTGGACGTCCTCGGGAGGCTCGACGACATGGTCACTGTCTCGAACTTCCTCGTGACACCCTTCGTCGGCTGGCTCGACCGTTACCCCTACCCGTGGCGCTTCAGCTCCCAGGAAGTTGCCTACCTGCTCGAGGTGCCCCTGTCGCACCTGCGCGACCCCGCCAACCTCGTCCCCGATCGGCGCATCATCAACGGCCGCGAGTATGTCTTCCAGGCCTACCGCTTCGGCGATGACCTCATCTGGGGTGCCACCGCTCGCATGCTCGGCAACTTCCTCGACCTCCTCCGTGCCCTGGACTGACACGCGGGGCGACAGCCGCGCCCGTCGGCACTACCATCAACTCGTGCCAACCGAATCCTCCCCCGGCCCGCGTCCTCTCGCCTCCCTGCTCGACGAGCTTCCGCGTGCCCGTCTCCTCCAGGGCGACCCCTCCGCGGTCATCTCTGCCGTCCACCACGATTCACGCCTGGCAGGCCCCGGCAGCCTTTTCGTGGCGATCCGGGGGTTCAATGTCGATGGGCACACCTTCCTCCCCCAGGTCGCCGTGGCGGGCGCCGCCGCGGTCCTCGTCGATGAGGAGCATCCGCTTCCGGCACTGCCCGGTAGCCTGGCCGTCGTCAGCGTGCCAGCCACCCGCCCTGCCCTCTCTGCCGCGTCGGCGTGGTTCTACGGCCACCCGTCCCGTGAGCTCGTGGTCATCGGCGTCACTGGCACCGATGGCAAGACGACAACCTCGCACCTTCTGACCAGCGCCCTCGAAGCTGCCGGTGCCCGCGTCGGCCGCCTCGGGACCGTCGACACCTACCTCCCCGGGGAAACGGGCCACGTCACCGCCCGCATGACGACCCCCGAGGCGCCGGAGGTCCAGCGTCTCCTCCGCCGCATGGCCGATGCGCACTGCGACTACGCCATCGTCGAGTCCACCAGCCACGGCCTGGCCCTCCACCGCCTCGACCACGTCGAGTACGACGTCGCTGTCTTCACCAACATCACCAGCGACCACCTCGATTTCCACGGGACCTTCGAAGCCTACCGCGATGCCAAGGCCCGCCTCTTCGAAGCCCTCGACCGCGCAGCCCAGAAGGGCGTACCCAAGCACGCGGTCGTCAATGCCGATGACCCGTCGGCCCAGTACATGCTCGGCCGCACGCGGGCCACTCCCATCCGCTTCGGGCTCGAAGCCCGCGATGCCGAAGTCGTCGCGCGCAACATCATCCTCCGGCCGGATGGCACCAGCTTCCGCATCGTGGCCCCCCAGGGCATGGCCGAGGTTTCGCTCCGCCTTCCAGCCCTCTTCAACGTCATGAATGCCCTCGCCGCAGCCTCCGCCGCGCTGGCCGTTGGCGCCGACCTCGCCGCCGTAGCCAGGGGGCTCGGCGAATGTCCCGGCGTGCCTGGCCGCATGGAACGCATCGTGGCCGGGCAGCCCTTCGAAGTCATCGTCGATTACGCCCACACCGGCGATGCTGTCCGCAAAGTACTCGAAGTGCTCCGCGACGTTTGCCAGGGCCGCCTCATCATCGTGGTCGGTGCGGCCGGCGAGCGTGACCCCGGCCGCCGCTTCGGCGTCGGGCGCGCCGCCGCCGAAGGCGCCGACTTCGCCATCTTCACCAGCGAGGACCCCCGCTCCGAAGACCCTGCCGCAATCGTCCGCGAGATCGGCCGCCACGCCGAAAGCGCCGGCCGCCAGCGCGGCACCGATTTCCTTGAGGTTGAGGACCGTCGCGAAGCCATCGCCACCGCATTCCGCATGGCACGCTTCGGCGACATCGTCGTCATCGCTGGCAAGGGCCACGAGAAATCCATCGTCTACGGCGACACAGCCATCCCCTGGGACGACCGGGAAGTGGCCCGCGAGGAGCTGGCGCGGCTCGGTTACCGCGGCTGAACCTCCCGTTTCCGGCCGGCTAGGCCGCTCCATTGGTTGCAACCAGCCCCCTCCGTATACTGGCCGGGAGCCGGCTGCCAAGTGCCGCAGCCGTCGATCGGAGTTGCCCTGTGCCCAAGCGCAAACGACGCGAGCTGCATCACCTGCGGCAGGAACCCTCCCGCAGTCGTACCTACCGGGTGAGCCACGCCTCGCCCGCCGAAATCTACAAGCCCGGCTTCCCGATGAACGTCCTCGGGAACGTCAAGTGGTTTGCCATCATTGGCGTCGTCGTGGCCGTCGCCATGGTCGTCACCGCCGTGCTCACGACCGGCGGCCTCGACCAGGGCAACCCCGACGCCCTCCCGACCGCTACCCCCGTGCCGACCGGCACGCCCGATGCCTCCCCGACCGCCAGCCCAACCGCCGTCGCCAAGCAGTTCGAGAAGGCCGAGCAGGTGATCGACGCTGAGAAGAACACCTACACCGCGACCTTCAAAACATCGAAGGGCGACTTCACCGTCCGGCTCTTCGCCGATGTCGCGCCCAACACCGTGAACAGCTTCGTCTTCCTCGCCAAGCAGGGCTACTTCGATAACACCATCTTCCACCGCGTCGTCTCGAACTTCGTCATCCAGGGCGGCGACCCCACCGCCACCGGCACCGGCGGCCCCGGTTACCAGACGCAGGATGAACCGAACGAGCTCCGCAACAAGAAGGGCACCATCGCTATGGCCAAGGTGTCCGGCCAGTCACAGTTCGGCAGCCAGTTCTTCATCAACCTGAAGGACAACCCCTCGCTCGATTACGACAACCCCAGCGCCAACAAGTTCTACCCCTTCGGCGAAGTCATCTCAGGGATGGACGTCGTCGAGGCGATCGGGCGCGTCCAGGTTGGCCAGGGCGACCGCCCGGTCGAGCCCGTGACCATCTCCACCATCGAAATCACGGAGACGCCGAAGTAGCGCCCGCCGTCGGCTCCTCAAGGCGCGCGTCCCGCGCCGCGGCGATCCTGAGCACAGTCTCCGCTGTGGCGCGCCCCGCCCGGTCACCTGCAAACACGCTCAGCACCAGGTTCCCCCGCGGTTCGTGCAGCGCGAAAATCGTCGTTCGCCCGCCATCCTCGTCAGCCTCCAACCGAAAGAGCCTCCCGTTCTCGCTCGGGAGCTCGGCAACCGCCAGTGACGTCACCGGCGTCCACAACATCCCCGTGTCGCGGATGACCTCCGGCGCAACTCGCAGCCCCTCCACCCAGCTCGCCGCCTCCTCCGCCGAGCCAAACACCAGCACCTGGCAGAGCACATTGACCGGGTGATCGAACGGCGGCCTGGGCAACGCCTCCTTCCAGAAAACGAAGCGCCCGCCCTGCATCCCGGCCTCGCGGTACTCCCGTTTCCGTTCCTCGTGGTCCCGCGAAAGCCCGCCGAGGTCATCCGCGGTGAAGTCCCCTCGTGTCTGCTCGAGGAAGTCGAACGGCAGGTCGCTCTCTGCGCACAGCAACGGGTCGAGCTCCGGGCCGCCGGCACGCTGCGCGCCGCACGCGGCGAGCAGGAGGGCCGCAGCGAAGAGCGCCGCAGCCGATTCAGCTCTCCTCGTCATCGTCGACGGGCGCTGGCTCGGGCCCGATCAGGCCATGCTTCGACTGGTACCGCTCCACCACCACGATCAGCAGGAAGAACGGGATGAACGCCAGCGCCGATCCGAGCGCCCACCACCAGAACGGCGCGACCAGGAACAGAATGGCGCAGGCCGCCGTAAATGCCATGCCGATGATGGCGAAGATACGGCCCGCCAGCACCCACGGGGTTACAGGCGTGTGCATGATTCCAGTTTCGCGTGGAAACCCCGCCGGGTCCACGCCATCCCTGCGCGATCGGGCCCCGTCCCGTATACTCCCGCCGATCCCCGAAACCTGGAGGACAGCCATGGGACGTCCCGTGCTCCGCACGGAACTCTGTGACATGCTCGGCATCGAATACCCGGTCATCCTCGCGGGCATGGGCCCCGTGGCCGGCGGCCTCACCGGACCAGTCGCCACCGCGCCCCTCGTGGCGGCTGTTTCCAA
>FWWL01006529.1_pt1 | contig 16845 bp, 18 predicted proteins | sample 2228331 | NCBI WGS metagenome assembly FWWL01 (sample SAMEA103939775, study PRJEB20133) | metagenome
CTCGCCGATACCTGCACATCAAACGTAATGGATACGAATGAACATGCTTGCATCACAGACCGCCGTGGTGGCGATCAGGATGTGGCAATCGGCATAAGTTAACCGGTATCCGGAGCCTAAAAATCCCCGGACCGGGCGCCGTCGCCCACATGTCCCTTCATCATAATCTAACGATGTCAAAGAGCCACTCAACATTATAAAGCGGACAGCGAAGGCTTCCCCGATTTACACCGGGGGACCGGCTATCCGTCTATGTTGGCGACCGTTGCGGTGGGCGGTGGAAGCCGCCAGCGCCGCGTCGGTGGAGGCCATCTATGCGCGGAGTTGGATTCGGTCAACGGCTTTTTGCAATTTTATTTCGTGGCACGCAAAAAACGGCGGAATTCCGCCATTTTTCGGGCCAGATTTTTCGGGTGCTTGCCGCTTCGAAAACGGGCCCCGAGGCGTGACTCGGCGAAATCGGCACTGAATCGGGCCGATTCACGGCCCCGAACGGCGATTCACACGCTGCGTCCCAACGTCCGAATCCCGAATCCGTGCCGACTCACGCCCAAAAAGCGAATCCCGCTTCCGGACATCGATGGTTGCGCGGCAAAAAGTGCGCGCTCGCTTTTCGGCGTGATCGATATTAGCCCTGCACTCGTCGCTATGCAGCGACGCTGGTTCGGGAGGGGCAGGCCGGATGGCCTCGGACACGCACGACAAAGCTTCGGCGAATGCTGCCGGACCGATCGTCTCGATCGTCATGCCGGTATACAATGGCGAGCGCTTCCTGCGCGAGGCGATCGATTCCGTGTTGGGGCAGACCTTCACGCAGTTCGAACTGATTGTCGTCGACGACTGCTCGACCGATTCCACCCCCGTCATCCTCGCCGAGTATGCCGCGCGCGACTCGCGCATCATGCTCGTCAAGAACGCGCGCAACATGAAGCTTCCTGCCAGCCTCAATGCCGGCTTCGCCCGTGCCAGGGGACAGTGGTTCTCTTGGACGTCCGACGACAATGTCCTGCTGCCCGGCATGCTGGCGCGCCTGATGGCGGAGGCGGCCGGTAGCCCCGGCGCCGACATCATCTATTCCGATTACCGCATCATCGATGCCGAAGGGGCAAGACGCGGCCGCGTCGTAGCGGGACCGCGAGAGCGACTGATAGTCGACAATGTCGTCGGCTGTTCCTTCCTATACCGGCGCGACGTGGACCGGGCTCTCGGCGGTTACGACGCCGATCTGTTCGGACTGGAAGACTACGATTTCTGGCTGAGAGCCGCGGGGGCGGGGTTTGCCTTCCATCCGGTGTCGGAGGAACTCTATCTCTACCGCCGCCACGACAGCAGCCTGACCGACACGCGCGCGCGCAAGATACGCGAGATGATCGCGCGGGTCCTGCCCGGACATATCGCTTCCTTGCCGCCCTCGCCGCTCCGCGCGGAAGCGCATTTGCGGCTGGCGACGCGCGACCCCTTCACCTTCCGCTGGCGCGCGGTGCTGGCTGCGCTGCGCGACGACCCGGGCACGGTCCTGCGCAGCGGCCGCGACATCACCGCGTGGCTGAAGGCCAGCATCCGGACCAGGCTGGGCGTGTAAAACCTCGCGCGAGCGCGGAAAACGCTAAACCGAAATTTACCCTCCTGCGCGTAAGGCGCGCGTGATGTTGCATGCAACCGTCTCGGCAGCGCCGCGCGTCGCGGTGATCGTCCCCGCCTTCGGGGTCGCACACCTTTTGGGTGAGGCGCTCGATTCCCTGCAGGCGCAGACGCTTGCCGACTGGGAATGCGTCGTCATCGACGACGGCGCGCCGGACGACGTGGCCGGGGCCGTCGCCCCGTTTCTCGGCGACGGGCGGATTCGCTTTCTGGCAACCGACAACCGCGGCGTGTCGACGGCCCGCAACAGGGCCATCGCTGCAACCAGCGCGCCCTACATCGCCCTGCTCGACGGAGACGATCGCTTCCGGCCCGACTATTTGCAGCGAGCCGTCGCCGAACTCGACGCCCATGCCGACGCCCGGCTCGCCACCTGCAACGCCATCATCTTCGGCGCCGTGCCGAAACCCAGGCTGTGCTTCGAGGACAAGCAGGGCACGCTCGACGGAAACGCCGGCACGCTCTCGGATGTGCTCGACCGCAGTTTCGGCGTGTATATCGGGACAACCTTCCGCCGCGCCGACTTCGACGCGATCGGTGGTTTCGACGGCGACATGACCCATGCCGAGGATCTCGATCTCTGGGTGCGACTGATGATGCTCGGCGGCGAGGCGCGCTATATCGACGAGGTCCTCGGAGAATACCGCGTCAGGGCAAGCTCAGCCTCCGCGAGCGCGGATCGGATGCTGCTCGGCAACATGCGAGTCTACGAGAAAGCGCTGCAATCCCTGCCGGCAGGCCCCGATGCCGAGGTCGCACGCACTTGCCTGGAAGCCAACAAGCGGGCGCTCGAGCTCGAGCGGGCGGTCGACCGCGTCATCGACGGGCAGACGCGGGACGGGCTCGCCGAATTGCGCGCGCTCGGGATGCTGACGGGTCCTGCATGGTCCGCCATGTGGCAGCTCTGGTCGCTGTGGCCCTCGCTTGCCCGCCCGATGCTCCAGTGGCGCCGCCTGGCCCACAGCCGCGGCAACAGCAGCAGCTTCGCAAGTTTCCTGCGCAGCCTTCATGCCAGCAAGGCGCGGCGAGCATGACAGTCGCTTCCGCCCCACCGGAAAGCTTCCGCAGCAAAGTCCGCAGCGCGGTCATCTGGCGCTCGGGCTCGCAGATCGCGGGGCAGATGATCGCGTGGGTTTCGACCTTCATGGTGCTGCGCATCCTGTCGCCGTCGGATTACGGCCTCTATGCCATGGCGGGCGCAGTGCTTTCGCTGCTGGGCCTTCTCAACGGCTACGGCCTGGCCAATGCCCTGGTGCAGCGCGAGAAGGTCAGCCGGTTCGAACTGCGCCAGCTGTTCGGCATGCTGCTGGTGGTCAATGCCGCCCTGGCGGTCATCCAGTTCGCGGCCGCACCCTTCGTTGCGGAGTATTACGGCCAGGCGAAGGTCGCGGACATTCTGCGCGTGCTGGCGATCGTCTTCCTGACCAATCCCTTCCTGGCGCTGGGCTACGCCGTGCTGGCGCGGGAGATGGACTTCCGCAAGCAGGCACAGGTCAATCTCGCGTCGGCGACGCTGGGCGCCATCGTCGCGCTCGCCGGGGCGCTCGCGGGGCTGGGCGTATGGACGCTCGTCATCGCTCCGGTCACCATGTTCACCGCCCGCGGGCTCGGCATGGCCCTGGTCGCGCGCGCCTTCATGTGGCCGAGCTTCGATTTCCGCGGAACCGCGGCCATGGCGGCATTCGGCGGTACGGTCGCGCTGTCGAGCGTGTTCTACTTCGTGCAGACGCAATCCGACGTGATCATCGCCGGGCGCGCCTTCGATGCGCACACTGTCGGGCTCTACACCACGGCACTGTTCCTGGCGCAGATCTTCGTCAACAAGGTCCTGCCGCCGCTCAACGAAGTCGCCTTTACCGCCTACGCCCGCATGCAGCAGGACCGCGAGGCCTTTGCCGCGGGTTTCCTGCTGTCGGTACGCACGATCCTGCTGCTGTCGATCCCGTTCTGCGTCGGCCTTGCAGTCGCGGCCCAGCCGATCGTGCAGGTCATGCTGGGGTCGAGCTGGCTCGGCATCGTGCCGCTGCTACAGATTCTGGGGCTGGCAATCCCCTTCATGACGCTGCACGTCCTGTTCGCACCCGCCATCAATGCCGTCGGACGCCCCGGCATCGCGACGGTCAATTCGGTCATCGGCGCACTCGTCATGCCGGTCGCTTTTCTGATCGGTGTCCAGTGGGGCGTCCGGGGGATGACCTTCGCCTGGCTCGCCGCCTATCCCTTGATCACGCTGGTCGCCGCGCTGACCTCGCTGCGTCCCATCGGCGTCTCGCTGCGCGACCTTGCGACAGCGATCCTGCCGCTGGTCCTTGCCGCCACGGCGATGGCGATCATCGTTTCGCTGATCGACGATGCGACAACCGCGCTGCCCGCGCTGGCGAGGCTGGTGCTGCTGGCCGGGTCCGGCGGCGCGATCTACATCGGCTGGATAGCGGTATTCTCGCGCCATCGCCTGGACGAGCTGGTGGCGCTGATCCGCAATCGGTGAACGCGCCGGGCGGCCCGTCGAGCGTATTTGGCGCAACGGCCCCTCGCGTGGTAGAAGATGCCGAGCGGATCGGCACGGCCTTGCAAGGCACCTCCCGGTCCGTCGGGAGAGAGACATGCAGGCACGGCCCATAGGCGTAGCATTCCTGGCGATGGCAATTCCCTTGCTGGTCGGCAATGCGGGCAATTTCCCCCAGCAGGCCCCTGCGCCGTCCGAAACGCCGGCACCCGACGTCATCGAGGCCGAGCGCGACCGCTACGAGCGGATCACCGTTCCGGTGACCATCGAAGGGCGCGGCCCTTATCGCTTCATGGTCGACACCGGCGCGCAGGCGACCGTCGTGACCAAGGCGCTGTCCGAACGCCTCGCGCTCCCCTCCCTTGGCCGGGCAACGCTGGTCGGGATGGGCAGCCGCCGGGAAGTCGACATGGTTCAACTGAACGGCCTCGAATTCGCCGGGCGCCTGTTCGACAATCTCGAGGCGCCCTTGCTCGAGGGCCAGCATATCGGCGCGGACGGCATCCTCGGGCTCGACTCCTTGCAGGACATGCGCGTGCTGATCGACTTCAAGGACGGGCGCGTCCATGTCGCCGACGCCGGATCGCTCGGCGGCAATCGCGGGTACGAGATCGTCGTCAAAGCGCGCCGGCGGCTGGGCCAGATGATCATCACCAACGCGCGGATCGACGGGGTCAAGACGGCGGTGATCATCGACACGGGGGCGCAGAACTCGGTCGCGAATGCCGCCTTGCAAAAGAAGCTGCGCAAACGCGAGGGCGTCGCCGTCAGCTCCACCGACGTCAACGGCGTCGAGCTGCAGGGCAATCTGAGCTATGCGAAGAAACTGCAGATCGCCGGGCTGGAACTGGCGAACGTCCCGATAACCTTTGCCGACAGTCCCGCTTTCGAAGCCCTGGGCATGCGCGACGAGCCGACTGTCATCCTCGGGATGCAGAACCTCCAGAATTTCGAACGCATCGCGATCGACTTTTCCGACCAGCGCGTCATGTTCGACCTGCCCGGCGGCGCTTACCGCGTAAACCCCTACGACCGGCTGTTCTTCCCGAGCAACATTCGCACCAACTGACGGCCGGCAGCCAGTCGTCATTGCGCAAGGCCGGCCGAGCGCCCATCTCTCCCGGCGATGGCGCACCCCCTTCCCGCTTCAGCCGACGATGAAGACAGCGCCCGCGATGTCGACGGCTGGGGCACGCTGCGCCGCTTCCTTCCCTATCTCTGGCCCGCCGGTCGCCGCGACCTGAAGCTGCGCATCGTCGGCGCGCTGTTGCTGGTCCTTCTGACCAAGGCGATCATCCTTGCCACCCCGCTCGCCATGAAGGAGCTGGTCGATACCATGGCCGCCCGCGGGGACGAGCTGCTGTGGGTGGCACTCAGCTTCGTCATCGCCTTTACCGCCGGGCGCTTCCTCGGCGGCGCCTTCGACCAGGTCCGCAACATCGTGTTCGAGCGGGTCGGGCAGGAAGCGACCCAGAACCTTGCCGAAGACACGTTCCAGCGGCTGCACAATCTTTCGCTCCGCTTCCACCTGTCTCGCCGCACCGGCGAGGTGACCAAGATCATCGAGCGCGGAACCAAGAGCATCGACACCATGCTCTATTTCCTGCTGTTCAACATCGTCCCCACGATCATCGAGCTGATCGCGCTGGCGGTGATCTTCTACACCCTGTTCGGGATCGAGCTGGTACTGGCAACCACGGTGACGGTGGTGATCTACATCGCCCTCACCCGCTGGATCACCGAATGGCGTACCGAACTGCGCAGGAGGATGAACGACCTCGACGGGACGGCGCTGGCGCGGGCGGTCGATTCGCTGCTCAACTACGAGACGGTCAAATACTTCGGGGCCGAGAAGCGCGAGCAGGAGCGCTATTCGCGCAGTGCCAAGGCCTATGCCGAGGCGGCGATCAAATCGGAAAATTCGCTCGGCCTGCTCAATATGACGCAAAGCTTCGTCATGAACGGCCTGATGCTGTTTGCGCTGGGCTTTACCGTCTACCAATGGAGCATCGGCAGGCTGACCGTGGGCGACCTGGTGGCGGTGCAGACCTATCTCACCCAGCTCTTCCGCCCGCTCGACATGCTCGGCTTCGTCTATCGCACGATCCGCCAGGGGCTGATCGACATGGCGGCGATGTTCGGCCTGATGGATACTTCTGTCGAGGTCGAGGATGTGCCCGGCGCCCCCGCGCTGATCGCCAGCCCGCCGACCATCGCCTTCGAGGATGTGGTGTTCGGATACGATCCCGACCGGACCATCCTCCACGGGCTGAGCTTCGAGGTCCCCGCCGGGGCGCGGGTCGCCATCGTCGGGCCGAGCGGTGCGGGCAAGAGCACCATCGGCCGTTTGCTGTTCCGCTTCTACGACCCGGTGGAAGGCCGCATCCTCATTGCCGGGCAGGATATCGCCAGGGTGACGCAAGAGTCGCTGCGGGAGGCGATCGGCATCGTCCCGCAGGACAGCGTGCTGTTCAACGACACGCTCGGCTACAACATCGCCTATGGCCGCGACGGCGCGACCCATGAAGAGATTCTTGCCGCCGCCCGCGATGCCGCGATCCTTCCCTTCATCGAGAAGCTACCCGAAGGCTTCGACACCCAGGTCGGTGAGCGCGGACTGAAGCTGTCGGGCGGCGAGAAGCAGCGCGTCGCCATCGCCCGCACGCTGCTCAAGAATCCGCCGATCCTGCTCTTCGACGAGGCGACCAGCGCGCTCGATTCGCGCACCGAGCAGGATATCCTCGCCACCCTCCAGCGCGTCAGCCGCGACCGGACGACGCTCGCCATCGCGCACCGGCTCTCCACGATTGCCGATGCCGACACGATCCTGGTTCTCAACGAAGGCCGGCTGGAAGAACAGGGTCGCCACGCGGACCTGCTGCGCAAGGGCGGGCTCTATGCCGAAATGTGGGCGCGGCAGCAGGCCGAAGGCGACACGATGGAGGAAGCGGCGGAGTAGCCTTTTCTCAATCTGCGTTGAGGTCCGCCTTTACGCTGCCATCGCCCTGAATGTTGCACAGGAACGTATTCGTCGACTCGAGACCGTCGACCCGGGTCACTACAGTAGCCTCGCGCCCGTCGCCGACTTTGGAATTGGCGAAAGTGATCACCGCATTGCCGGGATCGGTCAACTGGGTTTCGATCGAGGCGCGGCAATCCTTATCGATCCGGGCAATCGTCGCGGCGTCTCCCTGCACCGCCCCGGCATCGGGAACGGTCGGCGATGGGTCGTCGCGCATTTCGGCATCTGCGGCAGTCGGTGCCGAGGTCGTTGCTGCAGGCTCCTCGCGCGTCTCGGATGAAGGCGCTGGCGAGCATGCGGCAACCGCAAGTGCGCCGAACAGGCTGGTGACGGAAAGAAGGCGAATGGTGGTCATGTGGCGTGCTTTCAGTGCGTGGGAATATGCGATTGAACCCCTCCACCAACAAGACGTTCCTGCAGGCTCGCCGCAACGTGGGGGCGATCAGGATCCGGCCGCAACCCGCCGAAGGATAGCCATTGCTTCCTCTGCCCGTTCAGCCGGAATGAAGGCATGATCGTGACGCAGGGCCGCGACCATGTTGCAGGCGATGCCGGCCCCGGCCAGCGCGCCGGAAACGGCTGCGGTCAGGCCGACGCCGTCCAGCGCGGAATGCACTCGCAAGGTGATGCGCGCATAGGGATCGGCCTCGATCTCGTTGGCGAGCGCCACCTCGTGCGGGACGATCAGCGACAAACCCTCCTCCTCGCGGAAGGTCGCGAGCGCATGGCCCATCAGCTGGAACACCACCTCCGGGTCCTCGCCGCCGACAAAGCTCCACCAGCGCGCGTCGAGCACCGGGTCCATCCCGGCGATCATCGCGGCGGTGTCGCGGACACGGAGACCTTCAGCCATTCGTCAACCCGTAACGTCTGCGCCGCGCCGACAAGCTCGCAGATTCGGTATCCCGATATTCGCTCGGGAGCAGATATCGGGTGCTGCGTTCGTACTCCCGACCCGCTTTCCAGTCGGCGATAGCGAGGACGTGGAACGCTCTGCGAATGATCCAGATTTCCCAAAGGACGAACGGTATCGATGCGATCAGGAACAGGGTGGTGTCGGTATCCGGACGCAGCCCCGCCAGCCAGAAGACCGGTGCTGCCGCAAACACTGGAACGAGCGGCCCGATGGGCTTGCCCGTTCTCGTGAAGTCGCGATCGGTCCAGCGGCGATAGGCACGAAATGCTTTGCGCATTGCTACTGCCTACCGCCAAACGGTTACAGAATATACTTCGACAGATCGGTATCCTGCGCCAGGTCGGTCAGCCGTTCCTTCACATAGGCGGCATCGATCACGATAGTCTCGCCTTGGTGATCCTCGGCCTCGAAGCTCAGTTCCTCGAGCAGTCGCTCCATGACCGTCTGCAGGCGGCGGGCGCCGATGTTCTCGACGCTCTCGTTGACCTGCGCGGCAATGGTGGCGATTTCGCGGATCGCGTCCTCGGTGATGTCGACCGTGACGTTCTCGGTTCCCAGCAGCGCGCGGTACTGCTCGACCAGATTGGCGCGGGTTTCGCTGAGGATGCGGACGAAGTCCTCCACCTCCAGCGCCCGCAGTTCCACCCGGATCGGCAGGCGGCCCTGGAGTTCGGGTAGCATGTCGCTGGGCTTCGAGACATGGAACGCGCCGCTGGCGATGAAGAGCACATGGTCGGTCTTCATCGGGCCGTACTTGGTGGACACGGTGGTGCCCTCGATGAGGGGCAGCAGATCGCGCTGGACACCCTCGCGCGACACGCTGCCGCCGCGCACGTCGCTGACGGCGATCTTGTCGATCTCGTCGAGGAAGACGATGCCGTTGGTCTCGGCGTTCTCCAGCGCGACGCGCGCGACGTCGTCCTGGTCCATGCGCTTCTCGGCCTCCTCGTCGACGAGACGATCCCACGCATCGGGGACCTTCAGCTTGCGCCGCTTCTTGGGCGGGCCGCCGAAGGCCTTGCCCATCATCTCGGACAAATTGATCATGGTCGCGCCGCCGCCCATGCCGGGGATATCCATCTGCATGTTGCCGACTTCGGCCACTTCGACCTCGACCTCGACATCGTTCATCGAGTTCTGGACGATGCGTTCGCGGAAACTTTCGCGGGTCGCCTCGCTGGCATTGTCGCCGACCAGTGAATTGAGCAGCCGGTCCATCGCCGCCTTGCTCGCGGCATCGCGCACCGCCTCGCGGCGACGGTCCTTCTCCAGCCGGATCGCTTCCTCGACCAGGTCGCGGGCGATCTGCTCGACATCGCGCCCGACATAGCCGACCTCGGTGAACTTGGTCGCCTCGACCTTGACGAAGGGGGCATCGGCGAGCTTGGCCAGCCGCCGGCTGATCTCGGTCTTGCCGCAGCCCGTCGGGCCGATCATCAGGATGTTCTTGGGTGTGACCTCGTCACGCAGCTCGGGGCCGAGCTGCTGGCGGCGCCAGCGGTTGCGCAGTGCCACGGCGACAGCACGCTTGGCGTCCTTCTGGCCGATGATGTGTTCGTCGAGCGCAGCGACGATGGCTTTTGGGGTAAGGGCTTCAGTCATGGGGTTCCGATCGCTCAGACGGTTTCGAGCGTGACGTTGTCGTTGGTGAAGACGCAGATGTCGGCGGCAACGGCCATGGCCTTGCGCGCGATCTGTTCGGCGTCGCTTTCGTAGTCGGCGAGGGCCCGGGCGGCGGCGAGAGCATAATTGCCGCCGCTGCCGATGGCCGCGATCCCGCCCTCCGGCTCCAGCACGTCGCCGTTGCCGGTCAGCACCAGCAGCACGTCCTTGTCGGCAACGATCATCAGCGCTTCGAGGTTGCGCAGGTACTTGTCGGTGCGCCAGTCCTTGGCCAGCTCCACCGCGGCGCGCATCAGCTGGCCGTTGTACTGGTCAAGCTTCTTTTCGAGCCGTTCGAACAGGGTGAAGGCATCGGCGGTCGCACCGGCGAACCCGGCGACGACCTTGCCGTCACCGATGCGGCGCACCTTGCGCGCATTGGGCTTCATCACGGTGTTGCCCATCGAAACCTGGCCATCGCCGGCGACGACGGTCTTGTCGTCGCGCTTGACGCCGATGATGGTGGTGCCGTGCCAGGGCGTCAGCCCGTGCGCATTGGGAGAATTGTCCATGCCGCGCGATATGGGGCGCGGAAATGGCGGGTCAAGTGAAGCCTAGCCGCCCGGGCCGCGGCCGCCCGCACCGCCACCTGCGCCCGGCGCGCCCACGGTGCCGATATTGCCGAACAGGTCTTCGAAGAAGCTCCGTTCGCGGCCCAGGGTCGGCGTCTTGTCGCCGTCGGGCGTCAGGAATACGACCTGATCCATGCCGGTGGTTTCGGTCGCCACGACGTTGCCCGCCGCATCGAACCTGATGGCGAGGACCTGGTGCGTTTCGATCTTGGGGCTGACGAAAGGCTTCCGGCCCGTGACGCTCGAAACATAGTACCAAGTCGGATCGCCGAACTGGCTGGAGAAGGTCGGACGCCCAAGGGTCGCTTCGACCGACTGGCGGTTGTCGATGCCGGCCTGGACCGAATCGACCAGCAACTGGTCGACGACATAGCCGCGGCTTTCGCGGATCGTGCCGCAGCCGCCGGCTGCCAGCGCCAGCGAAAGCAGCAGTGTCGCACCAGCAAGCTTGCCACGAGTCATCGAAAACCTTCCTTCATATCGCAACGCCGCCCCTTTCGCCGGGGCGCAGTTGGCCTATATCGGCGGCAAGCCTTAGGGCGAAGCCGGGCGCTCTGCAACGCCGCATCGCCGTTAGGCTGTGCGTGACGGCTGTTGCGGCGGCGGGCTTGAATTGCCGATGAACGCGCGTGCCGACGGCGCGTGCCGCAAACGAGGAAAATCATGAGCCTGCTGAGCCGCCTGTTCTCCCGCGAGCCCGATCCCAAGGAGGCGCTGCGCCCGCTGTGGCACCAGTTGGTCAAGGTGGCGCGCACGCGCGACCTCTATGCCGAATGCGGGGTCGCCGACACGCTCGACGGGCGGTTCGACATGCTCTCGACGGTGCTGGCGGCGGCGATGCTGCGGATGGAGCGCGACGAGGCCACGTTGCCCGCCTCGGCGCGGCTGACGGAGCTGTTCGTCGACGACATGGACGGCCAGCTGCGCGAGGCGGGCATCGGCGATCCGACCGTCGGCAAGCAATTGGGCAAGCTGGTCAGCGCGCTCGGCGGGCGCTGCGGCGCGCTGCGCGAAGGTCTCGCGCAGGCGGACGACGACGTGCTGATTGCAGCGATCGAGCGCAACGTCACCTTCCGCGAAGGTGGTTCGGCCGCCTGCGTCGCGCCGAAGCTGCGGCGGTTCGCCGACCGTCTCGATGCGCTGGAGTACGACCAGCTGCTGGCGGCGGAGCTGAGCCTGTGACTGCGCCCGAACTCAGCCGCCCGATCAAGCTGCGGGCGATCAAGAATGATCCCGTGGTGGTCGAAGCGGACGAAGCCGAGCGCGCAGCATTGGCCACCCGGCTCGGCCTTACCAGCATCGAGTCGCTCCGGGCCGAAGTCACGCTCGATCCGGAAGGGGCAAAGGTCGCCGCTACGGGCAGGCTCCATGCCGAGCTGACCCAGGCCTGCGCCATCTCGTTCGAGGATTTCCCGGTCACGATAGACGAACCGCTGGCGCTCATGTTCGTGCCGGCGGAGGCTGACGCCGCGCCTGCCTTCGACGAGGAAATCGAACTGGAGGCCGACGAACTCGACCAGATCGAATACAATGGCGACAGCTTCGACCTCGGCGAAGCTGTCGCGCAAAGCCTGGCGCTGGCGATCGACCCCTATGCCGAGGGACCGGGCGCCGACGCCGCTCGCGCCAAGGCAGGGATCGTCACTGACGATACGCCGAGCGGGCCACTTGCCGAAGCGCTGGCGGCGCTGAAGCGAAAAGACGGCTAGCGTCTGGGTTGAGGGTGGGAGGCGGACATCTCGTCATTCAATATGTGACGATCGCTTCACTGGCGAATGACTTTGACGGGTGGCGCTCCGTCTCCCACCCAAATCGCTGTTCCCGCGAAATAATCAAACGGGTTATCGAGCCCGACTTGGGTGTCAATTCGAGTGCCGTTAAATGTCCGATTGGTCGAAGCGAGGATGACCGCGTTTGCACCTCGTGCGCCCGCAATCTCTCGTAGGTCCCTTTCTAGCGCCTTTGGCAGCGCGTTTCCGTCGTCCTTTAGCCATACCTCTTCAACCACGGTATAGCGTCCAGGCACATCTGACGCGCTCGCGTAAACGGCAACGTCGCGCGCCGGCACTTTGATGGTTCGGGTCATCGCGGGTCCACCGTCGGCAATTTTTTCGATCGCACAGCCACCTGTTGAAAGGGTCAAAAGAGCGAGGACAAGAACTCGCAGGCTGCTCATCATATTTCCCCCTGTTGTTTGTGTTGCATAAAGACCGAACGCGGATGAACAGCAAATGAAACCGCACGCGTAACGCTGGCATTTCTTTCGTACCAATTTTCTCTGGGACCAACCGACGCACTTCGGTGTACGATCGTGGTTGCCGCCAAGCAGGCCGCTATTTCGAAAGTCCTGGTTCCATGCCAGTTGACGCTAATGCACGGTCCGAAATGGGGTCGGAAGCGGTCTCGTGCACAGCCCTTGCGCGCACTGCGTCGCTAAAATCGCTTTCCTACAGTTGCCGCGCGGCGGTAGGGCCATGTCCGGCTCTTTCGCATGTTAAAGATCGCGCGTGTACGGGCACAGATCTCACGGATCTCTACCCCACCTTCCGAACACGAGTTTCGGGTGAACTTTGAGTGAACTTTGGAAAAGCGCCGGAGCCCGTAGAGGCTCAAGATCAGAACGGAATATCGTCGTCGAGGTCGTCGTAGTTCGAGCCGCCGCCCGAACCACCGCCCGACGAGCCACCACCGCCCTGGTTCCAACCACCGCCCTGGTCGCCGCCGCCATAGTTGCCGCCGCCACCGCCGCCCGAGCGCTGGTAGCCGCCGCCACCACCGCCGCTGCCGCCCTGCGGGCCATCGAGCATGGTCAGCACGCCGTTGAGGCCGCGGATCACGACTTCGGTGGTGTAGCGGTCGTTGCCGCTCTGGTCCTGCCATTTGCGGGTCTGCAGCTGGCCTTCGATATAGACCTTGCTGCCTTTCTTGAGGAACCGCTCGACCACCCCGACGAGACCTTCGGAGAAGATCGCGACGCTGTGCCACTCGGTCCGCTCCTGCCGCTCGCCGGTGTTGCGGTCCTTCCACGTCTCGCTGGTGGCGATGCGCAGGTTGGCGACCTTGCCGCCGTTCTGGAAGCTGCGGATTTCCGGGTCGGCGCCCAGGTTTCCGATCAGCATGACTTTGTTCAGAGACCCGGCCATCGATATTCCTTCGCGTTACAGTCCGAGCGCGACCGCGCTCCAATAGGTGATTCCCGCGAAGACATAGGCCAACCCAAACAGGTAGGCCAACATGAACACCGGCCATTTCCACCCATTCGTCTCGCGCCGGGCGACGGCGATGGTGGAGAGGCATTGCGGGGCAAACACGAACCACGCGAGGAAGGCCAGCGCGGTCGGCAGGCTCCAGCGGCCCGACAGCGTTGCGACGAGACCCTCGGCGGCCTCCTCGTCGTTCTCGGCATCGATCGCATAGGTCGTGGCGAGCGAGGCTACCGCCACTTCGCGCGCCGCCATGGCCGGGACGATGGCGAGGCTCATTTCGCGATTGAAGCCGATCGGCTCCAGCACGACGTGCAGCCCGCTCGAAATCTTGCCGGCGAAGCTCGCGTCCAGCTGGCTCTCGCTCTCGCCCGCACGCGGGAAGGTCAGGAGCAACCACAGGATCACCGTCGCGGCAAAGATGATCGTGCCCGCGCGGCGCAGGAACACCCACGCGCGCTGCCACAGGCCGATCAGCAGGTCCTTAAGAAGCGGCATCTGGTAGCGCGGCAGCTCCATGATGAAGCCCGAGGCGTCGCCCTTGGTCACCGAGCGCCGCAGCACCAGCGCCACCACCAGCGCACCGAGGATGCCGGCGACATAGAGCGTGAACAGCACCAGGCCTTGCAATCCGATGCCCGGCCCGACTGTGGTCTTCGGGATGAAGGCGGCGATGATCACCGCATAGACCGGCAGGCGCGCGGAGCAGGTCATCAGCGGCGCGACGAGGATCGTCGTCAGCCGGTCCTTGGGATCGGCGATGCTGCGGGTGGCCATGATGCCGGGAATGGCGCAGGCGAAGCTCGACAGCAGCGGGATGAAACTTCGGCCCGAGAGGCCGACGATCGCCATCAACCGGTCCATCAGGAAGGCCGCGCGCGCCATGTAGCCGCTCGCCTCCATCACCAGGATGAAGGCGAACAAGATCACGATCTGCGGCAGGAAGACGACCACCGAACCGACCCCGGCAATGACGCCTTCGGTCAGGAAATCGCGCGGTAGACCGGCGGGCAGGGTCGCCTTGATCCAGTCCGAGAGCCCGCCGGCGGCGGCGTCGATGGCATCGGCGAACGGGGTCGCCCAGGCGAAGACGGCCTGGAAGATCACGAACAGGATGGCGAACAGGATGACCGGCCCGATCCACGGATTGAGCAGCACCTTGTCGAGACTGCTTTCGATGACATGGCGTGCCGAAGCCGACAGGATCGCGCCCTTGGCGATGTTCTTCGCCTCCAGGCGGCGCTCGGTCAGGTCGAGGTGCGGCCGCGCGTGCGGATCGGTCCCGCTCACCGTCTCGATGGCCGAGACCAGTTGCTCCAGCCCTCGCCGCCGCACCGCGACCGTGGGCACGACCGGCACGCCGAGCGCCTTGGCCAGCGCTTCGGGGTCGAGCGTCAAGCCGTCGCGTTCGGCCAGGTCGATCATGTTGAGCGCGACCACGGTGGGCCGGCCGAGTTCGATCACTTCCTGCGCGAACACCAGATGCTGTTCGAGATTGGCAGCATCGAGGACCACCACCAGGACGTCCGGCTGCTGCTGGCCCTCCTGCTCCCCGAAGACGACCTTGCGGGTCACCTCCTCGTCGGGGCTGGCGGCATCGAAGGCATAGCTGCCGGGGAGATCGAGCAATTCGACCGGCTGCCCCGACGGCAGCACCAGCCGGCCGGCCTTCCGCTCGACCGTTACGCCGGGATAGTTGGCGATCTTCTGCCGCGCACCGGTCAGCTTGTTGAACAGCGCGCTCTTGCCGGCATTGGGATTGCCGACGAGGGCAACGGTGCGGGGCGTGGTCATGGGCCGCTCAGCTCCGGTCGACTGAAACCGCGGCGGCGTGAACGCGCCGCAGGGCGACCGTCATCCGCCCGAGCTGCACGGCCAGCGGATCGCGCCCGCCGAAGACGCCGCGGTGCGCCACCGACACCGTCACCCCGGCATCGAAGCCCAGCGCGCGCAGGCGCTTCGCATCGGCATCGGGGATCGCGGCCCAGTCGATCGCGGTGATGGTGGCATCGTGGCCCGGCTCGAGCGCTTCGAGAGTCATGCGCGCTCCGCTGCCAGATGCGAGGACTTATTGCAACTAATTCTCAATAGTGGGTCGGTTCAGCGCGCGGGATAGCGCAGCCGCCCGAGGAAGCGGGTCAGGCTGAAGCTCTCGCGATCGGGATTGAGCAGCCGCGCCTTCACCTTTTCAAACTGCATCACCCCGTCGATGCGACGGTCGAGAAAGGCGCGCGTTTCGTGCTTGTCTTCGCTCGCGTCGTTGATGAAATGCGTCAGTGTCGCGGCGTATAGCCCGGCGAGGATCGTGCGTTTCGTATAGTGGTTGTAATCGGTCGCCGTATCCCCGGCGAGGCGCCACATGCGGTCGGCGCTGCGCCAGCCCAGGCGCACGGCCAGGGCGGCATTCTGCGGCATCGCCATGATCGCCATGGCCCGCCGCACCGCCTCTTCCTGGCCCACCACGGCATCGAGGCGGAACTGCACGAGCGTGCGTATCCGCTCGCGGATCTTGAGCTGCGCCAGCCGCTCCTGCGGCCACGCCTCCGCCATCGCCGCATCGACCGAATCGATCCAGGCGCGGATCATGGTCATCTCCCGGCCCGCGCCCCCCTCGGCCTTGAACGCCAGGCGCGCGACGTCGATGTCCACCCCTTCGATCTCCGCCGCCATGACCAGCGCGGCATCGCTCCAGCCATCGAATACGGCCGAATCGGCGATCGCCGGGGCCAATGCCAGCCGCAGTTCGTCGAGCGTCAGGTCGTCGGCGTTGTCGATCACCGCGTCAGAGCCCCGGACCGTAGCTCTTGGCCGTGCCGCCCTTTCGATTGGCATCGGCGGTGGTGAATTCGGCTTCCAGCTGCTTGCTGCCGATGGTGGCGGCATAGTCGCGTGCCGAGCGGCCGGAATTGTCGCTCCGATCGGGATCGGCGCCCTTGGCCAGCAGCAGCCGCACCATGGCCAGATCGCGCCGGTGCGTTGCCGTGATCAGCGGGGTTTCGCCCAGGCTGTTCTGCTCGTCGAGCCGGGCTCCGGCCTTGACCAGCGCCTCCACGCCCTCGACGTGGCCGAAGGCGACCGACGTCATGAGCGGGGTCGTGCCCTTCTTGTTGGCGACGTTGGGATTGGCACCGTGCTGCAGCAGGAAGCGAATCCATGCGGTATCCTGCCGTTCGGCAACGATGTGCAGCGCCGTGTCGCCCGTCGCAATGTCGCGGGTGTTGATCAGCGTGCTGCCGGGCTGGCTGATCGCCTGCGTCACCTTCGTGCCCTCGCGCTTGCGCACTGCTTCGAGGAACTCGTGGCTTTCCGATAACATCTGCGCC